>Ga0272443_10004187_pt1 | contig 16043 bp, 15 predicted proteins | sample SSMAcet12_FD_193581 | JGI IMG/M metagenome (GOLD analysis project Ga0272443, IMG submission 193581) | Marine sediment archaeal communities from Little Sippewissett salt marsh, Falmouth, MA, United States - SSM-Acet-12 | ecosystem: Environmental > Aquatic > Marine > Wetlands > Sediment ... | reverse complement strand
AGCAGATATCGAGCCCGGTAAGAACCCTCATGGGGTTGAGACCAAGAAGATCTATGACCACGAGAACGCGTTGGGCGTGCACATCCTGATGATGCCCGGTGAACGCCTCAGACGCCATATTACGCCCGTTGATGTCATGTTCTATGTGCTTGAAGGAGAAGGCGTTGTTGAGATCGGTGACGAGAAAAAGACAGTCACACAGGATACAGTCATTCATAGTCCAGCTAAGATAGTGCACTGCTGGTACAATGAGTCTGATAAGCCTCTCAGGGTACTGGTTCTTAAGACGCCACGTCCCAAAGATCAAACAGTACTCCTATAGGTGAACCACTTTGAGTTTCCTGAAGCGTCCAGATGAGAACCATTGCCCCGGCATAGAGCCCTTCATTCGACCCAGTGTTGATTATGTGGTTTGTGATGTTTGTGGTGGACGGGTTGAGGTCTGGAGCGATGAGGATAAGGGTGAGTGCTTGGACTGTGGGGCTAGTTGGGAGAAGAAGGAATCGACTCCTAGTTGTCTTGAGTACTGTGAGTATGCGAGTCGCTGTAAGGGCATTATTATGTCTAAGCGGCGCTAGTTTTTCTACTACAGATCTCTGTACTACAACAAATTTATAAACATATAGTACTACAGAGCTGTGTAGTAGTGATATAATTTGGATACATCAAGATCATACGCAGAAAAACTAGACAAACAAGACCCACTAGCCAAGTGGAGAAAAGAATTCTACATCCCAGAACGAGAAATACTCGGACTAGACGGGAAAAAATCAGTCAAACCCATCCATTACTTTGAGGGAAACAGCCTAGGACTCATGAGCACCTACGCAGAGAAGGGTATCGAGAATGAGATCAACCTCTGGAAAACCCTAACAAGCAGAAACAGCGACGTAGGCGACCAAACCCGAGAATATCAGGCAAAACTCGTAGGTGCAGAGACAGACGAGGTAATCATGGCGGCAGGAGCCACCATCAACATCCACGTACTCATCAGCACATTCTATCAACCAGAAGGAAAACGAACCAAGATACTTGCAGATGAACTCAACTTCCCAAGCGACCTCTATGCACTCTGGGGACAGATCCGACTCAAAGGCGAAGACCCAGACGAGAACCTTGTATTAGTCAAGAGTAGAGACGGTAAGACAATCGAGGAGGACGACATCATCGCAGCCATGGATGACACGGTCTCTGTTTGTTTCCTGCCCAGCGTCTACTTCACCAGCGGACAACTACTGGACATTGAACGGCTCACCAAGGCAGCCCATGAACACGGAATCAAGATTGGTTTCGACTGCTGCCACAGCATAGGCATCGTACCCCACTACTTCGACAAATGGGGTGTAGACTTTGCACTCTGGTGCAACTACAAGTACATGAATGGAGGAAGCGGAGCCATTGCAGGACTATACGTGAACAAGCGGCACTTTGGTACCATGCCGGGTATGCCGGGTTGGTGGGGAAACAGCTGGAGCAACAGATTCGACTTCGAGACCAGCTTCAAACCAGCCGAGAATGCAGAAGCATGGTTCGTAGGCAACCCAAGTAACTTTGCACAGGCACCAGTCTACGGCTCATCTATGATGGTTGATGAAGCGGGTATCGAGAATATCAGAAAGAAGAGCCTCAAGATAACCCAGTACCTCATGGACTTAGTAGATGCAGAGCTAATAGGCGAACCATACAACTACACGGTAGGTAACCCAAGGGCACCTGAACGTAGAGGAGGGCACGTTGCATTGATGCACCCAGAGGGTCAAAGACTGAACTTGGCGTTGAGCAACCGAGGTGTCTTAGCTGATTTCCGTCCTCCCACCACCATCAGGCTGACTCCTGTGCCATTGTACACGAGTTATGTTGAGGTCTGGGAGTGTGTGCAGCACCTGAAGCAGGCTATTGATAACCGAGAGTACGAAAACTACTCAAAGGACCAGCACCAGTACGTCTAAGATGGAGATCGATAAACGCGCGGTGCTAATCACCGTCATCCTCAGCAGTTTTCTTACTCCCTTCAGCGGGAGCAGCTTCAACATCGCATTACCCAGCATAGCCGCTGAGTACGCTTTGGATGCGGTGAGCATGAGCTGGGCTAGCCTAGCTTATCTTCTAGCATCAGCCATGTTTCTGATTCCCTTTGGACGTGTTGCTGATATGTATGGCAGGAAAAGGGTGTTTCTCTACGGGATAACTCTCTTTACCATATCCTCAGCTTTGCTCGGTTTATTCCCAACCTCACAGACCCTTGTGCTTTTCAGAGCACTGCAGGGAATAGGGTCATCAATGATTTTCGGTACAAGCCTAGCAATCCTAGTCTCTGTGGCGACCCCAGAGGAGCGTGGAGGCATGCTGGGCACATCAATAGCAGCTGTCTATGTCGGGCTCAGCGCAGGACCATATATCGGGGGCTTTTTAACGAAAAACTTTGGCTGGAGAAGCATCTTCATGGTGAACGTGGGCATTGGAGCCCTTGTAATGATAATGATTCTCACTAAGCTCAAGATGGAGTGGCGTGAGGAGCATGCAGGAAAGTTTGACCTTATAGGCTCTGCCTCATTCAGTTTGATGCTTCTTGCCTTGATGTATGGTATGTCCAAGCTTCCGAGCCAAGCCGCGTTTCTACCCATCGCAATTGGGTTAGTTCTTTTAGGCGTATTCGTCTATATCGAGGAGCATGTGGAGAACCCTGTGCTGGACCTGAGCATATTCCTATCCAATAGACGGTACTCATTGTTTAACATCGCAGCGTTGATCAACTTCAGCGCCACCTACAGCCTCACATTCCTGCTCAGCATGTACCTCCAATACCATAAGGGGCTTGATGCACAGGCAGCGGGAACCATACTCATGGCTTCACCCATCATACAAGCCATAGTATCACCAGTTGCAGGGAAACTCAGCGACAAAATATCTCCAGCCAAGATAGCGTCAGTAGGAATGGTTGTTACAGCCGTTGCATTGGCTCCCCTGGCAATCGTGAGTGACACGACATCAATCATCTACATAGTAGTCTGTTTGATGATACTGGGAGCTGGTCTGGCTTTGTTCAGCAGCCCAAACACCAACGCCATAATGGGCACAGTAGATAGAAGCCTCCTCGGTGTCGCGTCATCAACAGTTGGGACCATGAGGTTACTGGGGCAGATGTTTAGCCAAGGGATTTCCATGACATTGCTTGCGATTAATCTTGGAACAGCGGCAATCATACCCGCACTGTATCCTCAGCTGTTGAATAGTATTCAGAGTACCTTCATGGTGTTCTTTGTACTCTGCATAATCGGCGCTGTCGCATCATATGCTGGAAGTAGGATGGTTTCAAATAATAAAGGAGGAGAAGTGTAAGCATGGAGCCCAAGGGCTTAATGGTCATCAAAGACCCGGAAGTAGCCAAACTACTCAGCGATGAACTCAGACGCAGAATACTTCACCTAGTTACACACAAAGAAATGAGCGCCGCAGACCTAGTACGAGAACTCAACAAAAACTATAGCAGCATCATGTATCATCTCAGGCTTCTCGAAGACGCCGGATTCGTCCAGAAGGTACGAGAAGAGATAATCCAAAACAAGATACAGCCCTATTACCGTGCTACTGCTTGGAGCTTCCATGTATCATATTATCTCGATGAGACCATGACAGGCGACGAGGAATACAGAGCATGGCAGATAGACCTCATGAACAGACTCATGCACGGCTTGGAAGCCTATGGGATCAATATACCCGAGGATAAGAAGCAGCGCGTGAAGGAGCTATTAGAGACACTCTACATAGCGCAGAAGAAAGAGTTTGAGACGCGTCAAGAGATGAGGCAGCCAGAGATACAGCTTGAACCCCATGTAGGGAAATCAATAGCACATATACTAGCGAACGTAAGACTCACAGAAGACCCAAAACACAGAGCAGCAGCAGAAGAACTCGCAAAACTACTGAACCTGTAATGGGGAGGGGGGGGGGGTAGCGCGTTTAACGCGAAATAGCCCTTCTTTTACCTAAAGCAACCCTAGAAATGCTCTGATTGTGTACTGTATGATGTTGAAAACCGTCACGTTAAGCCGGTTTAAGTGTCGAAAACCATGCGGACATACCACCCATCAGGTGTTTCCTTGATATCCATCATATGATAAGTCACAGCCTTGATCTGAATACCTACCTCATGGGTAGTGGCGCTAAAACGTTCACCCTTACAGACACCGACAGCGCTCATGTTCTCATGATCCACAGTAATATGACACTTCTTGGGAACCAAGAACTCTACATCAGCGACAAACAATAACTCATCCATGATATTGAAAAGCAAACTCTCATAATCCGTGCCCTCCGCCTCCACCATGAACTCTTCTTTCTCAGCGAGCCCTTCCAACGGAGTCATCATGTTAAACATACCCAAAGCAATCTGGGCAAAAGCCTCACCAAGAGTCGCGCCTGTCGCCTCTATGAGAAGATCCGCTGTAGGTCCACCTTCAGGGTAGTTATACGTCATTGCACTGTAAGCCTCGCCCCGGTTTATGTATCTATCTCGCCGCCATGAAACCTGAGCCAGTAGACCCTGATGCCATCATACTTTATCTCTTCCTCGCCCCAGAACGAGTTGATACCACCACGACTAATCAAATGATACGACCATGATCCATCAACGTACTCCTTAGGTCCACGATACGGCTTATTACTTTCAACCCGAGCAAGCGCCTCCACGAGAAAACCAAACACCTCATCAGGGGTCCGCCCCGTAGCCTTACCATAATAATTCATAGACCAAACAGGTTTCCCGTCTCGATACACAACTTCCTCACCGATGAAAGGATTGCCCCCAAAATACCGGTCCCGGTAAATGTATTCGTCTATTGAATATCTGTGCTCTTTAGAGCCGTCATCAAGTTGTTTTGGCTCGGCTCCACCGCCATAGGTGTGTTTCTTGGCTTCAACGAGAAAATCAACGAGGTCCATATGAACCCCACGTGATATGAGTTTAAGAATCTACTCCCACTCGATGGTACTCGGCGGCTTGTGAGTAATATCATAAACGATCCGTGTGACGCTGGTGATCTCATTACCAATACGGTTACTGATACGCTCCAATACCTCCCAAGGCACGAAGCTAAAGTTAGCCGTCATAGCGTCAATACTCTCAACGATACGAACAGCCACAGTATAACCATAAGCCCGCTCATCACCCTTCACACCAGTACTCTTAGTATCCGTAAGCACAGCAAAATACTGCCAGAGCCCATCACTGAACTCATGCTTCTCCACTTCCTCCACTACAATAGCGTCCGCTTGCCTCAAGACCTCAAGTTTCTCCTCCGTAACCGGTCCAACAATACGAACCGCTAAACCGGGTCCAGGGAAAGGCTGTCTCCAGACGAGTTCCTTGGGTAAACCAAGTCTTTCTCCTAGTCCTCTTACCTCGTCCTTGTAGAGGTCTTCCAGTGGGTCGATTACTTGTTTGAACTCCATTGAGCTGGGTAAGCCGCCTACATTATGATGGGTCTTGATGGTGTCGCTGTTCTTGGTGAGTCCTGACTCGATTCTGTCCGGGTAGATGGTGCCTTGAATCAGGTAATCGGCGTTAAACTCCCTCGCCTTCTCCTCGAAAACCCTGATGAACTCCTCGCCGATGATCTTCCGCTTATGCTCAGGCTCCACTATTCCATCTAATCGATCAAGGAACCGTTTCTTAGCATCCACTACCTCCAGCTTCAAGCCGCGGTCCTTAAACGCCTCATAGACCCCGGCGGACTCGTTCATACGCATCAAACCCTGATCAACATGAACCGCCATCAAACGCCCCCCAAGGGCACGAGCCGCAAGAGCAGCCGCTACACTACTGTCTACGCCTCCACTCAAAGCGATGATAGCACGACCATCCCCAACTATGCTCTTGATCTTCTCGACTGCTTCCTCTACCGCGTCCAAGGGTCTCCAGTTCGGCTCAGCCTTACAGACCTTTAACACAAAATTGCTTAACATCTCTTTACCGTGCTCAGTATGAACCACCTCTGGGTGCCACTGAAGCCCCCAAATCTGTTTCTCCTCATGCACCATAGCTGCAACAGGAGCACGATCCGTACGAGCAAGTGGTTTCCACCCCGGAGGCACCTCGAAAACGGTGTCTCCATGGCTCATCCACACCATCTCGCATGATGTTAAGCCTTCAAGGATTCCCATCGGCTCATCGATATAGGCTTTGGTTACCCCATATTCTCGTGCCTTCTCTAGACGTCCTCCATACATGTTAGCCAATAACTGTAATCCGTAGCATAATCCCAGTACAGGCACACCCATCTCCAGTATCTCTGGGTCCAGTGTCAATGCGTCCTGAGCTTTTACGCTGCTTGGGCTTCCACTGAAAATGATACCTTTGAGGTTCATGACACTGTCTAATGCTTCAATGTCTGCTTTCTGTGCGTCACTTGGTAAAATCTCGCTATAGACATTGAGTTCCCTTACTCTACGTGCGATAAGGTGACAGTACTGTCCCCCAAAATCTAGGATAGCTATTCCATCGGGTAGGTCCTTGGTCGCCATTATCCTGTATGGAAACAGGCTGCCTTTAACGGTTTTGTTAAAAGAACATGCAACATTGAACCCTTCTTGCATTAACCAAGACGCACGGTTTATCTAGCGTAAACGCCAAAATAACTTATGGCTTCAAATAACCAGATACTCAAGATAGCAAACGCGATAGGTTTCATTGTTACCATAGTAGTAAACGGGGCTGCTAACGCCCTGCCATTGAACGGAGTAACCACCGGAGAACTCAGCGACATATATGGGAACTTATTCACCCCCGCAGGCTATGTATTCAGTATCTGGGGCGTAATCTATGTACTCCTAGCCGCCTTCACATACTACCAGTACACAGCGGATGACGAGGAACTACACCAGAAAATAGGGTGGCTCTTCGTAGCAAGCAGTTTCTTCAACAGCATATGGATATTTTTCTGGCACTACATGTACGTCGCCCTTAGCCTAGCGGCAATGATCGGGTTACTCGTATGCCTTATACTGATTTATACACGGCTCGAGATCGGGCTCACTGAGGTATCCCCCAGAAAACGTAACATGGTGCATACAACGTTCAGCGTCTATCTTGGATGGATCACAGTAGCTCCAATAGCAAACGTAGCTGCATTACTTGTTGACCTTGGCTGGAACGCCTACAATACTACAGCCATCTACATTACGGTTGCAATGATTCTCATCGCCCTCGTACTCACAGTGTTAAACACCTACATCAGGGGTGATATCGCCTACGCCGCTGTACTCGTCTGGGCTCTAGGTGGAATAATACAGAAACAGATGAACACTTTCCTCATCCCATGGGTAGCCGGGTTCAGCATCATAGTGATAATAGCCGCCTTGGCGTTAAAGAAAACAGGACGCCTAGGCTAGGTTCCCCAGTAGACGGTCAATATCCTCTTCTGTGTTGTAGAAGTGTCCACTTATCCTCATATGACCGCCATGAGCCTCTCTTCCAGTTACCTTGATCTTCTTAGCCTTCAGCTTAGCCGCCAATGGTAATGGATCATCCTCAAAGTAGCTAACAATAGGCGACGTTGGGGTATCTGGCGTATACATCTTCTTACCCATGGAGACCAGTTCATCATACAGGTAACCAGCTAGCTTCAGGTTCCTCTTCTCAATAGCCTTGGTCCCAAACTGGTTCAAGTAGTCTATTGCTTTCTCTAGCGCGAACACTCCTTGGAAATTGATGGTGCCGTATTCAAACTTCTCCGCAGAACCCTCTATCACTGATTCCTCCGGGTTATCTCCTTCATAGATTTGATTCTTCCATCCTGTACGGTCAGGGATCAAATCACCAATATTCTCCTCCCGCACATAGAGGAACGCGAGACCCGTTGGACCCATCAAATACTTGTAGGGAGCCACCGCCACAAAATCCACACCAGAAGCCGTGTAATCCCCATCAAGAGCACCCACCGCCTGTGTCCCATCAACCAAAACCTTGGCTCCATGCTCATGCGCCATATCACTAACAGCCTTCAGGTCCATGGTGTCACCGTTCACATAGCTTACATGACTAACCTGAACAAGCCGTGTATGGTCATCAATCTGTTTCTCTATATCAGCGAGCTCAAACCGGTTATCCCGAGGATGAACCACCCTACTCTCCACATGGTTCCGCACAGTAGTATTCGTATAAAGCACGTTATGCTCCCACTCAGGGAAAACCACGTTATCACCCTTCCTCCAAGTAAAACCATTAACAACTATGTTCAAACCACTACCAGTACACATGGTGAAAGCGATCTCATCAGGTTTTACCTTGATAAACTCAGCAATCTTACCCCTGAGCCTCGTGGTCCGAGTCAGCCACTCCTGTAGTATGGTCTTGTCACCCGGTGGACTGAACCTATACCAGAGATCCACATATTCCTCATATCCCTCTTTCACCTGTTTCGGCATTACACCCACAAAGGCGTTGTCAAGGTAAGCCCACTCAGCTAGTAGCGGGAAATCACTGCGTATCTCGTCTATGTTCAATTCACTCACACCATGCATAACACCGTGAACCAATATAACAAATTAGCCAAAGTTTCCATGCGTTGAATAATGTTTAAACGGGGCAAACCAAAACAATAACTGAGTGATTCTATGAGCGGATTTATGATCATTAGAGACGTAATGTCAAAGAACATAAAGACAGTAAAACCCGACGACACCGTACACGCGGCTGTCCAGAAGATGAACAAGTTTGATATCGGCAGCGTAATCGTCGTAAGCAGCGGAAGACCCATCGGAATAATTACAGAAACCAACATACTACGAAGAATAGTAGAACCAAGAATGGACCCAGCCACAGTATGGGCGAAAGACATCATGACAAGCCCCCTCACCACTATCGATGAGAACGATGCAATCGAGGAAGCAGCAAAAGTCATGGCTGAGAAAAAGATTAACAGGATACCCGTAATGAAGGGAGATAAACTCGTTGGACTCATCAGCAGCACAGATATAGTCAAGGCGAGCCCGACACAGCTAGGAATCCTCGACGAGCTACTCAAAGTGAGCTAGACTCAAATCTTTTCCCCTTATACTATTCATTTTTGAATTTTATTCCAAAATGCTCTGGAAAACATTATACCTATTCACCGTGTTCTTACTTTGATCATAATGAAAGACGCATGGGAAAAACCCGCAACTCATCCAGCAGAATACCACAGCGTAGAATGCCAAAGAGGCCGCGAGTTCATCATCAGATTGACCACAGGAGCAGACGTATACAAAGCCATCCAACAGTTCGCCAAGGACAAAGGCATAAAGTTCGGCAAGATACACGCCGCATTCATGGGAGGCTTCAGCCCAGCCAAGATGTTCATGTGGTGTCCAGACCCCCACGACCCAGCCAACTGGCACAACGAATCATGTGCAAGCTTTGAGAACCTAAGCATGCTAGTCAGCATGAGCGGTATGATTCACACAAGACTCGTTGACGGTAAACCAGAGCCATTCCCAGCCATCCACTACGTTGTAGGCGGAGCATGGGACGTACCAACTGTAGGCGGACACCTAGCAGAAGGCAGCATCGTCAAGGGCGTAGTAGAATGCTTCATCACCGAGATACTTGGAATCGATGAACTGCTACCAAGCGACTACGATCCAGAGACCGATGGCGCTCCAGAAGAATGGTACAAGGAAATCTAACCACCTTTTTTTCGTAGAGCCTTTAAACAGGTTCCACATCTTTTGTGGGGAACATCATGGATAAAGTAGACATCATAGTAATCGGAGCAGGCGCAGTAGGCTTAGCCATAGGCGCAGCCGTTGCAGAGAAAGACAAGGAACTGTATATTCTGGAGAAGGAAGAAGTCTATGGACAAGGCACCAGTAGCAGAAACAGCGAGGTAATCCACGCAGGAATCTATTACCCCTCTAATACACTGAAGGCTGATCTCTGCGTAAAGGCAAACCCCATGATCTATGATATCTGCGAAAAAAACAAGGTCCCATACAAAAGATGCGGTAAACTCATAGTAGCAAACGGTGAAACCGAGATAAAGCAACTAGAAGGAATCATCAAACACGCCAAAAGTATCGGCGCACGAGACCTAGAGATGATCGATAAAGACAGAGTCCATGAACTAGAACCAAACGTTAAAGCAGACGCAGCTATACTAAGCCCAACCACAGGCATCATGGACGCCCATGGCTTAATGGACCACTTCCACAGAGAAGCACGAAGAAAAGCAGGCTCAGACCCAGTAGTCTTAGACACCGAAGTCACAGGCATCAAACAAACCAAAGACGGTTATATCGTTGAGATGGTCAGCGGTGGAGAGCCCTTTGAGATAGAATCAAGAGTAGTAATCAACAGTGCAGGGCTATACGCTGATAAGGTCGCAGCCATGACTGGAATCGACATCGACAAGGAAGGCTACAGAATCCACTGGTCTAAAGGCGAATACTTCAGCCTCACAGGCAAACCCCCCGCTCTAATGCTAGTCTACCCCCCACCACCACAAGACGCAGCCAGCTTAGGCATACACAGTGTACCTGATTTAACTGGACGCCTCAAGTTCGGGCCAAACGCCTTCTACGTTGATGAGATCAACTACGCTGTAGAGTCCGAGAAGGAGCCCTTCTGGAGAGACGTCGTCAAGTACTTCCCAACAGTCAAACTAGAAGACCTCCACCCAGAGATGTCAGGAATCAGAGCCAAACTACAGGGACCCGGAGACCCAGTAAGAGACTTTGTCATCAGACACGAGGAAGACAAAGGCCTACCCGGATTCATCAACCTCGTAGGAATAGAGTCACCGGGATTAACCAGTAGCCCAGCCATCGCCGAGATGGTTGAAGACATGGTCAAAGAGTACCTAGGTTAAGCGAGGGGCAGCCTGAGCATTTCCCGTAGCTTGGGCATGTTCTGCATCGGCTTTCACAAGGAGCCGTATCCCCACTGATTTTCTCGTAACTTATCTCAATACCTTCAGGCATGACAGTGTCCAGATAGATTAGCTCCGCTGATGTCCCACCGAAGCTCAGTTCAGGGTGTTCAGCTATGAAATCAGACCAAAACATATTGCCCTCTGGTATCTTAAGTATGATGTAGGCTTCTGGTCCCTTGTTTCCCCAGAAGTGTACCTTGGGGCATCTTTTGTATCTCTCAGCGGCTTCTATGGCATCGTTCTCTGTCTTGAACCGCATATTGAGTGCTGCTATACTGGTCACAGATAATGAAAGAAGTGTTGATGAAAAAAGGGTTACTGGGGGAGATACTCTTGGCAGCTGTAACAGTACCAGCGCTTGTATGCCTCGATCCAAGTAGCGGGCTTACCGCACTTGGGGCACATGGGTGTCTGACCAGCCTCCTTGGGTGGCTCAGCTTCCTGCGCTTTTGCCTTCTTAGCCGGTACTATTGTTGGTGAGAGTATCTCGCGTACAAAGTCCACAGCTGGGTCAAGCTTGATTGACGAGAAGATTGCCTCTCCCTCATCCAGCATTACCGTCCACAGAAGGGGATCAGTCCGTATGAATGTGGCCCCCTTGCGTGCACGTTTTCCAGCATCATTGAATCCAAAAGAGGTGATATCCAGCTTGTTGATGGTCTTCATCAAGGACATTGCAGCGAATAGCCCGGGATCAGTTAGAGCAAACGCCTCAGCATCCTGTTTCCACTCTAATACGCCCTTCTGGGCCAGACTCTGTACCGCTGTGTTGATGTCGTTCTGAGTTGGTGGCTGTATATCGTGGATTAGCTGCGGTAGTATGAATGGTAGTGCCCATCTTAGGTCTGGGTACTGCATTCCATCATCTACGCTCTTCCAGATCTCCTCATAACCTACCCTGAAGTCTGCACGTGCGTGCTCAAGCAGTGCGATGTACTCGCTGCGCCTGTACAGGTCCATCAAACCAAAGAAGGCAATCAACTCATAGAGGCTCATTCTAACAGTGAACTCTGTCTCACCAAAGTCAGCACCTGCATCCAGATACATAACCATGGTAGCCAGAATCTCGTCACCAGTATCCACGTAGCTTACATGATAGTTCTGCTCCTCATCATCAACGCCAATAAGGAACGCTGGGTCCTCAAGACGGGTGCTAGTGAAGACAGCCCTTGTGTTAAGTAGTCCGTACTCGTGTGCGACGGCGATGTTTGATATGAGTACTGGTGAGCCCATGGCTGTTATTATCTTCCTCAGAATAAACTGGTCTTCCTCGGATTGTTTTTTCCACCACTGCTCCGCGTACTGACTCCAATCCGCTTGATTGGTATCTGGTATATCAAGGAGCTCGCTGAGCTCGGTTCTTACTATTTGAAAGCTCTCTAATAGGTGGTCTACGGCGTAGCGTGGGATCACATATTTCTTTGCTTCTAAGGGTTGTACAGGTGTTTCCATTATTCTTCCTCCTCCATGTAGGTTACTTCACCATCTATGATGATCTGGAACCTTGTGTCACCATCCATATCGATGTATGGACAGCCATTCACCCCGGTTCTAAGGGTGAACTCTGTGTCACCGGGCTGTATCCAGAGGAGTTTACCCTCATCAACCCAGTCCTCTAAATTAAAAATATATGAATAATCATGGTCATCGGGCTCAAGATATACTCTATTCCCGAATCTATCAACTCTTTCCCATAAATACTGGCCCCAAAGTCTTGCTGGCTCTACAGGTGTGTTCATGTCTTCTTTATAGTAGACAATCATGCTTCCAGTGTGTTTACCTATCTGTATGGCGGATATTACTGCTTTGACTCCGGGGGTCTCGATTAGTCGTTTTATCAGGTATGGTTTTTCTGGTCCGGGACGTACCTGATGCGCTGTCTTTTCAGGTTCGCCATTGAGTTTTAATGAACCCGTTAATGCGTGGAACGTCACTGGTAAGTTACCAAATGATCGTAGTGGTTTCGTATAGTCCCACCATGGTCCATCAATGCCAAGATAGTCTATGCTGTAATAGGTTACTTCCCCACTGTATGGGCATCTCGATACAGGGATCACAGGTGTCATTTGTAGATATTTCAGGGTGTTCTCTGTGATTTTCTTGCTTATCTCCGTATACTTGTTAAGAGTTACCTCTGATGGGTTGTCTTCTTCTAGGTGTTTATCTTCCCAATCGAGTAGCATATCCTTGTATACTTTGTAGTCTGCTAATATTTTCCCGCGTTCAGCTGCATCATAGTATATCATGGTGTTTCAATCCTTGGCTTTTGCCATGTTGCATAATCCCTTGTTGTAGGTCCATCATAACCGACTTCATACCACTGCTTTGTTCGCGGGTTGTAGGCGATTAATCCACCCTTGTCTTTATGCTTAGACAATATCTTCTCATCTATTCCCTTGTATTGATCATATTTTCCAGGATTAGAACTCCTATAGCCGTCATAGTCCCAACCCATGTGTTCATTGTGTAATGTTGTACCGTTCTGCTGTAGTGTCCTGTTCATGGTGTTATTACGTAATGGGTTTAACGGCTGTACCGTATCAGGGTCTAAGTAGATGAATGTATCGTTGTCTCCTGCGTAAGGTCTTCCATCTTTTGCGTTTCTGATGATTCCTGTGTCTGGGTCCCATTCGATTTTTCCGTCTTTAACCATCTGATTTAACTCTGGTTCGAGTTTACGGAATTCATCCATTCTATCACCAAATCTTTCCAGAAGTTCACCCTGTCTCTCTAGAGGTAGATCATCAAAATTATCTGGGAGTTTTGGCTTCTTACAAGCAACTAAGCCCTCATTGGTTCCTCTACCCCTCAATGCTTGTGTATCATTAAACCCAAGGTCAACGTCCACATCGTCTATGCTCTTAGCTTTAATATCCATGCTCTTGGGGTGAGCTGCCTTACTCTGAATGACATCCAAACCAGCGTCATTACCCTTACGAACAACCACAATGGCATCCCCCATCTCGGCTGCCTCTTGGAATCCCCGAACATCTCTTGGGACCATTGGTAGGTCGCCTTCGTATGGCTTCATGTTGCTGAAATCAGTCATAATCTTACCATCCGCTCCACGTTGACCTATCTGCACATCCTTTATTCCGGGCACTACTTGATCGTTGTCGCTGACTCTTCTCAAGTTTTCAGCGATATCACTGGCAGACATGTGCTGGCTTCCGCGTGGTAGCCCCGGCTTGGATTTCTTTGGCCACAGATCAGTGATGTCACGTCTCATGATGCCGCCTTCACTGAAGGCATCTTTCACCATCTTGCTTCCAGCGGGGAACGTCTCATCAATGTAGCTTCCAGCCTTCTTCAGGGCTTTACCTGCGATTGGTGCTACCTTACCGAGACCCCATTGGATGCCTTTACCTATGACGAACTCCTCTGTGGCGGCCCAAGCAACTGCTTTTGTGATTGCCCAGCCTGCGCTGTCACCGGCCATCATGTTATCATAGACCCTGTAGGTACCTTCTGCTGGTGCCCAGACCCACTCTGATTGTCCACCAGTGCCTATACCGACAGCGATCCTTGTCCCGACGGCAAGCCAGCTGACATTTCCATCTCTATCTTGTCCTGTGGCGATCTCTCTTGCAGTCCATGAGACAGTGTTCTCAAATATCTCGCGGTTTAGTTGGCTATCTGTTGGGAGTTGGTCCTCTGTTAGGTATCTTCCTGTCCTGTGTCCAGTGTATATATTGTGGATTTTTCCATACTTGTTAAGGTCCACAGGTCTACCATGGATGATATCATCAATCATACCATCAATGTGCTTGCGTATGTCACCCGGTGTTCCCTTCTCTTTCCATAGCTGCTGAGCCTTACCGAACCAAATCTCATGGTCCATATGCTGCAAGTTATCCAGAAGTTTTGTCCTAACATCTTGGAGGGTTTGCATCTCCTGAATCGTCTTGGCTTTTCTTGGGTCGAGCTTTCCCTTCTTCAACTGGTCGAATATTCCCGGTGTTAGTTTTCCCTGTGCAGCTAGTGCTGCGGCGATTCCTGCTAGAGCAGGGTTGACGCCTTGTTTGATCATAAAGTCACGGAGGCTCGGGTTATTGATCACGTTCTGTGCTCCTCCGCTCTCTGCGGCTCCGCCGTCATCAGCGGTTACTGGGGCTATCGCCAATGAGAATATACATAATAACATCAAAGCCATGGCGATCTTGTCTGCTTTCCCTTTCCTTCTTCCCTGTACTAGCATGCCTATGAGTCCAAGAATCATCAAACCTGCGAGAATCTGAACCATCTGAGCATTGTATGGGAAATAAACTAGGTACGCAAACCCGATTACAGCTCCGATTATCAGTGTGGCTGGTAACGCTAAGGTCGGAGGCTGGTACTCTTTTCCTCTGTTAACAAGTCCTTTCACATCGTTGAAGAAGAGCTGTAAACCGATCAAAGCTATGCTGTCATCTTGCGATACAAGCACACCTATTGCCATCAATAGCATCTGAAGCGTGGTCATTGTGCCAAGAATCCAGAGTCTTAGTATCAAGGCGAATCCGAGACCCCCCATTAGCATGGGGAAGGCTCCGAAGCCTGATTCTTTTAGGCTGCTTGCGACGAAAATAGGGGTGGTTGCGAACTGTTTGATACCTCCACCAATGCCTCTTTCCTTGAATGTTCCTATGATCCACCAGAATAGGTAGTTTCCTAGGAACCAGAACAGTAGAACATTTGTTGGCGTAGGGTTCACGTTTGCCAGAACCAGTATTGAGTCTAGTATTGGGTCTCCGCTTGAGTTGTATCCATCGTTTGGGAATAGGATCAAGTAGAAGTGCAGTCCAAGGGTTACTAACCCTGAGATTGCTGCTGTTATGATCATGCTCTTGATCATCTGTGGTATGCTTGTGACCAATGCCTTGATCATCATTAATAGGAATTGTATAGTATTCTGTGGTCCTTGTTCTTCTGTCAATGCGAGACCCCTTGAGGCTAATGTTTGTTGATTTGATTTATATTCTATTCGCTAAAATGCGGTTGTTATATGACTTATTACTTTAGGAATATTATGAACGTAACACTATGAGCCTCTTATATCCACGAGATCATCCTTTGACAAAACAGTAATACCGTTCCGGGTACCAAGCCACAAACCACCATCAGAAGCCACAAAATAGACCTTCACCTCGTCGTGAC
>Ga0272443_10004186_pt1 | contig 16045 bp, 15 predicted proteins | sample SSMAcet12_FD_193581 | JGI IMG/M metagenome (GOLD analysis project Ga0272443, IMG submission 193581) | Marine sediment archaeal communities from Little Sippewissett salt marsh, Falmouth, MA, United States - SSM-Acet-12 | ecosystem: Environmental > Aquatic > Marine > Wetlands > Sediment ... | reverse complement strand
GAGAAGACCTGAAGTGCACTGGCGAGACGTGGTATCCCACAGGTGCACGCCGTGTGTGCCGCAGTCTACTTTGGGGTGCTTGTGTAGTCAATATGTTTACAGTGAACCCTATCCGTAGTCTCAGCAGCCACTTGCTACAATATGGACTACCTACATCACGAATCCGAGCATGACCAAACCGCGCATCAGACCTCGGCTGTTCTACGGCTACCATCTGGTGGCCATATCGTTCCTGTTCATGCTGCTGTCATATGGCTCTGGGTCGTTCGTGTTCAGCCTGTTCGTCAACCCCCTGCAATCGGCTTTTGGGTGGGGCCGAGGGCAGGTCATGGTCGGCTTCACTATCTTCTTCGTCACACAAGGACTGGTGTCGCCGCTTGTCGGCCGACTCGTCGACCGCTTCGGTCCACGTCCAGTGATTCCTCTCGGAGCTGTGGCAATGGGCCTGGGCTTCCTGCTGGTCAGCCGCATGAGCGGACTACTGCTGTTCTATGCCGGCTACGTCATCATCGGAGCCGGTTCTGCAGGCATGGGCATCGTCCCCTGCAGCGCCTTCGTATCCAACTGGTTCAGGAGGAAGAGGGGCATTGCTGTAGGAGTGATGGCCGCAGGTATGGGCGCAGGGGGGCTTGTCATGGCCCCTGCGGTGGCCCAACTCATTGCAACCTACGGGTGGCGCTCGGCCTATCTTTCAATGGCCATTATCATCTGCGCCCTTACTATCCCCCTGTCCCTGGCGCTGGTAAGGACAAGACCTTCAGATATGGGCCTGCACCCCGACGGCGACGAATCGCCTCCCGTGGCGCCCGGCTCAGACACGTCGACCGATGTAGACAGACAGGGACTGTCGCTGCGACAGGCCTCCGGCACAATCGCTCTCTACCTGCTCGGCATCTCGTTCTTCGTGAGCGGGTTCAGCAACACGGGTGCCTTGCACGCGCCAGTACCGTTTCTGGAGGACATCGGATTTCCCACGGCAACCGCCGCCGCCGCGCTTGGCACCCTGGGACTGGGTAGCGCCGCCGGCAAGGTGTTCTTCGGCTGGCTCTGTGACCGAATACCTCCACGCAGGGCGGCTGGTATTGGCCTGGGACTCCAACTTGCCGGCATCTTCGTATTGCTGATGATTCGGGCCGATTCGCCGCAGTCCCTCATCTGGGCATACGCGCTGCTATTGGGCTTCGGAATCGGAAGCTGGCTGCCCACCATGTCGGTGCTGGTGAGCAGCACGTTCGGTCTCGCCTTCTATGGCTCAATATTCGGCGTCATCGCGTTCCTCGAGAGCTCCGGCACTGCGCTCGGCCCGCTCTTCGCAGGCGTCGTGTTCGACGCCACCGGCACCTTCTACTACGCGTTTGTGACCTTCGCTGCCCTCTACGCTGTCGCCATCCCCGCGGTCCTCCTCGTCAAGCGCCCTTCACAGAACACAACAAGCTCATCCTAGCACCCGGCACGTAACACCGCACGTGTTAACTCCTGCAAACTGCTACAATGCGAAATCCCCACGAATCCGGCTATGGAACCACGATTCAACAGGCGCCCGTTCTACGGCTACCTCCTTGTCGCCGTTACGTTCGTCTTTCTGACACTGTTCAACGGCTGCGCCGTCTCGGTTTTCAGCCTCTTCGTTCGACCTTTGGAGGAGTCCCTCGGCTGGGGACGTGGGCAGGTGATGGCAGGGTTCACGTTCTTCTACCTGCTGGTCGGACTCGCTTCCCCGGTAGTCGGCCGGTTCGTTGATCGCTACGGGGCACGTCCGGTCATCCCGATTGGCGCCATGACGTATGGAATCGGACTGCTGTTGCTGAGCCGCACAAGCGATCTATGGTTGTTCTATCTTGGCTACGCGCTGGTGGGCACAGGTGGAGCGGCGATAGGTCCCGTTCCCTGCAGTGCAGTCATTTCGAATTGGTTCAAGCGCAAACGTGGCATCGCACTGGGACTGATGGCAGCCGGTATTGGCGCTGGTGGTGTCGTCATGGCTCCCTTCGTCGGCTTCATGCTCTCGCGTTTTGACTGGAGAGCAGCCTACCTGTCCATGGCTGTTCTCGTTGTGGCAGTGGTCGTGCCGCTCGCGCTGCTGGTAATACGCACCAGGCCGGCCGAGATGGGCCTCTACCCTGACGGCGATAGCGCGCTGGCGTTCGCATCGGATGGCGCCGCAAGAGTGAAGGAGACTGGCTTCACACTCAAGCAGGCATTGCTCACTCCAGCCTTCTGGCTCATTGCCATTGCCATCTCGTTCTCCAACTTCGCGAACATGAGCGTGTTCCAGGCATCTGCGTCCTTCCTCGGCGACGCAGGATTCTCCATTGCCACGGCAGCAACAGCCCTCGGGCTGCTGGGATTCGGCAGCGCCGTGGGCAAGATCCTCTTCGGATGGATGTGTGACAGAGTTCCAGCCAATCGAGTGTGCGCCATCGGCATCGCATTACAGTTGACGGGGACTCTGCTGCTGATGTCCGTGCGTGCGGGTTCTCCGCACGCGTTCATCTGGGGTTACGCGCTCATCTCCGGACTGGGAGTGGGGGCCTGGCTGCCAACGCTGTCGATGATGTCGAGCACGAACTTCGGTCTGCTGTTCTACGGGACCGTATTCGGGACTCTGAACCTGTTGAACAGCACCGGCACAGCAACCGGCCCGTTGTTCTCGGGAATGGCCTACGACATGTTAGGCTCGTACATGGGCGCCTTTATCACGTGCGCGATTCTGATGGCTGTGGCTATTCCCGCCGCCCTCATGGTCAGAAAGCCCTCTCTTCCCACAGAACAAGGGTGACTTTCTTCGTCTGATTCGCGAATACCCCACGATTTTAGTCTCCGCCCTGTTACACTGAGCACTGCTCGTGCCACAGCACGATTCCGTGACGGGCCAAGTCCATGCCTCAGAAAAGAGGGCGCATCTTCTACGGCTACTACCTTGTAGCGGTCACCTTCGTCCTCATGGTCCTCTTCAGTGGCTGCGGCGTGTTCGTGTTCAGTCTCTTCGTCAAACCTCTTGAGATCGCGCTGGGCTGGGCCCGGGGCGAGGTCATGGCGGGCTTCACCCTGTTCTACCTGATGGTGGGACTTGCCTCGCCAATCGTCGGACGGTTCGTCGACCGATATGGTGCCCGACCGGTCATCCCGATTGGCGCAGCCATGATGGGCCTTGGATTCGTCCTCGTCAGCCGCATGAGTGTATTGCCTCTCTTCTATCTCGGCTACACGGTAATCGGCATCGGCGCATCTGCCATGGGCCTCGTTCCATGCAGTGCGATCATCTCTAACTGGTTCAAGCGCAAGAGGGGCATGGCAGTAGGCCTCATGGCTGGCGGTATCGGCGCTGGCGGCGTGGTTATGGCTCCCGTCGTCGGATACATGCTATCGCACTTCGACTGGAGAGCCGCCTACCTTTCGATGGGCATCCTCATCATGGTCATAACCATCCCGATGGCGCTCCTCGTCGTACGTACAAAACCCTCCGAGATGGGACTCTATCCTGACGGTGACAAGCCCCACCCACACGACGCCGACGACCCTGCCAGCGAGGACAAGCACGGGTTCACGCTGGGACAGGCGATGAGAACGCCCGCCTTCTGGCTGATCGCCGTGGCCTTCGCCTTCTCCAACTTCGCAAACATGGGCACCCTGCAATCATCAGCTCCGTTCCTGGATGATATCGGCTACCCAACGGCCACCGCCGCGTCGGCGCTAGGGGCAATCGCTTTGGGCAGCGGTACAGGCAAGGTCCTCTTCGGCTGGCTCTGCGACAGAATTCCGGCACACCGTGCCTGCGCCATCGGCATAGGATTGCAACTGTCAGGCGTACTACTGTTGCTGACGGTGAGAGCAGATTCTCCGCTTGCGCTCATCTGGGCATTTGCGCTGCTTCTGGGGCTGGGGATTGGCGCATGGCTTCCCACGTTGTCCATGCTCGCGAGCACGAAATTCGGACTCCTCTTCTACGGCGCCGTATTCGGCGCTCTCAACCTCGCGCAGAGCGTGGGAACCGCGACGGGGCCCCTGTTCTCAGGTCTCGTGTATGACACAACGGGCTCGTATGTAGGCGCCTTCACAGCTGCAGCCGTTCTCCTTGCAATCGCGCTTCCTTCAGTCCTTCTCGTCGGAAGACCACGTTCCGTACCCGGCGCGTAGCACCTGGTATTCAGCACCTGCACCGGTCCTTCCCTCAACTGCTACACTGGCATATCCCTTCAACAGGTTATGTCACACAACGCGAGACAGGAACGGACGGGGCGCCCTTTCTACGGCTACTACCTCCTTGCCGTCACCTTCCTGTTTCTACTTCTGTTCAACGGTTCCGGCATATGGGTATTCAGCCTCTTCGTCAAGCCACTTGGGGCATCGCTGGGATGGAGCCGCGGCCAGGTCATGGCAGGATTCACCATCTACTATGCAATGGTCGGCATCGCATCACCAGTGGTTGGTAGATTGGTGGACCGCTACGGTGCGCGCCCGGTGATTCCGGCAGGGGCGGTCATCGTCGGTCTTGGCTTCCTGATTGTGAGCCGCATGAGCGAACTCTACCTCTTCTACCTGGGCTATGTGATAGTCGGTGCAGGCGCGGCTGCCATGGGCCCTGTGCCGTGCAGTGCCATCGTCTCGAACTGGTTCCGACGCAAGCGTGGTCTGGCGCTCGGACTGATGGCTGCTGGTATCGGTGCAGGGGGAATCGTGGTAGCCCCTTTCATCGGCTTCATGCTTTCCAACTACGGCTGGAGAGCAGCCTACCTCTCACTCGGAGTCATTCTGGTAGCCATTACTGTGCCGCTTGCTCTCGGCTTCGTACGCACGCGGCCTTCGGAAATGGGGCTCTACCCTGATGGTGACGACGCGCCCATCGAGGACGCAAGCGACCCGGAGAGGGCTATCGGCGAGTCAGCGAGTTTCACGCTGAAGCAGGCCGTGCGAACAAGAACGTTCTGGCTAATTGCAGTGGCGTATGCCGCCTACGGCTTTGGCAGCGGGGGCGCCCAACAGGGGTCAGTGCCTTTCCTTGACGACATGGGGTACCCCATAGCCACCGCAGTCACAGCATTGGGCATGATTGGGGCGGGCAGCACCATCGGAAAAGTCCTTTTCGGGCGTCTGTGCGACAAGATGCCAGCGAATCGGGCCTTCGCCATTGGTTTAGGGCTCTGGTTGTCGGGGGTGCTCGTGCTGCTCACTGTGCGTGCAGACTCACCGCAGATAGTCATCTGGACGTACGCTACGCTGGTGGGGTTTGGTTCCGGGGCCTGGCTACCAACCCTGTCGATGCTTGCTGGTTCCCGTTTCGGTCTTCGTCACTATGGGGCGGTGCTTGGCGCACTGAGCATATGTATGAGTACGGGAGTAGCCTCTGGACCCCTCTTCTCCGGGGTTATGCACGACGCCACAGGGTCCTATTTCGCGGTCTTCGTGATTTGCGCTGGCCTCCTGTTAGTCGCCATACCTACCGTTCTCTTCGCCAAGCGCCCGAAGCAACCTTCCTAGCCGTCGTTCACTCCCGCTCTCACAAGCGCGAGCCCCACCTGCTACACTGGCACAGGCAGCGGCCATGGACCTATGACAAACCATCCATCGCGACCTGGCAAAGGCCATGTCTTCTACGGCTACTATCTGCTGGCCGTCACTTTTCTCTTTCTGCTTCTATTCAACGGGTCTGGCGTATGGGTATTCAGCCTTTTCGTCAAGCCTCTTGAGGCGTCTCTGGGATGGGGCCGCGGACAGGTCATGGCGGGCTTCACAATCTACTACCTGATGGTGGGCATCGCCTCGCCCATAGTCGGTCGGCTTGTGGACCGCTACGGCGCCCGACCTGTGATTCCGACGGGAGCGGCCATCATGGGACTCGGTTTTCTCATCGTCAGCCGCATGAGTGACCTCTATCTCTTCTACCTGGGCTTCGTAGTAGTCGGGGCTGGTGCTGCCGCCATAGGCCCTGTGCCATGCAGCGCCATCATTTCGAACTGGTTCCGGCGCAGGAGGGGCCTTGCGCTTGGATTGATGTCATCGGGCATCGGCGCCGGTGGAGTTGTAGTGGCTCCTTTCATCGGATACATGCTCACCCACTATGACTGGCGTGCCGCCTATCTTTCGCTCGCCATCATGTTGACAGCGGTGACAATTCCACTGGCTCTCGCTGTGGTGCGCACGCGTCCGTCGGACGTGGGACTGTACCCGGACGGTGATGTCGAATCAGTGGACACACCTGACGCTCACAGGACTACGGTGCAGGAGACGGCGAGTTTCACATTGAAGCAGGCCATGCGTACGAAAGCCTTCTGGCTTATTGCTGTATCGTTCGCCTGCTATGGTTTCGGCAGTGGAGGCGCACAGCAGGCATCGGTGCCGTTTCTCGGCGATATCGGCTTTCCCGTAGCTACCGCTGCTGCCGCGCTGGGAATGATCGGGATAGGCAGCACTATCGGCAAGATCGTATTCGGACGACTCTGCGACAAGATACCTGCACACAACGCCTTCGCAATCGGCGTCCTGCTGAGATTGGCAGGGGTCCTGGTGCTGCTCGGCGTACGTGCCAACTCGCCGCTCACGCTGATATGGGTCTACGGCGTGCTGATGGGATTGGGTGCCGGGGCATGGCTTCCGACGCTTTCGATGCTGGCCAGCGGCAATTTCGGTCTAATCCACTACGGGGCAGTGCTCGGGGCGCTCAACATCTGCCTGAGCCTCGGTCTATCTACCGGGCCCCTCTTCTCCGGATTCATGTACGACGTGGCGGGTTCGTACGGTACGGCGTTCGTTATCTTCGCTATCCTCCTCTCAGTCGCCATTCCCACCATCCTGTTCGTCAAGAAACCGCAGGTTCCGCTCGCAACCTAGCACCTGGCCCCGCGCACGCGGCACTTGTTCAACCCTTACCTGCTACACTGTCAGCCGCTTAGGAGATACATGGCAAAGACTACCGGGCAGCGAAAGGGTCGGGTCTTCTACGGATATTGGCTGCTCGCAGTTACCTTCCTGTTCCTCGTCCTGTTCAACGGTTCCGGCGTCTTCGTATTCAGCCTTTTCGTACACCCGCTTGGGACCGCTCTTGGTTGGGGGCGAGGCGAAGTCATGGCAGGCTTCACAGTATTCTATGCAACTCTCGGTGTTGCATCGCCCCTTGTCGGCCGATTCGTTGACCGCTATGGCGCGCGGCTGGTTATCCCGGCTGGTGCGCTCGTCATGGGGCTGGGATTCATGATTGTGAGCCAGATGAGCAGTCTCCCTCTCTTCTACGTCGGATATGCGGTTGTTGGTGCCGGCGCGGCCGGCACCGGCCCCGTGCCTTGCAGCGCCATCATCACCAACTGGTTCAAGCGCCAGCGCGGCCTGGCTCTGGGCCTGATGGCAGCCGGTATCGGAGCAGGCGGGCCCGTGATGGCTCCATTCATCGGCTACATGCTGTCCGACTACGACTGGCGAATGTCCTATCTCTCGCTGGCAGTCGTATTGATAGTGGTGATAGTCCCACTGTCACTCGCCATGGTGCGCACCCGTCCCTCCGAGATGGGCCTGTATCCTGACGGCGCCAGCGCGCCGATTGATGAGCACGAGAGTCGGAAAGACGTGACCAACGAGGCTGACAGCTTCACTCTCAAGCAGGCATCCCGAACACGGGCCTTCTGGTTCATCTCCGTTGCATCGGTCTTCTACGCATTCGGTAGCATGGGCGCCATACAGGCATCGGTACCGTTCCTTGAAGACATCGGTTACCCGACAGCAATGGCTGCGGGAGCCATTGGGGCCATCGGGTTCGGTAGCGCCGTCGGGAAGATTCTGTTCGGGCGACTGTGCGACAAGATGCAGCCCAACTACGCCTTCGCCATTGGCGCTGGCCTCCTGCTGGCAGGGGCTCTGGTACTGCTGACCGTCCAGTCCAGCTCGCCAGTGGTCATGATCTGGGCATACGCCCTGCTGCTTGGTATCGGCGCAGGAGCTTGGCTTCCCACGCTATCGACGCTGGCCAGCTCCCGGTTCGGTGTTCTGCACTACGGAGCAGTGTTCGGCGCGATTCACCTCTGGCTGAGCCTGGGAACGGCGGTCGGGCCTTTCTTCTCCGGAGTCATGTATGACGCGCTAGGTTCGTACAGGGCAGCGTTCATCATCTTCGCCGTGCTGCTGGCCCTCGCCCTGCCGACAATTCTGCTCATCGGAAAGCCGACGCGGCCGCCTGATTCCTAGACAGGTGGCGGCCTGCCCTCCATTCTCACCTTGTACCGGTTCCGCCGGTGCGTATCGACAAACGCTGACTGAAGGTCTACCATCGCGCATACATAGACGTGCGCATGGGGACAATGGACAGAACCGTACGGATCCTTTTAGCGGACGACCACGCAGTGCTACGAAGCGGACTTCGCGCGCTGCTTGAGACCGAACAGGACCTGAAGGTCATCGCCGAGGCATCAAACGGACTGGACGCTGTAAGACTCCTAGAACAGCACCAACCCGATGTGGCGCTGGTAGACATCAGTATGACAGGTCTCAACGGCATAGAGATAGCCCGCCAGGCCAAGACCTGCTCCCCCTCCACGAGAGTCATCATACTGAGTGCGTATGGCGATGCGGACTACGTACGTGAAGCCCTGGACGCAGGGGTAGCCGGCTACCTGCTGAAACGAATCGAAATGCCGTCACTTGTGTCATCGATCCGACTTGCGATGGCGGGCGAAGTCGTTTGGGATTCGGCCTGTGCCAAGACAGCCTTCGCAGGGCCTCCGGCTCGCGTTTCCTCCAACTCCAAGGACATGGAAGCCCCTCGCGCCCGAGAGATGGAAGTCCTGCGCCTTGCGGCAGCAGGTCATCCGAACAAAGAGATTGCGGCGCGGCTGGGCATCAGCCAACGCACCGTGCAAACCCATCTGCTCAACACGTACAGAAAGCTCGGTGTCGACAACAGAGCTTCGGCGGTCCTGGTCGCCGTCAAGCAGGGTTGGATAGGACTCGGAGAGGTATCCTAATGCGCGGACAGCCCGCATCCATAGCTTCCACGGGTCTTCTTGGCCCTAGCGGCCTCCATGGCACAAGAGGTGATGCATGAGTCCCACGCGCACAGACGGGCTTTCTTCCGTATTCATCGACAACGCCCGCTGCCCCATGTTCGTAGTAAATGCAGCCGGCAAGATCCTCCGGACAAACCAGCAAGCAACAGCACGACTCGGTATGAGAAAGGGCGAGATGCGAGGCAAGGCCCTCTCGCTCTACCTCCGGATTCCAGGAGGGGAACATCTTCCGCTTAGCGCCATGGGGCCGGAGAGCGGTGCTGACGGAGTCGCGAGCAAAGGCATACTGACGCCGCCACAGGGTGAGCCCACTCAGGTCGACATCGTCGTACAGACGGTGGACCGACGTGAACCGGGCAGATACCTGGTACTGGCAAAAGAATCGGACGTTGACTGCAGCGTCAGCCAGGCAGCCGACACCCGTTTGCGCGAGATCGCTGAGGCACAGGAACGCGAGAGAGCACGAATAGCCAGGGAACTGCATGACGAAGCTCTGCAGAGCCTCCTGGTTGCGGGTATTGAGATAGAGCGTCTCATGAAGGGAGTCTCTCCCTCCAGCAACCTGGACGGAGAGTCACTTCACAATCTCCAGCGGTTGCTCCGGGGCGTTGAGAACGATATACGCCAGATCTCGGGGCGCATGCGATCGGATACGGTTCCCCAGTGCGGGTTGCTGGATGCTGTGGGCAACGCCGTCCAGACCCTGCAAACACGTGGGCTCGATGCGGACCTCCGCTTCCGAGGGACTCCAGTCCCTGTCGACCCCAACATACAAATCCTCGCTTACCGCATCGTGCAAGAGGCTCTCCACAACGTCTGGCGACACTCCGGGGCCACTCGAGTTCGAACAACCGTAGTGTGCAGAAACAACCTACTCGTGCTACGTGTAACCGACAACGGGTCGGGTTTCCGATTGCCCGGCGATCTCGCTGTCAGCGGGCCTACGGAGTTCCTTGGAATCAAGGGTATGAATGAACGCGCTTCGCTTATGAACGCGCGGCTTGCCATTGCCCCAAGGCCAGGCATGGGGACCACTGTCTCCCTCAAGATACCGATCGAGCCTTTGGCGTAGCGCACAATCCGCCACAAGCTTCGACTGGCGTCTTCTTCACCCTCTCGCGAAGTACGTATCTCTACATACGCACATCGCCACGACTACGTAGGCAGACCGCAGGTAGCAGTGCGCGTCGGCGGATGTAATCGGGAACCTGCCAACCTACGATTCGACTGACAACTAGGTACGTCGCTCTCCAGCAGACCACTGTTGGGTGGCCGCAGAGGCATCTACCACTCGAAGTCCAGTCGAGTCATTACAGATCGGTTTGTTTCTGAGATGCGGCGAACTGAGTGTTCGTCAGACTCAGCCTGAGGATGGAGGGATAAATACATGGCACCAAGCAATACCGAAAAGCAGGAACGCCTGCAGCGAGTCTCAACCAAGGCGGGCGACTACGAAGCGCTCGCCATCAGTTGCGCACAAGGCACACTTGTCGCACTGTTAGAAGAGTTTGACCTGCCCTGCACGAAAGAAATGGTCGGGATGATGTCGTTCATGCCCGGAATGGCCAGCAGAGATGAAACATGCGGGGCCCTTGTGGCGGGACTGGCAGTATTGGGCATGGTGAACGGAAGAGACAAGCTTTCCGACCCCACCTACGGTACCCCCGAAGGAAAGGCCGCGTTCTTCACGAGCAGAGAGCGAGCCTATCGCTTCTGCGAGGAGTTCAAGAAAGAAGTAGGCAGCACCATGTGTGGTGACATTCGAAGAAAGCTCTTCGGTCGTACATACAACACCTTCATTCCCGAGGAGTTCGAACAGCTCGTAGCCGACGGCGCGAAGACGAAGTGCCGCGTTCCTGCGGAGGCCGCGGCTCGCATAGCCGCGTCTATCATCCTCGAGATTCAGGATGAGAACGCGAAACCGTGAAGTAACGCATGGCAGCGCGGCCGTCGCGAATTAACGAATAAGCCGTCTGTGGAAAGGTCAACTGTGATGCTGTCTGAGAGCGAGAAACAGGAAATCATAGACAGAGTCTCAAAAAAGGCCGGTGACTATGAGGAGGCACTGGTTAGTTGTGCCCAGGGAACCCTCCTGGCACTGCAGGAGGAGTTCCATCTTGGAGGCGGCACGGACCTACTGATGGCAGCCTCGTTCATGCCTGGCGTGGCCAGTAGGAAGGAAACCTGCGGAGCATTCCTTGGCGGCCTAATGGCGCTGGGACTGCTGTTCGGACGCGTTAACCCTCTTGACACCGCGTACGAGGGGCTTGAGTCTAGAGCGGACTATGGAGAGCGCAAGAAACGGACTGCGTGGCGTTTCTGTGAGGAACTCCAAGCTGAGTTCGACAGCACGCAGTGCAGGAAGATCCACACTGACCTGATGGGCAAGGAATATGACTTCATGGACCCAGACGGTTTCCGAGATTTCCTAGATGATGGTGGCGCAGTGACATGTCGCATCCCCCCAGAAAAAGCGGCCCGTATTGCAGCAACCATAATCCTTGAGGAACTGGAAGACCAAGAAAGGGAACCTGCCTATGGCAAGAGCCACTAGTGAAGAGACATGCGTGTTGTTTGTCAAAGGAGGTGGGATCCGTAGCAAAGGTGAGCGGAGATAGGGTATCGTGACCAATTGTATTGAAGGAGGCATGATATGAGAGGCAAGACAGCCTTGAGACTTCTACTCGGGACATGTCTAGTTCTGGCACTGTCGGCGTCGGCCATGACTGGATGTGCGCCGTCCGGCGGTGGTTCATCCGACGGCGGTTCCGGCGATGGCTCCGACGGCTACGGAACGTGGCGCTATGGGGATATCCATCCAGTGGATGCCCCTGCGGCAGTGATGGCCACTGACCTCGCCGATCTGCTCAGAGAGCGCACGGACGGTCGCATAGACATCGAGTACTACGGCAACTGTCAGCTAGGCGACTGGAGCGAAATCCTCGAACACGTGAGTGTAGGCACTGTGGATTTCGGGCTTACATGCGCCAACGACGCCTACGACCCGCGCTACGGGGTCGATTGGGCACCGTACCGCTTCTTCACATGGGAACAGGCACGTGAGGCGTATCAACCTGGCGGTTGGTGCACGGAGATCCTTGATCGGATTTACGAGGATAACAACATCAAGTTCCTGGGATATGGATTCAGGGGCTTCACTGGTGTCTCGTTGAACGAGTGTCCGGGCAAACTCCCCCCCGAGCCAGTAGGAATAAAGATTCGCACTCCGGGAATCACGTCATGGAAAGCTGCATGGGAGACTATGGGCTACATTCCCACCGCGATCCCGTTCTCCGAGGTCTACACCTCCATCCAGACCGGCGTGGTCGAAGGCCAGGCTGGCGGTGGTAGCGAGCAGATGTACATCGTCGTTGGTGATATCCAGAGTTGCTGGATACAAACCAACGACTGGATGGACAACCAGCCGATTGGCATGAACTTGGACCTTTGGGAGAGCATGACTCCTGAGGACCAGGGCATCCTCATGGACACGGTCACGGAAGTGCTCTGGGGGCCTGACGGTTTCAACAAGCAGCAGGAGGAATTGGAAGCTGTGTGGCGACAGAAGGCTCTGGATGACTACGGCATCGAGAGCATCATTCTCACGGAATCAGAGCTCGCAGAGTGTGCGAAGGCGGTACGTGAGGCAGTCTGGCCCTCCCTTGAGGCCGACTTTGGCACTGATATCTACGAAGCAATGGTCGCGAACTGCGCCGCCATCTAGAGAGAGACGGCTGTGTGAGACAACTCTCCCGGCCGGGGGCCTCTTACCTCCGGTCGGGTGCTGGTCCGTTGATCCAAGAAAGGGAGGAACGCATTGTGTTCAGGGCCGGACAGCATGATTATCTCTCGGTCGGCAGAAGGAAGCTGGGAAACCCGACCAAAGGTCTGAGAACATGACAGATAGAAGCAATGCAGTCCTTGTATACGACTGGCTAGCCCGTGTCCAGAAATGGATAACCGTAGGCGCCTTCGTCACCTGTCTGGGCTTCATACTTGCAGAAGTGGTACTCAGGAACATCGTTCGAGTATCGTTGTTCGGCACTTCTGAAATAGCGGTGCTGAGTGCGTGGTGGTTCTACATGTTCGGCGCATCACTTGGTGCCTGGGAGCGGACACACATCAAGGCAGACATACTGCTTGTCTTCGTCAAGAACAGCCGGCGAGGTATGTCCATCGTGAGGACGATATCGTCGTCTCTCACGGTGTTTCTATGCGCAGCGACCTCCTCCTGGGCGTTAACCTACATTGACCGCGCAATCGACCTGCATCGCACCTCTTCGTACCTGCGCATACCGATGATAATCGCGCAGGCACCCATACTTGTGGGCCTCAGCTTGATGACCTTCTACTTCCTCATACAACTCATCGATCACGTGCTACAGCTGGCAGGGAAACGCCCTGTTGCGGCCTACGAAACAGGTGACGCATGAGCCCAGTGATTGTCGACATCCTAATTCTCGTAACCCTCCTTGTCCTGGGAGTTCCAATTCCCTTCTGCTTCGCCGGCGCCGTAATGTACCTGGGCCTGAGTACAGGCATGGACATGGGCCAGATGATGGGCGCGGGCTTCAATTCATTGAATTCGATAACCCTGCTCGCCGTAGCCGCGTTCATCCTGGCGGGCGGGCTCATGAATGTGACCGGCATCGCCGATCGCCTTGTAGTTTTCGCGGAGGCACTTGTGGGCCGCGTCAAGGGCGGGCTGGGGGGTGTCTGCGTTGTGTCTTGCGCAATCATAGGTGCCATCGCGGGTACGTGTTCTGCGGCGGTCGCGTCGATGGGCACTGTCCTCATCCCGAAAATGGAGCAACAAGGCTATTCCCGTGGCTACTCGACGGGATTGATAGCGTGTGCATCAGTATTGGGACAGCTCATTCCTCCGAGTTTGCCGATGGTGTTGTTCGGCTTCGTTCTGCAGCTCTCTGTGGCTGCCTGCTTCCTCTCCACGGTGGGACCCGGCCTCATTTTGGTGGTGATTTACACCACCATCAACCGAATCATGGTCGGCAGGATGCCAGAGGTTACAACGCAACCACCTATTCCATTCCGTCAGCAGCTCGTGGAGATAAAGGTCGCCACCAAGAGAGGCGCATGGGCGCTGGTAATGCCCATCATCATTCTCGGTAGCATCTATGGCGGCATTGCTATTCCAACGGAGGCTGCCACGGTGTCCTGCGTCTATGCCATCTTCGTTGGCTTCGTGGTCTACAAAGGTCTGACAAGGCGCAAGCTCTACGGCACCTTTCTCAGTATGGGTATCACGACCGGCGTCATCATCCTAATGATCTACTTCGTGATGATTCTCGGTCGCCTTTACGCGTTTGAGCAGATACCTCAGAAGATAGCCGGCGGCATGATGGGCATCTCGAGCAACTACTACGTCGTACTCATCATGATCAACGCGTTCCTCATCCTGCTGGGGATGCTCATGGACGACTCCAGCGGAACACTTCTCGCAGCGCCGCTGCTATTCCCCATCGTCAAGGAGATTGGGGTGAACCCGTACCATTTCGCTGCCATCATCGGCACGAATCTCGGACTGGGCAACGTTACTCCACCCTGCGCACCGATGCTGTATCTGGCAGCTCGGATTGGCAACGTGCCATTCGAGCGTGTTATCAAGCCTGCACTCATATTCATGGTGTTCGGCTCGTTGCCGGTGGTGCTCATCACAACCTACTGGCCGGACCTTGCACTTTTCCTGCCCAGACTGGTCTTCCCCGACATTGTCGGGCCGTAGCGCGGCCCGCAGAGAAGTCTCACCGTGAAGTCGAGACATAGAATCCAGTCGCGGAAACCGGCTGGAGTGATAACGTAAAGAAGGAGGCCTTGATTATGAAGAAACAGCAGGTAAGCACAGACAAAGCAGCGGCGCCAAAGGCTCCGTACTCACAGGGCATCGTGTACGGTGACATGTTGTTCGTGTCAGGAGCCGGTCCCATCGACCCAACCACCCAGAAGTTCATATCGGCCAGCATAGAGGAAGAAGCCGAGGCCACGATGAAGAACATCAAAGGCATCGTCGAGGCAGCGGGCTTCTCAATGGACGACCTGTTGAAAGTCACGGTCTTCCTTGCGGACATCAACGACTTCGATAGATTCAACGAGGTCTACAAGAAGTACGTACCGGAGCCTCGACCTGCACGCAGCGCCATCGAGTCGGTCCTCGCGTTCGGAATCAAAGTAGAGGTAGAGGCCATAGCCGGACGCTAGTCGCACAGACGGTCCCGAGCGCCAAGGCATCGCGCTCGCTGGATCACACTGCGGATTCACACCGCAGTACGTTTCACCTCCTCCACACGGCAGGCCGGGCACCGATAGGCCCGGCCTGCCTCTCTTTCGACCAGCGAAATTGCGGCACTATTCCAAAGACACAGTCTTCGCCGTGCTGCTGGCCCTCGCCCTGCCGACAATTCTGCTCATCGGAAAGCCGACGCGGCCGCCCATCTCGCAATCGACGAACTAGACTTAACCGGGGCAAGGAGGGAGCTCTGGTGTCCTAGTGGTGTCGAGACTCATCCACGGGTTCAGCGGTCTTGAGGGTAACGATGTGTGTGGTCACAGCGACAGCCACCAGTATGAGCGTGATTCTCACCGAAGGGCTGTCTGTAGCGAAAGCGACTGTCAGGGCCATGCCCGTCCACAGTAGACAGACTGTGCCAATCTTTGAGCGGAGAGTCATGCCCCTTCGCTCGACATAGTTGCGGATGTAGGAGCCAATCAGCCTGTTGCCAAGCAGCGCGTCGTGAAATCGTTGCGAGCTCCTGGCATAGAAGAACGCCGCCAGCAAGAGAAACGGCGTCGTCGGCAGTACAGGCACTGCGATACCAATCGCGCCAACCCCAACACAGCCCGTGCCGGCGGCGAAGAAGAGCCATTTCTTCAGTGCGGGTGCGTGCGCCATGGTACAAGTCTAGCGAGGCGACCCGATGCATGGCCAATCACGCACCGGGTCGCCCGTCACTCATTCTCGACAGTGCCTAGTAGTTCTCACACAGGAGTTCGTAGTAGGCCTGCGGATGCTTGCAGGCAGGACACTCTTCCGGAGCCTC
>Ga0272443_10004184_pt1 | contig 16046 bp, 12 predicted proteins | sample SSMAcet12_FD_193581 | JGI IMG/M metagenome (GOLD analysis project Ga0272443, IMG submission 193581) | Marine sediment archaeal communities from Little Sippewissett salt marsh, Falmouth, MA, United States - SSM-Acet-12 | ecosystem: Environmental > Aquatic > Marine > Wetlands > Sediment ... | reverse complement strand
CCCAGTTGCGAGGGTTGTCACCCACTGCCGTGTAGATGAAGAGAGTCCACAGGAACATCATCAGGAGCATTGCGGCGATCCACAGCCAGTTCCGCAGTCTCATCATACTAACGCTCCCTCAGAGCCCCGGATGAACCAGCATGGTCCAGATGACGTAGCTGACCATGCCCAGGCCGGTCATGATGTAGAGTAGCAGCAGCAGCGGCGGCACCGGGAAACGCGCCTGCTTGTGGTCTTCGGGGTACTCAAGCACTTCGCGATCATCGCGGACCGTATGCCATGGGCGCGCGAGCAGCGCCAGCCAGGCGAAGATGACTCCCAGCAGGCCGAGGCCGAGCATGAAGAATATCCATGTCCGCTGCAGTTCAGCCATCGTCTGTCTCTCCCCGGGGGGCGTCGAGCGGCGGCGAGGTCAGTGGCAGTTCTCGCGCGCGCTGCTGGTCGCGGAACTGCCCGTTGCGGATCGCCCACACGAGCAGGGCGATCGCCATCGGGATCACGAATGCGCTATAGACGCCGACTGTTATCAGAAGCTCTCTCACTGCTCTTCACCCGCCTGCGGACTGCCGGGCACGACTTCCGACGGATCCGGCGGCGGCCCTTCGTAGGCCGCGGGGATCTTGTCCGTCTGGTACTGGTAATCCACGCGCCCAACATAGCTGACTGCTACCCAGTTGGAGACATCCCAGATTTTCGCCGACTCGAGTTCCTTCTTGAAGTAGGGCATCGCGGTACCGGTGATGCCGTTCATGATCTGGTAGTAGAATATGCCCCCGAGGTAGCGGTTCTCTGGCAGATCGCGCTTGAGCGTGTTGAAGTTCAGCGGTGGCGGATTGAGATAGTCAGCCGCATCCCCCCCGCCGTCGCCGACGTCGCCGTGGCAGTTCACGCAGTAGTCCACGTAGATGTCGCGACCGCGGGCGAGCGAAGCCTGTGTGGGCGGGTAGGGATTCGGCATGTCGCGCCAGACCTTCGGCACGTTCTGGTGAATCCACCTGATGTTCGCGTCTATGCCGCGATTGTAGGCTTCGACGGCCTTTTTCTTCCACTCCTGCTGACGCTGAACGCGGTAGTCGGCCATTTTGCCGCCGAGCGATTGCTCGTAGGCGGTCAGGCTCTTCAGCTCTTCTTTGCTCAGGAAGCCGAACTGTGGCATGATCGAGTTCGGACGGGTAAAGCGTGGGTTGTTGAAGTGCGCGACGTGCCAGTCGTCCGGGTGCAACCCACCCTCCTGCGACAGGTCCGGGCCGGTGCGTTCGGAGCCGAGCAGATGCGGCTGCTGATTGAAGTAGTCGCCGGGTTGCGCCACCCGCACCGCGCCGATGCCCCAGTCCTGCGGCCGGATGTACTGCGAGTGGCAATACGTGCAGCCGTTGGCCATGTAGATCTCACGGCCGGCGAGTTCCGTCTGGGTCGGCTGGCGCCAGATATCCGACGGGCCCCGGTCCATCGTGTGCATCGGCCACAGAACCGAGATGAAGAACGCCATCCAGAAGATGAGCAGAGCGCCGAAGATTATCACAACCGGTGTCATCTTCATACTTCAGTCGGCTCCCGGCGGTAGATGGTCATCAGCACGTTGTAAAGCCCTACGAAGGCTGAGGCGATGATAAGCACCCCGACCGCGGCACGCGCGGACATGTACGGAACGATCTGCGACAGCACCCGGTACTCCGTCTGACCGTTGACCCATGCCTGTCCCTGGATCAGCCCGGCGGTGGTCAGGACGATGGTGAACCCGATAATGCCGAGAAGCACCAGCCAGAACTGCAGTTGCAGGAGTCGGCGGCTGTAGATGCGCCGTTTCGTGATGAGCGGGAGGATGTACCAGAGCGTGCCCAGCGCGATGAAGCCGCCGAAGCCGAGCACGCCAACGTGAGCGTGTCCGACCACCCAGTTGTTGAAGTGCGTGTAGCGCTGCACCGAGGGGAATGACTGCATCGATCCCTGCAGGGAGACGATCAGATACCAGATGGTTCCGGCGAAGATGAATTGGCCCGGGATGTTGTCGGCGAAGCGGCGCATGGCCCCGCGCATCGTCAGCCAGATGTTGACCATCGCGGTAACAACCGGGATGACCATCGCGCCGCTGTCCACGATGGCGACCACCTTCAGCCACGTTGGCACCGGCGCCTGGATGAGGTGGTGCGTGCCGATGTGCGTGTAGATGACGACGATCGACCAGAAACCGACTAGCGACAGTGTGTGGCTGTAGAGCGGCTTGCGGGCGATGCGGGGGACGATGTAGTAGGCCATGCCGATGGCCAGCAGCGTAATCATCAACCCGAAGATGTTGTGACCGTACCACCACAACCAGATCGCGTCCACGATGCCCGTCGCGGCGCCGGTGAACGGGTGCCACATCACGTTGCCAACCGGGTAGAGCAGCAGCGTCATGAATATCCCCGTCAGACCGTACCAGACCGTCACGTAAAGCAGGTTCTCTTTGCGGTTGAGCACCGTCACGGTCATGACGTAGATCAGCAGGACCATCGCGGCGAAGAAGCACAGCTTCACCGGGAAGATCGGCTCCGCATACTCGCGGGCCTGTGTCAGGCCAAGCGGCAGCGTGGTCACCACGCCGATCACGCCGAGATTCCACAGCCACATCGCGGCGTTCGCGGCCCGTTGCGCGTGCAGCTTCGTGCGCAAGAGCGCGGGCACCGCATACAGGATGCCACCCAGCAGCGATGACACCACGAAGCCGAAGATCACCGTGTTTGTATGTGCGGGTCGGATGCGGCCGAATTCCAGCCACGGAATCCCCGCGAACAGGTCGGGCGCCACCAGCGCCATCGCGCTGAGCAGACCCCACAGCGTCCCCACGCAGAACCACACGGCCGATGACACGAAGAACCTCCGACTGGCGGAGTACTCCGTATCGGGAAGCAGTTCGAACCCGCGGGAGGTCGCCTTCTCGGGCGTCTGACCGTCAGTTGTGGTCTCTGTCGCACTCATCTATGACACAACCAGCAGTCCACCGATTCATTGTGCTTGCGATGGCAGTTCACGCAGAATCCCATTTCGAGCGGTTGATTCAGCACGATCCGTTCCATGCCCTTGACGTTACCGTGGCAGTGGCTGCAGTCAATCCCCTCATTGACATGCGCCTGGTGGTCGAAGAAAGCAAAGTCGGACAGGCGATAGACACGCACCCACGGAATCGCCTCGTTGTTCTGTGCGTAGGTATGCAGCTTCAGGATCGGCGGGAAATCTCGAAGCAGCTTGTCGTGACATAGCAGGCATTTGTCCACGGGAGGGACGCCTGCGACCGGTGACCGGTCGGCGCCGTCGTGGCAGAAAAGGCAGTCGATGCCCATGTCATCCGCGTGATGCCCGTGACTGAATGGCAATGGCTGGTCCGGCGCCGCCACAAGGAACGGACGCAGCGCCAGCAGCGCGACGCCGATGAGCACCCCGATGACGCCGAAGCGCCACAGCCATGCGATCCATGGCTTGCGCAGCCACTGCTTCACCTCCGCCACCACCGTCAGTTCACCTCTCCCGCGTCCTCGTCCAGCAGTACCGGGTGCGGCTCACGCGCTTCGCGCCGCTCCACATCGATCATTGAGACGAGCGGGTAGCGGTTGAGGAACCACCCGACCGAAGCGACAAACGCTCCCGCGAAGCCCACCGTCAGCAGAATCACCGGAAAGCTGAAGCTGAAGCTGTCGCGTGCAATAGACGGTACCACCAGCACATACCGCTCGATCAGCATCGTCACCAGCACCAGAGCGGCCACCGCCGAGAGCGCCCGCGGGTGCATCTTCGTCTCCTTGCGCAGCATCAGCACAATCGGGCCGAGGAAGGCACCGATGATGATGACCCAGCTCAGCACCGTCCATGGCGGGTAGTGGTAACGGTTGACGATGAACACCGTCTCCTTCGGCATGTTCTCGTACCAGATCACGAGCAGTTGGGCGTAGAACATGTAGGTGGTGAGCATGGCGAACGCCATCATCAGGTTGCCCACGTCCAGCCATCGGCGCGCAGGCGTCATGTGCTCCGCTACGTCCTTCCGCCCGCGCAGGAGCGTCATCATAATGATGATCGCGGCCATGCCTGTATACATTGCGCCGATGAAGAAGTAGGGCCCCAGCACCGTGCTCTTCCAGAACGGCGACAGCGCCATCACGAAGTCGAAGCTCAGCAGCGAGTATACCACCGCGTAGGTCGCGGGGAGCGCCACCGACAGGATCGAGGCCGCCGGCTGAATATCCGAACGCTCCGCCCGGCCCATGTCCACGCGAACGTGGATCCACGCGTAGTAGAGGCTCATCACGGTCATCGCCAGCAGGCCGATGCCGTCGCGCAGGAAGACAAACGGGACGTTGAGCCACAGCGCCCGGTCGCCGACGTCCTGGCCGAGCCACGGCAGGATCTGCGCCCGCCCGAAGAACAGCACGATCGCCGGGATCAGCGAGATCGGCAGGAAGGCCGCGCAGGCGTCGCCCATGCGGTTGGGCACCTCGGCCCACCCCGCTCGTGCGAGCCGCAGCGTCGCGGCCCACATCGCCCCGCCCTGCGCCACGCCCGTCCAGAACAGGAAGTTCGCGAGCAGCGCCGCCCACAACCCCGCAGGCTTGTTGGCCGCCCCGACTGCCACTGCCCAGACGACCGCTCCCGCGGCGGCGAGCACCCAGCCACCGACGATCAGCCACGCGGGCACGACCGCCCCGTCGTCTCGGGCATCCGCTGCCGCCGGTTCAGATCTCACGGATATCACTCGCTCCGGAGGAGCTTAGAAGTTCGATGATCTCGCCACACTGACCCCTGTTGCAGGGAACGCTTACGCCGAATACGTCACTGCTGAAGTGCCCCTCGTAGTCGAATCGCGGCGTGCGCGGGTACAGGCGGCTCTTGACGATCACGACCCCCAGCGTCACCAGCGCGGAGGTGAGGATGGTGACCTCAAAGCCCACCACGCAGTAGGGTATCCACGCTTTCCACGGCGCTCCGCCGACGATCAACCCATAGAGCGACGCGCTGCCGACGGCCATCAGAAAGCCCAGAAACGCGCCGGTGAAGCCCGCCCCGAGCGACCACCACGGGACGGTGCTGCCCTTCTCGGGCATCTCGTCCTCGAAGTCCTCGATGCTGACCGGCGAGTACACGCTGAACTGCTCGAATCCCGCCTCTTTTAGCGTCCGCAGCGAAAGGATGAAGGCGCTGAAGTCCCTGAAGTCGGCCACGATGGTGGCATCCGCGTTCATGCCGGCGCCTCCTCAAGCTCAGGATCGGGGCGCGCCTCGACAATCGAGACAGGCGGCATGATCCTGACGGTAATAAGAAACATCCCGAGGAAGAAGCAACCCGCGCCGATGCTGATCGTAAGCTCGACCCAGCTTGGCGTGTAGAGGTGCCACACGTGCGGGATAAAGTCATGCGCCAGCGACGGAACGATGATGACGTAGCGCTCAAGCCACATGCCGACGTTGACCAGCAGCGAGATGACAAACAGCGACGGGATCCAGGTCCGCAGCTTCTTATTGAAGTAGAGCAGCGGCAGTACGCCGTTGAGGAACAGGATGCCCCAGTAGTAGATCGCGTAAGGCCCCGTCCCTCGCCACGCCACAAGCGCGCGCTCGATGTCGCCGCCGGAGTACCACGACATGAAGGGCTCCACCAGATAGGCATAGAGCATGATGCTGCCGGTCAGGATGTTGAGCTTGGCCATCGCAGTGAGATGCCGCTTCTGTATGATGCGGTCCAGGCCCAGCACCTTGCGCAGCGGGATCAGCAGCGTAATGACCATCGCAAGGCCCGAGTGGATGGCGCCCGCCACGAAGTAGGGCGGGAAGATCGTCGAATGCCACCCGGGCAGCAGGGCGACCGCGAAGTCCCACGAGACGACGCTGTGCACCGAGATAACCAGCGGCGTCGCGAGGCAGGCCAGGCAGGTGTAGGCGCGCAGGTAATGTCGCCACTGGTCGTTGCGGCCCTGCCAGCCCATCGCAAGGAACGTGTAGAGCTTCTTGCGCCAGCCTGTGACCCGGTCGCGAACGGCCGCGAGGTCGGGGATCAGGCCGGTGTACCAGAAGATCACACTTACGATCAGGTAGGTGCTCACCGCCAGCACGTCGAGCACCAGTGGCGACTGGAAGTTCGGCCACATGTGCCGCTGGTTCGGGTAGGGCAGCAGCCAGTAGAAGACCCAGACGCGGCCGAGATGGATCAGCGGGAACATACCCGCGGTCAGCACCGCGAAGATCGTCATCGTCTCGGCGCTCCGGTAGACCGCAGCGCGCCAGTCCACCCGGAAGAGATAGAGGATAGCTGAGATGAGCGTCCCCGCGTGACCGATCCCGATCCAGAAGACGAAGTTCGTGATGTACGTGCCCCAGCACACGGGCAGGTTCAGTCCGGTTGTGCCCATTCCATAGCGGATCTGGTAGTACCAGACGAGCGCACCGGTGCCCGCTCCGAGCATCAGCAGGGCCACCAGCGCGAGGTACCGCCACGATGGCGGCTCCAGCGCGTCCATGACCTCGTTCTCTATGTCTACATACAGATCCGACACGGCTGCGCACCTGCATTTCGCGCTGAGACGATGTGGCGATCAGGCCCGGCTCGGCGGGCCGTCGTTGATGACGCGGTTGAGGTAGATGACCGCGGGCTTGGTGTTCAGTTCGTGCAGCACCTGGTAGGCCCGCGGGTTCTCGCGTATCAGGCGGGTGACTTTTGCGTCCGGATTCATCAGGTCGCCGAAGGTGAAGACATCGGCCGGACATGTCTGCACGCAGGCAGGGACGACCTCGCCATCGCGTACGGGCCGCTCCTCACGGTCGGCGAGCGCCTCGACCTCGCGGATTCGCTGGATGCAGAAGCTGCACTTTTCCATGACTCCGCGCCGTCGGACTGTGACCTCAGGGCTCGCCTGCCAGTTCAGCGGGTTGGGCCACGGCCAGTCAAACCAGTTGAAGTAGCGCACCTTGTAGGGACAGTTGTTCGAGCAGTAGCGTGTCCCCACGCAGCGGTTGTAGACCTGCATATTCAGGCCCTCGTGGCTGTGCGAACTGGCGAAGACCGGGCAGACAGGTTCGCACGGGGCCGCGTCGCAGTGCTGGCAGAGCATCGGCTGGAACAGAGCCGGCGCGCTGTCGCTCGACCAGTCGAAGTAGCGGTCTATGCGCATCCACGACAGGAAGTGATGGCGGATGAACTCCTCGCGCCCCACCACGCCGATGTTGTTCTCCGCGTAGCACGCGGTCATGCAGGCCGAGCAGCCGACGCAGCGATTCAGGTCCACCACCATCGCCCAGCGGTGCTCGGGATAGTAGTCCGCATGCGGCGGATACAGGTCCGGCACATCATGCCCGCGTTCATAGCCCTCCGGCAGCGGCATGTTCAGTTCGTCGCGCTTGAGGTTCGGAAGGCCGCTCAGCGCCACGGTCCTGACAAGCTCGCGCCCGTGTTGCGAGGTGCTGCCATCGGTGCATGGCAGCGTCTCCGAGCGCCCGGTGGCGCTCAGTTGCAGCGCCGGGAAGAGCCCCGTAGTGTCGCCGCCCCGCAACTGATGCGCGTTCGCGCCCATGCCCTTGGCGTACCGGCCGAACTTCGTGTGCCCCTGGCCGATCGGGATCGCGATCGTGCCGGGCGCGAGGCCCGTGTACACATACGCGGGCACCTCGACCTGCCCGCCTCCGGCGCTGACGCTGACGATGTCGCCGCTGCGAAGTCCCGCATCGGACGCATCTGCCGGCGAGACCTCCGCCCACGACGACCACGCGATCTTGGTGACCGGGTCGGGGAACTCCTGCAGCCAGCGCTTATTCGCGCCACGTCCGTCGTAGAAGGCCGGTGAGGGGTAGAGGTGCAGGCTGCGCGAGGGCTTGGGGCCGGGCGGGCTGAAGTTGGCGCCGCCGCGCATGCGCGGTGCGCTCCCGGCACTCGCCTCCTGCCACTGGCCGCCACGCTGCAGCGCGCTCTGCCACGCGTCCTCGCCGCCGCCGACACGCTCGCGCCAGTTGCGGCGCACGAGCGAATGGTAGTCACCCGCGCCAAACTCGCGTTCGGCGTCGAAGCCGGCCTGCGCGGCGAGCGCCAGCAGCGCGTCGCCATCGGTCCGAGTCTCGTAGAGCCGCCCCATAAGCGGTTGCACGAGATTCGCGCAGTTCGACTGCGGCTCATAGTCGCCCCACGATTCCATGTAGCTGCTCAGCGGCAGCACCCAATCGGCCAAAGCGGCCGTCTCGTCCATGAAGGGTGTCAGTGCGACGACGGTGTCCACGCCAGAGACGGCACGCTGGAAGTCGATGTCGGGCGGCAGCGAATACGCGGGGTTGCTGCGAATGACCAGCACTACGTCGAACGCGCCGCCGGCCATGTCGTCGAAGAATCGCTTGATCTCGTCGCCGGTCGCCGCGTCACTCAGGGCATGGCGGGGAGCGGGGACCGCCTGCGACCGCGAGGCGTTGAGCAACTCTGCGGCCATCGCGGTCTCGACGGCCTCCCGCGAGACAGAGAGAGGATCGCCCGCCAGCGCCACCGGCCGCTGTGCCGACGTATAGCGCTGGGCGAGTCGGCGGATCGTTCCCGCGCTCACGCCGAGGCGGTCGGCCAGCGCGTCGGGGCTGAATCCGCGCGCCTGGGGGGCGCCCATCTCGTTGAGCATCGCCAGCGCCACCAGGCGTTCGTCGCCCGGGCGCACGAGGATGCGTTCGTCGGCGTTGAAGGCTGTGGTGGATACGCGCGGACCGACGTAGACGAAGCCGCCCATCTCGCCGCGCTCGACATCGCGCATGTCCGCGAACTCGTTGATGTAGCGGACGGGCGAGATGTACGTGTCGAGGAAGTCGGCGCCGAAAGAGACCACGAAGTCTGCGTCGGCGAGTGAGCGCACGGGCACAGAGGGGTCGCCGAACAACTCGCCGCGCGCCTGCTTGAGCGCTTCGTAGCGTATAGGCTCATAGACAAGGTAGCGGTCGGAATCAAACAGCGCCAGCCAGCGCCGGATGAGCCTCGACAGACTGCCGGTCTGCAGATCGGAGATGACCGCGACGCGACCACGGGCCGCCCTCAGCTTTGCGGCGATCGCGGAGTCGGCCTCGGTCCAGTCAACGGGAGACGCCTGATCTGCGCCCCGCATTGGCCGCTTGACTCGATCGGGGTCGTATACGTCGTGAAGGGACGCCTGGCCGCGCGCGCAGAGATTGCCGTGGGCGATCGGGTGGTTGGGATTGCCCTCGCACTTGACGGCCCGCGCCTCGCGATTGCGGACAACCATTCCGCATCCGGCCGGGCACTCGCGGCAACTGGTGGCGTAATAGGTGGCCACGCCCGGGAGGATGTCCGGGTTCGCATGGAGGAACGGCAACAGCTTATTGTAACGCATCTCGGCCGCGGCTCCCGCACTGAGGGTCACCACGCCGAGGGTTTTGAACCAGTCACGACGGGACATGGCCCAGGACGGGTCACCGTCGCCCTTCACGCCTTCATCGTCTGACACGATGACTGCCTCCCCGCATTCGTGGCCACGGTTGGGAGCCGCCGCCACTTATCCACCGCCGCCAGGATCCGCGCCCCAGTCCGCGCTGGACATCACGTCAAAGAATGGTGCGCCTTCCCGGGACGATGGGCAATGGGTATCTGTCCCCAAATTGCCATCAGTAGAAGTCCCCATGCTTTCGCGAAAGTGTGCAGTTCCCGGGGCGCCGCCCGTTTGCTCCTGCTCGCGTCGAACGGGGCGCTTGCGCGCCAACTCGGTCGTTGTGTCAGAACTATCGAAGGCCGAAATGGTGACTCTCACCCATGGAAGAGGCGAGCGGTCAGGAGTAAGGTTATTTATGCGACGTGAGGCAGTCCAGTGAGCGTTCTGCAGGCCGAAGCTGGACTCGGTCGCGTCTGTTCCGGCAGTTTGCCAGTGGCATGTGGTATGTGGAGGAAGCGGGGATGGCAACGCAAGAGGAGTATGCTCCCGGCTGGCCGGGAATCGACCCCCGATGGACGTCCAGCGCGAAGATTGGTGTAGGGACCGCTCTCAGTGCCCGCAGCCGCGTGTGGTTCGCCCTCAGTCACGGGATCATAAACGAGATCTATTTCCCCCGGGTTGACCAGGCCTGCACCCGAGACGTCGGCCTGATCGTCACCGACGGCAACGAATTCTTCTCCGAAGAGAAGCGGCATGCGACGTTCGAGGTCGAGTATATCGCCGAAGGTGCGCCCGCATATCATCTGACAAACACCTGCCAGGACGGACGCTATCGCATCGAGAAGCGCATCATCTCTGACCCGCGCCGCGACGTGGTCCTGCAGCAGACCAGCTTTGTGGCCCTCAAAGGCGACCTGTCGGACTACCACCTGTACGTACTGCTCGCACCACACATCTACAACCGTGGCATGGGCAACAACGCCTGGCTGCACCACTACAAGGGCGTGCCGATGCTGCTCGCCGAGCGTGAAAACCGGGCGCTGGCGCTCGCGTGCTCGGCGCCGTGGCTCAAGCGGTCGGCCGGCTTCGTGGGCGTCTCCGACGGGTGGCAGGACCTCAAGCAGCATAAGCAGATGCAGTGGGAATACCGCAACGCTGAGAACGGCAACACCGCGCTGACCGGTGAGATTGACATCGCCTCGTGCGACGGCGAATTCCTGCTCGCCATCGGATTCGGCAACAACTCTGTGGAGGCAGCGAACCGCGCGTTGTCCTCGATAAACGACGGCTTTGACGACCTCTGTGACGAATACATCTCCGACTGGCAGCAGTGGCAGGACGGCCTCGATATGTTCGACCTTCCTGACGAGGCTGAGCGCCGGCGGATCCACACCAGCACCGCGGTCATGCGCACGCATGAGGCGAAGAGCTTCCCGGGCGGGACCATCGCCAGTCTGTCAATCCCGTGGGGCTTCGCCCGCGGCGACGACGACCTCGGCGGCTACCACCTCGTGTGGCCGCGCGACATGGTCGAAGTGGTCACCGGCCTGATGGCCGCAGGGTCCGACGACGCGGTGCTCAGGGCCCTTTACTACCTGCAGACAAGCCAGGAAGCCGATGGCCACTGGCCGCAGAACATGTGGCTGGATGGCTGGCCCTACTGGCATGCGATCCAGATGGACGAGGTCGCCTTCCCGGTGCTTCTGGTCGGCCTTGCCACGCGGGAGGGTTTGCTCGACGACGACGGCGTCCAGCGCTTCTGGCCCATGGTGCGCAAAGCGGCCGGCTACATCGCGCGCAACGGACCGGTCACCGAGCAGGACCGGTGGGAGGAGGACGCCGGGTACTCGCCCTACACGCTTGCGGCCGAGATATCCGCGCTGCTGGTCGCGGCCGATATCGCCGAGCAGGTCGGGCGGGGCGAACTCGCGCCGTTCCTCCGCGAGACCGCGGACGCCTGGAACGCCAGCATCGAGCGCTGGATCTATGCCACGGACACCGATCTCGCGGACGAGTACGGCGTAGACGGCTACTACACGCGCATCGCGCCGCCGGACACGTCCGAGGATATGTCCCCCAAAGACGAGGAGGTCGAGATCAAGAACCGGCCGCCGGGCGACGACGAACGTCCGGCGAAGCTCACGGTCAGTTGCGACGCGCTGGCCCTCGTACGCTTCGGCCTGCGCCCCGCCGACGACCAGAAGATTCGCAATACGGTCAAGGTGATCGACGGCGTGCTGAAGGTTGAGACGCCCTCGGGGCCTGCGTGGCACCGCTACAATGACGATGGTTACGGCGAGCACGACGACGGCTCGGCCTTCGACGGCACGGGGACCGGCCGCGCATGGCCGCTGCTCACCTGCGAACGGGCTCACTACGAGTTGGCCGCCGGCAACCGGGACGAGGCGAAGCGGCTGTGCCAGGCGGTCAGCAACTTTTCCAACTCCGGCGGCATGATCTCCGAGCAGGTGTGGGACTCGGACGATATCCCCGAGCACGACCTCTATTGCGGAGAGCCGACCGGTTCGGCGATGCCGCTGGCGTGGGCGCACGCCGAGCACGTCAAGCTTATGCGCTCGCTCAGCGACGAGCGCGTTTTCGACATGCCCCGGCAGAGCGCCGAACGCTACCTCGACCACCCTCCGCAATCGCCGCATGCCGAGTGGCGATTCAATCAGAAGCGGCGCTCGATGCCGGCGGACCGTACGCTGCGGATTGAGACGCTCGCGCCGGCGACGGTGCACTGGAGCACCGATGGCTGGGCGACCAGCACTGACACGGACACGATTGACACGGGGCTTGGCGTGCACCTCGTTGATCTGACTGATGATCGCCTCGGCGGTGCCGAGAGCGTCGTCTTTACGTTCTACTGGCATGGCTGCGACTGCTGGGAAGGCGAGGACTTCGAAGTGAAGATCGACAGGAGTGGCGACGCGGACTGAGCCGGGGACGCGCGTACGTGCATGCGTGTTTGCGGCGGAGGAGGGTCGTACTGTGCAAGACGACAGCACACAACAGGACCTGTCCCTTGGGCGCTGTCGGGCCGACTACGAGGACGCCCTGCAGCGTCTTGAGCGCCGCAACTTCTCAACGCGTATGTGGTGTAAGGACCCGAACCTGTGGACCAAGGACCCCGACCAGGCCGACAGCATCGTTCACGGCCTTGGCTGGCTGCGCGCCCCCGACCTGACCCGTGAGCATCTGGGCAACCTCGGAGCCTTCCGCGACGAAGTGGTTGACGCCGGGTTCGAGCACGTAGTGCACATGGGGATGGGCGGCAGCAGCCTTGCGCCGCTGCTTTTCCAGCGCACCTTCGAACCGGGCGAGGGCGGACTGCCGCTGACCGTCATTGACACGAATGATCCGGCGACCATTGAGCGCGTGGAGAGCAGCATTCCGCTTGCGAAGACGCTGTTTATCGTCGCCAGCAAGTCCGGCACCACCGCGGAGACGCGGGCGCTGGGCGACTACTTCTTCCAGCGAGTGAAGAGCGAGACCGATGCGGACCCCGGTGCGAGCTTCGTCGCAATCACCGACGAGGGATCGCCCCTCGAAGACCTGGCTGACGAACGCGGTTTCCGCAAGACATGGCTGAACTTCCCGGGCATTGGCGGGCGTTACTCGGCACTGTCGTATTTCGGGATGGTCCCCGCGACGCTGATGGGGCTGCCGCTCGACGAGATGCTGCAGCGCGTGGCCCCGATGGAGAACGGCTCGAGCCTGCACACCCCGGTCGCGGACAGTTCCGCGATGCGGCTTGGCGCCGCAATGGGTGCGCTGGCACAGCAGGGGCGCGACAAGGTGACGTTCATCTTCCCCGAGAGCCTTGAGACCCTGGGAATGTGGCTCGAGCAGCTTCTCGCCGAGAGCACCGGGAAGGAGGGCACCGGCCTGATCCCGATCGCGGGTGAGCCGGTGGCGCCTCCCGACAACTACGGTGACGACCGCTTCTTTGTGTGGGTCCACCTTCAGTCGCAATTCGATCAGGAGCGCGAGGCAGCGGTCGAAGGCCTTAAGGACGCAGGCCACCCGGTTGCGGAGATCGAGTTGAGCGACCTGCTCGACATCGCCCGCGAGTTCTACCGCTGGGAGATCGCGGTGGCGACCGCCGGAAGCGTGCTGGGGATCAACGCATTCAACCAGCCGAACGTGCAGGCGGCCAAGGACAATACGTCGGATCTGCTGGATACCGTCCGGGACGAGGGCAGTCTCCCCGAACTGGACTACTGCCTCGAGGGTGAGCCGCTGAAGATCAGCGGCGACTGTTCCGGCGACACGACCGAGGCTGCGCTCGAAGCGTTCCTGAGTCAGGCGAACGAAGGCGACTACTTCACACTGTTGGCCTACCTGACCGAGACCGACTCGACCACGGAAACGCTGCAGGATATGCGTCTGACGGTGCGCGATCGCCTCAAGCTCGCCACCGCGGTGGGCTACGGCCCGCGCTACCTGCACTCGACCGGGCAGCTTCACAAGGGCGGCCCGAACACGGGCCTCTTCATCCAGATCACGGCGTCCGACGAGCCAGAGCTGGGCGTGCCGGACGAGCCGTACTCGTTCAGCACCTTCAAGCACGCCGAGGCGCTGGGAGATCTGCGAGCGCTGAGGGACAACGACCGCCGTGTGTTGCGCATCGACATCGACGGTGATCTGGAGGCGGGCCTCTCCGCGCTCAAGCGGGCAGTAATCGAGGCGACGAGTTGACGAAGCGGACTGGAGCAAACACTCAGTAAGAAAGCCGGTGAGTAGTATGTCGGACTCCAAAGCAAAGCCTCGCGTTGTTGTGCTTGGCAGCAACTTCTCGGGACTGACGACTGCACGGTTCATTCGCCAGTGGTGCGGCGATGCTGTGGACATCACGGTCATTGACCGCAAGACCTACCTGTTGTTCGTGCCGAATATTCCGCTCGAAGTCATGGAGAACAAGGATCCCGCGCAGTCCGTGTTGTTGCCGGTATTGGATATCCTGGCGAAGGATGGCACGGACTTCATCCCCGCCGAAGTCACCGAGATCGACCTCGACGGGAGCACCGTTCATTACACGCCCTCGGAGCGCCCCGGTGCGGCGGGCGAGACGCTGAGCTACGACTACCTCGTCCTGGCGCTCGGAGCGCGCCTGGCATACGACCACATCGATGGCTTTGGCGAGTACGGGCACACGGTCTCCGACACCTTCTACGGGAACCGCCTGCGCGAGTACCTCCACGAGGGCGGCTATTCCGGCGGCCCGATCGCGATCGGTTCCGCGCTCTTCCACCAGGGCACCAGCGGACGTCCTGACTGGTTGCCGACGGCCTACGGTGCCTGCGAGGGCCCGCCGCTGGAGCTTTCGCTCAGCTTCGGGACGTGGCTGGGCGACCGTGACATGGGCGGACCGGAGAAGGTCACGGTCTTCTCGCCCGGCGACGTGCTGGCAGAGGACGCCGGCGAAGAGATCGCGCAGGAGTTCCACCAGATGGCCGAGCAGATGGGCTACACGATCCTCGAATCGACGCAGGACGTCAAGCGTGTGACCGCCGACGGGATCGAGTTCGAGAGCGGCGACAGCGTGGAGGCCGAAGTCAGCATCATCTTCCCCGACTGGGTGCCGCATGAGGTGATTGCGCAGTTGCCCATCACCGACGAAGTTGGCTTCGTCATCACCGACCTGAAGATGCACACGGAGAAGTACCCGAACGTGTTCGCGGTAGGTGACTGCGCTGCTCTGACGGTGCCCAAGCTCGGCGCGCACGGGCATGTGCAGGCCGACGTGCTGGCACGGCAGATCGCACATGATGTAGGCGAGGCCACCGACGAAGAAGCCGAGAAGCAATTCGACCCCGAGATCATCTGCTTCGGCACGATGGGGCATGACAAGGCGTTCTACGTTCACTCCAACGCCTGGTACGGCGGCGACATCAGTGTGTTCGAGATGGGCTACATGTATTACGCGATGAAGCTGGCCTTCAAGGAGATGTATTTCCGGACCGGAGGCAAGCCGCCGTCCTGGGGTGTGCCCCTCACGGAGTTCGTAGCGGAGAAGCTCTGACGGTCGTTGAGATGTAGTCACGTTAGATGAAGACGCGGGAATTCATGTACTCGCGCAGGATGAATGCCGCTAACCGTCAATACTTAAGCACGACAGACCGTGGCGAGCGTGGTGGAGGTCAAGCGGAATGTCCAACAACCACAAGATCAAGACTCTGTTCCTCGATATCGGCGGCGTGCTCCTCACCAACGGGTGGGACCGACACATGCGCGCCGATGCCGCCGAGAAGTTCGGCATCGAGAAGGACGAGATGGATGAGCGGCACCACCTCACCTTCGGCGCCTACGAAGAGGGGAAGCTGACTCTCGACGACTACCTCGACCGGACGATCTTCTGGAAGGATCGCGACTTCCCGCGCGACGACTTCAAGCAGTTCATGTTCGCCCAGTCACAACCCCACGCGGACGTCATCGACTTCTTCCGCGACCTCAAGGAGGCATACGGCCTCTTCGTGGGCGCCATCAGCGACGAAGGACGCGAGTTGACCGAATACCGTATCGAGAAGTTCCGACTGCGCGAGATCTTCGACTTCTTCGTCTCCTCCTGTTACGTACATATGCGCAAACCCGATCACGACATGTTCACGATGGCGATGGATATCGCCGGCGCGAAGCCCGAGAACTCGCTGTTCATCGACGACCGCGCCCT
>Ga0272443_10004183_pt1 | contig 16049 bp, 21 predicted proteins | sample SSMAcet12_FD_193581 | JGI IMG/M metagenome (GOLD analysis project Ga0272443, IMG submission 193581) | Marine sediment archaeal communities from Little Sippewissett salt marsh, Falmouth, MA, United States - SSM-Acet-12 | ecosystem: Environmental > Aquatic > Marine > Wetlands > Sediment ... | reverse complement strand
TTTCCATGCACACAAAGTTATCTTCAATGGCATCCCAATTGTCTCTAATATATCCGGCGGCGTCGTTCCACGCCGTAGAGTCGGCAGGAAGCGTGTTATCCCAGCTTCCCATGTAAAGAGGAAGCCACGCCACCACGATTATGAGTAAACCGAATATGATGAACTTTTTCACGATTGGCTCCCTACTACCGTACCGTCGGTATCCGCAGACGGAACTCCGGTATGAATCTTGAGCGTCATATCATCTTCGACAAACAGATAATACGCCGTCCCGTCTTCTGAATGTATTTTGATGTACCCGGCTGCGTGCCCGCCCGATCCGTCCCACAGCGTTATATGCCCCCGATCCGAACCGTCCGTTCCGCAGTCTATATCCGCTAAGTCAACGCCCAAAACGCCTTCTATTGCATCCCAATTGTTCCTGATGTATCCGGCGGCGTCATTCCATTCGGTAGAGTCGGCGGGTAAAGTGTTATCCCACGCCGACATCAATAAGGGAATGCTCCATGCTATTAAGCATATCAAAGCTATCTGCCAGCGTTTCATAATCACTCCACATAAAGAATTACATCAAGAGTCGAACCGCCCGTACCCGGAACGCCTGATGGTGTAAACGTAGCAGTTAAAGTGTCGTTCACCGGAACGGGGTTAAAATTGGCGTCCTGCGTCCCCTTATGAGACCGCGCATCCAGCCACGTCTTTGCGTTTTCCGCAATAGACGCTACTGAGAATACGGATGTTCCGTTGGAAGTTTCCAGAGCCACCGTATAAGTAATGGCATTAGCCGAATCCGAAGCTATTACCTCCACGGCTACGATTGTCCCGTTAAGGTTAGCTATGTCTTCGGTTGTAGCGTCTGAAACCGCAGCGGCCCATGATTGCTGGGTAAACTGATAGGTCGCAATTTTCTCTCCCTCTCGCCTTCTATCCTTTATTGTTATTGCCATGATTTACCCCTAAAAAGAAGGTTGTGCATATCGTTTCTGTCTTTGTTTTCTTTGCTTCCTGTCGAGACTGAGCTTTCTCGCCTCGAACAATCTCGAAAGCTCGCTTACTAATTGAGACTCCTTATCCGCCTCAGCTAAAAAGAATATCGCCGCGCCCAGGGCAATCAGCGGACCCCACGCAACGTCGAGGGGGCTTCCGGTGTCAATCGCATCGGGCCTGACTACGTAAGGGGCCTTTAATTGGAATATCCTGTCGGCCTTCGGGCGCACGTATAGATACTCGTCGAAAATGAAGCACGCCTGCGGATCGCCCCTGTTCTGATGCTTGCCGTCGGTATAAGTGTCTGTCACCGAGCCGTCGTCAAGGGCCGTCGTTCCCGGTACAAAACCCCCGGAATCCGTAGAGATTACCGTCACGTACCCCATGTAACACGAATCGGAATCCGCGGCTTCAAGACCGGCTATGGCGTGTCCTATCGTATCGTAGCCGGTAGCGTTACCATCGGCCTCTGCAATAGTCACCGTGCCGTCGGCGTCTATCTTTAATGAGAAAGCTCCGTACTTGTTCTGAGGAACCGTACTGAGTCCTGAAAACGCGGTCTCCGCCGATGCAGCACTATGCGAATAACCGTTAATATCGTAGGTGAAGGCGCTGTGCTTGACTTTCTTGGTATCCGAAGAACCAACTGCCAGGCCGGGTTCGGTGATATACTGCTCGTCTTCCGGGTAGTCCCTGAAAAACGTCTTGTCCATATACAGGACTATCTCCGAATTATTGACAGTAACCGGCTCATCCAATTCAAGAACAGTTTGACCAAGTTGATACTTACCATCATCGGTAGCCGTAAGCTCCTGCGTGTACCAGTCATTCAGCAGGTCTAAGTCAAGCTGGAGCGGAAAAACGTGCTGATAATAGTCGTTGATCCACTTGTGCGCATTGGCATCGGTGATATCCGACGTAGTGCTCTGGCCGATATGCTCACGAAACCGGGCTACCAGTTCGGCCATCGTCCACGTAAACGTGTCTGCCGCCATATTAAAAACCCCCCTTGGACGGGGCGGTCCGAAGACCGCTCGCCCGTCCAAGGAAAACTACCTCATTCATTAGGATCGCGCGGGACAATAGACGCCTGAATCTTGGCCACGGCAACCTTGTCTTCAAGAATCTGCCGTATCAATCTCTGCTCCTCGGCGACAATCCTGTACTGTTCAATCCGTTCTTTGGTAGCTCTCACACTTTTGTCTTCAAGTGCGTACTTCGCCACCAGGGCCAGCGATGCGAAAGCGAGCGTCGCGATGACCCCTGTAATCAATATAGTTTTCCACATAGTTTTCCTTTCTTAATCAGGTGTTACAGCACCACGCACGCCACCGGCCAGTGGGTACGAAACCGCCTGCCAGTTATCAGCGACAATACAGGTGAAGATCACCATATCGGTATTCGTTACCAGGTACTCAGTACCGCCATCGGAGGTATCGACGTTATTGATCTTATCGTTGCCGGATTCGAGCGTTCGGACTTCAAAGTTGGAACCGGCGTTGGCCATTATCTTTACAACAGTTCCGACCGTAGGGTCGTTCGGCAGAGTGATAAAATCATTTGCGCCGTTTGTAACGGCGGTTACGTTCGCTACGGTAATATCGTCATCTATCGTCTGGCCCGCACCTTCGGCGTCATCAGCGGTCAGCGTTTCACCGACACCGACCTGCAATCCCAGCGTGGCTGTCAGGGTCTCATCTACCAGGACCTTGCCCGTATCCACATGCAGGGCTTCATTGTTGGTCGAAGCAATCCGCATAGCATAAGAAGTGGCCTGAGCGTTGCCCGTTTCAACAAGCTCTATCAGTGCGCCGTCGTTGGCCGCTGCAATGTTGCCCGTAGAAGATATCCTGAGCAGCGATCCGTCTGCTACCAAAGCACCGTCCGATGAAAGATGCAGCATACCAGTGGTTGCCGCACCAATCCATGAACCCGTTGTTCCATCAATATTCACAACGGAAGTCGTCTGAGATGCAGCAGCAATCGCATGAAGAGCTACACTGTCGGCCTCGGTACAGGTCAGTTGAATAGCATCGCCAGTACCCGAATGAGCAATCGTCATAGTGTCGGAATTACCAGTGGTGTCAATTGCAGTAATGTCGAACAGCGTACCGGCACTGTCGGCAGCCGAAATAGTCATCTGGCCGTTAAGATACAGAGCAGGTGTAGTGTTCGTAACTTCAATTTCCACTGCATAGGCGTCCGTCCTCGCCGTCCCCGTATCCACAAATCTCGCCAGAAATCCTTCCGACGCCGCCTTTGGCTGGCCTGAATTGTCCACCAGCAGCATCGTAGCCCCTGTATGGGTCAATGCTATATCGTTCTTCAGGTGGACCATGCCCACGTTATCAGCACCCAACCAGCCTGCGGTATCGCCGTCAACTTCCAGGGCGGCAACCGTAGCATTCGTAAACGGTTCAATTGTTATCCCCTGAGAATCGGCCTCGTTCAGGTCGATATACAGGGCATTTCCCGCTCCGCTCTGGTCGATAGTCACCGAGTCCGTGTCGCCGGTAGTATCTATTCCGGTAATTGCACACAATACACCCGTACTGTCAGCGCCGGTAATCTGCAATTGGTTATTGAGCTTCAGCGCCGGGGTGGTATTCGTAGTCTCAATTTCAACCGCACACGCACCTGTTCGGGCCGTGCCGGTATCTATAAACCTCGCAAGGAAGCCCTCAGCACCGTCTTTCGGCTGGGCCGTATTGATAACGCACAACTGCGTTGCTCCGTTATGCGTCAGTGCCGTATCGGCCTTCAAATGCAACATGCCGACATTATCAGCACCGATCCAATTGCCGGTTGCACCGTCTATCACTTGCAGCCACGTAGTCTGATTGGCCGCCGATACCAGCTCAACAAGCTGGGTATCCGCCTCGCTTGAAGTAATCTTTATAGCCGCACCCGTACCGCTATGAGCAATCGTCATAGTGTCGCTATTGCCGGTGGTATCAATTGCGGTAATGTCGAACAACGTACCGGCGCTGTCGGCGGCGCTAATGCTCATCTGATTGTTCATCATAAGGCATGGCGTGGTGTTCGTCGTTTCAATCTCGACGGCGTAAGCGGTAGTCCTCGCCGTGCCGGATGAAACAAACCGTGCAAGATGCCCTTCGGAAGAGGCTATTGGCTGGCCCGTCTGAATCACCTGCAACAAAGACGCCCCGGTATTCACTACCGGATCATCGGCTACAATATGAACCATACCGATGTTATCAGCGCCGTCCCAATTGCTTGTAGCTGCATCGAATTTTGCCAGCGACGTTGTCTGATCCGCGGCGGCAACTAAATTCAAAGCTACCGAATCGGCCTCCGTACATGTGATTTGCAGGGCATCGCCCGTACCTGAATGAGCAATCGTCATGGTATCGGAGTTGCCCGTCGTGTCGATAGCTGTGATATCGAACAGCGTCCCCGCCGAATCCGCCGCGCTAATAGTCATCTGGTTGTTCAGGTAGAGTGCGGGAGTGGTATTGGTGGTCTCGATCTCCACTGCATAGGCGTCCGTTCGGGCGGTCCCGGTATCAACAAACCTCGCAAGAAAGCCCTCGGACGCCGCTTTAGGCTGCCCGCTGCCGTCTACTAACAACATCGTTGCCCCGGCATGAGTATTAGCGACATCGTTGCGTATATGAAGCATACCAACATCGTCTGCGCCAATCCATCCGTGAGCATCGCCGTCAATTTCAAGCGCGGCGACGGTCGAGCTTGTGTAAGGCTCAAGGGTCATACCCTGTGTATCCGCCTCGCCCTGGTCGATGTAAATGCCGTTGCCGGACCCCGAATTGTCAATAATAATCGCATCATTATTGTTCGTGGTCTCGCCGTGTGTTATCTGCAAGGCTGCATTATTGTCGCTCGCTCCCACTGTAAGAGTCACCGGGTCGCCGTCTACCGTTATACCGCTACCGGCATTGTATGCGCCGTCTAACGAATTGCCCGATGCAGAAGCCAGTGCCGTCCATGTCGAGCCGTCGGTACTCACGTAAATGGCATTAGCAGTGTCATCGTAGTACATTTGGCCTTCGAGAATGCCCGTAGACGGTTCCGATGTCGGAGTCAGCCTGAAAACCGTATTGACCCCTATCGTATCCCTGAGGTACTCCGAAAGCAGTTCGGGATTACTTGCGATTTCAAAGTTGATATCACTTTGGACATAATCCGCGTTTGCAACAGCAAACAGCATACCGACGACAATCAAAATTGCCGCTATTGACATGAGAGTTCGTTTCATCGCAAAACCCTTTTTCCTGACACTCTTTTTCTTGGTAAGTCTGCTGTTTAAAACTTCCACTTCACTCTGAAGCGCCTCGCACCATCCTTCGATGCGATTTATAGCTTCAGTGACTTCCAGATGCGTATCGAGGTCTGGCTCCTCATATCTCTTTCGCTTCATTGGTTGATTCCTTTAATTTACCGGCCCTGTGCTCGGCGAGCAATATAGACTCCTCCGGGCTGATAATCTGCTCGAATACGAATCTCGGCTTGATAATCGGAGTAGCCCCGTTTTGCAGCCCGGTTGCAGGGTCGATTATTGGTTTGTGTGCTACGTAGGTTTTGTTCCTCAACTCTTCAACGAGGAGTAATGGAAGCACGTACAGCTCACCGTGAAACAGGTGGTATTGCGGATGCGTTTCAAAACCGTACTTATTCACCTCGCCCTTAATCCCGTAGGGCGCGGCGTTGGCGAACTCCAAGTCTACGCCCGGATGCTGCATGAAATAGAACTTCACCTGAATAGGCGGGTTCGGCCTGTACTCAAAAGGCTTCTTTTTCCGTCCGTCCGTAAAGCTCTCTGAGGCTTTCTTTCGTTTCGCATCCAAAGCCATCGTAATGCGCAGAGATTCGGCGTTAAGCTCTCTGGCATCGTCCATGCGAGACCGATATATCCTGAGCAATTCGTTTCTGATCGTTTCCGGATCGAGAGAAGAATCGACGGTCAGATCCATCTTGTCCCTCGCGTAGACGATCATCTGCTCTCTGGACATATTCTTGAGTTCTTCCGCTACCGTCACGCCCGACGCGAAGTCGGCTTTCATTGGTGTTGCTGTACTTGCTTCCATTGTTTTCTCCATTAACTGTTAGGGTGTTTGCCTACCGGGTCGTAGGACGCTGCATCTCTTTCGGGCGCTATGCTGTCGTGCTTCTCGGCCTCGTAATACCATTCATCGGTATCCGTTGACAAAGTAGCGCCGAGCGTAAAGCCCTTGCACCCGACAACCTTGAGCTTCTCGTTGCGGCATATCCAGACGTTGCTCTGGCCGTCGGTGGTAGTCTCTCCAACAACAGTGCCCCACGTCGGCTCGGTATCAACAGCACCGCTGGAACTGGTACACTCATAAATGTATCCGTTCCGGGTGCTCGGTCTGCAAACCGTACCGACAGCCGAAGTTGTTCTCGCGGTTGGCGACGAGGCGTCGGCATACTCGACAATAGTAGCCGCCGTCTCGCCTTCCCCGTTGGGAGCGGGTATCATCGCCTTGAGAACTTTAGTGTCATAGGTGGCGAAACCCGCCGCCGCCGAAGACAGCTTGGTTTTCGTCCCGCCGCTGTCCTGAAGACCGTACTGGCCATTGGCATTTGCGGTATTAGCCAGCTCCCGAATGAACAAGTGCTCAACTGGGTTGGTTTCCTCAAGGCCGTGCAGCAAATAGACCTTATCGGGAACAAAGCCGCATTCCACGTTGACGGCAGAGCCGTCTGCTATAAAATGTCCACTTACTTTTTGCATTGGTTATCCTTTCTTATTAGCCGTTCGTGCACTTGAGAACGTGGATGAACAGGTCGTTCAAAATTCTGGCAACCTGCCACATCTTCCATCCCACAGTTGCTCTCTGGTTCAAGGGGTCGGATGTTCCAGCGGAACCGAACGCCTTCACGATGCTCGATGCGTTACCTCCGTCGAGCTTGATTACTCCGTAGGCATCCTGAGCGATAACGGGAATGGAATACACAGTCGAAGAGACGTATCCCTGAGTAGTGGTCAGGAATCGAATGTTCTCGCAGTAGCCCCACTCGTTTTCGTCAACGCCCATTTGCGCCGAGTAATTGGCTGCGGACTTCCACCCGGCACAACCCTGAAGGTCGTCTTCGAGATCGGTGTCCGCAATTGCCCAATACGACGGGGGGATAGGCGATGTCGCCTGCCCGGTCCCGGCCTTAATGAGCCGCGTCATAAACTTGGCGTTGTTGCTCCTGAGAGTCCGCCTTACCGAACGAATGTCGGTCCGGTTCAAGAGAGTTGCCGTCCCTTCGCCGTTCGAGCAGGTAGTGCTCGAAGCGCTCGTCGCCAGAACGTCTCTGGTAAGCTGGTCTTCGGTGTTGCGCATCTGATCGGCCTGGCGCTGGACCTCGATCAAAATGTTCGGGTCCTCGACCGTCAGATCAACAACGTCCGTAAGAGTGGCGAAATCGCCGTATTGGCTGACTTCAGCCAGAAGATCGACCTTTGACTGCTTGTGCCCGTTGGGCGTAATACCTTCGGTCAGCGGAGTCGTAGCCGCCGAGTACCGGGAGTACCGGCGCATCTTAATGGTATTGCCCCTCTTACTTCCAATTGAAAACCTTTTTGCAAACTGGTTATGGACGTATTGAGGGTATGCCGGTTGCAGGAGAGTACGCTCGTACACTACGCCTACGGCAGGATCGACCTCATTTGTAGTCGTTATATTGTCTGCCATTGAATGTCCTTTCCTATCCGGCCCTCGCTATGATCGCCTTGATGTGCGCGTCGAACTGCTCGTCGGTCATGTTCTGAACGACTGCTTTTTTGTCCAGCGTTCCCTGCCCGCTTCCGGCGGCGCTTATAGACGCCTGCTTTTTGGCGGCTTCGGCTACTGTCTTTGCATCCGCCGCCTGTCTCAGTGCGGGATTGTCTTTGGTCTTGAGTGACGCCTGATATTCCGGGTCGTTTACTGCAAGTCTGTAAGCAAACGCCTTGCGCTGCATTTCGGGGATCGCTCCAAGCTGAGGGCCTAAAGTTGGATCTTTTTCTAACGCCCGCAACAACGGTGGTGCGGGCACGAACTGCCCGGCCTGATTGTAGCTGCCGACCACTTGCGGATAATCCGGGTGAGATGCCATAAACTGAGTCTCCGTTTGCGACGCCGAGATTACCTCGAACATCGCATTGAAGACCTGGCCCTGCTGGTCTTTATTCAGATATGTTTCATCCTGAAGACCGAGCCTCTCTACCGTCTGGTCGTACAAGCTCTTACTCTGCTGAGGAACTTGCTGCTGCTGAGAAAGCAATTGTAGTTGCGCCCGAAGCGTGGCGGCCTCCTCTTCAGCTTTTTTCTTGGCCTCGTTTACCTCAGTAAACCGGGTGTATGGTACTGCGTGTTCGTCAGAGGCGACCTGATCCGTTACGCCCTGCTCAGAGGCGGCCTGAGCGTCTTTAACGCCTTGCTGGTCTTTAGTGCCAGCGCCCTGCTGATCTGTGGCCTCAGCGGCCTGAGCATCGACGGCCTGCTCATCGTTTACGTCGGTTGCTTCGTCTGCCATTTTGTTTCTCCAAATAAAAAAAGCCCCGACACTGCTCGTAATGAGCGTGTCGAGGCTGTGTGTAAGTTACCTCAACTAAAAATTTCAGTTGTCTTTACTACGCCGGAAAGTCACGGCGTTTCATTTAAGTGCCGATCTAAACTCTACTTCAGTGTCACTTACCATAGTGCATACATACTCAACATGCGTTTTGCCGGGAATATTGCAGACAGGCTTTATGATAGTTTCGCCCACATAATGCCTATTGTCTGGCCGTCTTGGAACACGGTAATGCCAACAAGACCACAAAGGATCATCTGCTTTAAGTCGGTTAAACGCCAAAGGCGTTATAGCGCCTATTCCAACAAGTTTTAGAAAGTCACGGCGTTTCATTCAGCCATTCACTCGCAACAATTTTGTATGCTTCATCAACACGCATACTATCGTAAATAACAGGCAGGTCGGGATGCAAGCCTCGCCATCTGTCTGCTAAGGTATCTAATCTTGCCGGTCGCCAATCCGTGCCGAAAGCCCACGCCATACAATCGTCTATCCTGTTCTCCGGAACGCCGTTCGCTCGCAATAATCGCGAGTACGGCAGACTCGTATCACAACCCAACATATCGCTGACGTGGCGTTTCGGAACAAACAAGCCCGGTATCGCAAGCGCACTAAATAGTACAATCAGAACAATGCCTAAACTTGCTATTAAGTACGATTTCATTTTTTCACCTTATCGCTCCATCTCCTGAAAAACACTTGCTGCTTTGGGTTGCATTTCATTCGATCTATCTCGTGCGCACTCAAAACCTTCTTGTGTACGTCGTTAAACTGCCCGTCTTTTACAACAACCATCGGCGGGTCCGAACCCGTATAGAATACTTGCTTACTCATTTTTCCACCTTCAGTCTGACATTACATATAACTGTATCGGCGTTATTGCCCATGTCAAACCTTATATAGCCTACAAGCTTGGGAAACGCCCGCCTGAGCATATCCCTGGCTCTCTTAATTACTTTTTCCTGTTCTGATGTCAAAACAAATATCTCCACACCGAATAAGGAATATACTGCCAGCCGCGCCGGTATCCATAGCTGTCATGCCTGTGCCGCTTCCACGTTTTTATACAGTCGATGAGTCCGGGCTTGACACACGGGGCCGTCCCGGCAAACCGGAGTTTTGGGTTCAGCGACCACGCACTCTGTTTGCTGCCCTGATAGCGGCCTCCGAAGAAAAAACGTATTATGAATCTTAGCTGTCTCACCTGTTATACACCAGCGGCATGCCCTGCATTGACTTTTGAACTAACGTACTGTCTTTGGCCTTTTCGTCCTCGAACGACGTTCCTATTACCGGCTTGTCCGGCGGAAGGATATACATACATCTCACATCGCCGGTTTTATTATCCACGCGCCACAGGGCCGTACCCACCAATCTAATAACGGGCGGTCGGTCGGTGATAATCATGCGCGTATGAATCATTATTTTATGGCTGAAGTCCATTTCTTTTGTTTCAGTAACTTTACACGAAGGGCCATTATATCCTTTCTTGAAAACAACAAGAATATAATACGGAGTCTTCCTGCCGCTTTTGGCGTTGATGATCTTCTCCAGGTTCCTGTGAAGATTCTCAGTACACCATGTTTGTAAGTCACCGTGGGTTATCATGGTTTGTCCTTATATTTCCAGCCAACCGTCCAGGATCGGCTTACTATATTCGGCTCGGTCATTATGAAGGCGCAATTCGACATCTTGAACGGATATCTCAACGGCAACTGCTTAATCTCAGGGACAAAATGCTTCCGCACCACCCTTCGGATTTCGGCATCCGACGGATTATCTGTCCAGCAGTAGAAGTCGCCATACACCTGAGGCGCTTTATCGTGCGTGCCCAGACCCCTGGTTATAGCCTGCGGGGCGACGATTGACGCTATCATCAACTTTACAAACTCACGCCTACGCACTCTTCTTCGCTCCTATTTTCGCTTTTTCGAGGTCTACCGCCATTCTTAACAGCTCCAGACCGCCCTTATTCTGCAAGTCGTTGATTTCCGCAGCGGTCTTTACCCTGTCGAACGCCGCCTCGGTCTGGTTCTCCAAAGCCGCCGTCCGCTGCTGCTCGGCCAACTGCTGATTCTGGGCTATTTCGCTCTGGGCCTGGGCAATAGCCAGTTGTTGTAACGCTTCATTGAGCTTTTCCTGCCGCTGCCGGGCGGCCAATTGGGCCTGTTCCTGCTGTTCTACCTCTCTTAACAGTTCCACCGGCTGCTGGATAGGAGATACTTCAATAAGCCGCTTCCACGTAATAGGCACGGGGTCCTGCATGTTATGGCCCAATTCCTTCATAGCAAACATCTCGGCGTAGGCCAATGCCCTTTGAGTATCTGAAAGCATACCCTCGGCTACTGCAACGTCATATTTGCCGAATTGGCGGTTGTAAAACTGGTCCGAAGCCGGTTTATTGGTTATCCTCTGAATCTTGAAGCCCGGATATTGCTGAATCAGCTTTTGTAACGTAACACCAAGGCGCTTTACCGAGACCGAACGGTTGTCGAACAAGTCCCGAAAACCCACAAGACCGGCGCCCATTCTTAATTTTGCCAGTCCGCCGGAGACCCGGACGTTGCCCTGGCCCTGCGGATAGCCCATCATGTCGGGGTTGTAGCCGGCTCTTTTAAGAATGTCCTCGCCCAATTCATTCCACAACTGAAAAACTCCCTGCGGAATATCCGGAACAACCCTGTCCCGAGCGCGGTTGTTTTCCAAAGCGCCTTTATTAAACAATCTCGGCTTGCCGCTGCCGGTAACGTAAGCATCATTATCGTCAACCAATGCCCCCTGCTCGTAATCCAGACCCGCCCCGGCCTGCTGCTCTATCCAGGCAATCATAGACATCATCTTCTTATCAGCAGCCTTCTGGGCGTCTATCAACTGCCTAATCACGCTCTGTAAAGCCTGTTCGCTCCGCTCGCAATCGGGGTCGAAATACGCTACTATCGGGGCGAAAGAAAAATCGTCCAGACCAAAGGGGTCTATCGCGTGAGAAACCTCATTACCATTGAGAAATACATCAACCTCGACAGTAGGGTCCCACCTTTGCCTTACGGTCAATATATTGGGATTTATCCCCGCTTCGAGCATGCGCCGCAAAGTCATTTCAACCTGCTTTTTGGTATCAAAAACAAGCTCATCCTGTGTCGGCACAATGGTCAGAACGTATCTTTTACGAGTTACCTTCTTTTGGAACTCGTCGTAGGCAAGTAATTTCTCACCATACATCGCCGGGCGCGGATAATTCGTGAACTTCTCATCCTGACCGCCTGTGAGGCTGTCTATGAAGCTCTCCTTACCCGGTAAGAGCATTTTCGCCGCCGCCGCATCGACGTACTTTCTTAAAATGCCGTAGTGACAGTCCTGTAAGTCTACCCTGGTGAAAGTAGGATCCAAAAGGAACTGATGGTACATGAATCTTTCAAATCGGGTGTTGATATTCCGGTCATTATAAACGTTTACGAGGTTAATACCCGTTTTTAACGCCCCTTCAAAGGCGTCTGAAACCACATTATAGCCGTTACAGAGCTGCAAGGCCCATAAAGCGACCATATTCAACTGAGAGGCTGTTTCTAAGTCCCCGCCCTCCATCGGATCGTAGGTAATACTCAATCTGTGGTCTCTTTCATAACCGGCAAGCCACTTTACTACCCTTCTGAGTTGCGGAAACGACAGTAATTCCCTGTTCCGGGCCTTTGCAATCCTCCTGTCCTCGCCATTCCACGGATCGCCGGCGTAAACTCTTAAATCGCTCCGCGCCACCGCCTGCCAGCCGCTCCAATGCGAAGCCGCCTGCTGATATGCCGCGTCAAAATCCGATTTTCTGTCATGCTCAGTAGCCATAATGCTTCTTTAACTCTCTCCACTGCTGTACCGTAAGGCCCGTTCGGCCCATAGCCTCGCTCCTCGCCCATAAACCCATGATATAACAATCAGCCCAATCAGGACTGCTGCCGCCAAGCCGTTTCTTAATATCCTTTTTGTCCTCTACCAAAATCCTTCCATTCCTGAACGAATAGGTCGGTATTACCAACTGCTTCCTCAAAGTTGTATTTGGCAGAGTTAGGCGTATTTTGTGCTCCGAAAAGTCTTTAGAAGCCTTAAACCAAGCCTCAGCACGTAAATTATAGTACTTTTCCTTCTCTTGCGAAGCCGCCGCCGAGTTGAACTCTATTACAGAAACACCCTTCTCGCGGCATGAATCCACGACCCCGGCTCCAATGCCAATCGAATCAATAACGGCCGGACAATGGCCATTCCGACGGCTCATATCGACTATAGCATCAGCAACAACTACCGTAGATGCCTTGCCTAAAATCAATTTGTCCGCAATATCAGTGCCTTCCATTAAGAAAATAGGCGTCTCGTCATCGCCAAACCGCGATGGATCGCAGGAAATCAGCTTGCCCGTGTCCGCAATGTATGTCTCATTGTTGTAAGCGTCGTCAATCCAACGATTTAATATCAACTGATCCCCACCCTCAAAAGCATCCCATTTGCCCTCTAAGTACGCCGCTAACAACTCAGGACGGTGCTTGAAAGCATCATTCAGCTTCTTCAAATAAGCGTCCAAACCATCCATCTTCGTGTTGTCAGTGGGTAAAGCCTTAATAAATACCCGCTCAGGCGTCGGATTATCTATGAAATCTTCCTTCAACCAACATTGACGGGGATTCGCAGTCCACAAAACCTTCGGCGGAACACGACGACCGCCTATAGTCAAACGTAAAGACGCCCGCATTACAGAAATGTCGTCCTTCATAGTCTCCTCAGCCTGATCTATGAATATCCGCGCAAATTCGGCTGAATTGAACTTCTCAACATCATCCCTGTCATCTAATCCCCCCGTCCTTATTAAAACCCTGTCCGCTATAGTTATCTCAGCCGGATCACCCTTAATACTATACCTGTCAGCCGGTATGAAACGCTTCCAAGTATCTAACGTCGTCTCCTTAAAACGCTTCGCTACCTTACGACCCATAAATGCTACAGGTATCGGATGCCTGCGAGATTCCGGTACGTACCTGCGAGCAATCTCGTAACATTCAAAATACATCCAGTGACAACCAAACCAACTCTTGCCACCACCCTTTGCACCACCATATAATACCTCCTCCACAACGTCCGATTGTAACGCCCACCACGCATCACTCTGCTTCCTGCTTAACTCAGGTTTCCAAATGGCAGGTTGGGTGGCTATTAACGGCATTACCTATATTAACCCTTTTTTGTGGATATAGATAACGGGGATGATGATACACATACTTTTTTCCGCCATTTCCCCTTCGGGGTAGGCCCTTCTCAAGGAAAGCGGCGATTGGCTCGAATCCTTCGAGAGAATACAACGTCTCAACGCATAAGCAATGCTAATAACTACCCTCATTATTAGCTCAAAAACAAGGGTATATCCTTGACATATCACTGCTTATCTCCTGTATTCAGTACATTTGTGGTATTTGGTGCTGAATCCGAGGGTGGTAGTACTGTGATGTGGAGAGGAGCCAGTGGCTGACCGTCCTTGCCGGTTAGCTCCTGCTTGTCTGTCTGGCCGAGCACGTTTTTCCCTAAGAATATCGCCATAACAGGGTTTTTACGCTGATGAAACTGGCTTTCGCGTATCAAACGCTTGTGCTCTTGCCTTTTTTCCTTGACACGCTTCGAAATATCAGGTCTCTTATTTATAAAATCATTCGGCCACCCCATCAGCCCTTCGATGGTAGCATTTTGGCAGTTCTCCAGGGCGTACTGCTCTACTTTAATCATGTCCTCTTCAGATACTTCGCGTTTAGGTCTGCCAGCTCCTTCTCTCGCTCCACCGACTTTACGCTTTGGCTTATTTTCTGGCTTATTTTCTGTCATTTTCTTTGCTCCTTGCCTCATAACCAGCACAAAAGGCGTCGAATAGTTTTGTAGCTATTAGTGGGTCTGGACTGTTTCTGGATGCTATAGACTCATGGATATTGAGCCACTTCTCATAGGCTCTGGCAATATCCCTGTGTTTTTGTGCTGTTGTACTCATTTATGCCACATTTTGCCTCAATCTGCCTCTGCGCCACGATATAGATTGTTTAGTCCTGCCAAGCTTATCGCCTATCTCAGTATCCGTATATCCTTGCAAGCGGGCGCTAATTATCTCTTGATCTGCACTTGGTAGGTGCTCGAGCATATCTACTACGTCCACAGCCTCCATCTCTGGATCATCTCGCGCCAGTAAGTCCGAGCAATCGTCTCTAATATCCTCAGGCACTTGGTGAAAATACACGTGCCATTTACGCCGATCACCGTGAGTCTGCTGTCTGTGGTAAGCTCGTAAGGCCCATTTGCAAGCTTGCCAGATACAGTTATAGTTAGGCATGTGACGATACTGATAGCTCAGCCATATCTCATTCACAAGCTCGTCTACCTCGTATTCAGGATGTTTTTTACGAAACTTGCCGGCTATAAATCGCATGGCGTGATAATAATCGTTAAATGTCTTGTTTTCAGCTATTTTATCCATCGCGTAATTCCAAGCGACAAGCCCAAACAGAATGCAGCCCAGATCAAAGCAAAAGCAGAATATGGGTTCATGACGCAAAACTCCTTAGTTTGCAACCTAATTATCTCTGTTTTGCCCATTTTTAGGGGTTTTCCCCTAGTTTCCGAAGCCCCAGAATCGATTCTAACGCATTTAAATCCGAGCACCCGACTTATAGTCCTCTCAAATCCAACTGTCGAGCTTTCCTCGGTTGTTGGTGTGTTATACTCATTCTGTTATGTTGCAAATACTTTGGCGTCTAACCACGGGTTTTTCCTCAATACCTTATCTTGCCAGTCTGTACGGTTGGAATCGTCTACTCTCGGAAATACAGTACAATTACTGGCAAAACCTGTTTTTGCTAATCTCGCTCGTTTTTCCGCCCTCTTTTTCTCAAACCAAGCCGACTTCTCTGCAGGAGTCAATCTTTGAAACCATAGTTGTCTTTGTCTACTTTTCATTTGCTTAGACCGCCGCTTTTATACTCTGGTTAAGGGTTTTGGCCATTGACTCTTAATCACAGTATCTTGTTAAGCAATGCAGTAGGATGGTTAGTCCGGGTAATCCTCAGTAACCAGAGTGCCCGTTGTCAAGCGGCCAGACAGCGCGGGACGTTTTTGTACTATAGTGCCTGCACTTCCTGTCATTTGACGGCATACGTGTCCTAGACGTGTACGCCATCGACTCAAAGCCACACTATTTTGTTTTTTTTCTTTTTTCAAAGAGCTTAACATCTTTGCAGGGAAAAGTTTTGTTATCGTAACCTGAATCATACTAAATTGTCCTAAACAAAAAAAGCAGCCAAAAGCGGATTAACAGGTTAAGATAAACCGCTTCGGCTGCTTATATCCAAATCCGTTACATCTATATAGTCATTTTTTGCCAAAAACTTAGCGTCAATTTGCTGCTCTTCTTGCAAAACAAAAGCTCTCAATTTGTATGGGACTCGCATGTGAGGGTGATAAAGGGTGCTGTCCTTTTGCCACGTCTGAGGCTTAGGACGCTGCAA
>Ga0272443_10004182_pt1 | contig 16049 bp, 13 predicted proteins | sample SSMAcet12_FD_193581 | JGI IMG/M metagenome (GOLD analysis project Ga0272443, IMG submission 193581) | Marine sediment archaeal communities from Little Sippewissett salt marsh, Falmouth, MA, United States - SSM-Acet-12 | ecosystem: Environmental > Aquatic > Marine > Wetlands > Sediment ... | reverse complement strand
GAACTGCCCCGCGGTGCTCTGCGTGTAGATGCCTATGACCACGTAGTAGACCCCCTGGTGATGGGTATAGAGTATCCCGGCGCCGATAGGCGTTCCGTTGTAGTAGCCGGTGTATTCGCGCAGCAATGCCGTCTGTCCGCCGGAGAGGGTGATGAAGTTCTGACTTACCCTGTTGAGGCTGTATCCAAGTTCGGCTTCCAGTTCGTTGGCCAGCCACTCCAGGCTGTTGCCTCCGCCCCTCGAGGCGTGAACTTCGAGGAAGGCGTTTTCTGTGGGGTCTATTGCCTGCAGCGCCGTTTCATTGCTTGTATCCAGGTTGCCGTTCCAGTTGGCCGGAAGCTGGATAGAGAAATTCCAGCGGGTGTTGCGTACCCAGACCAGGCCCGCTCCTCCGCCTCCCACGTTGAACACAACGCTTACCTGAGCCCCGTTTTGAGCCTGGCCCAGGTTGGGGAAAACCCGGTATGACCCAGCCGGTATAACCGTTCCTATAGCATCCGAGGCATGCCAGAACCGCGCAACCGTAACGCCGCTGCCTGCGTTTGCTATCCAGAAACCCTGGCCTGACGAACTGGCCCGGATTATCGTTCCGGGTGTCGGCAGCGTAAATATATCGCCTTCCAGCGTGGGAGGGTTCAATACCGACCCCCTGTACTGGCGGCCCCAGGCGCTCACTGTCGCCCCGTGGGCCGACGCAGCCAATCCAAGGAACGCCGCAATTACCAGAAGAACCACTAGCCGTCTTTTCATGGTTGTCACCTCTTTTATCTGGGGTAACTGTAAACTTTACATACAGAGATTGTATCACACTGCTTCATCAGGATGATTCAGGGAATGGTCTTGAGAAACCCGCCCAGTTCAGAGAAGTACTCGCTCATATTTTCGAAAAGCACGGTGTTGTGGTCTCCTTTTTCAAAGACATGAAGTTTCTTTCGCGTTCCGCCCGCCCATTCAAAAAGAAGTCGGCCGTGGGAAATATCCACGAGGCTGTCGTTTTGGGCGTGAAGCACCAGAACGGGGCCTGTATATCCGTTCATGGCGGACCTGTGGTCCATACGCGTCTTGACCGCCTTTTCCAGTTCCCGGCGGGTTGTTCCCAGCTCGGAGCAGTCGAGCCTTGCCATAAGGCGCTCCATTACGTCGGCTATCCCGCTTTCAAGAACAAGGCCGGCCATGTCCGGGTACAGCGAAACTCCGTTGATGGCGGGTATCGAGCCGACAGAGCGCCCGAACAGCACTGTGCGCGAGGGCTCCAGTTCCGCGGCCTCGATGATGCGCTGGGTGTCGTCCAGGATGGCTCCGAACGAGGGGGAGCCTCCGGACATGCCGTACCCCCGGAATTCCGCCAGAAGAACGTTTAATCCGATACTGTCCAGAACGGATACAAAGCCGTCCATCCAGTCGCAGACTATTTCGCCGTTGCCGTGAAAATGCACTACAGTAAGCGCTTCGGGGTGGTTCCGGGTGTAGTGGCAGGCCAGTTTTCCTCCGGGTGTAGCCACATGGAAAGGGTTCGGGAAATGCGCCGTCCGGGGGAAAAAGTAACGCTCCGAGATGATCGGGTGATCGATAAGGGAAGTCTCGCTCATGGAAAAACATCTCCTTTAGCGGCGCGGTTTTATGGAATCATCATACCGAACACGCAAGGGCTGTCAAAGTGCTACCATGGTGCAAGAAAGGGGGGACGACATCACAATGACAGGAAAGTTTGTTCCGGTCGCGGTGTTGGCGGCTGCGTTCATGACGGTCGGGGTCGCATGCGGTTTCGCTGCAACCGCGTCTCCGGTGGATTTCAATGCGCCCGATATAGCGAAAGTGGTCAAAAGCTTTGAAGGCAAGGCCCCCGAGCAGTGGGGCCAGGAAGCCGACGGGGTCGTCCGACGTTTTGAGCCCTGCGGCAAGCAGATCGCACTTACGTTCGACGCCTGCGGAGGGCCGCACGGAAGCGGATACGACAGGGAACTCATCGAATTTCTTAGAAGCGAAAACATCAACGCCACCCTGTTCATCAACGCCCGCTGGCTTGAGGCGAACCCTGAAACCTTCATGGAACTGGCGTCGGACCCGCTGTTCACAATAGCCAATCACGGGTTGAGGCATATGCCGTGTTCCATGACGGGTAAAAAAGCCTACGGGATAAAGGGAACAACGGGTGTAAAAGAGGTTATAGAGGAAATAGAGGGCGGCGCCGCGATCATCGAGGGTGCTTCGGGGAAAAGGCCCCGTTTCTACCGCTCTGGAACCAATCACTACGACGAAATCGCCGTAAAAGTCGCCAATGCCCTGGACCATTCTGTAATCGGCTGTAGCGTAAACGGTGACGGGGGCGCGACCTTTTCGGCCGAACAGGTAAAAAGCCAGCTTCTTTCGGCGAAACCAGGCGATATCGTTCTGATGCACATGAACCACCCCGAAAAACAAACGGCCGAAGGAGTAATGGCGGCGGTTCCCCTTTTGCGAGAGAAGGGGTTTTCTTTCGTCGGCCTGGAGGAAGCGCTGCCTCCAGACATCGAAGACATGTGATAAAGCAAAGACCTGGTGTTTATGCGATAATGGCTCCACCTGCAGTAGTGGAGGGCGTGATATGGGCAGAATAACAACAGTGTTATTGCTACTTGCCGCGATCGTTGCAGTATCATCGGTTTTTTGCGTTACCCCCGCAGGCGCGGTGGCTGTAAGGGTGCGTACCGCTTCCGACGTTCTTCTGGCGACCGGTGTGAACGGTTCTTCCAGATATCCGGCGTTGAGCGAGAACGGCCTGGTGGCTGCCTTCTATTCGGACGCTGATATGCTGGTTGCGGATGGACTGGGTCTTTCGCCGGGCCTGTTCCTTTTCGTTTTCAACGACTCGGGCCTCTCAAGGGTCGCCTCCGGGGACGACGGATCCGTTACGGGTGCTCCCGGCGTGGTGGATTTCCCCTGGGGGATTTCCATGAGCGGGGAAGGGAAACTGACCGCTTTCGTATCGCACTCCGGGTTGCTTGCCGGAGATGATCATAACGACGCGCCGGATGTTTTCGTGTTCGACCGCGCAAGCGGCGATGTGGAACTTGTATCTGTCGCGCTTACCGGTGGATCCGCAGACGGCCCTTCCTTTGCTCCCGCCGCAAGCGGCGACGGACGCTACGTTGCTTTCATGTCATCGGCTGCCGACATTGTTGAAGGTGATACGAACGGCTTTACCGATATCTTTATCCGTGATCTGGAGAACGGCGCGACGGAACGCATCTCCATGGCGTTTGACGGAGCTGAGGCTGACGGACATTCTGCGGGGCCCGCCATCAGCGAGGCGGGCAGGTTTGTGGCCTTCAGTTCGGAGGCCTCGAATCTGGTTCCGGACGACACCAACGGCAAGCGCGATATTTTTGTGGTCGATCGAACTACCGGCGAGATCAACCGCGTGTCCGTGGCGGGCACGGTAGTGGAGGCTGCGGACGAGAGTTTTCCCTTCGGCGTATCCATAAGCGGCGATGGAAGACAAGTGGCCTTTCTTTCCAAAGCATCCAATCTCGTGCCCGGCGACACGAACGGCCTGTGGGATATTTTTGTCAGGGACACTTCTCTGGGTATCACGACACGCGGTTCGCTGGGCCGCGGCGGCATCGAGCCTGCCCGGGGGGTGTCGCTCGGCTCGTTGAGCCGCAACGGCAGGCGCCTGGCTTTCGCCTCGGACGCCGACACCCTTGTGCCTGGTGATACGAACCACGGGACCGATGTATTCGTCAGAGACCTGGAAACCGGTGAAGTGGAGCGGGTTTCGGTCGCCGAGAACGGCGACGAGGTTTTCTGTCAGGCCATGCGCCCGGCCGTCAGCGCCGACGGTTCCAGGGTGGCCTTTACCGCACGCTTCGTAGACCCCGCAACGGGAGAACCATCGCTTTTGTGGCACGTTTTCGTCCGCGACATGCAAAGCGGCTCCCTGTGGCTGCTGTCTGCGCCTTTCGCCCCCTGACAAGTGTAAATCTAAGGTAATCCATGTTTTTGACCTCTGCGTGCTTCAGCCTTACAATGATGGATGCATTGATGATGCATCCATGGCTTTTTACCGGGAGGCGGTACGCAATGAAGGAAAACGCCGAGGAAAGGGCCCACAGGTCCATCGTAGGGCTTATTATGTCTAACCATTACAGGCCAGGGGATTTTCTCCTGGAACTGGAGATCGCCTCTAAACTGGAGATGAGCCGCACCCCTGTAAGCAGGGCGCTGGGGAGGCTGGTGAACGAGGGTTTCCTTCACAAGATCCCCAAAAAAGGCTGTTTCATACCACTACCCACGCCCGAAGACGCCGAGCAGGTGTTTTCCGCGCGAAACGCGGCTGAATCGGAAGCCGCCGCCAGGGCCGCCCGACTGGCCGGAGACGAAGAAGTGGCTGCGTTGCAGGAAATAGTGGCCAAAGACATGGAGGCCGTTCAGAACAGGCAGAAAGACACCTTTTCCAGGATAAACGAGGAGTTTCATCTGGGAATAGCCCGGATCAGCCGAAACACCTATCTGGAAAAGTGGATAAAGAACATTTTCTGGCGTTCCAATATCTATATTTTCTATTTCGACAGCTTCTACAAATCGACGCAGCTCGATATACCCCAGAAAACCCCCAAGCAGCATGCAGCCATTGTCCAGGCCATAGCCGACCACGATCCGGATGCGGCCGCCCGCCTGATGTCGGAGCATATCAACAGGACGTACGAGGTTCTCCTGCTGGGCCGATAGCTGCTTTTAGAGGGCAACCTGCTTTCCTTGACACCAGCCGAAGAAAATGGTAATACATTGTAGAAAGCACCAAAGTATACCATGATGTATCCATAGACGCCGCCACGAGCGGCGAGTTTTTTGGCCAGATCCAATGGATACAAGGAAGAATACTTTTATGAATATCGCCGGGGGTGTCGTCGTGAAAAACAAAACAGTTCTTCAACTTGGATACGGAATGCAGGGGAAAGCCGCTCTCCATGACATTCTTGAGCATGAAGCGGTGTCAAAGGTTATTCTGGCCGACGCTTCCCCCGATGTGCTGAATGTATCCGAGGCGCAAGGCATGGAAAAGGTGGAGGCAGTACATCTGGATGCCTCGGATACCGGGTCAATGGCGGAATTGATGAAGCGCGCCGATGTCGTGATGGAACTGCTTCCCGGGGTCTTTGCGCTTCCGACGGCCAGCCTTGCGGCGGATGTGGGTGTAAGCCTTGTGAGTTCGATGTACCTGCAGAATCCAGGAGAGCAGGACCCGCAAAAAAGAGAAGAAACAAGGCGGGAGGTCGAGGCCATCGGGGCAAGAGCGCTAAACAGGGGTGTGACCATACTACAGGAATTCGGAATGGATCCGGGAATAGACCTTGTGCTGGGAGGCAGAACCCTTGAGCAACTCGACGAAGTCGTCGCGTTTCACTCCTACGGAGCGGGGTTTCCGGAGAAAGAGGCCTCGAATAACCCCCTGGGCTACAAGTTTACCTGGTCCATCATCGGAGTAATGCGTTCCTACCTGAGGCCCGCCCGTTTTCTCGACAAGGGCAGGGTCATAGAGGTTCCGGCCGACGAAATGTTCACTCCCCGTTTTACGCATATCCTCGACCTGCCCGAGATGGGCGGCCCCCTCGAGTGTTTCCCCAACGGTAATACCCTGGCTTTTGCCGACCTGTTCGGAATAGAGGACACCGTAAAGAGCATGGGGCGCTATATCTGCCGCTGGCCGGGCCACGGCGCTTTCTGGAGCACGATGGCCAAATCGGGTTTTCTGGGGGAGGAGCCGGTCCGATGCGGAGATGTATCCGTATCTCCCGCAGCGTTCTGCGCCTCGCTCCTGGGCTCGCAGGAACAGTTTTTCTACGCAGACGATGAACGTGATGTGGCCCTCATCCGGACGGACGCAAGAGGTTACCGCGAGGGCAAACCCGTAAGGGTAGTCAACCAGATCGTAGACAAAAGAGACCTTCAGACAGGTTTTACATCCATGCAGCGGACCGTCGGCTTCCCGGTTTCCATAGGCGCCCGGATGATACTGGACGGAAGGCTGAATAAAAAGGGACTGGTAAGCCCGATGGAAGTTCCCTTTGAACCCTATATGGAAGAGCTCTCCAGGCGGGGAATTTCCTTCAGCACTTACGAAGAAGAATGGGACGGCCGGCTTGAACCGTAGGCAGATAGAAACTTTAAAGCCCCCAGTTGAAATCAATACACTGCCGTAACGGGTTGCAAATGGTGTGACAATACAGGAGGTGAACGAAGAGAAAACCGCAAAGTAAACGTCTCCACATTTTGGAAAACCAGAAAGGAGAGAAACAGGATATGGGTGACATTGCCGCAAAAGGGATGCTTTCCCTTGTTCCAGTGTTTCTGGCTCTTGGTCTGGCGTTCAAAACCAAGGACGCAGTTTTCTCCCTGCTTATAGGTTGTATAGCGGGTGTAGTCATAGCGGGTTTCGACCCGGCTACGGGCCTTTCAAAACTGTTCCAGACCGCTCTTGGAAACGGTGATTTTATCTGGGTCATGATGATAGAGATCGCGGTCGGCATCATGGTGGTCTTCTATCTCAGAGCCGGTGTTATATCAGCTTTCACCGAGTGGGCGGGAGACAAGATAAAGACCCGCAGGGCCGCATCCGGTTTCGGCTGGCTCCTCGGCATCTTCATTTTCTTCAGCGATTATTTCAGCCCTCTTTTCAGCGGTCCAATCGCGCGTCCCCTTACCGACAAGCACAAGGTTTCAAGGGAAATGCTGGCGTACCTGCTTGACTCGGGAAGCGCCCCTGTCTGCACACTGGTGCCGCTTACCGGCTGGGCCGTCTACATCGCCGGTCTCCTCAAAGGCTACGGTCCCATTGAAACCGTGTCCGAGGGGATGGCCGTTTTCATCAGGGCGATACCCTACAATTTCTATGCATGGTTCGCGGTGATCCTTGCCGGCCTCATCGCTTTCGGTATAGTGCCCAACTTCGGCCCCATGAAAAAGGCCGAACTACGCGCCAAAAACGAGGGTAAGGTCCTGCGTGACGGCGCAACTCCCCTGGCCGGCGAAGAGATGGACCAGGTAAAGCCGCTGGAAGGCAAGAAAGCCAACATTTTCGTGTACCTGGTAGTGCCTGTTCTGATCATCATAGGCGTCGCTCTGGCTACTTTCTTCATTATGGGTAGCGCCAAGATACTGGAAGCTTTCCTTACGGCCGTCATCTATCAGGCGATAGCCATGTCGCTGGGCGGTTACTTCAAGGGCGTCAAGGACGGCACGGATGTAAGCGTAAAGGGAATAAAGGGTGTTCTGCCCGCTATTCTTATCCTTGCTCTGGCCTACTGCATCAACACCATTTCAAAGTCTCTGGGTGCGCAGCAGTACATCATTTCTCTTACAGAGGGATGGATGTCCTCGGGCATGCTTCCTACTATCACCTTCCTCACGGGTGCGGCTATATCGTTCTTTACCGGAACTTCCTGGGGGACCTACGCCATTCTCACTCCCTTTGTCCTGCCGGTAGCCATGAGTCTCTCGGGCGGCGTAGTCGACTCGGTGGTTCTGGCGACGATCGGAGCCGTTGTAGGCGGAGGACTGTTCGGTGACCATTGCTCCCCCGTTTCCGACACCACGTGTCTTTCGTCATTCGGCGCCGGTTCCGACCATATGGATCACGTCACCACGCAGCTTCCCTACGCCCTGGTATCCGGCGTATTGGCCTGCGTGCTGTTCGCCGTTATCGGGAGCATGGGTGTCTGATCCTTTGCCTGAGGGATAAACTGGCTACACGTTCATTTGCCGCCCGCGGTTCAAGCCGCGGGCGGTTTTTACACTACACGCAGGTCTGTGGGCTATACTACCTGCCAGGGAGGTTTTCCCCATGAAAGAAAGAACGGATACCTCGCAAATTGGAATCCTCTGCTGGGAAGCGGGCCAGGCGCCCCGCGGCCTTGTCCAGCTTGAGACACTGAAGGGCAACAGCACCAACCCGGATTCCTACGATTATCCGGTGCGTTTTCATCGCGTTGTCGGGGCCAACATACAGACTATCCTCGAAAATCCTGACAGGGACGTTCTGGCCAGGATGATCGAAGATGCAAGATCCATGGTGTCGCAGGGAATAAAGGCCATAGTGACCAGTTGCGGTTTCAACGCCATTTTCCAGAGGGAACTGGCCGACGCCCTTGACGTTCCGGTGTTCACCTCCAGCCTTCTTCAGGTCCCCATGGTCCTGAGGTCCCTGGGAAAAGGACGTGAGCTGGCGATCATAACCGCCAAGAGGGCGGCGCTCAGAAAAGAACACTTTGAGTCCGTGGGGATAACCTCCGAAATGCCGGTAAGGATATTCGGAATGGAACAAAGCCCCGAGTGGAACAAGATATTCGTTGCTCCCGATGAAGATGTCGACCTGGATGTCATTCGTTCGGAAGTAGTCGGTACTGCGCTGGATGCGGTAAAGAACCACCCGGCTATGGGAGCGTTCGTTCTCGAGTGCACCGACCTGCCCCCGTTTGCGGAGGAGATCAGAAAGGAAACGGGGCTTCCCGTTTTCGACATCATCACCCTTGTAAACTATATTCATGAATCCCTGAGCTACTAGAGGGGAAAGCCTTAACTCTGGAGGTCCTGAACCGACATGAAAAAAATTCTGGTTCTGGGGGCGGGAAGAGTAGCGCGGCCCTGCGTCCAATACCTTATCGACTGTCCCGGGATCGACGTTGCAGTTGCCGACATATCCGGGGAAAACGTGAAGAATGCGATAGCCGGGCGTTCAGGATGCCGGGCCATAGTGACCGATATAGGCCAAAACCTTGCAAGCGTTATGGATTCGGAAAAACCGGATGTAGTGATATGCCTGCTTCCTCCCGACATGATGACCCCGGTCGCCCTTGAATGCCTGAAGACCTGTTCCAGCCTTGTTCACCCGGCGTACCTGGACGAAAGCCAGAAAAAGCTTTCAGGCGAATTCCGGAACGCGGGGCTGATCTTCATAGCCGAACTGGGTCTGGACCCCGGAATCGATCACATGTCGGCCGCAGGGACCATTCGCAGTATACGGGAACAGGGCGGGGAAATAGAGTCCTTCAGGTCCATATGCGGGGCGCTGCCGTCGGCCGAAGCCAACACGAACCCGTGGGGTTACAAGCTTTCCTGGGCGCCGGCCAGCCTGGTGGGCGCCAGCAGGCGTGACGCCAGGGTGATGCTGGGCGGCCAGACGCACGAATGGCCGACGGGTGAAACCTTTGAACATCCGTATCTGGAAGAGATAGAGGGCCTGGGCTGGTTCGAGGTGTACGCCAACGCCGATTCGCTGCCTTATGTAGAGACTTACGGCATTCCCGAAACGCGTTCGATCTACAGGGGCACCATACGTTACCCGGGATGGTGCGAGACGATATGCCGGATGAATGAGATAGGTCTTTTCTCCGAGAATTCTCTGGAACTGGAAGGCCATACATTCCGCTCGTTCATGGCGACGATGGCCGGCCGGCCGGGAGAGGAAAACGTTGAGAAACTCGTTGCCTCCAGGCTGGGCCTGAAGAGCGGCTCAACGGTCATGCTTCGGTTCCAGTGGCTAGGACTGTTCGACGACGAACCCGTTCCGTTCGGCAAAGGAAGCGCCCGCGACGTGGTGTCGTTCCTGTTCGGAAAGAAACTCGTATATACTCCGGAAGAAAGGGACCTGGTGATCCTCAGGGACGAATATATGGCAAGTTTCCCTGAAACCGGGCTGCGCAGGCGTTTTGTTTCCACGCTTGTCGATTACGGCGTTCAGGGCGGGGATTTCTCAGTAGCAAGAACTACCGGGCTTCCTCCAGCCATAGCGGCGAGATTTGTGGCCGAGGGCGTGATAAGCACTCCGGGACTGCATATACCCGTTACACCCGAGATATATGAGCCGGTGCTCAGGGAACTGGAAACTCTGGGCATACGCCTTGAGGAAACGGAAGAGACAATTTAGTTGCCGTGGCCCCGGGTTGGTTCCGGAGCCTCAGTGCAGTAGTTTGAGCGTATCTTCCAATGATGCGAACAGATGACCGGTAAAACGCTCCAGGTCGTCCGTCAGATCCGACCTGCAGCAGACGAAGAATCTCAGGAAGTCGGGTTTTTTAAGGAAACGGAATGCAAAGCCGTCGCTTACCGCCGGGCCGTAGCCTCCGAGGGCCAATCCATCCACACGGGTCGTGCTGGTGGTGAATACCGTATAGACAAGTCGTTTCCAGCCCTCATCGATATACAGTGCCGGAGGAATAGCCTCGCCGGTTTCCTTCCATAACAGCAGCAGGGCGTGGAGGTGTCCTTCCACGCCCTCTCCAGCCATACATTGTCTTATCCTTTTCACGTGCTGCTCCACGGCGAGACGAAGCAGTGTTCCTCTGGTTCCGTCAGACGCCCCGGGATCGGCCATGGATGCCACAAAGGCGCTTGATTCAACGGAAAGCGGGCGCATTGCCTCCGTACGACCGCGCAGGAAAGATCGCAGCATAACCGATTCGAAGACGCTGAATATCTTTCCCCATGTACGGTGCTGCGCCAGCTGCAGGGCGATCTGGATGAACGCATCTGGGCTGATTCCCCTGCGCTTGATCTCTTCCTTGCCGAACGGTTCGAACTCCAGGCAGCGCATGAGCGTGTTCGAGTCAAAACGCCTTGTGGTTTTGTCCGCCTCTGTGATCGTCTTTCGCAATTCCGTCGGAATATGAAGCGGGAGTTCCCTGGTACAGGGAGAGAAGTTTCCCGTTACGATCGATGTTTCAGGTTCTTTGCCTGTAACGAAACGAACCAGCCTGGCCATCGGGGAGCCGTCGAGATGCGAGTGCTCGAAATTAAGACCGGCGACGCCGTTGGCGCAGACGATAAACTGAATGGATTTATCGAACCAGCGGTTGCCGGTGTCGCCGTGAAGGAGAGTTCTGGCTGCGGCCTCCTGTGTGCCGGGCGAAAAGTTGTCAAGAGAAAGTGAAAAGACAGCCGATTCGATCGTTTCCAGAGCAACCGCGTTTTCGGGGTGCGAATCCGCCAGTTTGCTGCGGGCTTCGGCCCACCGGTCTCTGTCCATCGACGTCAGGGTCCCTGGAGAAAACTGGCTGTGCGTCGCTGTGGCCAGAATCTTTTCCAGAGCCTCCTGAATTGGTTCTTTTCTGGAAAGCCGGCCCTTTTCATCGAAAACATCCAGCCTGTAGATATTGCCCCTGCAGAAGACGACGATATGGCGAGAGGCTTTGTTTTTTACAAAAACGTCCCTGTGCCTGCGCGGGCTTCTGACAGCGCAGAACATGTTGGAGTACTGTTCCATGCAGAGCGGTTCTCCGTGCAGAGTGTCCGGCTCCAGTGTATTGGTTTCCACAAGCCGAAAGAAAATGCAGGCCGCCGACACCAGTTCGGCGGCCTGCTCCCCCTGTTGCCTGAGCGGAAGATCCAGCAGGTAAAAGGGGTTGCTGTTTATGGGCAGGGGGGAGCGCTCTGCCAGGTACCAGTCATCCCAGTAAGGGATGTTCTCGAGCAGAGGCTCGTTGCTTTCCATACGCTTTTGCAGCATTTCCTGAAGTGCAGGAGCGCGCCGGGCGCGAAAATCCGCGACAGCCTTTGATGTCAACAGTTTTTCGGCGTCGTTTTTCAACAGAGGCTGCACCCATTCAAGGTATCTGTCGCAAAGCCGGTTCGTATCGCGGTATATGAGTTTGTTAAGCATATGGAACCCCCCCGCCCCTGCGGTTGTGTTTTTGCGTTACTGTTGAAGCGCCGATTCGACCCTTGCCGTTACAGCGGGATCATCTATCCACGATTTCCATAGCTCCGGGTTGCTTTTAAGAAACTGTACGGCCGCTGCTTCGACATCGACCTTGTTCTTTTCCATATAGGCCAGAGCCGAATTGGTCTGTTCCAGCGTCGTGGCGTAATTCTTCAGGAAAGCCCCGATATCGGGGTTGTCGTCGATAAATTCCCTGTTGGCTACTACGAATACCCTGCAGGCAGGGAAGGCGCAGGCGCTGGTTTCGGCCCAGGTATCGGCGTCGTAGACTGGTTCTTCGAGCTTGGTCATATCGAACAGACCGAGTAGCGGTGTGGGCTCCCAGTAATAGGCGAGAACGGGTTCGCCCTTTTCGTAGGCGGCCGTGATAGCGGTGGCCAGGGCGCTGCCTGAACCCGAATAAAAATTGTTGAAGACGTCATCGAGTCCGTAGGCTTTGAGTTTTTCCTCGTTTTTAACGCTTACAACCCAACCGGACGGACCGTTGTACAGACGCCCCTTGCTTTCATCTTCGGGGTCCTTGAACAGTTTCCAGTATTTGCGAAGATCCTGAACTGTTTTGAGGTCCGGCGCCAGAGGTTCTATGCCCCTTTCCGCGTCTCCCTCGATCACATAGGTGGGAACGTACCAGCCCTGGGGGGCATCGGGGAAGTTTTTGCCGAGATTCACGATCTTGCCCCGCTCTATGGTTTCTTTCCATACTTCCGGCATATTGTCGGCCCAGGTCTCCATGGCTATGTCGACGTCTCCGCGTTCAAGACCCAGCATTCCGGGAATTTCCTCGGCGAAGGAATAGTCTACATCACGCTCAAAACCGTTTTCGAGGATGAATCCGGCCACCCGGTTATGAAACTGGGCGCTTTCCCAACTGAAATCGAGAAAAACCACGGGTTTGTCGGCGGCATGTGCGATAACTGCCGAAAGCATAACAAAAACAAGCGTAAGCAGAACAGAAAGCTTTTTCATTGAATATCTCCTTTTTGTACTAAAGCAACAGCCTCACGGCGGCTGCGTGAGAAAAACACTAAACATACAGTGGGCCGCGGCCTGCAGCCGTCTGCCACTGCGTCCTTGAAAAATCATTCGTTACCTGAAAAATGGTGAACTGCAGGGTAGGCGTGTTAAAAGACTTTAACCTTCAGGGAAAAAATTCCAGTACATGGTAAAGAGCAGTTCGTGAATATCCGTCACGGAACTGGAGAGCCTTGCGGGCAGGCCCGGTGAACGATTTCTCACCCGGCATCACCTCCCTTGCCCGTCGATATATCCTTTTAGTACACATGATCTATCTAATTATACCATAGGAAACCAAAGCGCCTTTTTATCGCTCTTTAGGCCCGAATGTGATGATGACGAAAACGGATAAAAGAATAACCGCCGTGGCGATGAGGGTCTGGCCGGTTATGGTCTCGCCGGCGACCGCCCATCCCAGAAACACGGCGCCTACAGGAGTTACATAGGCGTACGTAGCCACTTTGGATGGCCTGCAGGATCGCATCAGCGTCAGATAGCACACGAAACCCACCAGCGAGCCGAAAACAACCAGATGAGCCCACCCGATGAGTGAAACCAGGCTGACGGCGCCGGGGTTGAACGCGAACATTTCACCGGTGAACAGCGAAGCCAGCAGCATCAGCGCGCCTCCCGACAGCATCTGCATGCTTACCGAAAGCAGCGGCGAGGGCGGCAGCGTTCCGTAGCGGGAATAGAGCGACCCCGTGGCCCAGAAGAAAGAAGCCGCCAGCACGACGACGACACCTATAAGGCTGAACGATTCTCCCCCGGTTATGCGCGAAAAACCTATAAGCATGGCGATGCCAAGAAATCCTCCGCACACCCCCGCGAACTCCATGAAAGTGGGTCTTGCCTGCCGAAACAGCAGCCAGTTCAAAAGGACTATCCATATGGGGACTGTAGCTACCAGCAGAGCCGCGAGGCTGGATGGAATGAACTGCTGCGCCCATACGATGCTTCCGTTGCCCAGCAGTATGATGAAACTGCCAGTTATGGTGGTGTCGCGCCAGTGACGCAGCGAGGGTCTCTGCGCCCCTCTGGCTGACAGAAGGAACAGTATCGCTCCCGCCACAAGGAACCTGAGCCCCGAGGCCAGGTAGGGCGGCATGGTAAGCACCATATAGTGAATTGCGAGGTACGTGGTGCTCCAGGCGGTGTAAAGCCCCGCGAACATTACGGGGATAAGCCACTTTGGTACATCTATCATTGAATTTTTAACGGCCATTGAGCATTCCTCCCGCCGGTTTCCCGGTCAGTCAAGTTAATCATCATTCGCCCGCCGGGGCAATGGCTCCTTTTGAGGCCCCGTTTTGTCGATGTCGGCAAAAGAGTACAATATCTTCGTATCCGTGTAACGATGGCGAAAAAGCAGGTGGCGCACAGAAAAACAGCTGACAGCACGCAGCGGTCAGTTGGCAGAAAGGGCAGAGGCAAGGAGACGATGGCCGATGGTGGACTTCGGATGGCGGAAAAAGCAGGAAACAAGGAGTCAGGAAACAGGCGACAGGAAATACAAGGGCGAGATTCTTCGACCCTGCGGGTCTCAGAATGACATACCTCACCTTGCCCCCCGAATCCGCCGGCTGGCGGAAATCTCGCCTTTTACAGGCGTCAGGTAACTGGAAGCAGGCGTCAGCAAATTCAAACAAGAGACCCCTCTCCGCCCGGGGCGGATTCGGGGTGACAGTAGAAGCAGGACGCAGGGTAGCGGGAAAGGGAACATACAGCAATAAAACAGGGAGTGTGAAGGAAATGAAAATTCGCACGGCATTTTTTTGCGTTCTGGTACTTGCAGTGATGTCTGCCGCTACGGTATATGCCTCGGAATACAGGCCCGAAGGGCCCGACCCCGAACCGCTGTATGAAGACGGGTCGTTGTTTGTGGGACGCCTGGACGACCGGATGTTGCTTCTGTTCGGGTCCAACGAAAGCGGCGCCGACAGAACCGTTCTGCTGGACAGACAGCAGGCGATCAAACTGACTGCTTACGCCCGGAAGGTTCGCGAAATAGCCCCCGACATGGATGTTTTCAGACCACTGGGCGACGGGGAGGTCCCCGTAGATAAACGCCCTGTAAAACCGCTCGACCCCGCCGCTTTCGACGGGATAGACGGAGAAAAGGTCTGGGTGCGCGGAGCCGGCACGGCCTGGAAGAACGGATCTTTCGTAATGCGTTTCACCGTCGCGCCCGCGGGAAGCGACGGCAAGGCGGACAAACGCTACCTTAAAACCTATGTTGTCTACGAACGCCGGTCACCGATCAAACCCGGAGGGCAGACGATAGACAAGGAAACGGGACAATTGAAAGACGAACCTAACCAGCAGGGACCGACTTGGGGCCCCGCCTTTATGAAACTGCTCTCCGGGCTGGAAAAGTTTGCAGGGTCCAAAGTGCTGATCGGTGGCTAGGCATGTTCAAAACAGAACGACGGGAGGTTTTTGCTTGAAAAAGGGATTTTTTTCGGCGGCGTGGCTTCGCCGGAGTTGCGCGCTTGTTTTCACGTCTGCCTTAATGTTTTTTTGCGGGGTGTTCTTCCTGCCTCTTTCGGCCGGGGCGGTAACGATATCTTCGGGTCGCGTTCTGCCCGAAAGCGTTGAGGCCCGTATGCAGAAGGTCAGGGCGGGACTGGAGGAGCTGGGTTACGAAAAGGGCTCGACCGACACCGCAAGGCCTGGCCTGAACGACGACTTCAAGATCAAATGCAGGCGCTACGCCGTGTGGTTCACCAAAAGCGATGTTGTGCGGCCGTTCGAAAAAGCATCTAACGGAGAGAGCTACGGAGAGGAAACAGATCGCAAGGTCCGGGTCACCATCCTGTACCCCGGAGAAGACCAGAGCGCGGATGATTTCCGCTCCGAGATCAAAAAGGACCTGGCCAGGCTCAGGGACCATCACGGAGCCATCGATTCAGAGATCCAGAGCGGCGAAAACTACTCCTACTCGGAGGAGATCGAACGCAAGGAGTTCACAAACGCTCCCGATGGGAACTACCAGCTGGAGCAGGATTGGTTCCGGATACTTTCCGGCCCCGCCGAAGGTGGCTGGACGGTGAGAGAGGGCAGGTGGTCTTTTTTCTATCAGCCCTGGAAGGAGCTGGAGGAATACAACCTGAACGCCGAGGTCAGGATGTACGGCGAAGCGGAAGCCGACGGAACGCCCTTTGCTTTCGAGATCACGTCATGGCTCAGTGAAGATACAAACCAGGAACTGGGCGGGCAGGGCAAAAAATCCGCCGATCTATCCAACAACGATATATGGGAACCGCTGGACCGGACTGCGAAAACCGTTCTCGATCTCCTGCTTGCGGCGGCCGGGGACACGGATGCGCCGGACCAGCCA
>Ga0272443_10004180_pt1 | contig 16056 bp, 17 predicted proteins | sample SSMAcet12_FD_193581 | JGI IMG/M metagenome (GOLD analysis project Ga0272443, IMG submission 193581) | Marine sediment archaeal communities from Little Sippewissett salt marsh, Falmouth, MA, United States - SSM-Acet-12 | ecosystem: Environmental > Aquatic > Marine > Wetlands > Sediment ... | reverse complement strand
CCTTGTCCGGCTCCAGTTGGACTCCGCACAGGGTCGTCCGGTCCAGCCAGTCAGGGGCCTCGGGGAAGACCATCCAGAGAGCGAGGTCGAGCAGCTTGCCCCTCTCCGGAACATCCTGTCTGATCCGTTCATGGCGTTTCCAGGTGGATTCCCATGCGTCGGCGGCATCTTCCCCACACGTGGCGTCGGAGTCGGCGGCGAGGCATTGGGCCAGGGATTCGTGTGCCCTGGCGAGTTCTGCCTCGAGACCCTCGATGCTGTCCTCCATAGAAGAGACCTCTGCCTCAGCGGAGTCTGCGCGCGCTTGAGCATCATCACGCTCCGACACGGCGGAATCATACTCCGCCTGTGGCACACCGCCGGCGCAGCCGGAGGCTGCCAGCACCGCAATCCCCGCAAGGCAGGCCACAGTAAACGACCTTCTCCTCATCGTCATCTCTCCGTTCACATTCCCATCGTTTCGCTGCAGAGGCGCTAGCTCCAGTAGTCCTTACCATCGCAGTGTGCAGTCATCAGGCTCAGGTCCACGAGGTCATCAGGGTACGGCTGGAAATAGCTCTGATTGGCAAGGTGGGTGTCCTTGAAGCGGACTATCCACGTCCTGACAATGGCCAGAGGCACACTCAGAGGCAGCACCTCATCCCTGTACTTCTGCACCGTGTCACGGAAATACGCGACTTCTTCCTTCCCGAGTCGACCCGATACTCTTTCAAAGGCATCCGTCAGCGTGTCCGCATGGGCTCCGCACCGGGGCGCGCGAGCGAAAAGGGAGTGCAGACCCTGCTCATACCTGTCCAGCACCTCACCGAGCGAACCGCGCACGGACTCGGCGGCGATCTGCGAGAGCAAAGCCGACTGCTGTCGCCCGTACGTACGGAACAGGAGTTCGTTGCGCACCTGGAATTCGTGCAGCGCCAGGGCCGAGCTAGCGCCACGGACTGTCCTGAATTCGGCAAGCAGAAACAGCTTCGTGAGAAAGTGTGCCTTGATGCGCGGATTGCGCAGCCGTCCCTCGTCCTCCAGTGCGCCGTGCGGCATCGCTTGAACCAGCATGGCGCCGAACAGACCCGGTGACACTCCAATCTTGCCTGCACCACGGTCGGCACTGACATAGACCACCGCATCCTTCAGAGCACTGGTGGGAGAGCGCCCCTTGACGATGGCACCATCCGCAACCACCAGCTTGCTGAGAAACGCGGCACAGAACCGGCGCATCTCATCCGTGACATCCCTGCCAGTGTCCGGCTGAAGCAGGCGCACGTCTCCACCGCTCCTGACCAGACGAAGGGGCTTGCGTGGAATACCAAGACCGATATCCGTCTCTGGGCAAACGGGCGCGAAGTCGACATGCGGTTTGAGCTGTCGGACCAAGTCACTGGGAATGAGGTCTCCATTCCAGCGACAATGGTCGAACTCAATACACCGACTAACAACTACACTGGGACGCGCAAACTGACGCATCGCTGACTCCTGCGCCCATGATGCTACGGCAGGAAAGCGGGGTCAAGAGCGATTGAGCAGTCACAACGCGCGCGGCGTGCGTTTTCTCGAATAACGGGAAAGCACGATGGGTCTCCTCGCAAAGGAGACTCTCAGAACCGGGCACTCGCGCGGAGCGGTTATCGAATACCGCCGCGCAACACCAGTGCAACGAACACGCCGCCCACCGTACTACACAGTCCGATGAGCAGCCAGATTATGGTTTCCATTCACGCATCAAAGGTAATCAGGAGCCGACGCCGTCAGGCGATAGGCACGTATATCTCCGTCAGTATGTCCTCCGGCGCAATCTCACGTGGGTCGTTAGGATACACTTCTCTAACCGGTCCGACAATATGCTTGCCGTTCTCGGCGATCCAGGCAAACACGGCATTGTACGCGGGCTCACACTGATCGTACGGCCCCTTGTGAACAACCCTGGCCATCGTTCCTCCGGGCATCTCATAAACCTTGAACTCCCCACTGCCTTCGAACGGAGCGCCTATAGGGAACGCGATGTCCAGGATTGCAGTCCCTTCTGCATCGGCCTTCTCGATGGCCTCCTTGCTGGGCTCGTAGTACAGCGCCATAGGGGCTCCCACGAACTGCGCGTTCTTCGACATCGCGAACCCGAAGAGGTCGCCCATCACCGCAGGCATGTCGGCAAAGCGGCCGGTTCGCTTCACGCCAACCACGAGCTGCGCAGGCACCTCGACCACAGTCACTTCATGCATATTCCCAACCTCCGCGACTCTCGAATGCAGTGTAGCCAACCAGGCCACACGCGGCGAAGTTGTATCTCGTGAGAGTTATGTTGTCAAGCGGCCGTGGGTACCGAGAGAATGGACGCGACCTCCTCAAGCTCGGTGGCCAGTTCAATGGCGCCGTCATCTCCGGCACCTGTGGATTCCATCCTCAGACAGCCCAACAGCTTCTGTCCACGAGAATCCCACACTGCAGCCACCAGGCTCCAACCCTGTTTGCGACGGCCACTCAACAGCTGTCCGCCTTCGTTGAAGTACTCGGTGAGGTCCACGATTTCCTGTTCGAACATGCTCTGCCCCTCCCATCCGGCTCGCGCGTGAGTAAGATGACCGGAGACCACAGCAGCCTGCACAACCGGGGCGCACCCTGCACCATCATCTCCGGGACCATCCCCCTCCTCCGCTTCCTGTGCTGCTCCATAGGGGAGTCGCACAACCGACCGGTGATGGATTCAAGCGCATGCTAGCCCGGTGACGTTAACGCCGAGTTAAGACGTGCGTAAGCGGCGGTTAAAAGCGGGCACAAAACCGTAGAACGGATAGCTGTAGAAGAACTGGAAGAGAAACGGAGTATTCGAAGCGAGGGTCTGAGACGGCGTTGCGTGCGTCGCCCCGCCGGGCGTCGGCCCTACTGGGCCGCGCCAGCGAGGATCTCGGCTACCAACAGCAGGGGGCTCGTGCGCCGCTGAGTGGAAGGCGCAAGGTCGGTGAGGTCGCCGAGTTCGAGGCCGAGTCGAGCGACAATCCCGCAGTCACGAGTGGCCTTCTTGCCACATCTACCTGCGGACAGGGACCAGTCTGCGGCTGAGTTCTCCTTGATGGTTGACGTCATATCACCACCTCCTTTCGTTCTTGGGCACGGTCTTGCCCGAACGTAGCATAGGCCGGTTCCACTAAGATGTGATTAAGGCGTTGTGAACAAACGGTTAAAACCCGCGTCTTGTTGTGTGGATTGCAGCAGTCTATGATGCAGCACAATGTCCTTGTTCATTAGATACCGCTACCCGCTTGCCCTCATTCTCCTGGCCGTCATAGTCGTGGTGGCTATCGTCCTCATCAAGGACAGGCCCTTCAACTCCGAGGGAAGCTACGTCACCACTGTGGCGGGCAGTCCGGACTCGCACAGATTCGACCTGGCGGCTGGCCAGCAGCTAGGTGCCAGATTCATCCTTTCGCATTCGAAGGATAAGGACCTGTCAGTGTCCATGTGCTCAGTGATTAAGCAGGGAGAAGATCTGTGGCGACGAGGCCCGACGCTCAAGGATTTCGGACGGGTAGGCGACTGCGAGGTGGTCTGGTTTGAGGCGCCGAGCACGGGGCACTATGCGCTTGAGGTCTCGTCACCAGGCGGTGAACGTCTCCACGTGACTGTGGAGTACACCATCGAACGCTAGTCTGCTGCTAGCGGACTGTCTTCAGCGGGGTGCGTACCGGCGACGGTCGGAAGTGAGTGCCGCAGCCCGGGCACTCGATACAAGGAAAACGGTGCACGGTCTCCAGTCTTTCTGCGGGCGCGCCATAGCTGTAGCAGTCTCCAGCATCAGGAGCAACCTCAGGACCTTGCAGCACTGTCTCAAGACGACAGCGGGGACACCTGACCGTCTGCTGGTTGTAGTATGAGTCGATGTTCATCTTCCTCGCCGGCGTATCGGCCCGGCTCCGCCAGAGCATCACGCCCCCGAGCATGGCGGAATCATAGCCCAAGGCAGCACTACGTCAATTAAGACGTCGTTAAGAAACCGTGAAAACGTAGAATTGCGGCAACGCATGGAATTCGCGGTTGTGGTCTCGGCCCTGGTCGCGGTGCTCGCGGCGTTCATCATCATCGGCGTCATCGTGCGTCGATGGCTCAGCATGCGCGAGGAGCCCATTCCGTGGGCACGGATGCTCGCCAACCGTGGACTACCCTGGCTGGTGATGGGATTGGTCTCGCTCGCAGTGTATCCACTGTTCGATGTCTCGATAGTCTTGCCTTTGCTGGTGGTCGCGGGCGCTATCGTCTACATGATGAAGGACTTCCGGCGGTAGACCCGGTGAGACAAAACGCGCCTACCCGTATAGGACGGGGATACCCGTCGCGCAAGCTTGTTCGCGGGCACCGGTTGAGTCCCAATCGAGCAGACGGATCCTCTGGCGATGTGCACTCTCCTGGCTACGGGAGCCGCATACGACTCCCCTACAGGTACCCACCCATTCACCCCGGCGGGTGGAAGCAGGGGTCTGCCCCTACAACGCTGAGAGGCCCGGAATCGTGTCTGACAGCATCATTGAGCGTGCAACATACGGCCGGCTACTGCGCGCCGGGATGCAGGGACAGGGCTCTACGCTCGGCGGGTCCGGTCAGCAGACTCCTCGATGGAATGCGACTCCATCTCCAATAGTGCTTTCTTGCGGTCAATGCCCCAGCGGTAGCCGGTGAGGCTGCCGTTCTTGCCGACTACGCGGTGACACGGCACGATGAGGGCGACAGGATTCGTTGCACATGCGCGGGCCACAGCACGGGTGGCTGTTGGTTGGCCGAGTTCGGCCGCCACTTCGCTGTAGTGTTTCGTAGAGCCGATTGGAATTCGCCGCAGGTAGTCCCAGACCTTGCGCTGAAACGCGGTTGCCCTCATATCGTACGGCAGCTCCGGCCATGGAAGCTTCCCTGCCAGGTAGTCGGCCAACTGCGTCACCCACTCACTCACCGGCCCAAGAGCGTGATAGAGTTGCGCGGCACTGAACTCATGCTCCATCTGGCGAACCAGCGCGTCAGGATCGTCGCCAAGTTTCACCGCGCACACACCATCGTCTGTTGCAGCCACGAGGAGATGGCCCAATGGCGTCGATACCACTTCGTAGCCGATGCTCCTGCCACTGCCGTGCCGTTGATACGTCTTCGGAGTCATACCAAGCCTCCCGCCTGTGTTCTCATAGACCCTGCTCGTCGAGCCGTAGCCGGCCTCATACATCGCACCCAGAACGCCACTCCCACTTCGCAAAGCCTTCCTGAAGCGCTCAGAGCGGTGCGCATCTGCATACTCGCGCGGAGTGATACCTAGGGCGCTCTTGAACAGTCGCGACACGGCGGACTCACTCATTGCAGCCCTGTCCGCAAGTGCCGAGATAGAGAGGATACCGTCCGCCTCCTCAATGAAGCGGCAGAGTTGTACCACCGTATCGACAGCATCGCAAGGGCCCGGTTGATCAGGTCGACAGCGGCGGCAGGGACGATAGCCGGCCTCTTCGAGCGCCTGGCACGAGAAAGAGAAGACCGTATTCTCACGCTTCGGCTTGCGGCTCGGACACGAGGGCCGGCAGTACACGCCGGTGGTCGACACCCCATAATAGAAGACGCCATCGTACGACGCATCCCTTTCAAGCACAGCGCGCCAGAGCGCATCGTCACGCAGGTCCATCGCCACCACCACCTTCAAACGGAGATACTGCCGAGGCTCCACCGGGGGATGACAACGCACCTCTCAACCGTTTCCAGAAGCGTCCATCAATGATGGACAGCCCCGCAAGGATGAACGCCATGCCGAGCACGGAAGACGGATACAACGGCTCAGACAGAAACAGCGCCCCGAGGATATGCGCAGAGATGGGCATCAGCAAAGTGACCAGGAGCAGGTTAGTCGCGCCTGCTGAACGAAGGACGCCGAAATACAACACGTAGGCTACAACCGTGCTCAGCAATACCAGCCCGGCAATGGCAAGGGTTCCCTCGGCCGTTGGCACAATGGTCCAGGGTCGATCTACGACCATGATGACCGGGAACATGATGATTGAAGAAGCGGTAAGCATACCCGTTGCCGTCACGATCGGTGACTGCTCCCTGAAGCGCTTGCCGAAGATCCCGGCGAGTGCGAGCGAAAGGGACGCGAGCAAACCCGCCAACTCGCCGACCCCGCGCATGGATATCCCTCCCGATAACTCGGGGCGCAGAAGCACATACGCGCCGAAGAAGCCAATGGCTACTCCCAGTGCCTTGCGAATGGTGAGCTTCTCATCCCTTGTGAGAAAGTGTGCCAGGACAACGGCAAAGCAGGACGTGGTCGCATTCATGATTGATGCGATGCCGCCCTCCACGTGAGTCTGCTCCCAGGTGATGAGGCTGAACGGAATCGCATTGTTGATGAGGCCCATCGTGAAGAACATCGCCCACGTATGGCGGTCTCGTGGCATGCGCTGTTTCGTCGCCAGTACCAGGAGCCAGAAGACTGCGGCCGCGAAGAAGACGCGACAGAAGCTGATAGTGAGAGGTGGCATTGAGCGCACTCCCAAGCCCTGGAACAGGAACGTGCCACCCCACACAATTGACAGTCCGAACAGCCGAAGCCAGTCTGAAGTCTTCATCGCGATGCTGCCGGTGCAAAGCCTAACACGTGCGAGCGGGGCACTCTATCCGTTTCTCGTCAATGTACTCGGACGATATGCAAGGAGAGAGTGCAGAGTGATAGCATCTATATTCAGGAAATGGATTCGATCTGGGTTGTGGCAATCGTTGCCGTTCTTCTTCCTATTGTCGCGGCACTCGTCTTTCGCCGTGTTGGACAGGACTACGACAGGCAGGGACAGCTCACGAGGTTCGCAACGTCCCTTGAGATCCTTGTCTTTGCGCTGCATGGAGTGTCTTCTTACGTCTTTCTCGACTCGCGACTGAGCGTCATTGACAGGACCGATCCGCTGGTAGGCTTCTCGGTGGTTCTCATCATCGGGGGTCTCATACTGCTGTTCTCGACGATGGGGCACATGGGACACAAGACCACGCTTGGTCAGGAGACTCAGGAACTGACGTGCACGAGGATGTATCGCCACAGCCGCAACCCACAGATTCTCTTCTACGGCTTCGTGGTAGTGGGCTATTCGCTTCTCTGGCCCTCGTGGACTGGCGTGCTCTGGGTAGTGCTGTATGCAGTCATTGCCCACATGATGGTCCGTACCGAGGAGAAGCATCTTCAAAGCACATACGGCGAGGCATACGTGGAGTACTGCAGAATAACTCCCCGGTACATCGGTACGAAAGGACGGAAGTAGCCGGTATGCCCAGGCTGGAGAAAGGCGGCAAGTGGGTCTTCGGGTGGGTCATCGTGGACGCAGACCGGAGAATCCGCGTGCCACAGGACGCGTGGACTGAATACGGCTTCAAGGCCGGAGAGGAAGCCTTGCTGCTCGAGGGCAGCAAGACCTCAGGAGGTTTCGGACTGAGTTCCGAAGACCGAATCGGGGAGACGTTGAAGGGGCGGGAGTTCGGGCGCACCAGCTTCGAGCACGGCCGTGTGGTCACAATACCACGCGAAGCGAACATAGAGCCATGGCAACGACTACTGGCCGTTCGCGGAAGCAGTCGGGCACTGGGCTTCATCTCACGCGGCCCCATCTTCGAGCAAGCTCTCAAGCAGCCCGCTATGCCCCAATCGCTTGCATAGCGGGGGGAGGTGGAAGTGGAAGAGGGGATTGCCCCGATTGCTATCGGGGCGATATGGGTGTTCTTCCTGCTCACGTGGACGATACCATCGGCCCGCAAGAGACAGCCGCACATGGTGTTCGCGTCCTTCGTGCTTGCCAGCTTCCTGACACTCGCTGTGGTGGCTATTTGGGGCATGTGGGACTCCAAGTCCCCAGCATGGTTGAAGGTGGCCGGCTGGATCGTACAACTCGTTGGTGCAGTGCTCCTGGCCAATTCCTTCCACTACCTGAGCACGAAAGGAAGACCTCTGGACAAGGGCGAGCCGACAATCGTTGTGGACAGCGGTGTCTACCGACTCACCAGACATCCGATGTACCTCGGCATGGGCACCTGGGCTCTTGGGATTGCCCTCGTGCAGTTCTCCACGGGTGCAGCCTTGATTGCGGCGTTCTGCGTCGTGTTCTCATGGCTTGCTGCCATCAAGGAAGACCAGTACAACCTCAAGAGGTTCGGCGAGCCGTATGCGGAGTACATGAGACGGGTGCCGCTGGCCAGTCTACCAGGGCTTCGAAGAAGGCCATAGCATCTCTGGCTATTGCGCATGGAAAGCACTCCGAGGCGTAGTCCTGGGCGGTTGCGGAGTGGTTGAACTGCGCAGAATGCAACTGCCAGACGTGCGGACGTCGAATCAGGCCGGCGCCAACGCGGAGCCTGCCTGTTCCTCATCACCGGTCGATGAAATCAGTTCTTCCGGCACGGGATGAGTCTCAAGGAATTCGTTAAGGAGAGTCTCAGTCTCCACGAACCCGTTGCCCGCAGCAATCAACTCATCGATGGCTTCCTGCGTCAAGGTCGTGGAGCCTTCCTTCACCATCGCCTCAGCCATCTCAGCGAACCTGGCGCCATGGCTGAGAGTCTCAACAGCGGAATCGTGGAACGGGCTGAGCCTTTCGGTGGGCTCAAGGTTGGCAACATTGGCAAACGACGCCTGTATCCGTGTGAGGGCAAGGAACGTTGCTGCCATCCAGTCCTGGTTCTCAAAGTCCGGATTGCTGAACAGAACGCCAAGAGCCGAAATCTGGTTGGAGCTCATGTCAAGGTGTGCAATCATGAACTCCAGATAGGACTTTTCTACGCCGGTCATCTCCCCATCGGCGTTGATGCGCACGGCACCATCCGACGAATCTCCAAACTCGCCATCCATCCAGGCAAAGGTGAATATCATAGCCACAAGGGCGACGAAGATGAGCAAAACGCCGAACATGACTTTCAAAGTGAAACCTCCAGGGGGTTGGTGCGAGGAACTGACATCCGACTGACTGTAACCGTGATACAGCTCTGGCGTCAAATCATTGACAGCACCGACGGTGAATGGGAGCATCCAAGTCTCAAACAGAAGGGAGCGATAATGGATAGCGAGACTCTACAGGCAGCGGGCCGCATCACTGCATCCATGGTGCCGCAACTGGCGCTTGACAGCGATGGTGAGATAGCAGCACGGCAGGTCGCGAGCATTTACTGGGCTATTGTGCGGGAACTGGTTGACGGTCGAAAGAAGACCGGCGGCGCGGACCTGCCCGCGATCAAGCACTAGACGGTGACAAACGGATTGGGCGTAGCGGCCGAAGGTTCTAATTCGCGCGCCCCTGCCTCAGCGTACTATCCTTGCGCCAAGCAACGACATGCCTATAGGCACTACAGGAGGGTGTGAGTGAGCGCCAAACCCGTGGCAGCCACATCAAGTGAGGCCAGTTCACGTCTGGCCAACATGCCATTGCCCATGTTTGCCATCGTCATGGGAATGGCGGGCACGGCCATCGTCTACCTGAGGGCCGGACATATTCTCTGGGACAACGAGCTTCCAGGGGTGTTTCTCGCCGCGGTCACCGCGGGTCTATTTGTTGTGCTGGCGATCGCGTACGCCCTCAAGACAATCAGGTACTTCGCAAAGGTACGCCAGGAGTTCGACAGCCCGATAAGGCTCCACTTCTTTCCGACGATCTCGATCAGCCTCATCCTGCTGTCCGTGGCATTCCTCCATCTCCAGCCGACTGTGGCACTCTGGTGCTGGGTCGTTGGCTCGATTGCACACCTGCTGCTTACAATCAAGATACTGAGCATCTGGATACAGAAAGAGCACTTCGATATCAACCACATTGAGCCAAGCTGGTTCATACCCGTCGTCGGCAACATACTCGTCCCTGTAGCCGGCGTCGAACTGGCTCTCCCGGACATCTCGTGGTTCTTCTTCAGCATCGGCCTCATCTTCTGGGTGATGCTCTTCACCATATTCTTCTACCGGATAGTGTTCCACCATCCCCTCGCCAGCAAGCGACTCCCAACGTTCTTCATACTCATAGCTCCACCAGCGGTGGCGTTCATCAGCTATGTGCGCCTGACCGGCGAGGTCGATGCCTTCGCACGCATTATGTACTTCTTCGCCCTCTTCCTGTTTCTTCTGCTCGTCTACCAGTGGCGCATGTTCAAGGGGGCGCAGTTCCTCATCTCATGGTGGGCATACTCATTCCCAATCGCAGCACTCACCGTGGCGACTATACTGCTGAGCACCTTCAACGACGCCTCATGGGTCGTGCCACTGGCATGGTTCTTTGTGATTGTGCTGACACTGTTGGTTGTCACATTGTCAGCCTTCACGCTACGTGCGGTCCACGGAAGAGAGATTTGCAGGCCTGAGGAGTAGCGGCAGCAGGGAGAACACACAGAGACAGGTTCAACTAGAGCGCAGGCAGGAACGCGCAGACGGCTCGAAAGTCAAACAAGCTTTGCTCTTCCTTCTACGTCGAAAATCTTGACCTCACATAACCAATCAACTAATTTGTGTTGCAGAGGGTGCCGCTACGTAGAGAGCCGGGTGCTTGCGATGATGAAGGACATTCCAGAGCAAGGCAGCGACACGCCACATGAGGAAGAGGGGCCCTATCGAGCCTTCTTCGAGTTCTCCACAGATGCCATGTTCATAGGCAATCCCGACGGTTCTGTCATCGACGTCAATGCCGCATGGTTGGACCTGTTCGGCTATACACGTGACGAGCTACAGGGTTTCTCCATCGCAGATGCATACGTTAACCAGGAGGACCGCCAGCGATTCCTTCAGAGCATGTTGGAGAGGGGGGTGTGCCAGGACGAGATACGCTTCCGAAGAAGAGACGGCAGCGAATTTGACTGCGAGCGCACGTCCATCGCGCTAAGAAATGACAGGGGAGAACCCACCGTCTTCCAGGGAATCATGAGGGACATCACGTGGCGAAGGGAGCACGAGCGTGCCTTGACGGATAGCCAGGAGCGATACAGGGCGCTCTTTGAGAACACAATGGACGCGGTGGCACTCGTGAGCCCCGGCGGCCTGATTCTTGAAGCGAACCCTGCGTACCTGGACCTTTTCGGATACACAACCGAGGACATCGGCACGCTGAACGTTGAAGAGCAATACGTCAATGAGGAAGAGCGGACAACGTTTCTTGAACGGATCGCAACGCAGGACTCGATAATCGACGATGAGGTACACCTCAAGCGACGCGACGGGACCGTTATGGACTGCCTACGAAACGTCTTCGTACGCAGGGACGCAAATGGACACGTCCTTGGAGAGCAGAGCGTCATTCGGGACGTCACGAAACAAAAGAGAGCCGAGCATGAGCTACGAGAAAGCGAGCAAGGATTCAGGTCTCTGTTCGAACAATCCATGGACGCTATCTACATAGTCGACTACGACGGCTCGCATATGAAAGTAAACCGGGCATGGCTGGAGCTATTCGGTTACACGGCCGAGGAGGTCGAGAAGCTCAATATCCTGGCACTTTACGCCAAACCGGAGGAGAGGACGCGCCTGCTTCGAGAGATTGTGCACACAGGTGTCGTGGCAGACGAGGTTAAGTTCAAGAAGAAGGACGGAACGGTGTTTGACTGCGCTCGCACGGTCGCCGCGCGGAAGGACGCAAAAGGCAACGTTGTCGCATTCCAAGGCATCATGCGCGACGTCACGGAACAGAAGAGGGCGTACGATGAACTGGAGCGCCTGGCACGGTATGACACGTTAACCGGTCTACTCAACCGTAGAGCCGTGCTAGAGCGCCTTGCTGAATGGTTGCGCCACGTGGAGCGATACAAGGGGCATTTCTGCGTCATCATGCTGGATCTGGACCACTTCAAACGAGTCAACGATGACTACGGCCACCAAACCGGGGATCATGTTCTGGCAAAGACCGCAGACATACTGCGACAGTCGGTGAGGCAGACCGATGTTGTGGGACGCTATGGAGGCGAGGAATTCCTCGTCCTCCTTCCCCGTACGAATCGCGACGGAGCAGGACTTGTTGCCGAGAGAATCCGACATTTCATGGGGCGAACTCCAATGGAAGACGGGCGAGGCGGCAGCTTCACAATCACGGTGAGCCTGGGAATAGCCTCCCGCCGGGATGGAGACCAGTCTGACTCGCTCGTCAATCGAGCGGACGGAGCGCTCTACACGGCAAAGAACGAGGGCCGAAACCGGGTCGAGATCGCCGAGGAGTAGTCTCGCAAACGGCGGACGGGGGGCCGTCGTGCGCACGCTCGCCCACATCTTCTACGGCGTCCTGAAAGCCGGCAGACCTTTCGACCCTGCCGTAGCTGAGGAAGCCTGCCAAAGTGCACGCCATCTACGGATAGATGGATGCCCACGTCCAGCGTGTGCGGCATGACAACTGTGAGCGTTCAATCCAACCTGGGCGGGCAAGGCGTGCCGTCGCCCCTACAGGAATCGTCGCCGACACAGTTGACGCCCGGCCCTTCGTCGGCGTGGTAGAATCCCGCCCAGAAAAGGCGTCCGGCCAGCCCCAGTGCAACGCCGACGGAGGACAACATGGCTCTCAAGACAGGAGAGGAGTATCTCAGGTCCCTCGAAAAACTGCACCCCACCACCTACATCATGGGTGAGAAAGTGGCCAACCCATACGAACACCCGCTCATCCGGCCAATGGTCAATGGCGTCGCCCGCACATACGACCTCGAGCACGACCCCGAAGGCTCGAAGCTGCTCGTGACGGAGAACAAGCGCGGCGAGAAGGTCAGCCGCTTCGTCAAGCTGTACCAGAGCGCAGACGACCTGCTGGCCAAGGTGCGCATGCTCCGGTTCCTCTCTCACAACATCGGCACCTGCTTCATGCGCTGTACCGGCATGGACGGCATGAACGCCGTGGGCACGCAGATCTACGACTGCGACAAGAAGTACGGCACCGAGTACTGGCCGCGGTTCCTCAACTTCGTCGACATGCTCCAGGCGGACGACCTCACAGTGTTCAGTGGGGTTACCGACGTGAAGGGCGACCGCTCGCTACGACCATCGCAGCAGCCTGACCCTGACGTGTATCTGCACGTGGTCAGCCAGGACAGCAAGGGCATTGTCGTCAGGGGCGCCAAGATTCACCAGACCGGTTCGCTGTGCGCCCACTGGGGGCTGGTGGTTCCCGCCCGCGAGATGCAGGAAGCAGACAAGGACTGGGCGGTCTCATTCGCCCTTCCGATGGATGCGGAAGGCGTGGTACACGTCTACGGCAGGGGAACGCTTGAGGCACGCTCGCTGAACGGGTGCGACCTCGGAAACGCCGAGTTCACCAAGTTCGCCAACATCGTCATCTTCAATGATGTCTTCGTCCCGTGGGAGAGGGTATTCCTGTTTGGCGAGTACGAGTACGCCGGCCCCATGGTGCGCAACTTCGGTAGCTTTCACCGTCACTCGCACGGAGGCTGCAAATGTGGCGTCGGCGACATCATGATAGGCGCTGCGGCCACAGCCGCCGAGTACAACGGTCTGTCCAAGGTCTCGCACATCAACAACAAGCTGGCCGAGATGCTGAAGACCACCGAGACCATCTATGGCTGCTCAATCGCGGCCTCTGTCGAGTCCAAGCCAACCCCGTCAGGTATCCAGATGGTTGACCACGTGCTTTCGAACGTCTCCAAACTCTACGAGGGCAAGGACCTGCACGAGGTCATCAGGATGATGATAGAGATTGCCGGCGGCATATCGACCGACCTGCCGTCAGACAAGGATTTCTCGAACGAAGACATCGGCCCCCTGCTCAACAAGTACCTCAAGGGTAAGGAAGACGTACCAACCGAGGACCGAATGCGTATCGGTCGTCTCGTTGAGAAGCTGGCTTTTGAGAGCCGCGACATCGTGTCGAATATCCACGGCGCCGGGTCGCCCGAGACCCACCGCATGACAGTGCTGCGCAACTCGGACATCGAGGCGCGGAAGCGGTACGCCAAGGGCATCGCGGGCATCAAGACCAACGACAAGTAGCGGAATAGCACTGGAAGACCTGGTGAGGGCGGGCCACATGGCCCGCCCTTCTCATAGCTGATTCATCTCCTGCAGGCTCTGGTTGAAGACCAGTCCCGCGCGGTCAATTTCCTGGAGACCTGCTCAGCAGACCGAAGCCAACACCACCCAACAGTCCCCACAGACCCAGTGGCCATGCCGCCTGAAGCACACCACCGGGGAGCACGTTGAGCAGCCATGCCTGGTTCAGAAGAGCCGCGACGGCGAAGCCCAGCGCCAGTCCTATGGCATTGCGCCATGAGTATCCCGCGTTGCGTGCCACAACAGCCAGCCCAAATCCTCCTGCCATACCAGCACATGCGCCCATGAAAGCGGGGGCGAGGGCGTCGTACCAGTCCGGTGCGCCGGAGGCTACCCCAAACGCCATCCCGATGACGAAAGCCAGCGCACCACCAGCCATGAACGTGGCGGCACCGACGACGGCCGCGACCAGGCCAATGCGACGATTGTGCGTGACTGCTCCGAGGACGACACCGCACAGCGCGCCGAAGACACCGAGACCAAGGAAAATCCCCCCGCCGGAAACAGCACCACCAACGAGTCCGGCCAAACCGAATCCGATAGCGAATTTCACAGTACCGTTCATACCCCCAGACAAGGCGCGCGAGGTTCATGCAGGTGCGAACGCCGAACGCGTAGCCTCTGCATAGGATATACGTCTGCCCTGGCATTGTGTCACTTCTTTCATTGAGCGAAGCCAAGGCAGTACAGGATCTACACACACCTATCGACGGACCCAACAACCAAGTCCTACATCTATGGCATGTCTGTCGACAAGGGCAAGGGATACTGGGCCGCCTGTACAACGCCATGCGACCTGACGCTGACCGCGCCCGGTGCAACGAACCTCCGGCAGACATCAACCAGTTGGAAGAACGCGAGCCTCACGGCGCTCCGGGAATTCACATGAGAACACTATTGAAAAACGCTGCACCTGCCTCTATCATCTCGGTGAGTGCCGAGATGGGCTTAGGATGCCTATGACACCGTGCTTTTCACGTTGCGTCGGTTTTCTCTGTCGTGTCGTCACCTCATCACCGTCTTCCGCCAAGAGAGGAACAACCATGAAACACAATGTCATACCACCTTCGGTTCGCAGCGTGCGGCAGGCCTCATTGTCGCGGATGGGGTTGAGCGCGGCGCTGATGTTCGTTCTTCTCTTCAGCCTGGCGACTCCCGCACTGGCGGATGAGGACCCGCCCGCCTTCCTGGACAAGTGGGGCTCTTGGGGAGAGGCCGATGGAGAATTCAAGAGCCCTCAGGGCGTAGCGGTCGATGCCGAGGGCAACGTGTTCGTGGCTGACGCCGACATGCAAAGGATCCAGAAGTTCGCCTACAATCCTGTCACAGGACACTACGAGCACGAACTAACCTGGGGATCGGGAGGCGGCGGCGACGGCCAGTTCGCCTCGCTCGGTGGTATCGCGGTCGACTCTTCCGGCAACGTCTACGTGGCCGATGAGTGGAATCACCGCATACAAGTGTTCGACAATGATGGTGTCTTCATACGGAAATGGGGCATAGGCAACCTCTCCGACGGCGGGTTTGACAGACCGTGGGGCGTCGCCGTCGACTCGGACGGCAAAGTCTACGTTGCGGACACATACCACGACAGGATACAGAAGTTCGAGAATGACGGTACCTTCCTCACCAAGTGGGGTGCCGAGGGCGATGACGACGGTGAGTTCAATGGTCCAACCGGAATCGCTGTGGATGAGGACGGCTACGTCTACGTTGCCGACCAGGGCAACAGCCGCATGCAGAAGTTCAGCTTCAACCCGGGTGATGGCACGTACTCTCATTGTCTGAGCTGGGGGTCGTACGGGCAGGGCGATGGCCAATTCGACACTCCATGGCAGGTGAGCATCGACGATGATGGTGACCTCTACGTTGTGGAGCAGTACAACAACCGCGTACAGAAGTTCGACAGTAGTGGAGGTTTCCTCACGAAGTGGGGCTCCAACGGGTCGAACGACGGGCAGTTTGGCGGCCCACACGGAGTTGCGGCCGGAGCAGAAGGCAAGGTCTTCGTCGGAGATACCTACGAAAACCGGATACAGGTTTTCGGACCCCGAACA
>Ga0272443_10004179_pt1 | contig 16057 bp, 14 predicted proteins | sample SSMAcet12_FD_193581 | JGI IMG/M metagenome (GOLD analysis project Ga0272443, IMG submission 193581) | Marine sediment archaeal communities from Little Sippewissett salt marsh, Falmouth, MA, United States - SSM-Acet-12 | ecosystem: Environmental > Aquatic > Marine > Wetlands > Sediment ... | reverse complement strand
AACAATAAGTGTGTAATCAAGGCAAATCGTTTCATGATAAATCGTAAGGTTTTATTAATATGTACGTTTTCACCCCTCAGATCCTTCGGCATCAATCATCTACTGCTTGTCCTACCAGTACCCTGAACTTCCATCCGGTATCATCAGATTGAAGGTCACGGGTTTGTTTCATCAGAATGCCAATATATCCATCTTTCTGATCAGCGAAACAATTTGTATTGAAATAGCCCGCTCCAGCCAGTGAACCTACACTGCCCATACCCCCTTCAGCCACACCTCTTTCATTGGTAACAGAAAATGCCAATCCAAAATACCTGTTGAGGTCATCTCCTCTTAAACCGTGCATCTGGTCGCTCAACATCGTTTGAATGGTCGTACGGCTCAGAATGCGGATGCCATTCATTTCACCGCCATTGAGGATTAATTGCATGAAGGTAGCGTAATCTTTTGCCGTACAGCAAACACCGGCACCCCCCGAGTAGTAACGTTTAGCCCCTTTTACAGGAAAATCCGGGTCATAGAAAGTTTCTGGGAATGGTATCCACTCTCCATTTTCATTTTTCGTTTGAACTGTTACCAATCGATGAGCCTGATCATCGGGCAGATAAAGCCAGCTGTCGTTCATTCCAATGGGCCAGAAAATCCGCTCGACCAGGAATTGTTCGAAGGATATTCCGGACATAATTTCCACAAAGCAAGCAAGCACCTCGTATCCCAGACTATAAGTATACCCTTCGCCCGGGTGATGGTGAAGGGGCAGGGATGCAATTCTGTTAATGTTTTCTTCGAGGCTGAAATCCGCGGTTGTAAACAAATCAACCACACCCGCTTTTTCGTGTATCATCTTAAATCTTTCGTCCCGGTCAATCTGGCCATAGCCCAGTCCCGATGTATGAATAAGCAATTGCCTGATCGTGATCTCACTTTTGGCAGGTATGGTTGTGTAACTTGTATCGCTAAACTGAAAACTATTGAGTACCCCCGGGTTTTTAAATTCAGGGATATATTTTGAAATCGGGTCATCCAGTCTGAAAAGGCCTTCTTCCCACAGCATCATCACGGCAGTTGTTGTGATAGATTTTGCCATAGAAGCTATCCTGAAAACATCATCTTTTTTGAGGAGTTTCCCTGCCTGGTTATCGGCCATTCCGAAGGCTTTCCAATAAATGATTTTCCCGTTACGGGCCACCAGGGCAACAGCCCCCGGAATTTTTTCCTCTGATACAGCATTTTCCAGTAATGCATCTATTCTTTTCAGGCGTTCGTCCGACATGCCCACACTTTGTGGTGTGGCTTCGCTCAGCGCCGGTGATTTCAGATAAGATTGTGTCTGGGCATTTGCCAGTATCCATGAAATCAGTAATAAAACGGTTATGTATTTTTTCATAACATGCTGATAAAGTCTGTGTCCGGAGCCTGAAAAAAAATCCTTCATGATCATAACGCCAGGGCTGCTGTTCAGGAACTGCGATGGATTGAGGCTGTGTCATCATTCCTCTGCCGTACAGTCCAGATGATGTTTAAATCTCCTTAAAAATAGCTGATAAGATAAATGACAGAGGTATGCCACAGTCCTAAATTTGATATGCTATGATCCCAGGACAGAAAATAGTAAGCTTTCGCCGGATAGATACTAAATTAAACGAAAAGTCGGTATTTTTAGGTGATGAAAATTCCAAGCGAATGAAAAAGATGCTAATCATCTGTTTGCTCCCGGTGTTCCTTCTGAATGCAATGGCACAGCTCCCGGGGCGGACTCCGGAAAATGTTGAAAAATACAAGAAGCTCTGCAGGGAGTATATCCATAAGGAGATCAAGGGAATGTACAGGGAACCCGGGGGAGCGCTTTCTTTCCCGTTCCTTGCACCGGGCAGCGACCAGTATCTCGATATGCTCTGGGACTGGGACTCATGGCTCAGCAATGTGGCATTGAGACAGATACTGCTGGAAAAGGGGTCTGAAAAAGACCGACAGGAGGCTCTGAAATATGAACAAGGGTGCGTTCTGAATTCGCTGAGCTATGGCGGAATGGACGGGTGGATTCCCATCTGGATCGAACGTGATGCACCCAGCAGGCCAGAAATGCTGAGTACTCGCAATCCCTGGAAAAGCAATATGCACAAACCGACCCTGGCGCAGCATGCGGCGTTCATCACCAGGAACATGAATGGTGATGCGGAATGGCTGCGGGATGAATTCTATTATTTGCAGGCTTTCGTGAGCAAGTACCTGAACTTCCACCGGCACCCTGCCACCGGGCTCATTTACTGGGAAACGGATGAGGCGATCGGTGTCGATAACGATCCTTCCACCTTCTACCGTCCCTATGCAAGTTCGGGGTCGATCTTTCTGAATGCTCTAATGTACAAAGAGTTACGAGCTATCGGTTATCTGGCCGGATGCCTGAACCTTCACGACATCGGGCTTTACTTCGAAAAAGAGGCTGACCTTTTAATGAAAAAGATCAGGGAGCACTGCTGGGATCCGCGGGATGGATTCTACTACAGTGTGGACTTGCATCTTCGCCCTATCGAAAAACCGGATATTGAATCCCTTGAACCCGGCAGACTTTATTTACATGTGGGTCAGCCGCGAACCTATGATTGTCTTATCCAGCGGTTCAGCATATGGAGCGGTTTCATGGCCATGTGGGCCGGAATTGCCACACCTGAACAGGCCGGGATCATGGTGAAAAGGCACTTTCACGATACCGCTTCGTTCAACGCACCGGCAGGGATCCGGACCCTGTCCCCCCTTGAAAAGATGTATGACGTAAGGGCAAGCGGCAATCCCTCCTCCTGGCTGGGTCCCGTCTGGATTAACGTCAATTACCTGGTGTTCAAAGGACTTATCGACTATGGATATGAAGAAGAGGCAAAGGAGCTGGCAGAGAAAACGATCCTGCTGTTAGGCCGGGATTTTGAACGGTTCGGATCCCTGCACGAATATTATCTGCCCGATAACGGGGAACCCGTGCTGAACAAAGGCTTTCAGAACTGGAACTTCCTGGTACTGAATATGGCAGCATGGCTGGATAACCAGCCTGTTATCTTCGAATTCTAGTTGTTACCGTATGCTGTTGAATAAACATGAAGGGCCAGGGCGATTCCAGTTTGACCTTGTCGACCGCGATTTCTGTCTGCACTCCTCCGTTCCAGTTGTTCTCGCTGATATCCCTGTTGCCTTCAACCACATTTTCCGAGATATACCATTGTCCCACATCCGTATCACTCCGGAAAGAGGGATTCGCAATTCTATACATTACCTCCCCCGGTGAAGTGGCAGGCCCGGGCTTGTAATAATTGGCCACAATATTAAACTTTGAGAAATTGAACTTGCCGTTTCATGTTTGATACTTTTCACCTCCATACAAGCTTTGATATCCCCAGTTGTATATAACATTGTTCCTGTGATCCGTATAGCCTGATCCGGGTAAACTCGGATTCCCTGTTCTGACATTCTGCTGCTTATGCCGATTGCCTGGTGAACATTGACCGTACAGCTATCGGTAAACATTCCGTCATTGGTGGACACTGTAATGGTAGCTGCTCCGGGACCGATGGCCTTTACAGAACCTTTCAGGGATACCGTGGCCACATCTGTATTGCTGGATTCCCAGGTAACGCGCTTATCGGTGGCATCCGGAGGCTCAACGATGGCGGTAAGCAACTGGGAATTTCCCGTTTCAAGTGTGATCTCCGTCGAATCGATACTGACACCGGTGACTGAAACAGGTGTATACCCGGCGATACTGTTGAGGTAGTTTTCGAGTTTCTGATAGAAGAGGGACGCCATTTTCCGGTTCCCCTTTTCGTTGGGATGGTATTCCATTTCCATGATCTCATCACGGAGGGTCTTTGCCTGGTCCTTCTTTCGGTATTGCGTGCGGAAGCGATATCATTCATAGTAATTGTAGAAATAGCTTATTTTTAGTATTTTAGTTAATGAATATTCATGGTTTTTCACCTTATATTTTCTGGTCTTACAACAGAACTGCTGACCTGGATCCGGAGTTAATCATTAAACGGGTGATTATCTATGGTGAGGTAAGTGATATGATATTACTGGCAACCAGAACAGGTAAAAAAGAGATCCTGAAAGTCATCAGGAATTGGACCGGTCGAGAGAAATATGATAAGCACTTAAATTTCATGGAAAGGTAATACTGGAGTAAATGGAAGATTCTCCCGACTTGAAATACATGCCTGACAACACGTATGGAGTGTTTCAAAAACTGAAGCAGCTGGATTTAATTAATGCAACCATACAATTAATACCTAACCTTTCTCCGGTCACTTATTCTGAAACCCTGGTTTATGTTAAAGACATAGAAGAAAAGGATATGGCTTTTCACTTGTCACCGGCAGAAATAGTTACCAAGGAGCAAATGGCTGTAGGTCTTCAGACTAAACGGACTCGGATTGGACAAAAGTTAAGAGAGACATTTTAATGTTTACCTTCACTTAATTTGAGTTCACCATGGAAGAGAAAGACAAAAAGAAGAAGAAAAAATCAGGATCGTATTGGAAGGACTGCGTGGCGAGGACAGCAGATCTCCGTCTGCATACAGGCTGAAAACAGTTTCCGCACTGCCTGGTGTCAGGGCGGGGAGGGAGTAAAACGAGTCGTACCTGGGATTGTAGACACTGACCCCGTCATTGGTTCCGATCCAGATATTGCCGCGGTGGTCTTCGGCAAGGCAGCGGATATAATTGTGATTCAGCGAGTGCGATCCTGAATCGTCCGCATAGTGGGTCCTGATCTGGTATCCGTCGAATACGTTCAGCCCGTCCTGGGTCCCTATCCACAGGAAGCTCTTGCTGTCCTGGAGGATGGCCCATACATCGCTTTGGGATAACCCATCTGTTGAACCCAGCTCTTGGAAAAGGGTTTCGCTGGCAAACAAGCCTCCTTAAAAAAATACAAATTGTAGCAATTGTAAGAATACGACCTTTCATTGGTATTCTCCTGGCGATTTATGGTAGCTTTGAGACGATGAAAACACTGCATCAGGCAGGGGCTAAAGATAAACTTTTCACGTAAAGATGAAATGGCTTTTCAACAGAATATTCCTGTTGAGAAATGCAATCCTCACCAGCGTGCAATACAGGAAGACATAGTCGGGATTAAGTGCGTCATATGTAGCAGACATATGGATGAGATGCACTTGCCCGAATGTGGTCCTACTCAGCCACCACCAGTTTCCCGTCTGTGGTCACGCCATTGATATCGATCCTGTAAAGGAAGATGGCACTTCCCAGGCCTGAAAGGTTAATCTCAAGGTACTGATTGCCCGTTCCAAGCCTGGTGGAAGGAGTGCGGTGAACCATTCTTCCGGTGAGATCATACAGTGAAACCACTACTTCGGAGGCCTCGTGCAGGTTGAACCGAAATGCCACCTCATCACGGGCCGGATTCGGATAGGGTACTGCCAGACATTCCCGGGAAAATATGGAATGTACAGAGGTACTTTCAATATCATCCATCACCCACTTCAGCGAACGGACGAAGACCGTATTGATGTCCTCAGTTGCATATTCCCCCAAAGTGGTAATATACGTACCGATAAAAACCATCCTGGGAAGGGAAATCGTTGTATCGCTGGACAACCTGGAACCATCGGGAATGGCCCACAAGCACGGGTAGTCCGCCATATAAGACAAACTATAACTGCCCAGTGGAACTGCATCGGGTATGTTCTCGTTTAATTTGAAACCACACCCGGCCAGGCCGCTGCCGCGTTCGGTATCCGTCGTCCAGTCAAGTTCGTAACCCGGACTGAATACACTGGTGATGTAATGGGTATTGTCAGTGATGGTAATGGTAGCATTGTCACCTTCAAGTTCATCACTGTTGATCTGGTCATGTTGTGTTTCATCATTGGTGATCAATGCCCATTTGTCCGTTCTTGGTGCATATCCCTCCGTACAGACAGCCGGGATGGGAAATCCCGCATCCTTAAAAGGTATCAGGTCTCCGGAGGCTGCAGATTCAGAAAAGAATACCGCATCGTAGCCTGAATAGCCAGCTGCTTCCTGATAGGAAGCATCCGCTGCAAAGTCAGTACCTGAAACAAAGGTGACAGTATAATCGGGTACCACATAAAAGAGTTCATCGATCAGATAAAAGTCCGGGCTCCCGGACACTTCACCATCAACTCCGACAAAGAGGACATTTTTTTGCGAAAAGGCAACTACACTTAGAAGGCTCATTAAGACAAATAGGATTGTATGCTTTGTTCTCATGGGATATGGTTTGAGTTAGGTCTATAAGGAATTATGTGGATTTGCATAAGAACCAAGAAGATCACACAGATGGCTCATCGAAATAATCATAGAAGCAGGATAAGAGCCGCCAGAGAGAACAGGCCCAGAAGGATCAAAAGAGACAATATGAGGTTCAGCACCCGAAGTCGCCTGTGTGATTTCTTTTTTTCGACATTGGTATATTCTGCCATTGGCTGAAATTCAATTTCAAAATTATATTGGTTCTGTTTCGGTGCAGGTATTCTATTGTCCCAATCAACGTATACCAGATTCCCAAACCCCATTCGTGAAAGGCAAATGACATACCATATTGTAATATTTGCTGTGCAGAGGCGATCAGGCTGCCTCTGAAACGGGGGGACAAGATGTACCTGAATCGAAGGATGACAGCCCTTTTTTATTTACTCGTGCTTGCGCTGGCAAGTCTGCATGGGCAATCAGATCTCTGGTTCAGGAATTACTACATAGAGGACGGTCTTCCGCACAGCAGGGCCAGGGCCATCATCCAGGACAGCGTGGGCTGGATATGGATCGGTACCACCGGCGGACTTGCCCGCTTTGATGGTATTTCCTTCCATAACTACCAGCTTGGGTTCCCGGATAATGGTTCTCTGACTACTGTCAGTTGTCGTTGGGAAGACAGCTACTCCAGGTTATGGATTGGTACAGAAAGTGACGGACTACTACTTTTTAACCGGAGCCAGGATCGTTTTGAGCATTTCATCCACAATGATACCAGCAGCAACTGCATCGGCAGCAACTATGTAACTTCCATCGTTTCTGATTCTTCAGGCATCCTGTGGGTCGGAACCAACCGCGGTTTGAACAGATTTGACCCTTCTACAGGCTTTTTAACCAGATACCTGACCAGTTATTCAGGGACTTGGTAATATCGAGGATCACTCATCCAGGAAGCAAGTTGGAATTATCCGAATACCTGCGAGAGAATAATAGGCAAGAGATCTCAGCGGATAATATTTATTATTTTCTGGACAAGTTAACCTCCAAGTACAAGCATCAGGTAGAGGACATTAGCTTTGCTCATACCCAAAAGCTTTTAAATGGCCGAATAGGGGTTGTGTTTTATGATATGACCACTATTTATTTTGAGAGCAGTCAACCGGATGAGTTGCGGATGACGGGGTTTTCAAAAGATGGGAAACATCAACTTCCACAAATCTTTCTTGGCTTGTTGGTAGGCAAAAATGGCTATCCGATAGGATACGACATTTTTGAGGGTGGGATTTATGAAGGGCACACCCTGATTCCCGTATTGGAGAAGGTTGAAAAGCGTTTTGATTTTGAGAAGCCTATTGTTGTGGCCGACGCAGGGTTGTTGAGCAAGGACAATATCTCTGCATTGCAGGATAATGAATATGGATATATTCTCGGTGCCAGGATAAAGAATGAATCAAAATCCATCAAGGATAAGATAATAGCGACAGGAAGGAAGGATGGACAAATAATAAGACTGAAGAAAGGCAAGCAGCAGTACTTGATTGTATCCTACTCGGAGTCACGGGCAACAAAAGACCTCCATAATCGGGAGAGGGGATTAGCCCGGTTGGAGAAGAGCCTGAAGCGAGGGAAACTAACCAAAGCCAATATTAATAACCGGGGATACAATAAATACTTGAAACTTAGCGGGAATGTGAATATTGAAATCGATTACGCGAAGTTCAAGAATGATCAACTCTGGGATGGGCTGAAGGGATATCTCACCAATACTTATTTGCCTTCAAAGCAAGTGATTAATAGCTACAATAATCTCTGGAAGATCGAGAAAGCATTCAGGATAAGTAAGACTGATCTGAAAATCAGACCAATATATCACAGATTAAGAGAAAGAATAGAAGCTCATATTTGTATCTCCTTCGTTTCTTATGTACTGTACAAAGACCTGGAGAGGGTTTTATCCAGGTATGCAGAAATCTCTATGAAGAAGGCAATCAAACAGATAAATAGGATGCAAGAAATAATGGTAAAACTACCTGGAAACAGAATCTATAAAATCAAGCTAAAAAATAACGAGCTGCAACAGAGAATCCTGGATGCAATCGATGCTGCATTTTAAAAATGGGTGTCTTTTTCGGAAAACATCTGGTTCTCCACTTGGGTGGGTTTCCGGGTCGCCCGGTCTGAAGATCTATTTTCGTATGATTTTACCGGTATATACCTTTTTATCGGTGTTCATCCTGACCAGAAAAATATTTCCGGGCACCTCAAGGTCCAGTTCAACAAATCCGGCCTGAAGATCATGTTTCTCCAATTGCTTCACTACCTGTCCCGTAATACTCAATATTTCAAGCGAGTATATGTTTCCAATTTCTTCGAAGCGGGTAGAAATTCTGTCCTTGAAGGGATTCGGATAAACACGCATTCCCTGTTCTGACATTATGCTGCTAATACCGATTGCCTGAAGGACATTGACCACACAGCTGTCGGTATACATTCCTTCATTGGTGGTAACCGTAATGGTTGCTGATCCGGGACCGATGGCCTTTACGGAACCATTCAGGGATACTGTGGCCACTTCTGTATTGCTGGATTCCCAGGTAACACGCTTATCGGTAGCATCTGAAGGTTCTACGACCACGTGAAGCAATTGAGAATTTCCCGTTTCAAGTGTGATCTCCGTCGAATCGATACTGACACCGGTGACTGAAACAGGTGTATACCCGGTGATGCTGTTGAGGTAGTTTTCAAGTTTCTGATAGAGCAGGGACGCCATTTTTCTATTCCCCTTGTCATTCGGATGATACTTATCATAGGCAACACCCGGGTATCTGTATCCCAGCATATCACCCCCTTCGTAGGGAGGATTTGCGTTTGGATCGGGTAAATTGTCCGAATAATCCAATCCTGCTCCGTTTTCCATGTCCACAAGAATGATCCGGATCTTATCATTGCTTCTGGAATGGACCAATTTCTTCACATCCTCATTAAACCTGGTTGTGGGCGCTGGATCTTCCTCTATGAACCGCTTGATGATCAGGCAGAGAAATACAGTGATGGGTTGATCATTCTGAACAGCGTAGTCGTTGATCCTTTCCAGCATTTCCATCACCTGCAAGGGTTTGTCTTCCCAGTCGCTGCCGTTGGTTCCCACATGCACAAGGAGGATATCCGGATGATAAATCTTAAGTGCAGTATCAACCTTGCTGGCTATATCGGGGATTTTCCAGCCCGGATAAGCTTCACAATTCCAGTCGTACCAGTCTTCATTATCTTCAGGTCTAATCCCGTGTTTTTGCGAGCCAACAAAATCAACATTGTAGCCGTTTTCGATCAGCATCTCATATAGGGCCTTCCGGTACCCGGTCCGTTCCTCCAGCGCCGGAAACCCGTAGTGTTCGCCGGCTGTGATGGAATTCCCAACCGGCATTATTTTTATTGTATCACTTGATGGTGAGGCAGTTGAGATCCCGAGATCTCCTATATAAGATCCCGCCCGCAGGTCTTGCCGCAGACATGATGCGTGTGCAGGTTTACCAGGGATGCCCGCGGCAATGATAAGCAGGCATAAAAAGAACCAATTCTTCATTGTATACTGTTTAGATATTTTTCCAGCATTGTATATCCATCCGGAGCCAGTTGATTCCTGTCCTCCGGATCTTTCTTGTCCAAACCCTGTTCTTCTTCCCACTCATCGGGCATGCCGTCATGGTCAGAGTCAGTTGGAGCAGATGTGCTTTTCAGTTCAGGCCATCCGCCTACATCATTTTGAGAATCAATTATTCCACAGTTCTTTGATGGATCAGAAACTTTATAATGCTTCTCGTAGGAAGAGCCTTCAAAAGTTGCATATCCGTTTCTGACTTCGTCAATAATACGAAGGTCAACAGCATCTCTTTGAGGCAAGCTGGCTCCTGCATGTTCAAGGACAGAATGATAAGCTTCTTCAGCAGTTTGTTGGCTAATTGCCATGGCAGGCCACGGTTGATCAAGTTTTATACCTGGAATCGCTTCTATATTACTCGGGTTATGTTCTTGTACACCTTTAATAGCGGTTAATGAAGGTACAACACCCTTCCAATTGTCGTTTGTTACTTCCTCATTGCCTACCATTACATTATCGGCAATATACCACTTACCATAATCACTTTCTCCGTTGCGTGACCAGGGTGCTGCAATTTGATGCGACATTTTACCAGGTTGGGTTGCCGGTCCCGGTTTATAGTGATTTGCTACCATGTTGATATTGGAGAAATTGAACTTATCACTCCCCGACTGATGAGATTCGGCACCGTAAGCAGACTCATAGCCCCAATTATATATTACGTTATTTCGGTAATCAGTATTACCACTTCCTGAGGCGAAGCGAATATTACGGTTGGAGTGATGTGCTATCAGGTTATGGTGATACGAACCGTAGTTAGATCCCCATATGCCTCCAAATCCATGTGCGCCTTTTACATGATTTGAATTAAACATGCTTTCTGAAACAATACACCATTGAACGGTAATACTGTCGCAATGATACACCGACATAGTTTCATCAACACTCCAGCTTGCCGAAATGTGATCTAAAATAATATGTCGTGTGAATCTGCTTGAGACTGCGTCTGAATCTTTACCCGATTCATCTCCGAATCGAACACGAATGTACCTGACGATTACTTGATCGGCGCTAATCATCAAAGGATACCCTTTGAGACAAATGCCATCACCTGGAGCGGTTTGTCCGGCAATGGTAATATAGGGGTTATTTATCCTCAGGTCGCTCTTAAGGTCTATCGTACCTGAAATCCTGAACACAACCGTCCGTGGTCCTATAGCTTCTATTGCTGCCCGCAGGCTGCCTTCACCTGAATCATTGAGATTTGTAACTTCTATGACTTTACCGCCGCGCCCGCCAACTGTATATTTTCCGTATCCTTCAGCGCTGGGGAATGCGAGTTGTTGTGCATAGACATTCAGCCCAATCAACACCAAAACAATACATATTCCTATTTTTTTCATTTTTATCGCCTATATATCGTGCTAATTATAATTGCGTCGCACCAATACCACCCAGTCCTTGTCCGGATTATTAGGAGCCTTTCCCAGGGACTTCACGCCATCTCCTTCAATACTTGTAATAGATCCATCTTGCAATCTTCCTCCATTCCGGGGATCGTACCATTTGACTGAGTATTTCGCGACAGTCTTTTCCAGGTCAAGGTATTCTCCAGGAGGCTCTCCCAGGTCCAGTTGACTCTCTCCCCCTTTTTTCAATAAGATCACATAGGTATCATACTGCTTTGCAAAACAAAAATCACCTGCCTGTGAGGGAAAATACGAAGATATCAACTCATTTTGTGAGGTCATTTCAGTTACAGGCAGATCATTTTCCTTGAAAAAATCAATGCATATCTTTCCCATATCCCAGAACAAATCCCTGCTGCGGTAATCTTCACAGGTCAGATCCGAATGCGGGTGTTTATAACCAAAGTACCACTCGGTACCCCAACCCCCGGCCAGCATATGACCCCAAAGTCCGTTGGTTCTGGCATGATAGTGTTCAGGATCTTCACCGTCTGTAATCAGTGCATCACTGGCATTACCAGGCTCATCACAAGCCACTGCCCATATTTTTCCTGCAGCTATTGATTCATCAATTACTCGTTTAGTCTGTGAGTTAACCCTTCTAAAATCAAATTTATTGGTCTGAAGAGATGCGCCTGTCAATTTAGATTGATCACCATACATTGAATCAAACCAATCGCCATTATGAATAACCATATGGTGATGATAAGGATCGGTATCATAAATGTATTGCGCAACAGACTGGCGTTCGGATACGAACAGAGGCATGGATTTTCCGCCATCAATATTCTTCGACCAATCACCAACTTCTTCACCAAGGTTCCAGTTCAATGCGAGATGGTGCCCGAACCTGGCGATCAGCTCACGATAATACAGCCTTGTATTTCCACCAAGACCACCAAAGTCCAGTAAACCCTGATTTTCGGATTCCAGGGTTTTAAAATGAAGAAATAAACCTAGCTTCTGTCCATGATCAAAAACCATTTCCCATTGATCCAGTTTTGAGCAATCAAACCTGTCCCAGGTGTCATAATTAATATAAGGAAACACATTTTGATCATCACCGTTAATATTGTTTGTTAAAAATGAAAACGCATTAAGTCCTTCGGATGCCAGATAATTTAAAGCTCCAATAATTTCCTTGCCCCGGCCATCTGACCATTGGACATCCCCTTCTTTCCAATCTTTCAAATGAGGTCCCCAGGTTTTTACCAGGTCGTCCTTGTGACCATCAGTTGCAAAATCGCCATCAAATCCATAGTAGGAAAGAAAATTCTCAGGTGCATCGGTTCCGCATTTATAAAAGTACTCGCCGGTTTCTGCGAATCGCAAATATCTTTCACCCACATATTCAAGCCTGCCATGAGCCCTGAAATCCCTTCCCGATTTGTCGGATTTATCAATTACAAAACTGCCGTTCATGCCGTCCATATATTCTCCTGAAGGGACATAATCATCAGTTCGCGGCCTGACAGCAACCCATTTCCCTTTTTTAAAATCGACCGTATAATTCCAATTCCCAATTTCATCCGGAGTAAAATGTACTCGCCATTTGTTCCCTGAGGTGGCGGAAGTCATGCCAGCATTACCATCGGCAGCAAAATAACCGGGAACCTTGTACAATTTTCCTGATTCCCTGTGATTAAAGGTGACATTCAGGCGATAGTTAAAGAAAGGATTGTATTCATCGGTTTCCGAGCATTCAGGACCGTCAAAGGTCAGCGTAATAGTATGCCATTTTTTGAGTTCACCAGTGACTGCTACGATCTTTGTTTCAGAAGTGCCGGAGGATTGGGCGATTGCGTTTCCAATTAAAATTGAAATGAGAAAAATTATAAAAAAACGCCTGTACATGGTTTTATTATTTAAAGTAATTTATATCCGTTAGCAACTAAGGAAGCATCCAGTCCGCCCGGCGCGCAAATTCCGCCTGAACCTCGGCACGCCATTTATAGACGCTTTCAGGCCCCGGACCATCATACCAATGATTTTTTGCAGGATCCGGTTGGATAAACTGTCCGCCCCAACTCTCCTGGTCGGGTCTTTCTGGATCGTTTAAACCACGTATCGCACTAACAAGGTACAAGAAAGATGGTGTATCCCCTTCTCTTACACCCGCTTTATTCGGATCCATTGTCGTACTTGGTGGGTACATCAAACCCAACATTCCATGTCCGCGGTGAATGTTTTTATTAACCCAATCAATATCATTGAGTGAGGCGTCCGAACCGGGTGCATAAGAGAACATGCCTCTATAGGTATTATCTGCGACGATAATGAACAGATCTGGAAAACTATCGATCAACCATTGCAAAGTATTGTCCTGCCTTGCAATCGAATAAATGCGCAACTTACTCAGAAAACGTTTAAGCTCATCAGGTGTGCGCGTGTTCTTCACTTTCCAGATCGCCTGAGCCACTTCGTAAGGACCGCCCCAAACACAAACAAATACGGGCCGATCATCCGGCTTGTCTACGATTCTGATTATCGCATCGGAAGCCTCGGTATCCATACCTTTGCCCAGGTTTTTTAGGCCGTTTTTACCGTACGTCCCATCACGGCCTTGCCAGGTCACCCACCGTAATTGGTCGGCAGTTGGATACCCGGGATCATGCTTTCTCAGGTTCTCATCCACCTGGTCGTAAATATCCAGCATATCCAGAATATTCTGTTTTCTCGCAATATAGGCCTTGGTTCCGGCAGTGGCAATCAGGGCCTCAACATCAAACTCATTTGCGTAAAGAAGAAAGCGAACCATCGATTGCACATCATCCGGATCACTTCGTTTCTCGGGTGGACCATAGCTCGCTTTGACCGGGATAACGTCAAGCGGCGGAAAGTCTGACATGATAATCACGCGCGGTTTAGCGGTATCTTTATCTGAGCCTGTTTGAATTCCATTTCCGCCCCTTGCATTGCAATTCATAATAAATAAAGCAAGCGATGCGATCAGAATGGTCAGTTGTTTATCCACGATGCGTTATTTTATGCTGTTTAAATATGTTTCCAACATGGTGTAACCATCTTCTCCAATGTTGTTTCTGTCGTCTGCATTCTTTGGATCCAGCCCATTTTTAATTTCCCACTCATCGGGCATGCCGTCATGGTCCGTGTCCACCGGGGCCGGAACACTTTTCAGTTCCGGCCATCCGCCCACATCTGCCTGTGTATCAATGATGCCGCTGATTTTCTCCGGATCGGCTACCTGATGCTCTTTCTTGTAACTTATCCCTTCAAAGGTAGCGTAACCGCCACGGGCTTCATTAATGATGCGTTCATCGATTTCATCTCTTTTCGGCAATGTTGCTCCTGCCCTTGCAAGAACCAGCTCATAGGCTTCATGTGCGGTTTGTTGGTCAATGGGCATGGATGGCCACGGTTTTTCAAGCCTGATCGTTTCCATGGATATTTCTGTTTGCACCCCTCCGTTCCAATTGTCATCCGATACTTCGGTATTCCCCTCCATTGCATTATCTGCTATGTACCACTGTCCAACATCTTTTTCATCCCGAAAGGAGGGATTTGCGATTCGGTATGATACCTTTCCCGGTTGAGTTGCAGGTCCGGGTTTGTAATAATTTGCGACAATGTTGAAAATCGAAAAATTGAATTTATCATTTCCCTGCTGGTACTTCTCTCCGCCATAAAGGTTTTGATACCCCCAGTTATAGATGACATTGTTCCTGTAATCCGTATAGCCGGAACCTGAAGCCATCCGTGGATTCCGGCTGGTGTGATGCGCCAGCAGGTTGTGGTGGTAGCTTCCATAATTGCTCCCCCATATGCCACCAAAACCATGCGAACCTTTTACGTGATTCGACTGGCTCATGCTTTCAGAGATGATGCACCATTGAACGGTGATGCTGTCGCAATGGTAGACGGACATGCATTCGTCCACGCTCCAGCTGGCCGAAACATGGTCCAGAATGATATGACGGGTATACCTGCTGCCGATGGCATCGTAGTCGTGTCCCGAAAAATCACCGAGTCTTACCCTGATGTGCCGGATGATGACATGGTCGGCATCGATGCCCAGCATGTGGTTCTTCAGGCAGATCCCGTCGCCTGGCGCGGTCTGGCCGGCGATGGTGATGTAGGGATTCCGGATCCTTATGGGGCTTTCAAGTTCGATATTTCCCGATACCCGGAAAACCACCGTTCGCGGTCCTTCAGCTTCCACTGCGGCACGGAGGCTTCCTTCCCCGCTGTCATTCAGGTTGTTTACCTCAAATACCGCCCCGCCTCTTCCGCCTTTGGCGTATTTCCCGTAGCCTTCGGCTGTGGGAAAAGCCAGTTGCTGTGCATAACAATTAAAAGCCAGCATGATGGAAGAACCGATCACAAATAATAATTTTTTCATAATATGTTCACTTTAAAGTTTAATACCCAGTGAAAACTTGCTCTTGGTGGATTATCATCTGCTTCTCCACGTACGTGGGTTTCCAGGTCACCAGGTCTGAAGATCTATTTTCTTATGATTTTACCAGTATATATTTTGTCATTCGCATTCATCCTGACCAGAAAAATATTTCCGGGCACCTCAAGGTCCAGTTCAACAAATCCGGCCTGAAGTTCATGTTTCTCCAATTGCTTCACAACCTGTCCCGTAATACTCAATATTTCAAGCGAGTATATGTTTACAATTTCTTCGAAGTGGATAGAAATTCTGTCCTTGAAGGGATTCGGATAAACACGCATTCCCTGTTCTGACATTCTGCTGCTTATGCCGATTGCCTGGTGAACATTGACCGTACAGCTATCGG
>Ga0272443_10004178_pt1 | contig 16059 bp, 11 predicted proteins | sample SSMAcet12_FD_193581 | JGI IMG/M metagenome (GOLD analysis project Ga0272443, IMG submission 193581) | Marine sediment archaeal communities from Little Sippewissett salt marsh, Falmouth, MA, United States - SSM-Acet-12 | ecosystem: Environmental > Aquatic > Marine > Wetlands > Sediment ... | reverse complement strand
AATAACTTCCTCCGCAAGCCAGTTGATCCAATGGCAAGATTCCAGAATAATGGTATTAGTAATATATCAGACGTTCAATCAACTTGCGAGATTTTCTATCTTGATACAGATCCTCCCCAGAGAGTATATCAGAGTGTGATTTTGATCACAGATATTCCAGAAGGACGTTTCAACACAGCAATAGCAACTTATGAAACATTTATACCCAACAGACCAGGACTATACAGAATTTGTGCAAATGTAAATGAGCGAGATGATCCTATTGAATCTAATAATACTGTTTGCGATTCATTCTACGTGGTAGAAGCTATGAGCGGAGAATATACAATTGGATTATTGAATCATGGAGATCCGCGTAACTTCGATACTTTCGAGAATGCTGCTAATTCCTTGTATCAAATCGGTATTTCAGGTCCGGTTACATTTATTCTAACAGATGCTTTCTATTCAGTTGGCCAAGATATTGGACTTCCACACGTAACTGACATCTGGCCCGCTCTTGATCTTTCCGCAAAAATCGTTGGTGCCGGTGAGGAGAATCCAATTCTTTTCAAACCCTCCACAGAGCGATCAATACAGAAAGGATCAATAGAACTGAGATTAGTATCAAAAGGTGGTATAGGCATCCAGTTCGGACAGAATGTTTATCCTAATAATTTATATGCCGATGTTTTAAGCGCCGGATTCTTCTCTAAGAACCAGTATGCGAACTCAGAGGGCTACATCACATTCGACGGTGGACCATTCAAATCCATCAAAGTAACGATGGAAACAGAATCTGAATTCCGCGCTCCATTCTATCTGATGGAAGGATCAAATAACATAACACTGAAGAATCTGATAATCACGAGTGCAAGCGAAGAGAACCAATCCTTGCGAGCATCAATACCTTTGACAGTACTTGACCAGATTACATCCCGCTTTGTTTATCAAGACGAGATACGCGGTTTGGACAAGGATATAACCTATTCAGCAGGTATCGTGATGCGTTCCAAAGTTCCGATTGACCCAGAAGCAAATAACAACTTATATCACTTAGATACATTATCAGCCAGCAACAACACTATAGAGAATTGCGAAATCAGCAATTATGGCTATGGTATAGTGTCTCTTGGTATGGGTATCCTATACAAATCAGGCGATGGCTTCAACAGATATAGATTCTATCCAGGCGAGAACAACGTGATTCGCAATAACGTGATCCATGACGTATCCAGAGCCGGTATATTCCTCGGCTTTGAGCATGGCACTAAAGTAATGAACAATAGAATTTATAATGTAACAGGTAACTTCAACGAAGCATCAACGAAGGGAACAGCCGGCATCATAGCAGGTGGAGACTCTTACGAAGGTCGCTTCGGTTACTTTAATACAGAGCTTGAGATCATCGGCAACGAGATAAGCGGTATAAGCGGTAATAACTCCGCACATGGCATTAAGATAGAGAATCCAGAATTAGAGTTTCCCGATGCAATGCGTGGCTTTATCCAATTCCCTGATGTTCCAGAAGCAAACAAGATTGCAAATAATATGATATGGGGCATCAAAGGCACAGGCAGCGATGTATTCCGTGCCGGTATCCATTTACTTACACAAAGGCAAAATACATTAAACCTAATGGGTTCATTATTTACCCCACAGGTATCGAAGTATTATATGCGAAACGACAAGATCGTAAACAACACAATAATACTCCCAAGCGATGCCAACAGCGAGATGACCGCAGGAATCGCCATACAGCATACCAAAGGAACAGATATATACAACAATGCAATAGTAACTTATTCCAACAATAATAATCAGGATGCAGTAACGACAGCATTGCTCTTAGAGACCGCTATGCCAGAAGATGTATATATCAGGATTAATCGTAATGCTTACTGGACACCTGCAAGCTCGAATAGCTCGATAGCATACTTTGCCGAACTCAATAACGAAGACAATAGTATAATCGAAATAGGCAACAAGACAGATTATCAAAACATATCTCAGTGGAATAACTGGACAGGACAAGACCTACATTCAGTATTTGGTGATTTCATGACCGATTATCAATTCTTCGGTATACCACCGACACAGCGACTTCGGATCAAGAATGACCCGATACCACAGAATTCACTATTGAATAATCGTGGAATGAACATATCATGGCTTGAAACAGACATAGACGGCGACCTACGCGGCACAGCCGATCAGAGATTTGACATTGGAGCCGATGAGTTCACAGGCAGAATGCACGTACGCGACATAGAAGTAACGAATATCACAGAGCCAAGCGTTTATAAGAGTGGTGCCGGACAGTACAGCGATGCTGAATACGTAATGCTCGGACATCCATTGGTAGAGAAATTCAATGTGAAGGCAATCGTAAGGAACAACGGTAGTTTGAACCAGTCAGCCATAAAGATCTATGCCAAGATCTATCGTATGGAACCAGACGGAAGCTGGCCAGATGTTCCTGTTGTAGAAGACATGGCAGAGATAGACCTTATGACAGCCGAAAGCAAAGAGATAGACTTCGATTTGGGCGCACTTGCCAATATTGACGATGCTTTGATGACCTACAGCGATCTATCGGATTATGACTATCCGACACCTTACACCGTTCCCGAGCAGTTTACAGCAATGTGGAACAACGTAACACCATTGCACAAGGTAGTAGTAGAAGTAGAACCGGACGAAGAGAACAACCAGAATTCACTTGATAAGATATGCCGTTTCTATATTATGCGTGCCCAGATGAAGTTGATGATAAGTGCAGTGAACACATGGCAAGACCTAGACGAAGGCACACCAGTAGATGTAATAGCCGGTAAATTGAATTACCAGAGCATACTAAACGGAATGCTTGGTCTTGGCTGGTTTGTGAAATTTGATCAGGGAAGAGTAGATTTCGACATCTTTGATCGCAGTACATGGGAGCCAAAAGCAATAGATTATAGCCAATATCGCTCAATCATCTGGTCAGATGGCGATGGCGAAGAAGGCACAAGCGGCTTGACAAGATTGCAGAGAATGGACATAGAGAAATTCTTGAACAACACACTAATAGAGAACGAGAAGAAGAACCTAATCATCAGCAGCCAGGAAATGTTGAGACAAAGCAATGATGCAAAGTTCAATGCTAATGTGCTTAGATCAACAAATGCAGAGCCAGGCAACCCAATGGGACTTGGTGTAAGCAATGACGAAAGTCGTGCCAGAGGCAATGATATTGATAAGGATTACACACAGACAATACTTGCCACCCAGTTCGAAGGTGATGCAGAGCCATATTGTGGTGTACTGACAATATCCAGCGAAGGCGAAGGCATAGTGAAGCCGGCATACAACTGGTTAGAAGATTATCATCCAGCAACAGCCAGCGACATCTTAGGCGTAACGGTAAATACCTTTACCCGCAACCTGATGTTCTACGCAGTTGATTGGAGACATTGGTCAAATGTAGAAAGAATCCTAAGAGGTAGCTTTGACTTCGTCGAGAAACGTAATGGCTTAGTAATACCGGTAGAATTATATGAGTTTGATGCCCGTCAGGTAAGCAACAAGGTTCATGTAAACTGGGCAACAGCGAGTGAATACGAGACAGACAGATTTGAAGTAGAAAGAGCCGTAAGGACAGAAGCTGGCGAAAGTAATTTCGTGAAGATAGCTGAAGAAGCAGCCGTAGGTAATTCAAACGAGATGACGCAATACGGACCAGTGATAGACCGCAACGTAACATTTGGCACAACTTATGTTTATCGTTTGAAGATAGTAGATGTCAATGGCGAATTTGATTACAGCAACGAAAGAGTAGTCAATATTGGTGGTAGTGGCGATCTATGGCTTGGATTGGCACAGCCGAACCCGGCAACAGCCGAAGTAAGGTTCGAGCTAAAGGGCATGGACGAAGCACAGGTATTTGTCTATGACATAGACGGCAAGTTGGTAACACCAAGCTATACGCTAAGTGGTGGCTTTATCGAACTGAATTTGAGCGGCATGAATAGCGGCACATATACAATGGTCGTAACAAGTGGCGATAATTCACTTACGAGACAGTTCCAGATAGTGAAATAAGATAATTAACAATATAATATTAAGCCCTGTGGAGTAAAATTCATAGGGCTTTTTTTTGGGGATTGATTATGGATATTAAAAGGTAATAACAAATAACAATGTCTTTAATGAATTTTCATGGATTGCATAGTTTTATCATTTTCAGAATATCTAAAGAGGTATTAGAGATTAATGAATGCAGCAGAACTATATTTCTGGTCATGCAGAAATAAGTAAGAGTCTAATCAATTAGTCATTCTTGAAAATTCAAGAATGACATAAGATATGATTTTTTTACAAAACACAAACCAACTCTACTCAATTATTTCGCCGTCCCGCTCTGGGTATGGAGGCAAAGGTAAAGAGCCAGGAATACCCATAAGAGGGAAATCTTTACGAAGTGGATATAGTGGTTCGCCTGATTCGGGATCAACAAAATCTTCTGGCATATAAAATCTTCTAAGATCAGGATGTCCCAGAAACCTTATACCATACATATCATAAGTTTCACGTTCGTACCAGTTAGCACTTTGCCATATATCAGTAACTGTGGGACATTCACAATCCTTTTCCTCAATAGGTACTTTCAGACGTAACCTCATTTTGTATTTGTTTGAATAGAGAAAATAGACTACCTCGAAGCGTTTCTTGCGACGAAGCCAGTCAATAGCTGTAATATCAATGAGCATATCAAAGCTGGTTTCTGAATTTTTCTTTAGCTCGAAGCAAAGCCCATTGATATATTCCTTATCAACTATTATTGATAGCTGGTCTCTATGCTCAGAAATCTCAAAATCGGGGCATATTGCTTTGGCAACAGTTAGTATGAGTTCATTTTTTAATGACATATTAATACTTATCTTCGTTTTTTTACTTTATTTAAACCTTAAAACTAAGAATAATTTAAAACATAACAAAGACGAATTTTGCTAATCTAATATATAAAGTGAAATTTTCTCATCGAAAATGCTTCTTTTGATAACTCTATATGCCGGTCTATAAAGATCTTTAAATTCTTTAGTATGGTGAATAGGGGAAAAATTGGCATCATCGAGTTTAGGAAGAAACTCTTTTACAGATTTTTGAGTGAAAGGCAATACTTTGCTTTTCGTCAGATCAAGCAATTCGCTGCATAATTCTTTGAATTTATCTGGCTGAGGTGAGAAGGTCTCTGATGTATCTACCATAGCAGATAGCAAGAGATCGCTAGTACCATTCTTATCTTTATATGGTCTTAAATTGAGCTTAATCATATCACCATCAGGAGTGAGCTCATCATAAATTGGTTCTTCATCACGAGCTATAACGCTTAGGAGTTCAAAGCTAAGTTTTCTTCTGGTAGAATCAATATCCTCAACCATGTGAGAATTCCCCATTGTACCCAGATAAAGAAATTTTGTAAAATCCTCGATCTTCATCTTAGGATAGCGATCAGCATACATTTTTGCGATTTCATTGAAGGTCATTTTTATCCCCTTAATTAGTATTTATCTTATATAATTGTTAAATTCATAAATAAAATAAATCGAAAATTGATTTTTTAAGGTTTTGTTTCTGAAAACAAAGCTTGAGCTTTGACAATAACTTTAAAATCAATCTAAACAAAGCATTATACATTATTTTTTGATAATATGCAAGTAATTTTTTTTTATATATTTAAATTAGAGGTGATTTATGAAGGTTAATAGTAAGTTTTTATCAATATTTCGTAATATAGCTCTGGTATCTATCGTAGCTATTTTTATGTATTCTATAGGATTATTTTCTCAGGATGACACAGTTACCCAAGATGAATTCGATACAACTCTGGCTAATAAAGAATCAGATATTCAAAGAAGTGTTGATCTTTCGACACCTCGGCGTTCAGTTGAGCTCCATTTATCAAATTTACAAAAAAACAACTACCACCCCGAAATTGCTGCTAAGTCGCTTGCAGTTACAAATCCATCCTCAGAAGAGTCAGAGGATCTTGCCGTCAAGCTTATTAAGATATATGACGGCAATGGGTTTTTCGTTTCAATTGAGGATATTCCAGATGAAGCAAACTATATTGATACCTCAACAGGCAAGCATCAATATATTGTATTTGATAAATATCCCCAAATATATTTAGAGCGAATAAATAAGAAGTGGCTGTATTCTAAAAAATCTTTGGAAAGTATTGAGGATATTTATGCCGAGACATTCCCTATCAATATTTCAAAATTTGAAGATTTACTTCCTAAGTTTTGGACTCAGAGATTTCTTGGAATAAAGATTTGGAAATATGGAGCGTTGCTGCTTACATTTCTAGTATCATTAATATTGTATCGAATATTTGAATGGATTTTCGGATATTTCATACTTAGGATAGTGCGTAACAACAAGTTTGAAAAGATTTTGAATAAATATGTGAAACCAATATCGAAGCCATTATCTTTTCTTTTGATAATTCTATTACTTTTGATTCTGTTGCCAATTTTTGATTTTCCTATTAAAGTAAACATCTATTTTTCTTATGCTTTAAATATATCAATTCCTATAGCGGTAACTATTATTCTTTATCGGCTTTCTGATCTTTTTGGTGATATAATCGAAAAGATCACTTTGAAAACTAAAACGAAAGTTGACGATCAGTTCGTTCCGCTAATAAGAAAGACAATTAAAGTGCTAGTATTCATTTTCGGTGGCTTTTATTTTTTAGAAACTTTAGATATTAATATAACTCCTCTTATAGCTGGTGCTTCGGTAGGTGGTCTGGCTGTGGCATTGGCAGCTCAGGATACCCTCAAAAATTTCTTTGGTTCAGTAACGATCTTTTCTGACAAACCATTTGAGATTGGGGATTGGATCAACTTCGACGGTATGGATGCTACTGTCGAGGAAGTTGGTATTCGATCCACTCGGTTACGTACATTCTATAATTCTCAAGTCTCAATTCCTAATGGAAAGCTGTCTGACATGATGATTGACAATTACGGCAGACGTGAATTCAGACGTTATAATACAAATATATCCCTTACTTATGACACTCCAACACATCTAATAGAAGCATTCGTTGAAGGATTAAAAAAGATTGTTAATAATCATCCAAAGACCCGTAAGGACTTTTATCAAATACATTTTCATACTTTTGCTAATTCATCACTTAATATTTTATTCTATATCTTCTTTCAGACGGAAGATTGGACTTTGGAACTTGAAGCAAGACATGAGGTGAATCTGGAGATAATCAAGCTTGCAGAAGAGCTTGGTGTAAGATTTGCATTCCCAACTAATACCTTACACATTGAAGAGTTTCCTGGGACAGAAGCTCTTACTCCAGCATATAACCAGAACAGGATCGAATCACTGAAGAAAGTGAACTTATTTGCTGAACAAAGACGTACAATGGCAGCAAAAGAGATAGAAGAGAAAAGACAAATAATCGAACAAAACGATAATTGATATCTTTGAAACGAATATCTTACATTTGAGTAAAATTATTTTGGAATTATTCCGTTTTTTCATATTTTTGAAGTTCTTGTAAAAACAAAGGTGGAAAAAGGTTATGTTTTCAGTAATAGCAATAATAATTATCTTAGCAGCAGTAGCTTTAATAGCCGTTGTGCTTCTTCAACCTGGTAAAGGTGATCTTTCTGCAAGTTTTGGTGGGATCGGTGGACAGTTCGGATCTATGTTCGGAATGCAGAAAACAATGGGTATCTTAGCTAAGACTACCAGAATATTAGCTATAGTTATATTGGTTCTTGTTTTGTTGGTCAATAAATTCTTTGTATCGCAAGATCAGCAAGTGGAACGGAAAGCCGTGACCGAAGGTGCTAAACCCGCTTCCGGTAATATTGCTCCTCCTCCTGTATCTGCACCTGGTGTAGAGCCAGAGCAAGCTCCAGCTCAGCAGCAGGAACAAGATAAAAAATAATATTCTATAGAATTTTTAGATTTAAAGCATCTCAAGCGATTGAGATGCTTTATTAAATTTTATAAAGCACACAATTAATATTCATTCCAGCTCCCACAGAAGTAAGAACTACAATATCGTCTTTATGTGTTTTATGTGGTTCGAGTTCGCCCTTATCCAAAAGATCAATTAATGTAGGTAAGGTGGCAACAGAACTGTTACCAAGCCAGGAAATAGTCATTGGCATGATGTTTTCGATATGTTCTTGCGGCATATCTTCAATATCATACAATCCAAACAGTCGCTTCAGTATCTCTTCGTCCATTTTGTTGTTTGCCTGATGAATAAATACTTTTTTTACATCTGTTAATTTGATTCCTGCCTTGTCAATGGTTTCTTTGGCTAAGCCGGGAACGGTCATTAAAGCATACTTATATAAATGATGACCGTGCATTTTCAAAAATAGTTTGTTTTCTTTGAAATTGGGGTTGTAAGACTTATCCATCCAAAGCATGTGGCTATGTTCTATCGTATCTGAACGTGAAGTATGGGCAAGTATTCCTATCGGCTCATCACTTTCGCAGGCATCGAGTATTACAGCACCAGCGCCATCGGAGTAAATCATTGAATCTCGGTCGTGAGGATCCGATACTCTTGAAAGACTTTCAGCACCAATAACCATCACTCTTTTGGCATGACCAGATTTAATATAGAAGTCTGCCTGTATAACTCCCTGTAGCCATCCAGGACATCCAAAAATCAAATCGAAACCTACGCAATAAGGATTTTTTATACCAAGCAGTTTCTTTACACGCGATGCCAAGCTTGGTACAAAACTGGAGATTCCTACATTTGGATCAATGTCTCCGAAGTTGTGGGCTACTATGATATAGTCAAGAGTCTCGGGGTCAATGTCTGATGATTCAACAGCGTCTTTTGCTGCGAAGTAGGACATATCAGAAGTTACATATTCATCCTCTATATATCGGCGTTCTCTGATGCCGGTAATTTTCTCGAACTTCTCAAGAATTTCAGGATTTGGCTTATCAATAAGTATGCCTTTTGATTCGAAGAATTTATTTTCAATAAAGAATTCATTTGGAATTATTCTACTGGGGACATAGCTCCCTGTTGCTTTAATTACACTATATATATTCGATTTCATAACACCTACTTAACAGTTTTTAAACTATAATATAACATTTATTTTTGTTTAGAATAAATGATATATCACAAAAATAACAATAAATACATAAATTTCATCATTTTTTGGCAACAGAAGACTGGAAGAATTTGGCTTGATAATTGCTTTCGTAACATTGAAGGAAGTATGAAAGCATAAAGGGAATAATGGAATTATACAAAGCAATTAGTGGATTTTTAGAGTATTGTGAGGTTGAGCGTAACTATTCTGTCAAAACTATCGAGAGCTATAGTCATGCTTTAGCTCAGTTCTATGACTATTTCAAATCAGAGTATGGGGAAGTACCATTTCTTGAAGAGATTCTTCCTAATGATGTAAGACCATTCCTCGGGTATTTGCATGATGTTGGGCAATCAAAAGCATCGTTAAGATTAAAAATGTCTGCCGTTAAATCGTTTTTTAAATACTGTCTTAAGAAAGAGCTACTTGACAATAATCCAGCTTCCTTGATATCAATACCTAAGAAAGAAAAAAAACTCCCCTCATTTCTTCTTGAGAAAGAGGTAGGAAAAATGATGGACGATTTTAATAGCGATAATCCCATTGACCTTCGCAATCTGGCTCTGGCTGAGATTTTGTATAGTTCCGGGCTTAGAATCAGCGAGTGTCTTGGTTTGAATGTTGGTGATATTGATCTTACCAGAAAATCCGTTTTGGTAACTGGCAAAGGAAATAAGCAAAGAGTTGTTCCAGTTGGAAGCAAAGCTATTGAGGCAGTAAAGCAATACTCAGCTCGAAGGAAGGAACTTTTGAGTAGTAGTTTGGAAAAGGCGCTGTTCCTTACTAAAAATGGTAAACGGCTTAGTCCATCTTCGGCTTACAGAATGATAAATCGAGCTATGTCTGGAATAACAGAATCGTCACAGAAGAGTCCACATGTTTTACGCCACTCTTTCGCCACTCATTTACTGGATGGTGGAGCTGACATTCAGTCGGTTAGCGAAATGCTAGGGCACTCATCGCTATCATCTACACAAATCTATACCCATGTATCTGTTGAGCGGCTAAAGAATGCTTATAAAAAGGCACATCCCAAAGCTACGATATAGTATATGTTTGGATCAGCCAAAGTGTATGTTTTTTAATTATATTCATGTTTTTAACTAAGTAATTATTATTTTGTAAACTTAGTTATTGCAAATTTTCTAAAATATTAAATGATAAAAAATAAAGCGAAATTTGAATATAATGATCTTGCAGTTCTATTTGGAGAAAACCAGCTTAGGGATATAAATCCAGAGATTAACTATGAAGGCGTTTCTATTGATAGCAGAACAATTGAAGCAGGAAACATATTCGTAGCAATTGTTGGCGAATCAATTGATGGCCATACAAAAATAGACCATGCTTTTGAGAACGGTGCTTCTTTGGCTATTGCTGTAATGGACAAATATGATAATAAATCAGGAAACCCCGTCATTTTTGTAAAAGATACTACAACGGCTCTTGGCAAACTGGCAAACCATCACCGAAGGCGTTTCGATTATCCTGTTATTGCTATTGCTGGCTCTAATGGTAAGACTACTACTAAAGAGTTATCAGCTCATCTACTATCTGCTAAGTATAATGTACTTAAAACTTATAAGAATTTCAATAATCAGTTCGGTACCCCTCTAATGCTTCTCCAAATGACTGATAAACATGATTTGGCAGTGTTTGAACTTGGTACTAATCAGCCGGGTGAGGTCTTCATACTCTCTGAAATGGTCGAGCCGACGCATGGTTTGATTACAAATATCGGCAAGGAGCATCTGGAATTTTTAGAAAACATTGATGGCGTGGAACTGGAGGAAACATCTCTTTTTGCTTATTTAATCAAGAATGATGGGCTTGCGTTTCTCAATATGGATGATAGTCGTCTTGCAAAATATACCAGAGTGCTTAGTAAATTCTTTTCTTATGGCTCTGATGATGATTTGAACATGAGAGCCATAATTAAGACCAATGATGAATTGTATCCTGAATTGAATATTAAATACAATGACAAAAAGATTATAGCCAAAATGCAAGTACATGGCTTGATTATGGGACTGAATGGAGCTGCTGCTTCTGCTTTAGCTTTACATTTTGGTATTAATGAGAATTATCTCAAAAAAGGTCTTGAATCTTTCGAAAATACAATATTTGGAAGCTATGGTAGGTTGCTTGTAGAAAATATTGGTGGTATTAGTATTATTAATGATACCTATAATGCCAATCCAGAATCAATGCAAAAAGCAATAGAATCGCTCGTATCAATGCCCGTAAAGGGGGAGAGATATGCTTTGCTCGCAGATATGCTTGAGCTTGGAACTCACTCCGAAAACGAACATAAAGAACTATTATCTTCTCTGGCTGGAACATCTATTAACGTTCTATTATATGGGACTGAAATGGGAAAGCAATATCTGAGTTTCGAAAATAATTCAAATATTAAGTATTATTCCGATAAATCGGATATGATCTCAGAGATTTTGAGTTTGATTAAGATGGGGGATATTGCCCTCATAAAAGGATCTCGTGGGATGAAAATGGAAGAAATAGTTGATGAAATAAAAAATAAATTTTTAGATAAATCATAGTAAAAGATGCTGTATTATTTTCTTGAATGGATTAACCAAGTGTTCGACCCACCAGGGTTCGGGGTATTTCAATATATTACTTTTCGCGCTGGAGCGGCTGCTATAACAGCACTCTTACTTAGCTTCATCTTTGGTCCAAGAATTATTAAAATGATGAAACGCTACCAGATAGGTGAGCAGGCAAAACAAGAACTTCAGCAAGTAGGTCAGCACTCTATTAAAGCAGGTACCCCTACGATGGGTGGTATTATAGTACTAATATCATTATTGATTCCCACACTTCTTTGGGCTAAAATGCTTAATTGGTATGTAATACTTATTTTTGCAACAACTCTATGGCTTGGGATGGTTGGCTTCCTTGACGATTATCTGAAAGTAGTCAAGAAAAAACCCAAAGGATTAATAGGCAAATATAAACTAATTGGGCAAGTATTTATTGGATTATTGGTCGGTTGCGTTGTTTACTTCTTCCCTGATCTTCTTGGAGAGAGTTTTGAGCATCTTAAATCTTTAACTACAGTGCCTTTTTCAAAAAACTACAATATTGATTTTGGATTGCTATATATTCCACTGGTTGTATTTATAATTACAGCTACTTCTAACGCAGTCAATCTAACAGATGGGCTTGATGGTCTTGCTATTGGGACTGTTGGAATATCAGTTCTTGGTTTAGCTCTTATTGCATATTTTAGTGGTAACGCCACTTTTGCTTCATATTTGAACATTATGTTCCTGAACGGTAGTGCAGAACTCACAGTTTTCGCAGCCGCACTTGTGGGAGCGGCATTGGGGTTCCTTTGGTTTAATTCATATCCAGCCCAGATATTTATGGGTGATACTGGCTCTCTTGCCCTTGGTGGAGCTATTGGTGGCTTATGTGTTTTACTTAAAAAGGAATTTTTGCTACCGATTATTGGTGGCGTTTTCTTCGCAGAAACTATATCTGTCATATTACAGGTAAGTTACTTTAAATATACACGTAAGAAATTTGGCTATGGCAAGCGTTTATTTAAGATCGCTCCCTTGCATCATCACTTTGAGAAATCCGGTTGGCATGAATCTAAGATTGTGCTTCGCTTTTATATTATCGCAGTAATGTTAGCAATTATTGCTATGACAACTTTCAAAGTTAGGTAAAAAAGCATCATGTTATAAATTTTTATTAATAGAATACTTTGACCGAATGTTGGAGCAATAGTATTCTCGTTAGAGAAAATTGCATAACTGAATTGTATTACGAATTAAGACCATTGCAAAACCTCAGAATTGATCCCTCCCCGACCCTCCCTTACAAGTACGGGAGGGAGTAAGCCATTGATATATAATTATCATGAAAATCTCCCCCTTTTTTAAAAGGGGGACAAAGGGGGATTTTCTTCTATTTTGCAATGGTCTTGAATTTTGCTTCTACAATAATCTTATATAGAAAAATCATCCATATCATTTATATAGTACCTAATGCTTAGTTGAATAATTAATCTACATTCTGAAACATTTTTTTGGAATATTCGTATAAGTGTATTAAGTTAGTAATACACTAAGACAATATTTGAGTGAATAATGGTAGATGAAAATATGATAATGCTTAACATAGCACCAAGTTCGGGCATTCCAATTTACAAACAGATCATAGACCAGGTAAAGAGAATGATCGCCAGCGGCTATTTACTTCCTGGAGATGAATTACCATCAGTTAGAAATGTTGCTTCTCGATTTCAAGTGAATCCAATGACTATTTCCAAAGCATATAGTTTGCTTGAAGCTACCGGCTATTTAGAACGCCAAAGAGGCAAAGGAATGTTAGTTTCAGATAAGCAAGGAGGAGAAAAAGAAATGGATAAAAGAATAAATATATTAGAGCCAGCAATTAAAGAATTGATCACTCAAGCCAAGCAGCTCGCAATACCTAAGGATAAACTGAAAATAATTATCGAAAAATATATTGAGGAAAAGTTATGACTACCAAAGCAATTTCCATGAAAAGCGTAACAAAAAAATATGGTAAGAACAGTGCGATTGACAATGTTGATCTGGAGCTTGACAAAGGTACAATTTTCGGCTTGATAGGCAGAAATGGTGCTGGCAAGACAACACTTATTAAATGCTTGCTGGGAGTAACCAAACCAGACGAAGGTGAAATAACTATCTTCGGAGACCCTGCATGGGATCTAAGTGTAGCAACTAAGCATAGGATTGGATATGTGCCTCAGAATATAGTTGGATTCAGTTGGATGAAAGTAATTGACCTGATGGAATATACCGGTGCTTTCTATGACAATTGGGATGGAAAGATAATTGATGGAATGATTGATGAATGGGGACTCGACCCTTATGCAAAAATTGGTACATTATCCACAGGAGAAAGACAGAAAGTTGCGATTATTCAGGCAATGGGGCATGATCCCGATCTTTATGTACTCGACGAACCAGTAGCCAGTTTAGACCCATCGGCAAGGCGTGCTTTCATAAAAAAAATCATTGAGTTAAATGCAGATCAGCAGAAAACTGTTCTATTCTCAACTCATATTACTTCTGACATGGAAAGAATGGCAGCAGAGATATGCTTTATTAAAAATGGAATTATTCAATTCCGTAGAGAATTGGGCGAGCTAAAGGAAAGTATCGTAAAACTAAATATTCATTCTCCAATTCCTTTGCCTGAGGATTTGCCAATTAAAAACATCATAAGCATAGAAAGGAATAGCAAAGATGCAATAGTAACTATTGATAATTATGATGAAGGTATTAAAAGTAAAATTGAGCGAGCATTGAATGCCACAGTATTTGTAGAGAATATGAATCTTGAAGATATATTCATGGAGGTAATAAAGTGAAAGCAATAAAATTAGTAATAGGAACATATTTTGTTCAGCCCTGGCCTTTGGGGTTTTTGTTCTGGGGTGGTTTATTATCTTATGTCATCATATTCATTCTAACTTTGTCAAATGTCGAATTCTTATATGAAAAAGAGAATATACCTTTGATTGGTTTTGCATTATCCTTTGGATTTTTATCCGTATTTTTTGGTACGAATCTTAGAAGAGCTATTCAAAGCCCAACGAGTCTCTTGATGCCAAAATATAGACAGACACAGATTGTCGCAGTTATTATTTCAATATTGATTTTAATGCTATTTCCTGTTATTTGGCTGTCCTTTTTAGGGTTTTCAACGATGACCATGATTACGACTTTTATGTTTATTATAACATCTATAATTATAATGACATATAGATTCAGCGAGGAGTTACTGCAAATTATTTTTCTTTTGTGGATTCTGAAGATGGGCTTTCAAACGCTGGGAATGAATTTTGGACCGAGAATTTGGGGATTAAGTAATTTAGAAATATTTGGTTCAAAGTTCCTCTATGAACTTATATTTTTGATTATAATACTTTCTGCATTGTATGTTTTTTATCGTTATTATTTAAAAGTTTCAATTTACAAGGAATATATAGCAAAGCATTCAGATGATGGTTGGAATAGAAATCACGATACCGGTCCAAAATGGCAAATAGCATTGGTCAATTATCTAAAAAATAGGATGGTAAAAAAGCATAAGAAAAAAAAGAATAATCGTTTTTATCAGATTCGGCTTATGCAGTACTCTCTTTTCAGTCCATTCGCTCTTACAGTTAGCACAGTGCTTGTTTTTGGATTCTTCATTTTCATTTATGGCTTAACTTTAGTATGGCAGTTCTATAATTTCAACAAAAGTGGAATTGATATAATCAATACTATTATACATATATCATTCGTGATTTTCATTCTTATTCAAGTGTCAGATTTTTTAAACCATAGAAACAGGATATGTCTGCTCTGGATGCAGATTCGATCAAGTGATAAAAAAAGTTTCTTGGATTCAGTTTTTTGGGTTGTAATTTATAATTCGATGAAATACTATATTTCAGTTTCAATTCTTTATTTACTATCACTTTATGCTCTATCATATTCGAGTATAAAAATAATAGCAGCATTATTACTAGGTTTGAATTTCTATATATTTGTTCCTGCATTAGCATTTATTTTTAGTGATAAAATTAAATCAGAGGGGTCAAATGGTTGGAATATGTCAATGATGTTCCTTGTTTTATTCCTAATCAATATTGGAAATGCTTTTATTAGAAACGCTGGGGAACATTTACCAGTTGTTATTGTGGTATTAATGATTACTCTTGTTATCTCTTTTGGTATATTGTACTTAGGACTGATGAAATGGAGAAAAACTGAGCTTACATTACCGGGTTTGCCATAATATTGTATTGTCAGAATTAAGTATAATTTGTATTTTTTATACTTATGTTATTCCCTCTGACCTTTGACAGACCTGAAAAGATAATAATTAATTATTAAATCCTATGTCCATTATTTGAACG
>Ga0272443_10004177_pt1 | contig 16062 bp, 10 predicted proteins | sample SSMAcet12_FD_193581 | JGI IMG/M metagenome (GOLD analysis project Ga0272443, IMG submission 193581) | Marine sediment archaeal communities from Little Sippewissett salt marsh, Falmouth, MA, United States - SSM-Acet-12 | ecosystem: Environmental > Aquatic > Marine > Wetlands > Sediment ... | reverse complement strand
CATCAATATCACCCGGAACCAAGAACAATACACGAAATCCTTTTATTGCTTCCAAATTCTCAGGAATGTGTTCGTTTCTCTGTTTGGCTTCCTTTAAGAATAACAAGCCAGTTACTTCACCATCGGGAAGATTTCGGTAGGCATAGCGAGTTGCACATTTTCCAAATTTCCGGTAATAATAGTAGCCGAATATCTTCTTGCGAATATCAGAACGATTCTTGGAAGCAATGATAGGCATGGTTCCCCTATCCACTTCAATGAAGTAGTGTGCCTTACCTTTCCCGGCGACTTCAACTCCGAAAAATGCATCCGGGAATACCGAAAAGCGTTCCTCTCTGTTCTTCTCGTTCTTTCCGGAAATCCAATCCTGAAGCTTTTGGCCTTGTTCCCAAAACAGGATTTTTACTTTCCCGTCGGTTTCCTCACAGGCAAGTTCCAAAGTCACCCTGAAGTTGGCAATCTCAAGAGCATGTCTGAGAAATGGCGATTTGACTTTATTTGAAAGAACGATGTTTCTCACTTCCTGCGGTGATATTCCAATCATCTCCGAAATTGGAGATGAGCTTTTCGGTCCCAAGCCGTATATTGCGCGTGGAGTCCCATAACCCCTTCCAATCGGTTCATCCGATATCATATGCCTGTCAAGGTATCTTTCGTGAAAAAGCTGTTGTAAACGCTTATAAAGAGCTTTTTCACCGAATCCGTAGCGTGTAGGGCGTTTTATACCGTCTTTTCCAATGCTATACTGTATTTCTTCAGGTTCCTTCGTTCTCAGGAGATACCACAGCAATTTCGTATCGAGAAATCGGTGCTTGTATATCAAGCTCATTATGGCTCGATCACGCTCACGTATCACGAATTTAGGGAAAGAACCCTTCTTTGGGTAATACCGTGATAGTTTTTTCTTTTGGGTTGGGTTTTTCATACAATATCTTTTTGCTCCCGCAAAGCGGGAATCCTTTTCATAGCCCCCCTTCGTCGGTGCCGAAAGTCCCCGATTGTATCGGGGACGCCTGCCCCGCAAAGTCAAGCCGGAGGCGCAGGCTGAGCGGTTGGCAGTTCGAGCTACCCGACTACGCCCGCTTTGGTTGCAGTCCCGTCCTTAGTCTTTCTAATAGTCGGGACAATACCCGGAATCAAAAACATTTATGTTTTTGATGTAGTCGAGACCGCTTGTGGTTCCTTGCCTGTTTCGTATTCCGGTCGGTTCAGACGGATCTCTCCTCCTAAAGAAACAGGTAAGGCAAGGGGTCGAGAAAAGGGGGCGTAGTCGGGCAGTGACCGACACTACTATTCCCTTATTTCACAACTACTTAATAGTTGTGAAAAGTAGAAGTGTTACTAAAACATTTCTACTCCAGCATAATAGCGTTTTAAGCTATTATTGCAAGGGAATTGTGGTGTCGGGAAACAACCGACGAAGGGGGGCATCTAATCTTAATTCATGACCACGACATAAGTGGTCAAATTTCAATCACTGATTGAAACACTCTTTTGGCTGACTTATGATGTTCGCCGTTTACGGCAATAGTAACATAAGTCACCAAATTCAATCTTCTTCTTGCAGATTCTGCATTTCGGCTGGCGAGGAAAATAGAACCGTTTTCCTCGTCCAGTCAACTTTTTCCTTCTATTCCTGTTCATACTGAGCTTGATTTATCATCAAGATAGGCATGACCACAGGCAATGGCATCAGTAATATTAAAGAACAATTTTTGTGCTGATGGCGTTTGATTGCGAATCAGCAATCTCATTTCCGGGTGTTTGCTGACAATGATTTTTGCAATGTCAGCTTTAGTCGAGAATCCATCGTTAGAGACTTTGGTTCGAATAGTCTTCGGTGAATACTCAACAGATCTGATCCTGAGTCGTCTTGCGACGGTTCTGATTCTGGTTGAAACCAGTGTCAATCGAACATTGTTGGTAATCTGAGAAAAGCCTGTCTTCTCAAGAATTACAACCTCAGGTTGCTTCTCCAAGATCAATCGTTTAATCACGAGTTCAACTTCATCCAATAGTTGCTCAATTCTCCGACACGGACTGAAATACCGTATACCGTAATCGACCAACTCAGCATTGGAAAAATCAGCATATCCCATTATTCGAGTTCCGGGATCAATGGCCAGGATTCTGCTGGTCTTTCCATAGCCATTTGGATTTCGACTAGAAATCATTTTAGATAGATGTAGCATAAGTGCATTCTTCAGTTAATTAGATTGCTTTACAAAGCCTGGGCTTTGAATTGTCTGAAAGAGCTATTTTCGTTCTACCTGTGGACAAGATCAAGAATCCAGAAGTAAAACAAATCATCTTATCATACCTGCTAAATTTGTCAAGGGCACTAATGAACCACTGGTATAATTAGCGTTTTCAATGAATTGACAGAATATTTAATTGATGGTAGACTGAATATATAGATTATCCATTTTTTATAACATTTATGAAGGACAATAATGGCAAATTCTTAGGTTTTTCAACACCTAGATACACACAAGTGCCGGATGAGCTTTTTGATGAACTATTGTCTGAGTTATCAGGCGCAGAGTTAAAGGTCTTGTTGTATATCATTCGGCGAACTTTTGGATTTAAAAAAGACTCTGATTTCATCAGTTTATCTCAAATGGTAAGCGGAATTGAGAAAAAAGATGGCACTGTTCTGGATAAAGGGACAGGATTACATAAAGATTCTGTAATAAAAGCGGCCAGATCACTGGTTTCAAAAGGAATTTTGTTACGGGAAAGACAAAACTCGAAGAAACTTGGCCATACTGCATCGGAATATGCACTAAACATTAGGGAAAACAGCTTGTCGGATTATCCGACTAGGGGGCTTGGCGGAAAAAACCGACAAGGCTTACCTGAAAAATCCGACACACAAGAGACAGATAAACAAAATAAAGATATAACGTTTATAAGTAATTCTTATAAGCCTCCACAAGTTCGTAGGGTTGTGGATAACTCATTAAATTCCGAGAAAAGATATCTGACACAGCAGATATTGTCAATTTGTCACGACCGTCGATCTTTAGGATTTTACCGGCAGGTTGTGAGACTTCTACCCAAGCATGTAGTTTTTGAAACCCTAAGCCGTGTTAAAGAAGCTCAGTTAACAGGGCAAATCAGGGAATCAGCCGGAGCTATGTTCACTGATTTAATTAAGCGGAAAGCTAAAGAACTTGGAATTGAGTTTGGACGCGAGAGTAAGGAAGCTGAGTTCAAAACAGAACCAGTAAAGGAAAGTAGAGAACCTCAGACTCCTGCGGAAATTATGATGGCGGGACGTATGGGGCGTAGATAATCAAACCACCCTATACAAGAAAAACCGCCATTTCTGGCGGTTTCTATATCAAGATTATGATATTCTCAAAACAATCCGTCAAGGATTCTACCAGAGATATCCTTGATTCGCTGGATTGAAGCAATGAGCGTTCCTTTGTCTCCTTTGTAGAGTTGGATATAATCGCTAAAAGCGGTATTGGTATCTAAACCAATTGACTGACAAACTACATAAGAGACCGCTTCAGCTTCAGTTTCTTTCTGAGTCTTGGAAAGCTTCTCTCCGGTGTGATGCAAGAACTCATGAGCCAATTCATGGATTTTCACACTGAAATCCTGAGCCGGGGACAAACCGGAACGGATGACGATTTTTCCTTTCTTTGAAACTCCATCAGCCTGCAGGGTATCCGAATATCCAAGAGTAATACCGTTAGCGGAGATAAAATTACCAAGCTTCTCCTGATAACGGGACGGATCACCCTGCACTGAAGCGAATTCAGGTAGTTCGTCACCATCGGTTTGGCTGATGTCAAAAACGTAAACGCCCTTGAAACCGTTTATCTCAGTGACATTGGAACGGTTATTATCTTCTTCAACCGTTTCTTTTTTATAAACCAATGGAGCGATAATGACGATACCGGTTTCGCCTTTTTTGACGAACCGTCCAAGTTTCTTCCAAGTGTGAAATCCTGCGACATGAGTGGCAGTCGGCTTTTGAAGTGCTATAAGCATGACATTTCGCAAACTGTAATGATGAAATCTGCTCATAGTCTGAAGATATCTTTTCAATTCATCGCTCTGACCGGCTTCGAGAGACTCGGTCAATGAGCCAAGAGCGTTTTCAATAAAGTCTTTTGCTTTGTTGTTGTTCATAATGTTCTCCTTCGTTAAACGGTTTTTTGGTTCCTTCACCCACGAAAAGAGGAACCCAAAAAACCGTAGACGGAGAACGCCCTACGGGGACAACAAAGCTGATATGAAATTACGTTTGATTGAAAGCGACCGGTCTGGTCAGAGCGATTCTAATTAGCAATTTATGATTGGCCTTCTATAAAACCAACCATGTCTATAAGTTTCGCTTTTGTATAAAGTCTATAAGTATTCGCTCCAGTTAGATAATCGATTGTATATATTTTATAGCTATCAACTATGGATTGATGTTTCTGATAAAAGTCAGATAATATTCTCAATGACTTTTTATTGAATGTTTTAACCCCAAATCCTACGCCAAATAATGTATCAAATGCAGGTGTGTTTGCAAAAACACCTAACATTATTTTTGTTATCAGTGTGTCTGATGGTTTTCTTTCTGTACCAAGAACGCATATTAGCTTATTCTTAAACTCTAACAGAATTTCAATATTTTCATCATTGTAAGAATCTAGGTCGATAGACCATATTCTATTATCATAATTTGATATTAGACATATGGTATCTTCAAAGTACTTATAGCTTTTTTCTAATAAGAAAGTTGAGCCACGAAACATCCCCCAACTGGCTAAATAGAATGCAAGCTGTAAACAACTGATTTCGATATTTTCTTTATTACAAAGGTCGGATAAAATACCTTTTTCTCGAAACGACTGAAAGTAATTATAACAGTAGTCAAATGACGCATATCTTTCACTTGGCTTCCTACCTTTGTTCTTTCCTTCACCCTCGATGAATAATCTTATGTTCTCTTTGATATCTATATTTATCATAAAAATGTTGTTGATTATTATGACTCTGATGCCTCATTGACTGCATCTATGTAGGCACAGTAGTCACAATCTTCCGAAGCCTCAGGAATCACTTTGCTATTAAGGCATTTGTGAATATCCCGTATTTTGCTTTCTACCCAATGGTCATTTCCAGTATATGAAATTAGAGTTATATCAAATTCAAGTTTTGAATCGAATGCTTCTCTGTCAGCTTTTCCATTGCAATACACAAAGTAGCCTATATCTGACACTTTATATCCATTCTGTCTAAGAAGCCACTGATAAACTTCCATTTGACGTTTGTAACCTTCATGCCAGTCTTTATCCAATGCTATTATTTCTTCGGCTTTAGCAGTAGCCTTATAATCTACAACGATATATTCACTCTTTGGATTCTGCCAAAGATCATCAATTGCTCCGAAAATTAGTAGATTAGTTGGTTCATGTAAAAATTGAATACCCGTGAAATTCTGACGCCATTTATCAAGATCATCGTGAGGAATTGGTATAGCATCGACACCATATTTCTCAATTAGTGGATGCCTTGATCCTTTTGCTCGATGAATATCAAATTCTTTTTTTAATAGCGCATCGACAGCCGAATTAAGGGCGAATGGAAAGCCGGGCGGTCTACCTGTCCCAAGTTTACGATCTATATAGAAACATCGGGGACACTCAACGAATAGGTCAATTTTTGACCGGCTCAATTTGAATGGCTTATCGCCATTCGGATCATAGAGGTTTCGGGTTCGCTTTGGATTATAGTAGTCTGACATATATATCTACGGTTAGTCTACTGCTCCAATCTATATTTCTTCATAAATGTTCTGTTATCCTGCTATCCTTGTAAAACCGTTTATTTTGTCTTTCAACTGACCCAAGCCATGATCATCACCAACATCAACATGTGAAGTCGTCCAATTGCAGAAGGCATAGATATCCTTAATTACATCTAGATCATCATCTGGAATGCTCTTGTTGCTCTTTACGCCATCTATAGCGAGTGTGAAATTATGCTCAGCATCCCAATGTAATAGATTATTCTTAATGAATCGCTCGACCTCGTATCTCAGAAACTGACCGTATTCAACGATTTTGAGTTCGATATCAAGACTCTCTGGAGGAATTTGTTCCAAATGTGCTTCAAAATCTCGTAGCTTGGCTATAAAACGCTCAGGCTTACTAAGACATATGAAACTGCCACCAAATTCTTCTTGGTTGCGAATGATGTTATACTCGCCAGCTTCCTTACCAAAGCGTTTTCTTAGAAACTTGAAACACATTCTATGGTGTGTGAACACAAACGTCTGCGAGAACACCTTTGATAGATCAAATATCAGGTCTACTAGACTACTTAGGTTAGCGTTATCCAGGCTGGTAATAGGGTCATCAAAGACAACTATCTTGTTGCCCTTATCTTTCTGGATATCGAGAAATGCAAAAAAGAAACATAATGAGAGTACTTGGATTTCTCCCTCTGAAAGTCCTTCCTTAAGATCTCTCTCATCGCCATTTTTGTCCATTACTTTGAAGGCAAATGGAAATTCCTTTGTGGTTCCACGTTTTCGCTGTGTGTCAAGCTCTAGTAAGAAGTCAAAATGGAACTTCGAAAAGTAAACTTGAATGTTCTTCAGGATTTTAGCAAAAGCCTCGTCAGAGCAGTATTCCTCATATTCCTCACGAGCCGTTCTGTGTTTCTCTATCCGCCCCTCATGCTCCTTCTTTAGAGCAGCAAGCTCTTTGAGTTTGTTTTCTTTGGCTTTCTGGTCTGTAATCTTACTTGAGGCAATAAAAGATAGTTCATTGGTGATATGTGATAGGCGTTCAGTAGCATTGACAATTCGTTTTGTTAGTTTATCATCAGTATTCTCATCCTTGAAATTCCTGACAAGTGTGTTTTTGGCATCAATCAACTCATTAAGTTGCGTTACATATGTCACATAGGCCTTATACTCGTTTTCAGCTTGGTTATAATCTTGTTTGATATCCCTCTTCTCAGGCGTCTCAGTCTTTTCCAAGATTCTACACAAAGACCTAATGTTTTGCGTGAGAGGTTTCTTAAATTGCTTCTCTTCTTCAACCCGATAGATACCCTTGATCTTGTACTCTTGATCAAGTCGTTTTAGTTCTAAAAACACATTTTCAACCGCGATTTTTCTAACGCTATCTTCTATCTCCTTTAGCTCCTCCATTAACGCTTTCTTTTTGTTCTGAAAATCACTTAGCTGTCGCTTATAGGACTCATCGAATAGCTGGTTATAGACGGCTATTACCTTTTCGATGTCAGTTTCAACTTCTGATGATTGGCAAAAGGGGCACTTATCCGGATGACCCTTTCTTATCTCGATGCCTGCTTCAAAGAACCTCTTGTGCTCTCTAATCTTCTTTAGCAGTTCTTGGTCAGCGGCGATGGTTGCTTTTTTTTCAATGTCCCGTGCTAATATTCCCTGAAATTCATCTATAGGAGACAGTGTTATAGTCTTATCAATGTGATCAATCGTTGAGATATCCGATTGTATTTGTGCTACCTTTTTCTGTAAAACCTTGTCTGATGCCAAATCCTTTTCAAGGGCCTTTCTGTCTTTCTCCAATTCTTTTTTTCGATTCTTAATCTCGTCAGTTTGTTTATCCTTCAGTGCACCATAGAATAAAGTGTCTCCTTCATCCAATGTGAAGGCTAGCACATCTTTATGTTCTTCTTGAAAGACCTTTATTTTCTCGTTATAGGCATCCTTCTCAGTTTTCCACTTGTCTCTAAGTTCCCGTAGATTTATGGCGTCAGAATCAAACTCAATTATCAACTTCCCAGATTCTTGTTCCTGTTCCCCTTGGTGTGTCCCTCTATCGTGGCCAAGGTGCACATTCTTGTCGATAAATTCCTTGTCAAAAAACAAAACACTGCCATATGGCAACTGATTATTCCATACACCATCCTCGTAAACGTATTCATCATCGTCTATACCGACTTGTACCTTATTTGGCAAGTAGCGAATGAACTCCTTATATAAAGATAGACTTTTCAGTATATTGCATATTGAACTCTTGCCAGACCCATTTTCACCATATAGTATGTTCCGAGTTGTATGAAATTCCACGTTGTTGAAAAATTTTAACCAATCATAAGATGTAAAGCACTTATAACCGTATATTTTCTTAATTGATTTTAGCTTCATGAAGATATGTTCCTATTATAAATCTCCCGCTAATTCATTAATCATCCGATACTTCAATACTCATATTTCCCCACCAAACCACTAAAACTCATACTCAGTGTAATAGCATTGTGTGGAATCAGGATATACTTCCATTCTTTACCGTTATTTTCAGAATTATATTCAGAGGCCGATTCGCAATATTTCAATCCAGCCTCAGCTTTTTCCTGAACATCCTTGCTTTCCATGTCTTTTTCAGCTTTGACTTCAATCATATAGATCGTATCTACTGTCTCAGCAATGAAGTCAGGTTCATATCTTTGGGAATTATGCTTCCAGTAAATTCTAAACTGAGAACGAGAAGGGCGTAGCCATTTCAAAACTAATTTTTCTATCTCCAATATATGAGCAAAATCCTTTTCAGATTTTGAATCGAATTTGTAAAGATTATGGCACGCTTTCTTAAAACCACCAAAAACTTTTGTAGGTATTGCACTTGTTGGCTGAATCGTATCTGAATAACGATAAACGCTATCTTTGGAGTATTTTGAGTAGTTATGTGGTTCTATCTTTGTAAATGGATACACAATCGGCTTTTCATAACCTGCTTGCTCCATAAAGAAATGATCCTTGAGCTGAGTGTAAATATACTTCGCTATTTCACGTTTATGATAAAGCGTAATATTTCTTAAATCCTCATCAGATCGACCATTTCCTAATCTTTCTGTCGCCTGATTAGCAAGTTTATATAAGAGATCGCTATTCTGATCATAGTCAATATCAGGATAGTTAATAAGCTCATTAACTAGGATGTTTATTGGAATATCTCGGACTATACCACCTGCTTCACTTTGAATAATTTCATATTCATTTGTTCTCAGAGTCGTACGTACCATTTCCTCAGATACTGGTTGATAATTCAAATTTGCTGTATCTAAATCGAAATCATGGTAACCAGTAACAACCTCATTGCTTTGTTGAATGAGTATACGAGGGATTGGAATAGTCTTCTCAATTATCTCTTCGACGATTTCATCATACTCTTTTTCAAGAGCTTCAATCATCTCATTTTTGAAAATACTTTGCTGTGGGGCTGATTCAATTCGTTCTATCGACTTTTGGATGATGACTTTTTTAACTTCATCACTTTTCATCTGGTTCAGGTTAACACCAAAGCTACCACTATTTGTAGTTACATTAGAAAGAATTTGCCTTACTTCATAATTGATCTGAGCAGTTTGTTTTTCTTCGCCTTCAGGAAGAGCATCAATTTCTTTCTTTTTCTCATGAAGCGATTCATCGATTATACTAGTAGAAGTAACAATGGTTTGATCTATCGGAATATGGTCAGGATCAATCTCTATTATATTTTCTTTTCTAATAATTGAGTTTGGATCATTGGCGGCGTCGACAATTGCCTGAAAACGATCATGAGCAATAATGGTAAGTTTATCTACTTTATCCTCACCAGTTTTCTTGCCATAAGGAAGACGCAATCCGCGTCCGATAGTTTGTTCTGTCAATATTTGTGAATTTGAAGCTCGTAAAGGTACGATTGTATAAAGATTTGTTACATCCCAACCCTCTTTGAGCATATTTACATGAATTACAATTTCAATCTCATTGTCAGGCTTTTCAAGATCGATAAGCTTCTGAATATTTTCTTCTTTTTCTCCACCTCTCTGATTGGAGTGTATCTCCATCACATTGCCCTTGTATCTGCCCTCAAAGAAACGATCAGATTCTATCATTTCCTTTATTTCGTTAGCATGAGTTGTATCTTTGGCTACAACGAGAACAAACGGTTTAACTAATTTATTTTCTGTGTCTCTGGAATAAATATCGAGTGCGACTTTTGTATCTTCGTGAATACGCAAGCCGTCTTCTAGTTTGATCAAATCCAATTCATTTGGATCATTCTTATACTGGTCTGGATTAAAATCACGTCGAGTCGCAACCGCTGGTTCTTTTAGAAAGCCATCTTTGAGGCCGTTTGCTAAAGAGTATTCATAAACTACATTCTTGAATTTCTTACCCTTGCTATCTATAGGTGTAGCAGTTACCTCAAGACCTAACACGGCATGTAATTCATTGATGGCTTTCATTCCAGCATTAGCGCGGTAATGATGTGATTCATCCATAAGAATAACTAAATCATCAAGTTCAGATAAATAACTGAAATAGGATTCACCGAGATATTCTGAAAGCCTTTTTATACGAGGTTCTTTTCCGCCTCGCATCTCAGAACTAATACGTTGGATGTTAAATACATTTATCTTAACAGATTCTGTAAATAGTGTCGATTGTCTGGCCTCTGGATAATTATCACTTGTAATAATACGAGGTGGAGTTTGGACAAATTCGCTAATACCCTGAAAAACATATTTGGGATTGTTTGGATTAGAAAAGTCCTCAACCAACTTATTATAGATTGTTGTTCCGGGGGCTAAGACAAAAAAGTTTCTGATTCCCTTTTCAATATAAAGATAAGAAGTAAATGCACCCATCAAACGAGTTTTACCAACTCCGGTTGCTAAAGCAAACGTAAGTGAGGGAAAATCACGTTCAAAGTCAGAGCAGGTTGGGTAAAGGGCATGTACTTTTTCAAGTTCTACTATTAGATCAACTTCTTTACCAAGCTTCAATTCCTCTGCCAACTTAGACAATATCTCAAGACTTTCGGCTTGTGGAGGGCGAAGACTAAGTCTGTTTTTTATTGTCTGAGCTGTTTTATTCATATTCTTCTTCGCTTATGTCTTGCTCTTCAGTAATATCTTCAGTTGCGTGGATAATATTTAAGTCATAATTATCTTTTCCAAACTCACACTTGCCAAGTATCCTTAATGGAATTTTCTTAATAGTTATGTTTGGATACCGATTCTCGCATTCGGGGGCAAAAGACTTGGGGCATATTAGTAAGCTTTCTTCTTTTTTCATCTCTTCATGAATCTTATCTAACTGCTCTACCGTCACAAAGGCAGTAGTTATAAATATGTAATCGGTTTCTGTTGATTTACCCTGCTTCCAATATACTTCTTCGTCAGGAGAAAATCTAAACCCTTCATGCTTACACATGGCGGCACTAAGCATATTTGCATTATACTTTTCATCAATAATCCAGTTACCATATTTGTCTTTTTGGAGCAAACTTGGTGCAAGATTATAAAACTTAAATCCTCCGCCACCCTTCCAGTTAATCTCTTCAGAAAGGGGTAAATCATCCGTTCCATCAACTACTTTCTGAAGGCGCGGTAAACAGTGTGTAATTGCATGTTCACCCAGTTCCACTCCAATCCACTTTCTCCCCAATTTATGAGCAACGGCTGATGTTGTACCCGAACCTAGAAAACTATCTAAAACGAGATCGCCTTCTTTAGTAGATAGTAATAATATTTTTCTTACTAATTTTTCTGGCTTTGGAGTACCAAACCATTTTTCTTTTGGCCATTGAGGGAATAATTTCTTTTGCTCATATTTTGCTTGTCTATTATGTCCTGTTTCCTCTAAATCATCCCATAATGAAGATGGCGGTAAACCCTTACTGTCTTTTAAATATGTTCTTCTCTTAATATTTGTATAGTCTTTATTAAAATAAATTTCACCTGATGCCATTTTTTCTCTAATTGTTTCTTTGCTCCATCTCCATCCATTCTTTGGTGGTGAGATTATTCCACCAGTTGGCGTTTCAATTTCAAAAACCAAATTTTCCCTATAAGCAGGAGATGATATTGGATTACCATCGAACCATGGTCCCTTAGGATCATTATCTGGATTTTTAAAGTGTTTCGCCTGGGATGCTTTTGGAGGCTGATTTATTGATATCCAGCCGGGAGATTTACCATAAACCAATATCATATTATGGTCGATGGAAAATTGCTTTGCATCATTATTAGAATTATCACTAGATTTCCATATTACAGTTTGAACGAAATTGTTTCGACCACAGATTTCATCACATAATATTTTCAGGTAATGCCCTTCATTATCATCTATGGAAATCCAAATTGTTCCATCGTCTGACAATAGATTAAATAATAATTTAAGTCTTTCTCTTATTAATTGAAGCCATATAGAGTGCTCTAGTCCATCGTCATAATGTTCGAAAGCACTTCCCGTGTTATATGGTGGGTCAATATAAATACATTTAATCTTCCCTGCAAAATCCTGCTCAAGAGCCTTAAGCGCCAAAAGATTATCACCATGAATTAGCATATTTTCCGTATTGGGATCACCATATGACTTTTCAGGGTCTTCGAAAAGGATTCTTGGTTCTAATTTTAACTCTTCGTCCTTCCCAATCCACGTAAGTTCAAGACGTTGCTTATTTCGCCTTTTATTGTTTCTTTTTGACTGCTTATCGTTCATAATACTTAAATTAATTCACCTTCCAACGAATAGTAAATATAGGCGTCAAGGTTGCGTTTTGTTTTAACTGAGCCTCAACACGATCTATGAGTTTATCCTTGCTATCTTCAACTTGGTCTTGAGTCTCAAAAAGCTTCTTTCTCATCTCATTTCGTTTTTTTTCTAAATTTTTTATTTCTTTTTGTGCCGCTAATTTTTCATCCAAGTTTAACAATTTTTTTGAGTTAGTCTTTGATGTCTTAATATCAATATCAAGTTTTTTAAGGTCTAGCTCAAGACCCATTTTCACGTCGTCCGCCCATTTATCCAACTTTTCCACCTCGGCATCGAAAAACTCACCATTGCGTTCGGCAATTCGACCCGATATTATGTTGACTGTTTGCTTTTCAAACTCATTTATCTTCTCAATCTCATCACTGCTTAGTTGACTACAATCTTGGCGTTCCCCAGCAAGAAAGAATATTTTCTTCACTATGTCTGATTCTAATTGTTCACCGTTGTCATTTGTTGCTGTAACTATAACATGATCTTCCTTATCAAAAGCTTGAACAGTGTAGTTTGAAACCCGTAGCAAACCACTCTGACCAACAAAAGGCTTCAATACAGAAATAATTGCTTTGTGATTACTATAATCGAAAACGATTTCATTAGTCGGCAACTCATTATCTTTAACGTCATTTAATATCCGCTGAGCCAATGGATGACCCGGGCGATAGATATGAGAATCTTCAATGTTATTGCCAATTTTATATGGCCCCGGTGGAATAGATTCTTCTGTAAAAGGGTTTCTCTTTAGGGTAAAAGAATATTCATGTTCAGCAAAATCAGCATTATCGCCTAAATAGTATTTCGTTGTTTCCCATAGCCATCTTTGATAAGTGTCTAAGTGTTGCTGACTCTCGTGCAGATTCAATCTTAGTTTTTCATGAACTTCAGAATCAAAATTCTCAAGTAATTTCTGCTTTGCATCGCCGATATTTTCTTTAATAGAAAAATCCATTTCCTGTTGTAGTGCGTCAAACGCGGTATTAATTTCATCTTCAGAACGACAAGTTTGGTAAATAGATGCAATGCGTTTTTCGAAATCTACTCCCGATTCAATACTACCAAGAATATCATCGCTTGCACCGAAGACCCCTTTAAACAAATTAAATTTCTGGTCTAAAAGTTCATATACTCGTTGATCGGCAGCATTTTTTCTATTCACAAAATTGATTACGACAACATCATATTTTTGTCCATAACGATGACAACGACCGATTCTTTGCTCAATTCTCTGAGGATTCCAAGGCAGGTCATAGTTGATTACCAAAGAACAGAATTGGAGATTAATGCCTTCAGCTCCCGCTTCAGTAGCAATCATTATTTCTGCTTCATTTTTAAAATAATCAACTATACTGGCACGCATGTCTGCAGTTCTTGATCCTGTAATCTTATCTGAGTCTTTATTTTTCTCTAACCATTCTTTGTAGATTTCTTTTGACTTTGGATCATTATTGGAACCATTGAAAAATATAACTTTATCTTTGTAGCCCTTATCTGAAAGCAATTCCATTAGGTAGTTTTGTGTAATTCTAGACTCTGTAAATATAATCGCTTTCTTTTTGGCTCCCAGCTCCTCGGCCATTTGGAAACCCTTTTGAAGACCGGTAAGCAATGCCTCACCTTTGGAATTTTTCCAAATCTTTCCTGCTAAGGTTTTATACCTATCAAGATCAGCTTTTTCCGCTTGCATTTTTTTGATGTCTTCAGCAGTGAATATTCTATCAGAGTTCTCTTCTTCATCCTCAACATCTTCTTCTTCGTCAATCCATTCATCAGACACATCCTCAAAAGTATCAAAATTTTCTTCGATACCAGGTATGCCTAATTCTTTTTGAGCCTGTTGCTTTTTAGCGGTTTTTATCAATTCTACTAATTTATAAGATAATCCGCCTAATGTACTTGCAATTGCAAAAGAAGATGATGCTAATAATTTTCTAAGTATGAGTGACATCAGATGCCTTTGGCTTGCCGGTAAAGCATACAGCCTTGGTCTTTGTAAATATTCTGTCATCTCATTATAAAGCTGTATTTCTTCTTCAGATGGAACATAATCTTCTGTTATTGGAATACGCTTTGTATATTTTATATACTCTAAAACTTGTTTTCTTAGAGTTCTAATACAAACAGATTTTAATCGGCTTCTGAGGTCGAGGAACATTTCTTGCTTTGGTTCTATTAACCCAAGCTCGTTTTCGTATATTTCCTGAACTTGAGACACTCGTGCATACTGCGACTTAAAACTTTTTAGATCACCAAATACATGGCTGTCTATAACGCTTACAAGACCATATAATTCAAGCAGTGAATTTTGAAGTGGGGTAGCTGTAAGCAATATCTTGGGGATATTCTCAAGCGATACTTTTATTTCTTTGGCAATCTTATTACTTGGTTTATAAACATTTCTGAGCCTGTGCGCTTCATCAATGATTGCCAAGTCCCAAGGTGTCTGTTTCACATAAGGAGATTTATTTCTTGCAAAATGGTATGAGCAAATAACTATTTTATCTTCTTGATCGAAGGGATTCAGATTGCCCTCTTTGATACAGCTGTTAAAAGACTTAGCCTCCAATATCATAGAAGGGATAAAAAACTTCTCTTGAAGCTCTGCGCTCCATTGTTTACGCAAATTGGAAGGTACAATAAGGAGCATCCTTCGTTTTCGCTCTGCCCACTTTTGAGAAATTACTAGGCCAGCCTCAATAGTTTTTCCCAGACCGACTTCATCGGCTAAAATTGCACCTTTTGAGAGCGGAGAACGAAAAGCAAATAAGGCAGCTTCAATCTGATGAGGATTAAGGTCAACCTGAGCATTAGATAAGGTGGAGGTAAGTTTCTGTAAACTATCAGAAGAACTCCTCTTCGTTAGCTCATAAGCATAATATTTTGCATGGTAATCAGTTATTTCCATAATCTATTTAGATTTCATTAAATCATCAAGTGATACTCGAAGAGCAATCGCTATTTTGTTAACGGTTTCAATTCGCGGATCGGCGGTAGCGCCTGATTCAATCTTGGTCAATGTATGAAGGGTGACATTTGCTAGCTTGGAAAGCTTATCCTGAGAGATACCAAGTTTATTCCGATACTTTTTGATATTCCTTGCAATTGGAGGTAGTTTCTTTGTCATAGCAAAACTTTACTATTATTGTTTTCAGAGTATTTTCATACTATATAATACAATCGGTTTAGCAAGTCAAAAAAAATCTATTCTATGTTTTTATGTTGAATTGCGCCTAAAAATCCAGTACACTTGCACTATGAGAAACGTAGCAGTCAGATGCCCTTTGATTGAAAGTAGCCTCAAAACGGGCAAATATAGGGCCTCTGATTTTCTACAGAAATACGGTAATCGCAGCACCGCAAGTTGTTGTCACGCACGGACTTCATTTTCGGGCAACCCGAAAAATACGGCTCCTGCCTTCTAAGCAGAGGGTAGCAGGTTCGAATCCTGCCGGGGGTATTTATATCTTTAGCTTTGAATTACCTTTTTTTATGGAGAAATGTCGATGGCCTTAAAAGCA
>Ga0272443_10004176_pt1 | contig 16068 bp, 12 predicted proteins | sample SSMAcet12_FD_193581 | JGI IMG/M metagenome (GOLD analysis project Ga0272443, IMG submission 193581) | Marine sediment archaeal communities from Little Sippewissett salt marsh, Falmouth, MA, United States - SSM-Acet-12 | ecosystem: Environmental > Aquatic > Marine > Wetlands > Sediment ... | reverse complement strand
TTGTACCCGGCGAAGGGGGCCATGTGAACGGTTCGCGGGCCGCTCCCTGCCGCTCGGGCATTGACCCGGCCTGTGCGGGGCGGTACGATGCATCGCCGCGCCACCAGGTGCGGCGCGGGAAGGGTTGAGCATGAGCGAGACGGTGGCGGGGCGCGAGTCGGAGCGGGCCGGTATGATCCAGGTGGGCCGCCGCTTCGCCTGGCCGCGGTCCGGCTTCGCCGAACGGGTGTTTCAGGCGGCGGGGCTCCTCGTGCTGCTGGGCGCGGTGGGGCTCGGTCTGGCGCTGACGCCGTCGCCGACGGGGGTGGGCACGCACAGCCAGTTGGGTCTGCCGCCGTGCGGGTTTTACGTCATGACGGGCAAGCCTTGCCCCACCTGCGGCGTGACGACGGCCTTTGTGGAGGCGGCCCACGGGCACCTGGGGCGGGCGCTCGTGACACAGCCGTTCGGGTGCCTGTTGTTCGTGCTGACGGCGGGTGGTGCGCTGGCGTTGGTGGCGGCGCTCGTGGCCCGGCGAAGCCTGTCGCCGCTGATGACGACGTACGGCGTGGTGGGCCCGGTGATCGTGCTGGCGGTCATCGCCCTGGCGTCGTGGATATACAAGTGGTACACGCTGTAACGCCGGTGGTCGGGGGGCCGGCACTGGGGGTCCGGATGATGACGCAGCGACCGACGGGTCCGGGGGTCGGCGTGGCGGTGGGGCTGGCCCTGCTGCTGGCGTTGGCCGCGGGCGGATGCGAACTGCTCGGCCAGGCCATCGCCTGGCCCATCGCCCCGCGGCATCCCAAGAAGCAGGTCAAGGCCGAGTACGCCCTCCAGGCCCGGCAACTCGTGATCGTGCCGTACGCCGGCAACGACATTCTGTTTGAGTACCCGACGGCGCCGCTCGAGATCAGCCGCGACATCGTGCACCAGATTGGCGGGAACCTCAAAGGCCGGGTCGAGGTGATCGTGAACCCGGTTCGGGTGGCGCGGTGGCAGGAATCGAATCTCGAATGGCCGAACATGTCGTTGTCGGCCATCGCCGAGGCGTTCCAGGCCGACACGCTCCTCTACGTGGAACTCGAACGGTATTCGATGTACGAGGAGGGCAGCCCGAACCTGCTCCGCGGGCGGGTGCGGGCCCGGGTCCAGGTCGTCGAGGTCGGCGACACCGCCGGACCCGCGTACGAGGAGTGCGTGGAGTCGCTGTTCCCGGAGCAGCGGCCGGTGGCCGAGGGCGAACTCAGCGAACGCCGCATCCGCGCCACGGTCAACCAGTTGTTCGCCCGCGACGTGGTCCGCAAGTTCTACGACCACGAGGTGCCCCTGAGGGGCGAGGAGGCACGGTGACCCGCGCACGACGCATTGCGATGGCTTCCCTGGTGGCGGCGGCGTGCCTGACCGCCGGATGCAGCGAGGCCGGGTACATCCTCTCGAAGACCCTCGGGCCCTTCGTCCCCGAAGACCAGCACGAGGCCGAGTACGACCTGTCGAACAGCAGCCTCCTGGTGCTGGTGGACGTGGAGGACCCGGCGGTGGGGTCGGAGTTTCCGCGTGCCGACTCGCTGCTGGCCGAGGGCCTGGCCGAAACGCTGACCGAGCACGATGCGTGCGGCCCGGTCGTGCCGGTCCGGAGCGTGCTGGCGGCCCGGCGGCTGGAGGCCGACTTCAACCAATGGTCGGTGTCGCGGGCGGGCGAGTACTTCAACGTGGACGTGGTGCTGCACGTGCAGTTGTTCGAGTTCCGCGTCAAGGACAGCCCGGGTTCGAACGTGCTGCGCGGGTACGCCGAGGCCGCCGTTCGCCTCGTCTCGCCTCAGACGGGCGAACAGGTGTGGCCGATGTTGGCCGAGGCCCGCCTCATTACCGCCGAGGCCCTGCCGGAACCGGAGGTGGACGAAGCCGCCCGGTACGAGGCCGACCTGGCGCGCGGCCTAGGCACGAAAATCGGCCGGCGGTTCTCGACCTACAAACTGAACGACCTGCCGATCCGGCCGAAGGTGAAGTGACAACCGCGGACGCAACCGGCAAACCACGTGGCGCCGGCCGGTGGGCCGGGGCGTCGCCCCGGCGCTGGCCCATCCCCCGTTACCGCCTGACCGGCACGGCCTTGATGGTGTGAGGCCACTCGGCACCGCAGTCCGGGCACCGTTCCAGAAACAGGCGCCTCCCGCGGTACTGGGCCATGAGGCCGCGGCGCCCGCAATGGGGGCACCGCTGCTTGTTTTCGCGCCACGTGAAGCGTCCGCAACGGCGTGTCATCGGTCCGGTCCGCCCTGCCGAAGGAATTTCTCAACCACACTGATGGACGGTCGACATCCTGCCGATATTCACTCTGGCGAATGCGTACGGGTTTCACGACGATGACCGAAATTCGACGGGTTGCGGGTGAATGCGACGGTGCCGACGGACGTCTATTGGGGCGGAAGGCGTTAGGGCTGCACGGCCTTCCGTTCGGCACCGGCTGCGGGGGCACCGGCCGGCAACCTGAAAGGGGGCGTGCCGGAATGAAACCGACCACGCAAACCCAAACCCGCCGCCGCGTCACCGCCGCCGTCATCGAAGCCCTCTTGGAAGACCGCGGCGTCACGTACGTCTCGGTTTGGTGGGCCGCCCGGTGCGCCTCGCTCATCTCGCAGAGCGATATGCGCATGGCCCTGGGCGAGGCCCTCGACCTGGCGGGCGCCATGGGCCTGCTCGACCCGGTACCGGGAGGCGAAGTGGCCTATCCGTCCGCGCCAACCCACCTCGTCTGCACCGACCCGGACGCCATGCTGAACTAGCCGCGGACGCCGGTTCAAGGGCCAAAGAGACGCGTAGCGGCGCAGCCGTGCCGAGCTGCCGCATAACACTTGCCGCCTACGGGCGTCGGCAGTTTCTTACGAGACTTTGGAGCATCGTGTGCGATAGAGTAGTGAGTTGGAAGGCGGGATCAGGAGGCGTAGCCCCCGTTTTTGCGAAGGGCGCCTTGACATTCCGGCCGAGTGGCGCATAATTCTGTGGCGCAAAACCAGATACCATTTGCTGCCCGCCGGACACGCCAGCCAGACTGGCCTCTGGCGGGTTTTTTTGGGGGGGGAGACGCATGGGCGGTTCCCATCCGCAGGCTGTCCACGAGCGGGCGGTTTGCTTCATCGACGGGCAGAACCTCTTCATGGCTGCCAAGGAAGCATTCGGATACACCTATCCCAACTATGACGTCAGGCAGCTAGCCGAACGTATCTGCCAGGACAAGGGCTGGGTGCCGGTGGAGGTGCGATTCTACACGGGTGTTCCCGGGGCGTCCGACAACGCCTTCTGGAACCACTTCTGGACGGCCAAACTCGCGCAAATGGGCCGGGCTCGTGTGGTGGTCTACTCGCGGGCCTTGCGCTACGCCAACGTTACGGTCACGTTGCCTGGCGGCAAGCAGGCTACCCGAATGCAAGGCCGCGAGAAGGGGATCGATGTGCGCCTTGCCTTGGACATGGTCCGCGCCGCCCAGGAAGACAGAGGGGACGTGTTCGTGGTGTTCAGCCAAGACCAGGACCTGACCGAAGCCGTTGAAGAAGTCAGGAACATCGCCAACCGCGCCGGCCGGCGGATTCGGCTCGCGTCGGCGTACCCCTGCAGCCCCACCAGCTCCAACCGCAAAGGCATCGACCGGACGGATTGGATTCGGATCGAGCGTGCCGTGTACGATGCGTGCCTGGACCACCGCGACTACCGCCCGAAGCGCCGCTAGGGGCTCGCGGGAACCCGGCTCATCTGGTTTACCGCCACGCCTGAGCCGTTACTTCACTTCCTCCGGCCCCACGTCGGGCGCCTTGCCCGTGAACGCGTCGTTGATGCCCGGCAGGCGGACGCCCGCGTCGATCATCTCCGGCGCAAGGTCCGCGGGCCGCCCGTCCGTCACGCCGCGGTACGGCTCGGCGCACACGTTGTTCGGGCCGAAGCCTTTCTCGGGCGGCAGGTCCGAAAGGGCCCCGTACCGTTTGCCCTCCCATTTGACAAACGGCTCCCCGCGCGTCGCATACAGGCAGCAGTGGTCGAACGTGCAGCCGAGGGGGTGCGGCTGGTTGTCCTCGATGGCGTACTTCGTGCCGCGGAAAACCGTGTTCCGGAAGTGCATGTTGTCCCATGGACCGCACACGCCCGTGGCGTTCTTGCCGGGGTTGTCCTGCCAGAAGAGCGTGTGGTACACGTACGTGACGCCGCGCGACGAGATACCCACCTTCAGCCCGCCGTGCTTGAAGTGCTCGTACCGGTCGCGGACAACCCAGCAGGGGCCCACCGTGACGGGGGCGATCGAGATGCCCATGAAAACATCGTGGGCGTGGTTGTTCCAGAACCGCACGTTCATGCACGACCCTTCCGGCTCGATGCAATCGTCGGCCACGTGGGTGAACCGGTTGTGATGGACGTCCATGTCGGCGTTGAGGCGGTCGTTCTCCAGGTCGCCCCAGGTGGCCGGCGCGATGCCGTTGAACCAGCCCCGAATAGCGTTGTGGCGGACGACGTTGCCGCTGCCGCCCGACAGGCTCACGGCGCACCCTTCCACGTCGTGGCTCTTGCAGGCGTGCCACGGCCATTCCCAGATGGCGTTGTCGCGGAAGGTGCAGCGTTCGATGAGGCACCGCTCGCTGCCGCGGCCGATGCTCACGCCCGTTCGCAGGCAGTCGAATCGGCACCCGCGGATGACGACGTCATGGGCCTCGCGCACCTCGATGCCCCGCGAGTACGGGCCGCCGCCGAAGAGGGCAACCGCCAACCCCTCCACCACCCAGTACGACGCCCCCTGGAACTTCAGACCGAACGGCAGTACGCCCAGGCGCACCGTGTACGCCGTCACGGGTCGGCCCTCCGGCTTGCGGACGTAGAGGCGGCCGGCCTGCTCGTCCTGCCACCACCCGGGCACGAGCGGCGGCTGCGCCTGTTTCAGTTCCTCGAGCGACCCGTGATGGTAGATCCGCGTGCCCACGGGGCGGTCGTCATCGGTTGGGTGCGGCAGGTTCATCGTGACGGCGCCGATGCGCCGCTTCTCGGCCAGGGCGAAGAGGCCCTTGCCAAGGTCCTCCCACGACTTGGCCGCCGGGACCCAGCCCACCAGGTGGACCCGGGCCGGCCCGGGCGTCGGCGGGACGCCTGTCGCCGGAGCCGCCGCCAGCCGGATATACGCGTCCGCCCGGCCCGACCGCTTGATCGTGACGTTCCCGGCATGCGACCCGTCCAGCAAGTACACGGTGTCGCCGGGTTGGACGAGGCCGACGGCGTGGCCGACGGTGGCCAGCGGTTTCTCGCGTGTGCCGGGCCCCGCGTCGTTGCCCTGCGGCCCCACGTAGTAGGTCCGGCCGCCGCCCGTGGGGAAGGTGTCGCTTCGCGTCCGGGCCGAAGCCGTGAGCGTGGCCGGGGCGCCGCCTGCCAGACCGTCCGGGTCGGCCAGCGTCACGCGGACCTCCAGCGGCCGGTCGGGCTCCAGGCCGAAGATGCTGCCTGCGAAGCGGCCGGTGTCCGGGAAAGTCTTCGTGTGCCCCGTCCGGGCGAGCGGGTGCCCCTCGCGCCACTCGCCGCCGCCGGTGCGGTACGCCAGGCGGCAGGTGGCGTCGGCGTCGGCGTCGCCCGCGTAGAAGGCGTAGACGCTGGCTGCCTGGAAGTTCGGGACGATCCGGAGCCGCTCGGGCCGGATCTGTTCCGGCCGCGCGCCTGGGGCGCCGGCATCGCCCGCCGAGCCGCGAACGAGTATCGCGGCGTCGGGCCGCGGGTGCCGCCGGCGCTCCTCACGGAAGGCGAGAATCTCCTTGGCCAGCGCGGCGCGGTTCGGCTTCGTGAAACTCGGCGCGTACACCTCGCCGTACGTCGACCGGTTCGAACGCAGGTTCCGGTACAGGACGGGCCAGTCGAAGTCCGTCGGCTGGATGGCCTGCTGCCCGCGGTAAAGCGGTTTGGCCCAGACGCGGTCGAACGCCGCCTCCGTCGCGGCCGACGGGGCGCCCCAGTCGCCCTTCGGCCCCCACCCGTTGGCCTGGAAGACGAACCGGTCGTCCCACGGGCCGATCGTCTTGACGACGTGGTCGGCGAAATCGCCGGCCGCCTCGGTCAACGGGCCGTAGCCCGAGAACGGAAACTCGACCGCCAGGTCGGGCCCGGCGCGCTCAAGCGCGATGTCGATGAGCCGCGTGTGTGCGCGCAGCCAGTTGGCGTAGGAGTACCCCGCGAGGGCCCGGACCTCTTTGCCGTGGTTCAGTTCCGCCCATTCCTGGCCGTACCACGCCATGTGCAGAAGGCGGACGCCGCTGGCCCGGCACCAGGCGGCCAGGCGCCGGGCAAGGGCGGCGTAATGCTTCTCGAAGACCGTGTTGGGCGACCCGTCCGCCAGCACCGGAGCCGGCACCTTCTCGTTCGACCCGCGGCGCGGGTAGAACCGGCAGCCGTCGGCGAAGACGCTGGCGGGCGTGTGCCGGCCCGCCATGAACCGGACCGAGTACGCCACGCCGTGCTTCCGGGCCAGGGCCAGCCCGGCCTCGAGCAGGCGACAATCCGTGTCAATCGCCTTCCACGGCACGCGCAGCGAAAAGCCGCGCACCCCCGGCGTCGCGAGCGCCGGCCCGAGGACCGTTGGCGCAAGACGCGCGAGGTCGGCCTCGCTGGAGACCTGCTGGAGCACCCACGTGCCCGAGATGGCCTCGTGGTTGGGCGTGGCCGGTGCGGCTTCGGTGTGGCCCGGCCCGCTTGCCCCGCCGGGGGCGACCCACGTAAGCAGGACGAGGACGGCGGCGACGGCGGCTCGGCGCATGGCGGGTCCCTTTCGTGAGGACGGCCGGGGCATCCTACCGCGCCGGGGCGATGGGTCCAAGGGACGCTCGCGCCGGGTGCCACGGGCTGCTTGCCAGCCAGTGTCTACCGATTGGCTCTACGCACTGGCGGGCAAGCCGCCAGTGGCGCCCTGTCTTTTGCGCAGCTCGCGCGGCGCGCGGTTGCTTTTTCCTTTTCCCCGCTCGGCGTAGGCGTGTACAGTGGCCGCGCCGGGAGGGGCACGAGCACGAGGGCCGCCGCACGGGCCCGCACGAGGAGGCAGACGACCATGGCTGAATTATCAATGGGCAACCGCATTCGGCTCAGCACGATGATGTTTCTTCAGTACATGCTGATTGCCGTATGGTTCGTGCAACTGACCGCCTACGTCAAGAAACTGGGCATGGGCGGCCTGGAGATGGCCCTGATCGGCAGTTCGATGGCCCTCGGGTGCCTGGCCTCGCCGCTCATCGGCATGATCGCCGACCGCAACTTTGCGTCGCAGTGGGTGCTGGCGGTGCTGAACCTGGCCACGGGGGCCCTGCTGCTGGCGTCCACGCAGGTGACCGAACCGTTCACGCTGTTCCTGCTCCTGCTGCTGGCGATGCTGTGCTACATGCCGACGTGGGGCCTGACGAGTTCCATCGCCATGACGCACAGCCCGTCGGAGAAGTTCCCGCAGATTCGCGTGTTCGGGTCCATCGGGTGGGTGGCGGCCGGCGTGTTCAGCATCGTGGCCAGCGCCGTCTGGGACGTTGCCATCGACGGGACGGCCATCCCGCTGTACTGCGGGGCCGGCGTGGCGGGAGTGGCGGGCCTCTTTGCCTTCGTCTTGCCGCACACGCCCCCGCCCGCCAAGGGCCAGAAGACGTCCGTCGTCGACGTCATGGGCCTGCGGTCGCTTTCGCTGATGAAGGACTGGGCCTTTGCGTTGCTGCTCATCGGGTACCTGATTGCCACCATTCCGTTCTCGGCCCATTGGACGTACGGCGCCGCCTTCCTGCAGGCCAAAGAGTTCGAGTACGTGACGGTGACCATGAACTGGGGCCAGTTCGTCGAGATGTTCCTGATGTTGCTGGTGCCGGTTGCCATCGCCCGGTTCGGCCTGAAGGGGACCATGGCCGTCGGCCTCCTGGCGCTGCTGGTCCGCTACGGCGCCTATGCCCTCGGCAACAACTACAGCGTGGACGCCCTGTACTACACGGCCATTCTGGTCCACGGCATCATCTTCGGCTTCTACTACGTGGGGGCGCAGATTTACGTGGACCGCAAGGCCCCCAAGGAGATGAAGGCCCAGGCCCAGGGCCTGTTGTTCCTGATCTTCGGTGTCGGCCTGCTCGTCGGCAACTTCCTGAACGGGTGGCTCATCGAGACCAACACCGTTGTCGAGGGGGCCGCAAAGATCATCGACTTCCAGCCGATGTGGCTTGTCAGTACGGGTATTAGCGTCCTTCTCCTGGTGCTGTTCATCTTCTTGTTCCGCGACCCGGTGGCCGCCAAGGGCTACGAAGCCCCCGCCGAGGCGGAGGCTGAACCCGACGCCGCCCCGCCCGCCGAGCCGACGGGAGACTAGGAAGCCGGCGAAGGCGAGGAGGCGTAGGCGCACGGGCTGGCCGCGAACGACAGTGAGCGGGCCTTTCGACCGCTCGCTCGCGCTCGCGGCTGGCCGGCGTGTGTGCCTCACCGCTCGCCCGGGAACCCGGACCCGCTCCTGCATGTCTAACGGTGTGGCACGACCGCCGTGTGCGAAGCCGAAAGGAGCCGCCCATGCCCCGCCCGTTTGCCGTCCTGCTTGCCGCCGTCCTGCTCGTCTGTGCGGCGGCGCCCGCCCTCGCGGCGTCGGCCGATGACGCCCGCCTCAAGGAAACACTGGCCCGCCTCCAGGCCGAGCGGCAGCAGGTCGAAGCCCAGCGGGCTGAGTGCCGAGCCCGGGCCGAGCAACTGATTCTCCATCTTGAGCGGATCAATCAGGCCGCGGCCCAAAGCAGCGACCCGGCCGAACAGGCCCGTTGGCGCGCTGCACTGGCCAAGACCGAGGCCGCCCGCCAGGCCTTGGCCAAAGAGATGGCCGAACGCGACGCCGCGGCGGCCAAACTCGAACAGGAACTGGCGGCCGTCGCCCAGCGGGCCGCCAAGGGAAGAGCCGCGGCCGGCGCCGCCCCGCGCCGCACCTCGGCCGAACCGGCCCGCACGAACATCGCCGAGTCCGTCAACGCCTTCGCGTTCAACCTGTACGGCCACGTGCGGGGCGACGCGGGGAACCTCTTCCTCTCGCCGTACAGCATCTCCTCCGCCCTGGCGATGACGTGGGCGGGGGCGCGCGGCGAGACGGCGGCCGAGATGGCCAAGACGCTCGCACTGCCCGAGGGGTCGGCCACCCAGCCGGAACGCCTCCATGCCGCCTTCGCCGCGCTCACCAAGTCGCTTAACGACCCGAAGGCCACCTACGAACTCTCGGTGGCCAACGCCCTCTGGGGGCAGAAGGGGTACGGTTTCCAGGCGGGGTTCCTGGACCTCCTGGACACCCATTACGGGGCGGGCCTGCGCGAGGTGGACTTTGCCCGCGACGCCGAGGGCGCCCGGCTGACCATCAACCGATGGGTCGAGAAGGAAACCCGCGACAAAATCCGGGACCTCATCCCGCCCGGCGTCCTGCCGCCCATCACGCGCCTGGTCCTGACGAACGCCATCTACTTCAAGGGCACGTGGCGGTACCCGTTTGGCAAGGACGACACGAAGGACGAGCCGTTCTTCGCGCCCGGCGGCCCGGTCCGGGTGCCGATGATGCGCGACACCAAGCACTTCCAGTATGCCGACGCCGGGACGCACCACGTCGTGGAACTGCCGTACAAGAGCGGCGACCTGGGCATGGTGCTCCTCGTGCCGAAGGCGAAGAACGGGCTGCCGGCCGTCGAGCGGACGCTGACGGTCGAGGCCCTGGCCGACTGGATCGGCGACCTCAAGCACCAGCGCGTGCGCGTCTGCCTGCCGCGGTTCACGGTTACGTGGCGGTGCCTGTTGGGCAAGGTTCTGGCGACGATGGGGATGGCCCGGGCGTTCGAGGCCGACAAGGCCGACTTCTCGGGGATAAACGGCGGCAAGGAGCCGCTCTGGATCGGCGAGGTCATCCACAAGGCGTTCGTCGACGTGAACGAGGAGGGAACCGAGGCGGCCGCCGCCACCGCCGTCATCATGCTCGGCTCCGCCGCCCCGTCCAAGGGGCCCATCGAGGTCCGCTGCGACCGGCCGTTCGTCTTCCTCATCCGCGACACCCGCTCCGGCGCCATCCTCTTTCTCGGGCGGGTCGTGAACCCGAAGGCGTGAGGGTTCGGGTGCCACTGGCTGCTTGCCAGCCAGTGCGTGGCGATTCGCGACACGTTGTCATCCCGAGCGAGGGCAGCGAGTCGAGAGCCTGCCCTGAGCGAGGCGAAGCCGAGTCGAACGGGGATTTCGCCGTGGCCGTCATGCCGTCGTGAGAACGGCGTTCACGGCGAGATTCCTCCGCTCGGCCTCGTGGCGCGAGGCCTCGGTCGGAATGACAGGCGGCGTCGCCGGCTCAACGGGTGAGCCGCAGCACGCCGCGGCCTACGTATTTGGCTTTGCCGCCTTCCACCCCGCGTCGAGTTGCTTGGCGAGCCGGGCGACGAGGTCCTTGTGCTCGGGCAGGGCGGCCAGGTTGACGTTTTCCTCCGGGTCGGTCTGGTGGTCGTAGAGTTCCGTGGCGACGCCCACGCCGCCCGTGCGCGTCTGCCAGCGGGTGAAGCGGTACCGGTCGGTCCGCATCGAGTACCCCATCGCCTTGCCGCGCGGGTACTGGCTGAAGGCGGCCGTTTTCCACGGTCGGTTGGGCTCGCGCATGAGCGGAGCCAGGCTCGTGCCCTCGCAGTGATCGGGCACGGGCAGGCCGGCGAGGTCGCAGGTTGAGGGGTAAATGTCGACGAACTCCGCCAGGCGCTGCGTCGTTTTGCCGCCGGCAATTGTGGGCGAGGCCAGGACGAGCGGCGCGCGGGTGGCGGACTCGAAGTTCGTGTGCTTGCACCACAGGCCGTGGTCGCCCAGGTGCCACCCGTGGTCGCCCCAGAGGACGACGACCGTGCGGTCGGCCAGGCCGAGGCGGTCGAGTTCATCGAGCACCCGGCCAATCTGGGCGTCGGTGTACGAGACGCACGCCTTGTACCCGCGGATGAGGGTCCGGGCCTGGTCCTCGGTCAGGTTGCCGCGCTTCGGCATGCCGGGGTAGTTGCGGAGTTCGCCCCAGCCCGTCATGGCCATGTCCGGGGCGCCCTTCGGTTTGAAGGGGTTGTCGGCCAGGTCGATCGACTCCGGCGGATACATGTCCCAGTACTTCTTGGGCGCGTTGAAGGGCAGGTGCGGCTTGTAAAAACCGACCGCCAGGAAGAACGGCTTGTCCTTCAGACGTCCGAGCGCCGCGACGGCCCGGTTGGCCACGTGCCCGTCCGGGTAGGCCGTGTCGGGCACGTCGGCGCACTCGTAGGCGGGTCCGCGGCCGCCGTCGGTCTTGGCGGCGATGGCCTGGGCCTCGGGCATCAGGTAGCCGCGGCCTTTCCAGTCGCCCTCGGTCGGTCGCCACGGCGGCTCCGACCAGCCCACCGGGTCGTCTTTCTGGTAGTGGTGAAAGATCTTGCCGAGCGAAACGGACGTGTACCCGTTTGCCTTGAAGTGCTGGCACAGCGTGAGGACGTTGGGCATGGTTTTCCGGAGCGGGGTCTGGAGGTTCCAGACGCGGGTGGTATCGGGCCGGCACCCGCTCATAATGCTGGCCCGCGACGGGGCGCACACGGCCTGCTGGCAGTAGGTGCGGGCGAAGACCGTGCCGCGCGACGCCAGCCGGTCGATGTTCGGCGACCGGACCGTCTTGTCGCCGAAGCAGCCGATGAGCGGCTTCAGGTCGTCCACGGCGAAGAAGAGGACGTTCATCCGCTTGGCGGCCCCGGCGGCGGCCCGGGCGGCGCAGCCGGTCAGCAGGGCGGGTGCGACGGCGGCAGCGGCGCCGCACCGGGCGGCGAACCGAAGAAACGTGCGGCGGGTCAGCGAGGGCATGACGGTTTCCTCCAACGGTTGTGCCTGAGGGCCTACGTGCTGCGTCACGGCGCGCGGCCCGCAAGCGGACCGGCGAACCCTTTTCAATCCGAAATCTCACCTCCCAAATCGTCCGACGCCCACGGCGCCAGCGCCACTTTCATGGCCTGGCCGCGCCGCATGAGGTCGTGGGCGGCGTTCACCTCCGCGAGCGGCATCGTGTGCGTAATCATCCGGGCGAAGGCGTCCAGGTTCCGCTTCATCAGCGCCACCGCCCGCTCCATGTGCCGCGTGTGGCTGACCCACACGCCTACCACCTTGAGGTCCGGCCGGACGAGGTCGGCAAAGACGTCGCACTCGATCGCGCCGCCGGGTTGGCCGAAGCCGGCCGTCGTGTACCGCCCGCCCTGGCGGACCAGGCCGAGGCCTTCGCGGACGACGGCGGCCTTGCCGACGGCCTCGTACACGGCGTCGGCGCCGCGTCCGTCGGTGAGGTCGCGAACGGCCTGGCGGCGCTCGTCGGGCGTGGTGGCGTTGCCATTCAGGGTATGCGTGGCGCCGAAGCGTTTGGCGAGGTCGAGGCGTGCGTCGGCCATGTCGATGGCCACGATCTCCTGGGCCCCGCAGTCGCGCGCCAGGGCCACCATGAAACACCCGAGCGGCCCGACGCCCTGGACCACGACCGTCTCGCCCTCGGCCGGCTCGAAGTGGTCGAAGGCGTGGGCAGCCGTCGCCCCGCTGCACGAGGCCGTCACGAGGGTCTTGTGATGGTCGGGCGGCACGTCGTCGATGATGAAGACGTCGGTCCGGGCGTCGAGCGGCAGGTACGCGCTGTAACACCCGTTCACGTGCGGAGGCACGTCCGTGCCGCGGTGAATGCCGTAGACGAACCGCTCCGGGCAGAGGTGATGGTCGCCGTTGCGGCAGAAGAAGCACTGCCCGCACACCACGCCGCGGTTCCAGAGGACGGGCATGCCGGGCTGGAGCGGCCGGCCGCCGACGGCCGTCTTCGTGCCGGCCACCTCGACGACCTCGCCGACACCCTCGTGCCCGAGGATGATGGGCAGGGGGGTCCGCGGATCCTCGCCGGAGGCCATGTGCAGGTCCGACCCGCACACGCCGGCGTACGTGACTTTGACGAGGACCTCGCCGTCGGCGAGCGGCGCGAGGTCGAACGTGCGCGGCTCCAGGGGCTGCCGGAATGCGGTCAGGACTTGCGTCTGCGTCTGCATGGAGCCCTTTCGGTAGCGAGTCTTGCGACGGACGTCATCATAGCCGGGCCGGCGGCGGCGTGCCAACGGTCTTTTGCGTCTTGCGGCGGGACGGGCCATGCGACACAATGCCCATCGAGTTGCCCGGTAGGAGTCCCATCCATGTACACCGACCATCCCGGCCTCGCGCCGCTCAAGGGCCTTCTTGAGGACCCGCAAATCACCGAGATCATGATCAACGGGCCCAAGCGGGTGTACGTGGAGCGCGGCGGGCGGATGGAACCCGTGGAGGTGGCCCTGGATGAGAAGAGCCTGGACCGGCTCATCCAGGCGCTGCTTCAGCCGAGCGGGCGGATGGTGTCGGCCTCGGCGCCGTACGTGGACTTTCGGTTGCCGGACGGGTCGCGCGGCAACGCGGTGATTCCGCCGCTGGCCGTCGACGGGCCGGCCATCACCATCCGCAAGTTCACGCGGTCGCTCGGCACCGTGGCCGACCTGCTGAAGGTGGGCACCCTGTCGCGCCGCATGGGGCACCTGCTGGCGGCTGCCGTCAAGGGCCGGGCCAACATCCTCTTCGCCGGGGCCACCGGCACCGGCAAGACCACCACGCTGAACATCCTGAGCCGGTACATCCCGGAGGGCGACCGCATCGTGACGATTGAGGACACGGCCGAACTCTCGCTCCAGCAGGCCCACGTGGTGCGTCTGGAGTGCCGCGGCGCCAACATCGAGGGCAAGGGCGCCGTGACGCTGGCCCAGTTGCTGCGCAACGCCCTGCGGATGCGGCCCACGCGGATCATCGTCGGCGAGATTCGCGGCCCGGAGGCCCTCGATATGCTCCAGGCCATCGCCTCGGGGCACCAGGGATGCCTGGCGGTGCTGCACGCCTCCAGCCCGCTCGACGCGGTGTCGCGGCTGGAGATGATGGCCCTGGAGCGGGGCCTCATGCTGCCGCTCTGGGCCATCCACCGCCAGATCGACGGGGCCGTGGACCTCATCGTCCAGCACGAGATGCGCCCCGACGGGTCGCGCCGCATCACCCAGATCACGCAGTGCGGCGGCGTGGCGGACGAGCGGGTGGTGCTCCAGGACCTCTTCACCTACCGCCGCACCGGCGCCGACGACGCCGGGCGTGAGCGCGGCGAATGGGTGTCGGCGGGTGTCCGGCCGCGGTTCCTCGAACGGCTCGAGAAGATGGGCCTCACGATTTCCGACGACGTGTACGCCGAGGGAGTCGACGCCGTGGAGGCGTAGGCCGCGCGCGGCGGGCCTTGCGACCTCGCCGCACGCCCACGGCGCCTCGGCCGGGCCGCCCGGCTCATTTCTGTTTCTTCGGGCGGTCGTAGGTCCGCTTCATGGCCTCTTCCCACTCCTTGGCGATGGCGGAGTCCTCGGGGGCCTCGCCCATGTCGCGGGTCTCTTCGATCCACGCGTCGAGCCGGTTCCGCATGCGCGTGAGTACGGCCTGGTGTTCGGGTGCGGCGGCGAGGTTGTGGACCTCCCACGGGTCGGCCTTCAGGTCGTAGAGTTCCTCTTTGGGGCGGGTCTCGGCCATGAAAGGCTGCTGGGCGGCGGTGAGTTTGCCTTCCTTGTGCAACGCGCGCATCAGCGCAATCATCGGGTACGAGCGTTCCTTGTACCGGTTCAGTTGCAGGTAGGCCCGCTCGGGCATGAAGTTGCGGATATACTTCCAGCGTTGGCTTCGGACGCATCGGATGCGGTCGACCGTTTCGTCGCACCGGTCGCGTGCGGCAAAGACGACGTCGCGCGGCGCGTCGCGGTTCGGCCCCAGGAACACGCGGCCCTGCATGTGCCCCGGCGGCTCGATGCCGCACAGACGCAGGCACGTCGGGCCGAAGTCGATCGCGCTGACGGGCTCCTCGATCACCGTGCCCGGCTCCGTCAGCCCCGGCGCGCGAATGACGAGCGGCACGTGGATGCCCCCGTCGTACAGCCACTGCTTGCCGCGCGCGTGGGCTCGGCCGTGGTCGCCGAAGTAGATGACGATCGTGTTCTCGGCCAGGCCCCACGCGTCCAGGTCGGCGAGCACCTTGCCAATCTTCTGGTCCAGAACGTTCACCGTTTCGAGATACAGGGCCCAGTCCTTGCGGGCCACCGGGTGGTCCGGGTAGTACGGCGGCACGGTGACCTTGGCCGGGTCCACGGGGTGATCGGGGCAGTGCTTGAACTTGCGGTGCGTTTCGCCGAACTGGTATTGGGCGAAGAACGGCTGGTGGTTTTTCAGGTCCTCCCACTTGTTGCCGTCGTACGGTTTGTTTTTCGGCTTGAAGTTCCAGTCGGTCTTCTTGTGCGGACCGCAGAGGGCCGTGTAGTACCCCGCGTCGCGGAAGTACTTCGTAAACACCTGGACGCCATCGGGCAGGGTGTAGCCGTCCTTGCGATGGCTTCGGTGATGGTGGGCGCCGATGGTGGTCTGGTACATGCCGGTCATGAAGGCCGACCGGCTGGCCGAGCACACCGCCCCCGTGGTGCAGGCGTTCGTGAACCGCGCGCCTTGGCGGGCCAGGCCGTCGACGTTCGGCGTGTGGACCAGCGGGTAGCCGTAACAGCCGAACTCGGGTCCCGTGTCCTCGGAGATGAGCCAGAGGACGTTGGGGCGTTTGGCCTGGCCGGCCCGTGCGGCCGCAGGTCCGAGGATGGCCGCCGAGGCCGCACCGACGCCCAGAGTCCGCAGAAACGCGCGTCTTGCCAGGGTTTGCATCAGGCACCTTCCCGATTCAGGGTATCCGTTGGGCGTCGCCGTTGCGCCGCCAAGCCCCAATGGTACCGCGTGGGCGCCCGGCGGGTCAAACGTTCACCGGCCGCGGTTACGCTTGTCATCGGCCCGGCGGCAGGGTATGACGGGCGAACCGGACCCTGTGGCGTGCGGCCGGGCGGTGCCGCCCAACCGTTCGCTGCCACGAGAGACTCAAGGAGGCCGACCATGACCGCACGCCGAACGCTTACCCTTACCCTGACGTGTCTGCTGGCCGGGTGCCTGGCCGCCCCGACGCCGGCCGCCGGCCCACCCGGCAAGGGTCCCGTCCAGGTCTTCGTGCTGGCC
>Ga0272443_10004175_pt1 | contig 16073 bp, 17 predicted proteins | sample SSMAcet12_FD_193581 | JGI IMG/M metagenome (GOLD analysis project Ga0272443, IMG submission 193581) | Marine sediment archaeal communities from Little Sippewissett salt marsh, Falmouth, MA, United States - SSM-Acet-12 | ecosystem: Environmental > Aquatic > Marine > Wetlands > Sediment ... | reverse complement strand
AAAAAAAACAAATATCATCAGCTTGGTTCTTCCGATCTCCGGATATCTCTCAATAGCATAGATAAGGGCATTAAGCTGTTTTTCAGTCTTCATATTCATACCTCAAAATTTAAACTGATTTACCGGGATTACGATAATTATTCACATGATGATTTAAAAATATCCGGATATTTACGCAGAATAATTCAGCAAATTCTTAATATGATATATTTAGTTACTCTATACCCTTAGGAATAAATAATTCTTCCTGAGAATACACAAAAAAAAGAAATTTTCAGAGAGTTTCAGCGCCGTTCATATACGGCCTTAAGACCTCAGGCACAACAACTGTGCCATCCTCTTCCTGGTAATTCTCCATAATAGCACGAAGTGTCCGTGTGGTTGCAACCGCTGTGCTGTTTAGGGTATGAACAAAGTTTTTCGTTTCAAATTCATGTGCATCCCTGACCTTGATGTTAAGCCTCACAGACTGGTATGCTGTACAGTTTGAGCAGGATACAACCTCACGGTATGTTTCCTCACGAGGCATCCAGACTTCCATATCATACTTCTTCGCAGCAACCGTGCCTATATCTCCGGTGCAGATATTAACAACCCTATACGGAAGGCCGAGCATCTGGTAGAGATCCTCAGAATTCTTGAGAAGCTCTTCATGCATTGCCCATGAATCCTCCTCTTTGCAGTAGATAAACTGCTCAACCTTATTGAACTGATGCACCCTGAATAGCCCTCTTGTGTCAAGGCCGTGTGCACCGATCTCACGCCTGAAGCACGGACTTATACCGGCCATACGGATTGGCAGGTCCTTCTCATCAAAGATCTCATTCATGTACATGGCGGCCATCGGGTGCTCGCTTGTTGCAATAAGAAACTCATCTTCACCATCAATGGCATACATCACATTCTCAAAGTCGGCGAGATCTGTAACACCCTCATATGCTGCACGGTTCATCATGTAAGGCGGAATTATGGGTGTATAGCCACGCTCTGATAAGAGATCAATGGCAAGGCGCTGAAGGGCAAGATCCATCAGTGCGAGATTTCCTTTAAGCATATAGAATCCTGAACCGGAGATTCTTGCGGCCCGTTCAAACTCTGCAAGATTCTTTTCAACCGCAAGTTCACCGTGGTTCTTAAGCTCAAATGAAGGTACAGAAGCATCGCCCCATTTTTTAACTTCAAGGTTCTCAGTGTCATCCGCACCGACAGGAACACTCTCATGGAGAATATTCGGGATTCTCATCTGGTAATATTTAAGCTTCTCCTTAATCTCCTCAAGTTCAGCCTCATCCTTCTTGATTCTGGCAGGCAGGGATTTGGCCTCTTCGAGAAGTCCTGAAAAATCTTCCTTTGCTTTCCTTGCATCATTAATTTCACGGCTGATGACATTGCGCCGTGCCCGCATATTGTTGATTTCGGTCTGCATCTCACGGGACTTAATATCCTTTGCAAGCAGGTCATCAATCCATAAAAGCTTCTCCTCATCTCCCCTTTTATTTAGATCAGCCCTGACGAGATCCGGATTATTTCGTATAAATTTCAGTTCAAGCATAAATTCATTATATTTATGCCAATCATATGAGATTATTGTTGCGAGGAAACGGCCACCACCAGGCACAAAATAAATTATGTGAAACAGGATTCAGCGGACATATATACAGAAAATATTTCACAAAAAAACAGACATATCATTTAAAAAAAGATGAAATCTCCCGTAATTTACTCCAGAAATTTCCGGATGCCAAGTTTCCAGACCTCTTTGGCAGTTTCCCTGTCAAGTCCTCCGACAGTAGTCATCTGGATTCCAAGCATTAAAGTCTGAACGGCATATGCAGCAACATCAGGATCAACATCTCCGGAAATTTTTCCTTTCTCCTTTTGCTCCCTTATTGCCTCTTCAAGCAGATCGTGCATGCCGGCAAAATTTTTTCTTAACACTACGGCAGTCTTTTCATCGTGAGCCGCTCTTGCAAAAACTCCTACAACTGCTGTCATCTCAGGCCTGTCTTCACAGCGGATGAAATTATCAAATATCATGACTAAAGTTTCTTCAAGGTCATCCTTTGAGAATGCCTCCCTGAGTAACCCGCCAAACTGTTCTCTGATATTTTGTGTGACAGCGTCTAAAATCTCCTCGCGGTTTTTAAAATAAATATACAGAGTAGTCCTTGAAATTCCAAGATGTTTTGCAATATCCCCCATCCTGACATTTTCAAAACCCTTCTCATTCGCTTCTGCAAATGCAGCTTCAATGATATTCTTCCTGGCCTCTTCCTTATACCCCGGCACTACCTTCGGCATTATAATGACACTTGTGTCATTAATTTTATTTATAATAGATACAGACAGTTATAGTATGATGACACAAACGTCATTTTTTAAAACACAATTGTCATTTTTAAAAGAAAGCCATTTGCACAACCCGGATAAAACAACAGACAGTCCACAGGAATGCCCGGACAGCCAGAAAAATATAATCCAGGAGGATTTTGCATTCTTCAATGAACTTGTCCGGGAATACTGTGGGAAAGACATACTTGACATAATGGAAAAAACGGAATACAAAGAAGTAACATCAAAAATCTGGGATGAGAGGGAAATGAATCCACCTGACATTTACAGGATAATAATAGAACTCCTCCACCTTGCCGCATCGAAGGACATCTCCCCATGACAGGAATTTTCAAAAAAGCCGGAGAGGCAATAATCGCCCACCCTTTTACAGTCGCAGGAATTATCTTTGCAGTTCTCATCATCTCGCTCTACGGCGCTACATCTGTCGGTATGGAAACAGGCACAGGCACCTTCATTGATATGGACTCCCCTTCAGGAATTCTCCTTGATAAATACAATGAAGAATTTGGGAAGGATTCAGTTATTCTGATTATTGAAGCAGACGATGTAACCACAGTCCCGGTGCTGAACTACATAGAAGACCTCAAAAATGACATCTCAGATGAGAGATACATCACCGGAGTGCGTTCTGCCACAGATGTCATTAAAGCATACTCAGGAGGGGAAATCCCAAAGAACAATGCTGAAATTACTGAAATTATAAACACCCTCCCGGAAGAGCTGAAGAACCGCTTCTTTGCATCAGATATGATGACACTGCTCTTTGCCGATATTGATGAAAATACAGATACCAGTGCAAGAAGCAACATCCTTGGAAATATCGACAGTATAATTCTTTTATCAGATACTCCTCCGGGCGTCACAGTATCAGTTTCAGGAGATCCTGCCTACGACAAACAGATGGGGGAATCTATGGGAAAAGAGACAGGCACCCTCATTGCCATCACAATGCTCCTTATGGTTGCAACACTCGGGATTCTTTTCAGCTATGTCAGGTACAGATTCCTCCCGATTCTTATAGTCTTTGCCGGCATACTGATGACATTCGGAGTTCTGGGTCTTTTTGGATTTAAGATCAGCATGCCTGTAATAGGCTCATTTCCGGTGATAATAGGTCTTGGAATAGACTATGCAGTGCAGTTTCAGTCAAGACTTAATGAAGAGAGGGAGGATAAAGACTTAAAGGAGGCAATTCTCTCAATGCTCAGGCATTCAGGCCCGGTTCACTTCATAGCCATGTGTACAACAGCACTTGGATTTGTTGCACTTCTATCGGCGCCTATTCCGATGATAAGGGATTTCGGGACCACATGCCTGATTGGTGTTGTATGCTGCTTCTTTCTTGCGATTCTGGCAGTGCCGGTATTTTTCAGGATTAAAGGCTATAAAAGAATAGAAAAAGAGAAACCCACACCTAAACAGCAGATGAGCAGCAACCCCGGATTAATTGAACATTACAACAGTTTTCTTGGCAGAACCGCCGTATCTGTAGCCAAAAATCCGGTGATAATTATTCTCATATTCGGAATGCTTGCCATTGCAGGACTGACCTTTGATGACAGGATTGCCATTAACGTTGACCGGACAACCTATGTGCCGGCAGATATGCCTGCAAAGGTGAACCTTGACAAGGTATCATCAACAATCGGTGCAACCTCAACGACCCCCGTTATGATCTCCGGAGATGACATGAAAGACCCGGAAATCATTGAGTGGTTATATGATTTCGGAGAATATGAAGTACAAAAGCATGACAGTATAACCTCACAGGAGAGCATCGCCACTGTAATTGCAGGTTACAATAACAACAGACTCCCTGAAACAAAAACTGAGGCCATCAGCATCCTATCAAAAATTCCGGAGAGCAAAAAAGAGCATTACCTCTCCGGAAACACTCTGTCAGTCATAGAATTCGGAACAGAAGAGATGGATATGGAGGAATTGAACAGCCTAATCGGTCAGATCAGAAAGGACATATCATGGTATAACCTGCCTCCGGGAATTACGGCTGAGCCCACCGGAAATTCGATGGTATTCGGGGACCTTTATGACACTATCAGCAGGACAAAGACCGAGATGACTATTCTTGGGATCATCCTCATAACTGCCTTCCTTGTGCTTGTTTACCGGAGGTTTGACTCACTCACACCCATAATTCCGGTGCTGATGGTAATTGGCTGGAATGATCTCATCATGTACTCGCTTGACATCGCCTATACACCACTGACTGCATGCCTTGGCTCAATGACAATCGGACTTGCAATGGACTATACAATACTTATCATGGAGAGGTGCAAAGAGGAGATTGATAAGGGTGCTGAACTGTATGAGGCAATAGGCACAGGAGTATCAAAGATCGGAACTGCCATCACAATATCCGGACTTACCACCATATTCGGTTTTTCATCCATGCTCATCTCGTCATTTGGAATTGTCTCGGCATTTGGACAGACAACCGTCATCACCATATTCTTCTCACTCATAGGGGGAATCATCATCATGCCGGCCATAGTAGCCCTCACATTCAGGAGAAGAGTTCAAAGCAGAAATCCGGACGAAAAGACAGAAAGCAGCATAAAAAATATAAATATAAGGAATAATCAGCCCGATTCTGAACCGACCTGAATTATACTCATTTTTTACAGATATTACCAATATCATAAGTTTCACAAATGACATTACGTTCTAAAGCCCCACCAAAGATTTAATTACTTTACATAGATAATTTAACAAGATGCCTACCATGGAACGAAACTTTAATTTTAGAATTATGCTTAGAAAAGAACCCGAAGGTGGATACACAGCATATGTACCCTCACTTCCGGGTTGTGTAACATATGGAGAAACAATAGAGGAAGCTACAGAGATGGCCAGAGAGGCAGTTGAACTTTACATTGAAAGCCTCATTGAGCATGGCGAACCCATACCCTCCGATAATGAAATATTTGAATATAATCTTCAGATTAAAGCACAGGCATGAAACTTCCAAATTTAAATCCGCAAAATATAATAAAATTTATTGAAAAGAGAGGTTTTACTCTTGACAGGGTAAAGGGAAGCCACCACATATACATTCATCCTGAAACCAGCCAGAGAGTTGTTATTCCGGTTCACAAAAAAGATCTGCCAAAAGGTACTCTGATAGAAATATTAAAACAGGCAGGCATGAAAAAAGAAGATTTGGAAGACCTATAACTTAATCTAATATTTCTTTGCCTTCACAGAGTGGTTTTTTATATCCTTAATAATTCCCTTTTTTTCAGACTTTAGACGTTAATTCCATCAATGAATTATATGTGCAGTAAATGTTCATCCCATCTCAAAGGATGTAACGCCAAATATATTATTTAAGGACAGTTCCGGCACTTCATTTCTGTACATCCTTGCAGTTCCGAATACCTCCACCATGCCGTATTTTTCAGCAATGGCAACAGCTTTCACGTTAGGTTCCGGAGTATCAAAATAGACAGGACCGGACTGAACAGAGCCACAGAGGGCAAGGAAGAGTTCTTCTGCAATCATTTCGTCTTCAGCAAATAAGGGTCCGATTTTCCATCCTGAAACACATCTGCGAATCATGCCGTGACCTGTAATCTCACCCTCCCTGAGACTTACAAGGCAGGTGCTCTCCGGCTGGTCAATCCACTTCTCAAGAAAACTTCTCCTCTCAGCCGGAAAATGGCAGGTGTCATACTCGAGAAGCTTCTCAAAGGAAACATCTGCCGCATTCAAAAAACCGTGATCCTTCCTCCCCTCAATATCACCTTCCCACCTGATATTCCGGTATGCAAAGATAAACCCATAATTCCGGGCGTAAACATCCTGCATCTCAAAGACACCGTCTGCACCGCATACTCTCTCTTCCGTATGTGAAAGACCTGCCTTTAACAGTGCATCACCGATGCCGAGATTTCTCAGTTCAGGTTTTACAACCAGAAATCCGCCGAAAGAAAAATCATCATCATAGTTTGAGAACTGCACAACCCCCACAATCTCACCACCCGACTCAGCGACAAACCAGCCGGCAGGATCAACAGCGTAATGACATTCACCATCATACAGTCCCGGGTTCCATCCCTCTTCAGCAGCCCAGCCAACTGCTGTTGAAACCTCACCTGGCCGCATATTTCTTATTATAAACTCAGCCCCATCAATCTCAAAACCACCGGAACTCCCGGTATCCTCTGCCATAAAGAATAATTGGCATATAGATTAATTGAAGGTTTCCAATCGGACACAGCCAAAATCCGGAGAATGGAGAATAACCAGTCTGAAAAAAGAAATCATCAGGTTAAAAACTTAAAATCAACCAAAAGTTCCTTCAGTCTTTCAGGTAATCTTCAGGATCAGTCTCATCACCGGGGTTCATGACACAGACCTTCATATCTGTAACTGTCTCAATTGCCCTCTTAAACTCACCTGCATCCTGCTCAATAGGCGGGAAAGTATTGTAGTGCATCGGAATAACAAGTGGTGCACCTACAAACTCAGCCGCCATCATGGCCTCTGAAGGCCCCATAGTAAACCGGTCACCAATAGGCAGCAGGGCAACATCCGGGTGATAAAGATCATGAATCAGTTTCATATCGGAAAACAACCCTGTATCTCCTGCATGATAAATCCTCACTCCGTCCATCTCAATAACAAAACCCGATGCAGGTCCGCCATATGAGCCCTCACCACCCATCTCAAACCAGGATGAATGAAGTGCCGGAACCATTGTAAACCGGATCCCGGAAACGTCAATAGAACCGCCGATATTCATCGGTTCAGTCTCAAGCCCACGTTCCGACAGGTATTTTGCAAGCTCATTCGGGCAGACTGTGAGTTTTTTTAAGGAAACCGTCTCGCCGAGATGGTCGGCATGTCCGTGAGTTACTGCCACAATATCAGGCAGACAGCCAAAATCACCATACGGCATAAAAGGGTCTATAAGAATCTTCTTTGTGCCTTCAAGATAAAAACAGGAATGTCCGAGCCATTTGATCTTCATACAGATAAGATCAGTCTTTCTCAATAATAACCTTGCCCGCAAAAAACTTCCGGAGCAAAAAAACAGCTCAAGAATAAATATAAGTAAATTTAAAAAAATATCAGGATATATCAGCCAGTTCAGCTTCAGTCCTGTCTATTGCATCCGAAAGTCCGTCATTTGCAAGACCACCTGTCATTGATTCAGTAAGATCACGATCCTCCATCACATCCTTAATCCTCTCAAGGAATGGATCAAGAGTTATGTCCTTCTCCTGTTCAATGACATGCCGGTATTCACGAAGTGTAGACGGGCTGACGCCAAGTTCTGCACTTATATCCTTCATAGTCTGACCGGATTCAAGAAGATTCTCCATTTTGTCCCTTTCAAAAGGCATCTTGAAGTCAAGATCACGAAATAGTTTAAGTCTCACTCTGGCACGTGCCACAGTTTTAGAGAGTTTTTCATCCCCAAGATCGCGTGCAATCTCAGTGTCGTTGCGTCCTTCATAGTACCCGCATACAAGACAGGCGAGATCCCTTGGTTTCAGTTTGGTCTTAAAAAAACCCTGATCCAGGATTTCACGCATAATTAAAGCGACTTCGCGCTCAATTGCGTCTTTATCGCGCAAGGTACCGTGAATCTTCTTCATCGGCTCCACAATTTCAGTTTTTCCGGAGATATTTGAAAATAAATCCAAAAGCTCCTTCTTCCTGTTTGTAGAGTTTGCCTTTTTCTTTCTTCTGACGGCTGCCATGTTATTACCACACCAGATAGACCTGTATAATTACCCCAATCACATAAATAATTTCGCATTTGACACATAAATGCCAAAAGCAGGAGGCATTCACGGGGACAGATATTCCGCAGGCAATCCCTGTATAATGGATAAAAAGACCGGGACAGCTATAAATCTGTCGGATTATACAAAAATTTTTCCGGGCACATCACATTAATATATGTTTTATAATTCCCGGACAGAATTATTAAGAACATATAAGGTAATTTTAGCATGCCCGACATTTATGACAAAATAATGGAACTTGCAAAGAGGCGTGGATTTGTATGGCCAACATCCGAATGTTACGGATCAGTGGCCGGATTTATAGACTACGGCCCTCTCGGCGCAATGATGAAGAGAAAAGTGGAAAATGTATGGCGTGATTTTTATGTCATCCGGGAAGGCTACTTCGAGATCGAATGCCCCACAATCGGAGAAGAGTCAATATATCTCGCATCCGGACACGTAAAAGGATTTGCCGACAAGATGATTCAGTGCCCGTCATGCAGTGAATTCCACAGGGCCGACCATGTTGCGGAGGCAAACGGCGTAAGCAATGCAGAGACAAAGCCCATAGAAGAACTTACAGAGATCTTAAGGGATCTGCCGTGCCCGGCGTGCGGTGAGAAGTTCGCAGGTTCTGAGGTCTATCACTTCAACCTGATGTTTCAGACAAATATCGGCCCTGGTTCACAGAGAAAGGGATATATGCGTCCGGAGACAGCACAGGGTATATTTACGGACTTCAACCGCCTCCTGAGATTTTACAGGGACAAACTGCCATTCGGTGCAGTCCAGATCGGAAAATCATACAGAAACGAGATCTCACCCCGCCAGGGAATGATCAGGCTCAGGGAGTTCACCCAGGCAGAAGCCGAGATATTCATCCATCCGGAGAAGAAGGACCATCCACAGTTCTCAAAATATGCTGCCACCTTAGTCCCGTTAAGAGGTATAGAAGAGCAGGAGAACGACAAGGAAGCCGTCATCAGAGGAATGGCAGACGCAGTAAAAGACGGAATTGTTGCAAATGAATATGTAGCCTACTACATTGCACTCACATATGACTTCCTCGTGTCCTGCGGTGCAAACCCCGATAAGGTCAGATTCAGGCAGCATCTTCCGGATGAGAGAGCTCACTATGCAACCGACTGCTGGGACGCCGAAATATATTCCGGGAGATTCGGATGGGTTGAAGCTGTAGGTATTGCCGACAGGACAGACTATGATCTGCGGGCCCACGCTTCACAGAGCAATGAGACATTCACCGTATTCATCCCTTACGAAACTCCGAAAAAAGTTATGCAGAAGAGGGTAAAGGCAGATATGGGAAAGCTCGGACCTCTGTTCAGAGGAAAAGCAAAGGCTGTCTCAGAAGCCCTTGCAGATGCTGTACCTGACGAGAACGGATCTACGGTTGTAATAGACGGTGAAGAGCACTTTGTCCCGAAGGATATGTATGAACTGGTTGAGGAGGAAGTTGAAATTCGCGGTGAATACGTCATGCCGCATGTGATCGAACCCTCCTACGGAATTGACAGAATTATCTACTCTGTTCTTGAACATTCATATGAAGAAGAAGATGTTGACGGTGAAATCAGACGTGTCCTTCACTTCCCTCCCAAAGTCGCACCTGTGCAGGTTGCAGTCCTGCCTCTTATGACAAGGGACGGACTTGAAGAGATTTCAAGGGATATAGAAAAGGAGCTTCTCGATGAGGGAATACTTGCCCAGTACGATGACAACGGGGCAATCGGAAGACGCTACAGAAGACAGGATGAGGTAGGCACACCTTTCGCCGTAACAGTTGATTACGACACAAAGGAAGACGGCACAGTAACACTTCGTGACAGGGACACAATGAAGCAGGTAAGGGTTGCCTCAAAAGAGATCCCTGCAATATTACATTCACTAATCACAGGCAGGATTAAGTTTGAATCACTCTGTGAGTGATGATATCCAATGAAATACATAAGCCACCCGCTGATAAAAGAAAACTCGCTTGAGGAGAGGAGATACCAGCTGGCAATAGCCCTCCATGCCCTGGAGGGCAACACCATGGTTGTCCTCCCCACAGGACTTGGAAAGACAGCAGTGGCACTCATTGCAGCCGCATCAAGGCTCAAAACTGCGGGTGGAAAAATCCTGATGATGGCACCGACAAAACCACTTGTCGATCAGCACAGGAGAATGTTCACAGATCTCCTTATAGAACCTGAAAATCCGGATGATAACTTCTCCGGATTTGCATTCTTCACAGGCGAGACAAAGACCCGGCAGAGAGAGGAGATGTGGGAGAAGTCAAGAGTTATCCTTGCAACCCCGCAGGTAATTAAAAACGACATAATAGCCGGCAGGTACTCACTGAAAGATGTAACACTCCTGATAGTGGACGAATGCCACAGGGCAGTCGGAAACTATGCCTATGCATTCATTGCCGAGAGTTATATGCAGACCGGAAAAAATCCTCTTATTCTTGCAATGACTGCATCTCCGGGAAGCAAAGAGGAGAAAGTCCACGAGGTCTGCGAAAACCTGGCAATAAAAATTGTTGAGAGCCGTACAGAGGATGATCCGGATGTAAAACCCTACATCCATGAAAGGGAGGTTGAATATGCAAATGTTGAACTCCCGGAAAAGCTCGGAGAAGCTGTGGGGATGCTTAAATCCATCCTTGAAAAGAGGTTAAACACCCTCACGGATATGGGATACACAGTCCCCCGCCCGGATAAACTCTCAATGAAGGAGTTAAACGGCATCAACGCCCAGGTCCAGAGAAATATCCAGAAAAGAGAGCCTGATGCATTCCTTGCGGCATCCATCCATGCCGAAATTATGAAGATCAGGCATGCAATAACACTTGGAGAATCACAGGGCAGCACAATTCTGAAAGGCTACCTTAACAAACTCGCAGGAGAGGCATTCTCACCCTCCGGGAGCAAAGCCGGAAAACGCCTCGCAGCAGACCACACATTTCAGGATCTCCTTTCACAGTCAGACGGATGGAAAGAAGAACTTCACCCCAAACCTGAGATGGTAACTGAGATAGTAAAAGCACAGCTGAATGAATTTCCGGACAGCAGAATCCTCATATTTGCCAACTTCCGTGATACTGTAAACCTGCTCTCTGAAAAACTCAGTAAGAACGGTTTTGAATGTGCACGGTTCATCGGCCAGGCTTCAAGGGACAGGGAAAAAGGACTCTCACAGAAGAAGCAGATCGAGACATTATGCAAATTTAAGGAAGGGGAATTTAAGGTGCTTGTTGCTACATCTGTCGGTGAGGAGGGGCTTGATGTCCCTTCAACCGATCTCGTGGTATTCTACGAGGCAGTACCATCCGAAATAAGAAGCATACAGAGGAAGGGACGAACCGGCAGGCACGGCAGCGGAAAGATAATTGTCCTGATAACCAGAGGCACAACCGATGAGACCTTCAGATATATAAGCGGCTCAAGGGAAAAGTCCATGAAGAAGGGGATAACCCTTCTCAAGGAAAATGTGGGAAAAAGAGCTGAAATACAGGGAAGTCTCCTGAACTTCACCCGAAAAGATGACCAGGGAGATGCAGGAGCTTTTAGAGACCGGATAACAGATGATAATTTTTCTCAGGCAGAAGGAAGTATCTCACCCGACAATCTCCATTCTACACAGTCTGCTCCGGCTATAATTGCAGATGACAGGGAGACATCATCCGCAGTCGTTGAAAACCTGTATAAAAAAGGTGCAGCCCTTTCTGTCAGAAGGCTTGAATACGGCGATTACAGTATCGGGGATAAGATACTTGTAGAGAGAAAAACAGCAAGGGACTTTGTTGACACTCTCGTTGAAAGAGACCTTATAGGGCAGATAAGAAAGATGGCCGAAGAAGTGCCAAAACCTGTTCTTATAATTGAAGGTGAGGATCTCTACTCACAGAGAAATATCAACCCGAATGCAATAAGGGGTGCACTTTCGGCGATAACAATAGGTATGGGTGTGTCAGTCTTTAAGACAAAGGATTCAGCAGACACGGCAGATATGTTATATGTGATAGCCTCAAGGGAAGCAGGCGGCAGTACATCATACCGGAGTGCACACCAGCAGAAAGCCTACAGGTCAAAGAAGGAGAGTCAGGAGTATATCATATCTTCATTTCCGGGAGTCGGCCTTAAAAATGCAAGGGCACTTTTAGAAAAGTTCGGTACAATACAGAATATACTCAATGCCGAAGAGGATGAACTGGAAAGTGTCCCTGGTATAGGACAGAAAATTGCAGAGTCAATGCTCGACATCTCAAAAAACAGGTATTAAACCGGAATTATATGCCGCAGGGCAAAGTTCCGGCAGAAAAATATTACTTTTTAAGTTCGTTCAGGGCCTCGGTTCCGGCCTTAATACAATTCATATACGTAAGGCAGTCACCGGAATTTGCAGTATTTCTGATGCGTCTGCATAATTCCTTCATAGTCTCTTCAATATCATAATATAAGGAATCCGGGCGGAGATTATTCCCGGCAGATATTTTTTCAGCTACACCTTCGCCAATACCACCGGAATAGACTCCGGTGGTATTTCTGCCGCCGTTTACAGCAGCATTATCCACCGGCAGGGGTTCCGCGGACGCGCCAATATTCCCCCCCACAGATTTATCACCGGAAGAGCTTATTTCATTAGATATAACACTTTCAGAGGCAGGAGGTTTGCCCGTTGCTACGGGCGTATTTTCTGCGCATACCACACAGACTGTTTCTCCCTTCACAATAAAAAGGGGCGAACCACAGCCGGGGCAGGTCTTTTCAAGCATTTTACCACCCTTTAGCAGGTAGTCGGCCATTATATCCTCAGGCTTTCTCATATATGCACCATCTCTACATCTTATATATGCTCAACCACCAATTAATAATAGGATGGTGATATAATATGGCAGAACCTGAAAAAATCATAAATAACTGCGTAATGATGCTCCAGCAGATAATGGAGGATTCAACAATCCCCAGAAACATCAGAAAAGTTGCAGACGAAACAAAGAAAGTCCTTACAAATGAATCACAGGGTCTTGGTCTTCGTGCCGCAACCGCAATTTCAATGATCGATGAGATCTCAAACGACCCTAATATGCCTGTTCATGCAAGAACAAGAATCTGGGGACTTGTCTCACAGCTTGAGACAGTACCGCTTGACTGAAAAATAAATAATAATTTTAATAATACTTTTTTCCCAGTCCGGGAATTGTTAAGAGCCGTAAATATGGATATATTTCCAGTTACGGCAATATAAACAGAAAAATCCGGCCCATAAATAATATTCAGCAAAAGATGCAGAAAGGAAGATTACAAAGAGACCTTTCCAGAAAGACTATTCTCCCGTAAATGTACAGTGAACTTTTCTTGAACGCTTATCCCTTATATCAAGCTCAAGAAGAACTATCTGCTGCCATGTCCCAAGCAGAAGGCTGTTCTCACTGAAAGGCACGGTCAGTGACGGACCGATTATTGCGGCCCGGACATGCGACCTTCCATTGCCGTCACCCCAGGCAAGATCATGTTTATACACCGCACCGGAAGGAGCTATTACATTCAGTGCCCGCTTTAAGTCTTCAAGGACTCCGGGTTCATACTCTATAGTTGTAATGGCTGCCGTTGAGCCTTCACAGAAGATATTTGCAATACCGTCCGACATCCCGCTCTCAGAGAGGAATTTACCAACATCCCGGGTAATATCAATGACATCACCCTCACCTGCAGTTTTGACATTAAGGATATAATGCTTCATAAAAAAGAGTTATTTTTTCGTATAAAGATAAGTCTCTTCCGCTGTAATCTCTCCTCCGGTGGGCATATTCACCTTAACCTTAATCTGCCCGATGCCAAGGTCATACTCCCCGGTATTAAGCTCATTGTATGCAATCCGAAGACCGCTCAGTGGATTATCACTGCCCTCATCAGATGAGGTAATTGTTGCATATCCCTTATACAGAACTTTCCTCGGACTTACCGGGCGCTGAAGACTGTCAAATAGCGGAGTGTATGCCGTCACTTCAGCCCTGATTGAAGAACCACTGAAGATGACTTTCCTGCCATAACTGTCATAGAAGTTGAAATGAATAATTACTCCGTCATTTCCGGGTTCTGCGTCCCAGTCAACAGGTTCACCGAAGAGATCCATCTGCTTAATCATTGACGGTGTTCCCGCCACCTCTCCGGCATACACATAATCAGGAGTTGTGTAACCTGTGTTTGACGGGACTGCACCATTATTAATATTTCCGGACACTGATGGAGCACCACCGGAATCCGGATAAAAAGTATCTGCACCGCCGGCACTGACAGAATTAGCAGGGTCCGCCGCCTGTGAATCAAATCTTATGGCATCCGGATACTTGGTAAAGATTATGAATACTCCGGCTATAATTAGCAGAATTACAACCACAATGATCGCAATATGTCCTTTTTGCATAGAGTGAGTTAGAGCGGGAGAGAATATAATTATAGATGGTGAAGAAACATACAAAAATTCAGGCCACAACTATAATTCAGCCGGAAACTATAGACACAAACCTATAGAAGTCATAAAGCCGGACATAAGTGAATAATACAACTGTGCTGATGTTATTACAGTTTCCCTGAATCATACCAATTCAGAAATTACTGTTTTAACACTGCCTTTAACTTCAGATACTGCCTGAAAATCAGCACCACAGTCATATTCCGGATCCCGAATCAAGACACACGGTTCAGGGTTGCATTCCGGAGTTTCAATATCAAAATCATCCATACATGCGGGAACCTCAGCACCGGATTTAAACAATACCGGATAAACCTGTCAGACCCTCCATCAGGCTCAGAAATTTAAAAATTTAGAGTTTTAAATTCAAAAAACCCTAAGATTAAGAGACCACTACCTCGATGAATCAACACTCAGATCCTCTTCATACTTTATGAACTTCTCGCCGTCCATACGTATCAGATAGACAACAACGTGGTCCTCGCCTCCACCCGGCTCTGAAGCCTTTGCGCTAACCTTCGTTCCAACCGGAATCGAATACTCATTCTCACCAAGCTGACGCAGTTCTGTGCTTACACTTCCATCCGGTTTAGTAACCACAATCTCCACTCCGCCGACAACATTTTCATCAGTTCCGCCTTTGAAAAATACTTCAATATTTCCGGTTGAAGGACTCTTTTTAACTGATACATCAGCCCTTAAGTATGAGAGATGCCAGTACGCCTCTCCACCGTCCCCTACCTTCATCTTCAGATAGGTATCCTTATTCAGCTTAAAGGACTCAGGAACGTCAAATACAAGCCAGCCAGTCCTTTCACCGGCAACTGACATATTCCAGAGTTTACCATACACTGTCTGCCCGACATAGATATCACCGAGATCCTCCAGTGCATAATTACTGATAAGTTCTTCATCATCTGCCAGACTGTTTTTAATTACCGCTCCCATCGGAGGACAGATATTCAGTTTTGCTTCATAAGTCTCAGAACCGTCAATTATTGAGAAATCAGATGCAGAAGGCGATACAAATGTCTCCTTTGTATCTCCCTCAAGGGCCATATTAACAGCCAGCATTACAAACTTCCTCTCCGGATCTGCCTTTTCCAGTACACTTTTCCCTTTCTTCAGGTCAACAACAGGGTACTGCCTGGTACTCTTTAAATCCCCAAGTTCTATGAACGAATTGGTGTAAGAATCATACCTTGTAAAGGATCTTCCTGATGACGGATCAAAATATACTATGTCATACTTCTCATAGGCATCGGGATACATATAGTAACTTCCGGCCGTAGCGGCAGAACCCTGAGACGGCACAGGAGTATCTTCGACTGCATTTACAGCACTTCCCTGTGCATTTCCGGCATCTGCCGGATTATCCAGGGAACCTGATGAAGAAACACTGTTCTCCTCAACCGCAGCCTCAGACGGAACATCACTGTTTCCTGCAGAACTTTCATCAGAATTCCCGGCCGAAACATT
>Ga0272443_10004174_pt1 | contig 16073 bp, 21 predicted proteins | sample SSMAcet12_FD_193581 | JGI IMG/M metagenome (GOLD analysis project Ga0272443, IMG submission 193581) | Marine sediment archaeal communities from Little Sippewissett salt marsh, Falmouth, MA, United States - SSM-Acet-12 | ecosystem: Environmental > Aquatic > Marine > Wetlands > Sediment ... | reverse complement strand
AAGCGTAAAGCCATTTCACATTTGAGAAAACTACAAAAGTTGCCCGGACGGGTCATGAAATATTTCAAACACCCAAAGATCGCCTATGCTGCTTAAAGCTTGCCTATTTAATTGCCGGGTTAATATCGATATCTGTCCTCAAGCAGTCCAGATTATGATAGAGCGCGGAATCAAGGATGCCAGGCAACAGGATTTTTTACAGTTCAACAGCAAACGGTTTGATACAATTTTTATGCTTGGACATAATATTGGCATGTGCGAAACCCTGAATGGAATAAAAGGATTGCTTCACAGATGCGAAAGGCTTCTTCGTCCCGGCGGTCAGTTGCTGGTCAACTCTGTCAAAGAGCCTGAAGTTGCTAATTCCCCAAGACAAAAAGGCTATCCAGGGGAATTGGAATTCCGTCTGTCATATGAAAGAAACGTCGGTCCCTGGATGCGTTGGCTTCACGTAGATTTTAAAACATTGACTTCTCATGCTTTAGAATGTGGTTGGGCCACAGAGAAACTCATCGAGACTGAAGAAGGTGGTTTTTTAGCAAGACTGAATCCAAGTTTATAAAACGCACAACAAGGCTTTTGCAGCGGAGCGCAAAAAAGCGGCGCCAGCTGAAAAGCAACGTTAGAGAAGGAAAGCATGGCTTACACGCTAAAATTTGATCGCACGTTAAAAATTGTCGAACTTGTATTCTCAGGCCGGTTAACAGCGCAAGAGTCCCGGGAAGCGACCTCCAAAGCCATCGCATTGGGTAAAGAGTACGGCGATGCGGATGCTCTTGTCGATGCAATGGAAGTAGAATTGGACGTTTCGATCATTGATCTCCTCGATTTACCAGAACGCCTTTACGTTGCGGAAGAAATGAACCGCAGAATCCGAGTGGCAGTTGTTTCTCCAAAACTGCCTGAAAAGCAAGGAGATGTAAGGTTCTACGAAACTTCATGTTTGAATCGTGGATGGCAGGTACGGCTCTGGCCGAATCGTGATGATGCAATCGAATGGCTGACAAGAACCGACGCCTATAGCAAGCAGGATTAGTATTGGCTATTTTGGCTTAAGCCGCTGATATAGGAGGTCCTCACAAAAGAGGAATTGAAAATATGCGTGTTGATGGTCTGCTGTTAATCATTTACGTGCTGATGGCACTGGTGGTTTCATTTCTCTGTTCAGTGGCGGAATCGGTACTCTTAAGCATTACGCCTTCATATATCGGAGGGCAGAAAGAAAGGCGCCCTGGTTATGCGGCACTTTTGAAACAACTGAGACAAGATAATGTGGACCGGTCACTTGCGGCCATTTTGACGCTAAATACAATTGCACACACGGTTGGTGCCATCGGTGCCGGCTCCAAGGCGACAGTCGTGTTTGGAAGCGCGTGGTTTGGACTGTTTTCGGCCGTCATGACGCTTTTGATCCTTTTTCTTTCAGAGATCGTGCCCAAAACCTTAGGTGCCGTCTACTGGTCAAAACTTGCAGGTCCAACTTCATATTTTGTAAATACGCTTATTGTGGCCCTTTATCCAATCGTATGGATTTCCGAGAGATTAACAAAGCTTATTTCACATGGAAGGGACACTCACATTTTCAGTAAAGACGAATTCATCGCCATGGCCCAGATAGGTCTGGAGACAGGGCACATTCGCGATAAGGAATCGAGTATTATCCGAAACATATTCCGATTCGAGTCGCTAAAAGTGGATGATATTATGACACCACGTGCTGTAATCTCCGCATTACCCGAGGACATGAAAATTCTCGACTCGTTAAAACAAGTTACCCACACCCCTTTTTCACGCCTGCCGCTTTATGCGATGCATATTGATGACATAACTGGTTTTGTTCTTAAAGAGGATGTTCTGATTAACACCGCCCGGAAGCAAAACGATAAAAGGCTCAGAGAATTGAAGCGTGAAATACTTGTTGTTCCTGAGTCAATTTCGCTGATAGCATTGTTGGAGCGTTTTCTTAAGGATCGCCATCACATTGCTGTAGTCGTCGATGAGCATGGAGGGACGGATGGATTGGTAACACTGGAGGACTTAATCGAGACGCTTATGGGCATGGAAATTATGGATGAAACAGACGATGTTGAAGACATGCGCGCCCTGGCGCGAAAACAATGGAAGGAACGTGCCAGGGCTATGGGTCTCGATGCTGATATCTTTGACGTAAGAAAGACTGAAAAGGCTAATTCAGCCGACGCAAAAAGCCGCATGGTTGATTAGCGTCATTGGGTGCCAAATCGGAAGATTAAAATGAATCATACCTATCGGGCCATACTGGCAATTTTTACTCTCGCTTTAGTTTCCGCATGCGCGACATACACCGGGGATAACCTGTTGAAGATCCCTGAGGAACCGAGCACTTCTAATCAGAACAGAACCATTTCGAAAGCCAAAGAAGGTGTGTCTGAAATACTCGATAGCCTGGGGGTTCCCGAAGAAAAGAAAACATCTTTTGAAAAAATTGCCCTGAAAGACGTTATTCGTGACAATGAGCCTCTCAAGCTGACTCGTATCGACAATCAACTCGTCGTTGCGAGAGCCAAAACAGATATTTCATATGCAACAAATTCCATAATTATCTCAACTGGTGCCCTGCACATCTCACACAGCGGTAATAACATCATTGTGTGTGGCAATGACGTAGATATCAGCCATGATGGAAGCTTAGGCAATGGAAGTCTTGTTATATCGAAGGGAAAGACCAAAATCAGTCATGCCGGAAATACTCTGATATACGCAATAAAGGGTGTAGAAATTTCGCATGCGAATCATGTAAGAGCGTTTAATACTCGCGAGCGTAAAACATCTTGGGGACACATCAACAACATCATTGTAAAACCACTATTCCAAGAAGAAACGGCCCCCAACGAATCACTCCAGTTGACCGGCGTCGCCGGCGACTGAGTTCATACGTCCCAACCAAAAGGAATCCTCCATGGAAAACGGTTTTACAATATCCACGGATAAAAACAAATTGGATATTGACGCCATTCATGATTACCTGTGCAACAGATCCTATTGGGGACAAGGAAGAACCATTGAAGTCGTGCGAAAAAGCATTGATCACTCACTGTGCTTCGGCGTGTATGAGGAAAAAGACCAATTCGTCGGGTTCGCAAGGGTTGTAACGGATTATACGGTATTTGCCTATCTGATGGATCTTTTCATTTTAGAACCTTACAGAAAATGCGGACTCGGAAAAATGCTGGTGGATCATATTGTAAACGATGCTTCTTTTAAAGATATTCGGTTTTGGCGTCTCGACACAATGGATGCCCATGACCTTTATAGAAAGTATGGGTTCAAAGAGCCCGCACGCCCTGAAAGGATCATGGAAAAACGAAAAGCTACCAATTAGTCGACTAACTGGAGGTCCAATGGTTACCTGCTACCTGCGATATGTGATCGACCCTTACAAAGTATCTGAAACTGAAGAAAAAGGATATACTTTGTAGTATCGTCCAGCGTTGCAAGGGAGGTTTATCAATGTCGCCGACCAGAAGACAAGGATGCCATCGTGGGCGCTGCCTGGCTTGTCACCGCCTGGTTTGGGAAAAGGAAAGGAAGCAATGAGCGTCAAAACGTCGCATCTGGCGATGGTGAGAATGGGTGTTATGGCATTCCTGATGGTTATGGGTGCCGGTACACCCTTGCTGTTTGCCGACCAATCACCCCGTCAACCGATGGTCATGGCAACAATTCAAGGCCCGACCGACTATTACGGCAAGTGGGGAGAGCTGATCTACGCCGAAGCCTTTCGCCGTCTGAACGTGGATCTCGTCATTAAAGTATATCCCCTTGAACGGGCGAATCTGATGGTGAGCCGAAAGCAGGTTGACGGCGACATCGGAAGGAGCTTTGCATTTTACGAATCCTATCCGCATTTGATCCAGGTCCAGGCGTTTCCGTTTTCGATGAAACTCTCGGCGTTTGCCGTAGATCCGGGGATTCGAATCGATGGATGGGAGAGTTTACGAAAAACACCCTATCGCGTGGAATATCTGCGCGGGAGCAAACTTTTACCTAAAAAATTGGCGCCGCTGGTGGCTCCGGAAAAGTTGTCGAGCGTCACGCATTGGGTGCAGGGACTGAAAAAGCTCATGGCCGGGCGAACCGATATATTTCTTGAGGCTGAAGGCATCGTATTATACTACCTGGAAAACGATGCCTATTTCAAAGACGTGCCGATCCATATTGCCGGGGTGCTACTTGAGTCACCGGTTCACGCCTATCTGCAGCCGGAACACGCGGAACTTGCCTCACAGTTGTCCAGCATGCTTGAAAAGATGAAGGCTGAAGGCGTCATCGAAAAGTTTCAGCAGGCGGCCATCGAGGCCACCGGAGGATTGAAATAAGCATATGGGTTCTCTGTTTGAAAATATTCCGGCAGAATTGCCGGATGAAATATTAGAAACCATCTGCGCAACTAAGCGGGTGAAGATCGAGCGGATCGTATCCAACGGTCACAATTCGCCCGAAGGCTTCTGGTACGATCAGGAAGGCAATGAGTTTGTACTGGTGGTAAAAGGAAGCGCCGGTCTGAAGGTTGAAGGACTGGATGACATCGTTATCCTGAGGGCGGGCGACTACTTCAACATCGAATCCCATGTCCGGCATCGGGTCGAATGGACGGATGCTTCCTGCGAAACCATCTGGCTTGCCGTTCACTACTAAAATACAGGTTCACGCTCATGTTGAAAAAGAAGATGCCGTCCTGCAGCGACAAGGATGGATCAACGGTTCCTGACAGGCTCCCCCCCGTAATCGATGCCCACGTTCACGTCTTTCCCCACAACCTTTTTTCCGCCATCTGGAAATGGTTCGACGAACATGCCTGGCATATCCGCTATCAACTGACGACCTCGCAAGTGTTCGAGTTTCTGATTTCTCACGGCATCGCCCACATCATTGCCCTGCAATATGCCCACAAACCGGGAATTGCGCGGCATCTGAATCGATACATGCTTGAAAAATGCCGGCAGTACGGCAACAGGGTGACAGGGTTGGCCACCGTGTTTCCCGATGAGGAGAATGCCGAAGACATCTTGCAAGAGGCCTTCGACTCCGGCCTGAAAGGGGTGAAACTGCACGCCCATGTACAGTGCTTCGATATGAACAGCACACCGATGAACCGCCTGTACGAATGTTGCCAAACCAATCGTAAACCGATGGTGATGCATATCGGCAGGGAACCGAAAAGCGAGGCCTACCATTGCGATCCGTATGCGCTTTGCAGCGCCGACAAACTGGAAAATGTGATCAACGACTTTCCGGATCTGAACGTCTGTGTCCCCCATCTGGGATTCGACGAGACGGACGCGTACAGAAAATTGATTGAAAAATATGACAATCTCTGGCTGGATACGACCATGGTCCTCACCGACTATTTCCCGTTGAAAGAAAGAATCGATCTGGGCCGCTACCGATCCGACCGGATCATGTACGGTTCCGATTTCCCCAGCATTCCCTATGCATGGGACCGGGAACTCAGGGCATTGAAAGCCACAGAAGTTTCCCGTGACGTTCTGGAAAAGGTATGCTGGAAAAACGCGGTCGATTTTTTCGATATTCAATGGCAGCCGGTATAAACGGCCGATTTTCTGGCCACTTTTTTTCACCCAGCCCCACTGGGTGGGTGACGGATTGGTTTTCTCATGTCAACAATCGATCACAGAGATAAGGACGTTTCGGATCTCTTTCAAAAAAAGAGAAAGAAAGTCATAGCCATCGGGATTCCTTATATTATTGTCATTGTGGCGATACTTCTCCTTCAAACGCTGGGGATCGAGATGCTGTTCGGCGTCCATCTCAAAGTGTTCGTTTTTATCTATCTGGGGGCCGTGATCGGCTTCATCTGGATGGCCCGCAAGAATTGGCGCTGCCCGGCCTGCGATGAAATTCTGGGCCGCGATCACGACCCCGGCTATTGTCGCAACTGTGGTGCGAAACTGCGCTGAAGAAGCCGCAGCCCGCATCGGCAACCGTCCAACCAACCCATCGGAGGAAACGACCATGAGCGCTTTTGCCGATTATATTCGATCCTGTGCCCGGAATGGAAACGTGGAAGCCAAAGTCCTGGGTGTCGGGGGAAGCCCCAGGAAAGGCGGCAATTCGGATGTACTGATGCAGCATATCGTTCGCGGCGTATCTAAGACCGGAATGTTTGCCGGAAGCCTTCAACTGCGGGATTATCGCTATGGGGGCTGCATTGGATGCGAACGCTGCCGGAAAGACAAGATCTGCACCGGCTTGAAGGACGGCATGACGCTGATTTATCCGGAGCTGATCGAATCAAGGGGACTGATTCTCGTATCGCCCACCCACAACTACAACGTCACCGCCTGGATGAAGGCCTTCATCGACCGGTTATACTGTTTTTATCATTTTGAGGACAGTCGCCCCAGGCAATGGTCGAGCCGCTTGTCCGGCGAGGGGCGCAAGGCGGTTCTCGCCGCCGTCTGCGAGCAGGAAAAGGCAGCGGACATGGGGTTTACCCTCGACGCCATGCGCCTGCCCATCGAGGCGCTGGGCTATGAAATCGTCGGGGAATTGCCGGTTCTGGGCATCTTCGACAAGGCCAAAGTGAAAAAAAAGCCCGAGGTTTTGGCCGAAGCCGCAGCGCTCGGTGCGAAACTGGCCGAATCGTTGTTGCAATAACGGCCGGCGGCTCACCCTTCCAGACGAGAAGCGACCCGCCCACACAGACAGGAGCAGACGACAATGACCGCTTGGCCGGAGATCATAAACGGCTATATCCCCGGCGCCATTGGCCGGATTTCCGAACTTCACGGGACTTACTACCATAAATACTGGGGGTTCGGACTCTATTTCGAGGCCAAGGTGGCCACGGAGTTGTCGGAGTTTCTGCTGCGATACGACGCGGAAAAAGACGGCATCTGGGTCGCCATGCAAAACGGCCGGATCGAAGGCTCCATTATTATGGATGGCATTCACGCCGGAACCGACGGCGCCCATTTACGATGGTTCATTCTGTCCGATGCCCTACGGGGAAAGGGCGTCGGCCGAATGCTGGTCGAAAAGGCGATGGCGTTCCGCAGGGAAAAAAACTACCGCAAGGCCCATCTTTGGACCTTCGAGGGGTTGGATGCCGCCAAGCGGCTTTACGAAGAAGCCGGCTTTCGGCTTGTCCGGCAGAAACGGGGCATTCAGTGGGGGACCGAGGTTAACGAGCAGTATATGGAGGCCGACTTGACGTGACGACTTCGTTAAGAACCCGATATCTGCTTTACGCTTCATCCCTCGTCGGTGCGAAGTACGTTTGGGTACGCCTCCCTCCTCGGGACTCGCAAGCCTTGATCTCGGGCTCTTTACAAAGTCGTCAAAAAACCAAATCTTAAAGAAACCATCAATGGATGGTCGGTTTGTTGTCCTTGTTGTCTTCGCTGCCCCCGTCGATGACGGTAAATCGGGACCGACGCTTTTTCTGGGTGTATTCGAAATATTTCCATCGCCACCAGTCGGTGTCCAGCCATTGGGTTGGTGAACGAAAATAAAGCCAGGCCAGCGCGATGCCGCCCAGGTGATAGGCACCGTGGACATTGGTCCGGGCCAGAAAAGTCAGGGCCGTGACGATGACGGTGCCGTAACTGATATATTTGGCCTTGATTGGCAAAACGAACATGAAAAGGACGGTGGCCTCCGGATTGAGCAGCCCGAAAACCACGATCAGGGCCAGCAGGCTGGGCATCATGCCCGCAAAGGGAAGGCCCGGCGGGGTCAGGGCTCCGAAAATCAGACCGGCGGCGGCGGCACCCACGGCGGCAAGAATGTACAACCGCAGAAATCTTCGGGTTCCCAATGCCGCTTCGACGGTACCGGCGAAAAAGTAGAACACCAGGCAGTCAATGAGAAACCCGATGGGTGATCCGGGGGGATGGATCACCGGATGGGTGATCAACTGCCAGTAGTGGAAAAAACCGCTTTTCGGGGGGCTGAGCGCCAGCAGGCCATATAGCTGAAGCCCCAGCCACTGCTCGCCGATAAGCTCGAGAATGTACACCGCCGCATAGACGATCAGCATGATTTTGCCGGTCGACGTCAGCGTACTGCCGAATCCGATGGGTCTGCGAAATCCTTGGGGGTGCATGCGGGTTGAATCACTCCGGGTTAAGGGTTGGCTGGTCGAGGAAAAATCGCTATCGTCCCCGACCGACGTTGAAAGTAATATAGCACAAATCGGGGGTGCGACGCCATAGGTCGGCATTCGAGCGGGCCGGTTCGTTCACCCCCCCGCCCATGCGGTTGAATTCGTGTTCAACCCATCAGTAGTGAATTGCGCGGAGGAGAGATGCAAAAATTGAAAATAGCGGTCATCCCGGGTGACGGCATCGGCCGGGAAGTGATACCCGAGGGTATCCGGGTTCTGGAGGCGGCCGGCAGCACGCAAGGGATCGAATTCCAATGGACCGAGTTCAGGTGGTCCTGCGAAACCTATCACCGGACGGGGCGCATGATGCCCAAAGACGGAATCGATCGGTTGAGGGACTTCGACGCCGTCTATCTCGGTGCAGTCGGATACCCCGGCGTTCCCGACCACATCTCACTCTGGGGTCTCCTGATACCGATTTCACAGCATGCCTTACTGGGACAGCCGGGTTCAGACAATGGCCGCAAACTGTCCTTACGTCACGGTCGATCAATATCACATCGATATTCTCACTGCCAATTTCGTGCGTATACCGGAGCATTTCGATGTCGTGGTCGGCTCCAACCTGTTCGGCGACATCCTCTCGGACTTGGGTCCTGCCTGCACCGGAACCATCGCCATCGCGCCTTCGGCCAACATCAACCCCGAAGGGAAGTTTCCCTCCATGTTCGAACCGGTGCACGGGTCCGCCCCCGGCATCGCCGGCCAGGGCATCGCCAACCCCATCGGCACAATCTGGGCCGGAGCCATGATGATGCAACACCTGGACTGCCCCGACACCCACGATACGATCTTGCAGGCCATTGAAGCCGTACTGGCCGACGGCAACTGCCAAACCGGAGACATGTGGGGCACGCGGCCGGCACCGCCGACCTTGGGCAGACGATTGCCGCAGTGGTCGCCGGTTGACCCTTTTGGTTTCGTGAATGCTCCTATATCGTCATTAATCTCGAAACAATTTCCTTTCGTAAACGACCATCAACGCCAAAATGCAATTGATTCATATAAACGGGACAAAGCTGGTAAATAGCCGATCTTGGGAATAGTTGGAGTAACCCCACAGATACTGGGGATCGGTGGAATCCATGTACCCATTTACGTATCTTGATTTTGACTGGAGTTCCGACTGACTTGCCTGAACCATCTATTTACAACATTTGACAAAGGGTAGAGACAGCAACTACTCTCAACCCCAACTTGGCTAGTCGACGCGATATAAAAAGTTACAAAGTGTAATCGCAACCGGATCTAACAACTGCCCGTCCACAACATCTTGATTCCTGCTTAAGTTTGCCCCACTTCCAGACAGTGGCAAGAGCTATCTGCCGTTATGTCAAGGACAGTTAGATTCAGTTCTTGTGATCTATATTGCACTGAATCAAATATAGTTTTCCGCCTCAAATCATATACGGACTAATGTGTTCGGATCGCAATTTGTAATAGCCCAGATTGAATTTAATATTCTGAGGAAAGCCTCTCTCTAAACCTTTTAATTCATCATTAACGATGTGACGAATATTATCCACATCAATATCTAAATAACTACAAATATTTATAAAGCTTGTGAAGGAATCGAAATCGTTTACTGTCAACCAATACAAGGCTTGGCTTTTGTAAATTTCCTGGTCACTATAAGTAGGCTTAAAAATATCTTTGAGGGCACGAGTTAAAATTGCAACGAACAGTGCCCGGATGGATTTTCCTAATTCCCTTATGTCTGGATTGGTTGAATTATCCATTTTGAATCGACTATCCGTTTAACAGGTTTTTAAAAATCATAAAATAGGCCAAATTGAGGCTCGTAAGTGAAACTCAGGATACGCAAACCGTATCTTTTTGGGGGCTTATTATGGGGGTCACTTCCATGGGTTTGATGCTCGCGGGACAGATGAAGGCTTCTTCTTTTCATTGAAGAAAACGCAGCATAATAATTGAATCTCGCCAATTACTCCATCCATAATGTCCATCTCACATCGTTCTTATTCGTACTGTGAGTGAACTTTGATTTACATGTTAGGCACAAGTAATCTTGTTCCTTGAATCCGCCAGGAGTTACCCCTTTATAAATGCGTGGGTCATCCACTTTTATTAGATTTTCATGTGGTCTACCAGTATTGACTTTCTTTGATTGCTCCTCGCAAAGAACGCACATCTCCATAGTGAATCTCTCCATCTGATTATTTTCAAAAAAAAGTAGAAATTCCGTGGGCCTCTTTTCGGTAGGAATATTCAGCCGGCGCGTGGTCATTTCTACTTACAAAATGTTTTTTAATGAAAGGGGATGTCATTGCTGCGAGAAGGCCGCCGTAATCCAGAGCAAAATTGACCTCATCCCCGACCTTTAGGTTATTATTTTTACTGTTAAGAATAATATGATCACTGCTGGAACCCAATATCTCTAAACTGTTATTCGATTTTAAGCTGGATACCAAGATGTCTTGTTTTCCCAGCGCAATGATCACCCGCTGGTGAATTCCCTGATCTTGGAAAACTGGGATATTTCCGAAAGCATCTTGACCGATCTCTCCAAATGGCAGAGATGGTTTTTTCTTGGATTCAATAACTTCAGCAACGAGCTGAAAAGCGCCCGTGTGCAACTTTGGGATTGTTTTTCGGTTCATCGTCTCAAGGCCTAAAAGGATTGACTCACCTATGCGAAGATTGTTTATGTTTCCTATATCCTTGGTAGATTTATACCACTCATAATTTGCCGAGTTGCCACCCGAAATAATGGTTAAACCAAGATGAAATTCGTTTTCTATGACATCAAATAGCTCCGAAAGTTCCTGCATGTTTTTATCAGCAGGTTTTACGCCACCATAACAAGCCAAATTGCATCCAATACCAACAATTTTTATATGGGACAAAGAAATGGCCTGCCGAAAAAATTCAGACAAATCGTTGGGAAGTACTCCTTCACGCAAATCGCCCAGTTCAACCATCACAATAACCCGATGGTATTTGTTACATGCTTTTGCATAATATGATAATTTCTGAAGTGTAGCATATTCGGTATTTAAACTAATGTCTGCACTTCGAACCACGGATTCAGCCTGACTTAACGGTGTCCGCAAAAGAACGAACTGTGTTGATATTCCCGCCGCTTTCATCTTTTCAATATTTTCAATGCGAGAATCGGCAATAAATCTGGCACCACCTTGAACCATCGCCTTGACAATTGATGGTTCTCCAAGCACTGCTTTAGAAACACCCATTATGGAAATACCTCTTTGCCCATAAAGTTCGGAAAGCATCCGGGCATTATCCCGTATTTGATGCAGTGATATTTCTATCCTGGGCAAGAATATTTTCATTAATTTACAAATGCTTTCGGTGTTTACGCTGCTACAGGGATTTCTATCAATCTCTTCCGCTCGATTGCTTGTCTCAGTTTTGGGAATTGAACGCTTAAGGCCTGGACGAGTTTTTGACATCCGTGGCTCAGCACATCTGTGGTCGCCAATTGAAACTTCTTTTCGTAATTTGCGATGATGCCCAGAATTTCATTGTCTGTAAGATCTTCATGGCTCAATGTAATAGCCATTACTTTCGCTTGAGAAATCGCTTCAATCAGTTTAATTTCACTTCCGACACCGGGCATCTTCAAATTTGGAAAATCACACCGGAATTCCCTGGCCGGTGGATGTTGGAGGATAACACCATCGGGCTTGCTACCTTTCAGGATACCCAAAGAGCCCATAAAAGCGGGATGACTAACGGCGCTCTGACCTTCTACTAAAATAATGTCAGGACTTTCGTTGATAAATGCCTGAATAACGGCATTTTCTATCTCGCCGACGACAAACTGGGAAACAAGGGCATCAATCGCTACCCCATAAATTGCGCCCTGCATCAGGCCACTTTGGCCGGTTGCGATTAATACCGACTTTACGCCGAGATTGTTCAGGGCGTTGTTGAGTTCAACCGAGGTAGTCCTTTTTCCGCAGGCACAATCGGTGCCCAATACGGCGACTACAGGAGCAGTTACTTCCGATCTTTTCCCTGTGAATACATGCAGATCTTTTAATTGCGGCGGCTTTCTGATGTCCTTTATATGGACAGCGTTGCGTGCTGCCGTATGAACAAACTCTCGATCTTCAGAAAAAAATTGATGCAAGCCGTTAATGATGTCCATTCCGTTTTCCATCGCCTCTAATATCAAAGCCCTTTCCTCCATTGATATATATGCGTCTAAAGGCGCTTTCCCATATATATAGCAATCCGGTACCTCAGAAAGGTTATTCAACGCATCCTTTAAACTGGCAAAAATCGGGATACCATTTTTTTCTTCCCCTAACTCTTCCCCGGCATCCTTTCCGGCCAAAGAACTATCGATAACTCCTACAACGGTATAGGTTTCAGAGTGCCGAACCAGCCCAGAAGCCGTTTTTCCGTCAATTAACCCGAATTGATTTTCACAGTAAACCAAGGCCGTCTCATTCATTATCGTCATTATTTCAAATCCTTTGCATTTTGTTCAATGAACTAAAGTCGCTTTTGGGACTGGCCAAACCTCTATAGGCGTATGGTATCAATTTTATAGGAAAATTTAGAAAAGGCATCATCCTCGGTCAGGCCAGGTTTTTTTAACAGGTCGTTCACTGTGATCCAGGTCACCATCCAAAACATCCACCATGGACAAATGGGAGCCTATCAGCCACCATTTTTTCAGGATTACAATTGGTTAGTGCTTGTAGACAGAAGTGAGAAATTGACAATAACTGGCGACCTGCTAATATCGCGGAGCAAAAGAAGTATCGGCTATAAAAGCAATTTCGATTTGTTTGGATCGCACATCCTGTGCGATTCTTACTTTTTATTTGATAGATTTACCTTTATCTGGCCAGTTTTAGGGGTTTCTCATCTCAGGGTGCAGGGTGCTGGTTGATTATGTCATCTATTTCTTTATGACGTTGCACCCGACATCCTTTCTGCGACTTTCATGGCCAATGGGCTATGTCTTTGGCATCGCTTACGCACGGATTGGAAGGGCATTCCATCCGCACGCTCGTATCGCTCGGCACGGATGAACCAGAATGAAAGCCCGCCCGTATTGTGATCGGGAGCCAATCCATTTTTGGCGGTCCTGACACCAAGCGAACCTTTTCGGCCAGTTTTTCGCCAGCCTCTGGCCTGCATAATCATTCGAATGATCACACCAACAGCCTGTCGCAGGCGTTTACTCCGTTGCGTCTGCGTATCTGCCAAACACCGATCGATGGCAGGTTGAGATTCAAGCTCCCGAACGACACCAGACAAAGGCGGCCTGTCGTGGTGAAGCTCAGACTCTTCCATCCGGCGTTGCCTGTTGGCATCATTAAAAAACGCCAGTACTACGTCAAAAGGCTGGTCCGGATCGTTCACAACATCCGCAAACCTTCGGCCCTGATTGTCTTCGAGGAACGTATCACGTGTTATTGTCACACTTGGCAAACTATACTCCGCTTATCGATTTTACTCCAGAAACACTTACTAAATTTGAACCTACCTATTTTGCAGTTACAAATATTGTAACTATATCTCCACGAAAAGCAAGAACAAACTTATTCAGAGGGCCCTCGTAATCGTTGACGATCAAAGAAACAAACGTCCGTAATCATTTATTTGACGTTTTTTGAAGGTTTTATCTGCGAGATATGATAGATAATTAAATTTTACATCAACCCAATCAATTATTCTAAAGAGTAAGGAATTATTTAATGCCGTTCAAGGTCCTGACTGCCGAAATGTCCCATGAAACCAATTCCTTTAGTCTCCAGGAAACGGATGAACAGGCATTTAGAAACCGTTATGTGCTGATGGGCGCCGAAGCCATTGCCGAGCGTGGCCAAGCAAATACTGAACTTGCCGGTTTTCTCGATGTCGGTCGGGCACATGGCTGGAATGTCAACCATGTGCTCAGTGCAGCCGCGGGCCCAAGCGGTAAAGTTAGGCGAAAAACCTTTAACTGGCTCTGCGATCCAATCATTTCCGTCATTAAACAGCACGCCTTCGACGGACTTCTTTTCGGGTTGCATGGCGCCATGGACCTTGATTTTTGTGAAGATGGAGAAGGAGAGTTTCTTTCGCGCATCCGCAACGTGGTGGGCGAGAAGATGCCAATTGCCATCACGCTCGATCCACATGCAAATGTCAGCAATAAGATGTGTGCGCTCGCTGACATCATTGTGTCGTTTAAAACCTATCCTCATATCGATATGCGCGACACCGGCCGCCATGCCGGGGAAATTCTGCACAGGACGATGGTCGGTGAAATTCAACCGCACACGATCCTGGTGAGTCGACCCATGCTGGAAGAAGTCAATGGCGGCCGCACCGACATTGGCCCGATGATCGAGCGCATAGCATCAGCGCGGGCGTATGAGGAAAAGGCGGACGTATTCGCCGTGAGCATTAATGCCGGTTTCGCAAGTGCTGATGTTGCAAGGATTGGCCCAACAGTTCTGGTCACAGGCCAAGGCGATTTTACCGCACACACTGCTTTCGCCGAAACGATTGCCGATGACATCTGGAACAGACGCTTCGAAGTACTGAACGACTATCTCAGCGTTGAAGAGGCTGCAGATATTGCAGCTACATACGTGGCTAACGAAGGCCCGCTGGTCATCGCCGATTATGCGGACAATCCCGGTGCCGGTGGCTATGGTGACTCAACAGAGCTATTGCGTGCATTGCTCGAGGCGGGCGTGACGAATGCCTGTTTTGGTCCTATGGTGGATGGTGTGGCAGCGCAGGCGTTGCATACTGCTGATATTGGTGAACGGCTTAACATTGCGCTGGGCGGTAAAACCGACCCAAGCTTCGGTGGTGGGCCACTCGCCGTGGAGGGCGAACTCGTTTCTATCAGTGACGGGTATTTCACCGGCGACGGTTCAATGATTCATGGACTCAGGGGCAGTTTCGGCCCCAGTGCTATTCTACGCGTCGACGATATTGAAATATTGGTGGTCACCATTGCCCGCCAAATACTAGATTTGCAGCAATTTAGAGCGTTTGATATTGACCCGCAGAACAAACGTGTCGTCGCGCTAAAATCCATGCAACACTTCCGTGCTGCGTTCGAGCCGATTGCAGGCAAAGTGATTGTTTGTGACAGCGGCGCACTTTGCACCCCACGCTACAACCGATTGCCCTATCGTAATGTACCGAGACCGATTTTCCCTTTGGATCAGATCCAACTCCCATTGGCTCGTTCTCGGCAGAATACGAATTTAAAATTGGCTTAATACAGATAGAATGATTACCCTATACCATCTCAGGGCCCTGCCGGTGAATTCAATGATTTGCCCAGCCGCAAGCGGAAGGGGGTACCAACAGAGGATACAATCAATTTAATCGTCGTAAGCTATGGGGAGTTCGCCCCCAGCTTCGCAATAAAACTAAAAACCAGTGTGGTTTTTACATAAAAGAACAGGAATCCGCATGTCGGCCTCAAACTCGATACTCCCAGATGATAAATCCAAACAGCAATTTTCTTGTTTCAGAGCTTCAGCGGAGTTCATTCAAATACCGCATGTCACGGATGGGCCGGATGAATACCGTCTGGCGCACGGGAATGTGGCCACGTTGGCGCAAGATGGGCCGGTGAACCATGCGTGGGTTGAAGAGATAGACTTCGTCTACGAATTGAGCGAAGGGCATAAAATTTTATTTTCCAAAAACGACTACTACAAAAAGAACAAAATAATCAATGTTCGCACCTATACGGCACAGGAAGCGATCTCCTTGATTGGCGAATATGGTCACTGGGGACCATGGAGCTGACGTGCAAGCAGTCCTTTCAAACCCGAATCGTGTTCAGTCACAGGGCGAAGAAATCGCAAACAGCATCAGTCACGGCGCAGGGCTAATCGGCGCGCTGGTCGGATCGCCATTTCTCGTCATGCATGCAGCAAGGCACGGG
>Ga0272443_10004173_pt1 | contig 16074 bp, 13 predicted proteins | sample SSMAcet12_FD_193581 | JGI IMG/M metagenome (GOLD analysis project Ga0272443, IMG submission 193581) | Marine sediment archaeal communities from Little Sippewissett salt marsh, Falmouth, MA, United States - SSM-Acet-12 | ecosystem: Environmental > Aquatic > Marine > Wetlands > Sediment ... | reverse complement strand
ATGCCATCAATACCAATCTTTTGTCCATCTACGGCATGATAGAGTTTTGCTACTCCATGATCTTCTAACATTTTGATCTCAGATGGGAGTATAACACCACCGCCACCACCGAAAACCAATTTATCGCCTGCACCATGCCTGCGTAGCTCATCTACCAGAAATTTGAAGTATTCATTATGTCCGCCTTGGTAAGAACTAATTAACAGACCATCAACATCTTCCTGCAAAGCCACAGTAACACATTCGCGAACGGAACGATTATGCCCGAGATGAATTACCTCTGCTCCCCGCTTCTGGAGCAATCTTCTGAATATATTTACCGATACGTCATGTCCGTCGAAAAGTGATGTAGCCGTTAAGACCTTTACTGAATTCATTTTTTCTCCGCTTCTTTCTATATTATTAAGATATTTATTGCAAAGTACAAATAGTTAAAATAAATAAAAAATGTGTTTCAGACAATTATTTGTATTGATAAGAGTAAAATAACATAGTAAGCCGTGTAATCTTAATGATACATGAGTTACAAAAAGAGTGATTCTACGGCATAGGAGTAGGAATTAGGTTAAGAGAATCAACTTTGTAATGAGAATGAATGCCAACGGTTTGAATATTATCTTGGTCCTATAAATCTATCACCGTTAAAATGAATCAAATGTTCTGGAAACTCCATGATCCAAACTTCAGTATCCCAAGCGATATTATTAATGTGTTTTTTGAACACCGAAAAATTTGTAAACGCTGAAACATATATTTTTCCAGACTTGCAGTTTTTAAGAAATATTTCAAGTTCAAAAATTCGTTTTGGGGACATTGGACCATGCGAAGTAACCGCCTCAATCAAGTATAACCAGTCTTTCCTCTCGTCATATATTACTATATCAGTCAACTTATTATGCTCAGTTATTGGTATTCCTATGTTTTCAAGTTTTTTTTCTTCAATATATAAGTATTTGTTTTCAGTATCGCCAACATATAGCAATATAGAACCTTGTGCAAAACGAGATGCAAATTCCTCGATAATGGCAGCTTGCACCATATTATGCTTACCGGGAGATAACATTAAGACACTTCCATCTGCAAGTTTCAAAGGTACTCTTGACATTTCCCTATCCTTGCTATAGATATTCCTTAATTCTCCAATTTTAGACTTATAATTATTGAGTGCATTCTTCCAATATCTCGTTTTGTATGCTTTAATAGTTTCAAATGCAATTTCAGAGATAGCGTAATGAGCTCTTGGACTATTAACAGGCAGATCTGGAATATCTGGATTATAATCGGCTATACCAGCTTGCACAAACTGATGAAGTACTTGCCTTCGAAAAGTTTCACGAGTATTAGAGGCATATTCTTTGTTGTAATTTTCCAAAATAAATTTCATTATTCCTTTTGATATTCCATACCTCTTTTTGAATGCTTTTGACCACTTATCTTTTTCTTTCATGTTGCATAAAGCTAAAAGTGTATATCCTGATATTTCATTTTGCTGAGCATTAGGCAATCCCAACGCTGTCAATATCGCTTGAGCTTCTTGTATTTTAGACATATATTCTTTATAAAAGTACTTCATAAATTATTTTATCAATCTCACGTAAGTCTTTTTTAGGTAATTCTTTAACTTTGACACCAACATCTATCACTCTTTCAAGAGGTGGAATTTTAATTTCTTTTAGTTCTTTAGCACCAACTTGAGTGTTCCCATTAAAAGTTCTAAAATATGTGTCAAATAGATTACTACTATACAAAGCAGAAATACCCCATATTTCATTCTCCAGTAAATCCCCATTTGGGCGATAAATATAATTTATGTGGTTTTCTACACCAATCATTTCCGTGTTGAAATGATTAGAGAAATATGGACAACAAACCAATCTGCTTTTATCTTCTTTAGAACTAAAACGCCTAAGGAAAATATAGTTTTTATTTTTTAATAGAACTCTCCTTGAATGTTTTGAATTTTCAATCAGACTTGGCTTACTACCTTTTTGTAATGGGTATGTTAATTTCATCTCTTTTATATTATGGAGCCAAAACAATGGAGAATTTGCTCCGTTTATATTACCATCATTTTTTAAGAAATCCTTACAACGAAAAGCGACGACTGGCCCAGTAGAAACTTGAATGTTAAAGTCGTTTAATGTATTATGCCATTCCCTAAATATTTTGATCGTATCAGATTCAATTTGGTTTGATGGAATAAATAGCACTTTATCTTTTGATTTTAAATCAATTAGTTCTTTTGTAGGGTAGTTGTATTCTGTCGGATGCTGCAATCCCTTATCACACTCTGAAACTGTTATTCTAATTGATGTATTCTCTGATTTTGTTGCTCTCAGTATGATGTTCTCTTGTAAAACACTATCATCTTTGAACATCCTGTTTCGTGATCCGAAGATATGTATATCAGAGATGCTTACATCGTTAAAAAAAGATTTTCTAAAAGATTTGAAATAATTTCCTGATGCAAAGCTTCTTGGAGTAATAAAAATAAGCTCTCCATCATTTTTTAGTAGTTTTACAGATAATCCCATAAATATCGAATAAATATTTGGTTGTCCATAGACCAACTCCTTAGCTATTGAAGCTCGTAAATCTGACTTAGGGATTTTGAAATAGGGTGGATTAGAAATAATGTAATCAAATTGTTTAACATTTTCAGACACAAAAAGAGAATTGGAATTGAATGCGTCCAGGTTTTCAATAATAAAATCCGATACATTTATTGAGTAATTAAACTTAATATTCATAGATTCTAACCACTTAGATAAAATACTTGCAACATGTTTTGTTCTTTCTAAAACTTTATTATCAATTTCATAAAGGGTTAATTCAATTTCTTTAATATTCTTATTTAAAACAAGTTTTTCAATCAAAGAGCATGATAGAATTGCAGTTCCACAACCTGGGTCAAGAATAGAAATCTTATCAGACTTATGTTTGGATAGACCTGCCATAAAATCAGAAATACTCTTAGGTGTAAAATACTGTCCAACGTCCTTTTTATGTTTGTCGGATGTTGACTTAGCATAAGAAAGACCTAAAGAATCTGCATTTTCAGACGGTGTTTATATTTTTTGTTTAACTCTATCATTTTGCTAAGTTGTTGGTTCATTTATACTTGAGTTTGCAAATGTGCTTTGAATTTAACTCCACTTCCATATTCCCTCTCCCACACTTACTCCCACTCTCCCAATAAACGTTCCTTAAATATAACTAATTTTTTTGATTTATATATAATAATTAGTATAACTATTCGATTAGCATCAAGTATGTTGAATATTAAATAAGCGAAGGAGACTTGATAATTGAATGAACTATTACCCACTATCCTCATTATCATCTTATGCTACTTAAATGTCTTTTTTCTATAAATCTATTCTGCAAATTCGAGTAATATCTTACTACTAAATCAGTGGTTATTGGGTAATAATCTTCTGCTTTTTACAGAAGAAGTTGGCTGTATGTGTTGTGGTATGACTTTCTTATTCCGATAACATTAATCTACTTAAAAGCAAATATTACTTTTTTATATTAATACCATGTATATTATTATTGAATGTGTATAAATATTAATAGTAAATATACTACTTAATAATTTTTTTAAGTTGATAACATATCTAAATTTATTAAGTATATACACCAATTTTATCTCTTTTTTTTATGTGCATAAAGTATTATGGTCAATAAAAAAGGTATTATGGTATCAAATCCTTGATCTATATCCCAGTGCTACCGAAGCCGCCTGATCCTCTGTCTGTGTCGGGGAGATCATTCGTTTCTTCCCACGCTATCTTCTCGTAACGAGCTATAACGAGCTGGGCTATTCTGTCGCCACGGTTAACTATGAATTCTTCCTGACTGTAATTTGCCAGTATTACTTTAATTTCACCACGATAGTCGCTATCTACTGTGCCGGGAGCATTGAGTGCAAAGATTCCATGCTTAGCAGCCAGACCACTGCGGGATCGTACCTGGCATTCGTAACCCTCTTCGAGAGCTATTGCCACGTTAGTTGGTATCATCGCTATTCTACCTGGTGCGATGCGTATTGGTTCATTTACAGTTGCTCTAATATCCATTCCTGCTGAGCCAGCGCTGGAATAATCCGGAAGTGGAATATCCTTGAAATCCGGAATAATTCTCTTTATTCTAATTTTCATCAGTTCTTGATTTTCCATTTCTCCTTAAATAAAAAGCATTACAAAAATCAAAAAATTTATTGGATTGTCTTTTGTAATCAAACTTACTTGTTGCCTGTTCTAATGCAGCTTTCCCAATATTATATGATAATACACTGTCGCTATGGACTTGTTTCATATACTTTGCTAAAGTATTATAGTCTTCTTGTGGAAATAGTAAACCATTAATGGCATGGTCAATAATTTCGGGAACACCTCCTCCGTTTGTGGCTATTACAGGTTTTCCCGAAGCCATTGCCTCAATGGTTACCAAACCAAGAGTTTCTGATCTTGATGGCATTATAAACGCATCAAAAGAATTCATTAGTTCCGGCATTTTATTCGTAAAAGGCAAAAATTTCACTTCTTCTTTCAGATTTTTTTCTTCAATCAATTCTTTTAACGAATGAAAATACTCAGAATTGTTTATATCACCGCAAAAAACCAAGTATGTATTCGGGATGTTTGCCTCAGAAAATGCTTTTATAGCAGTGCTTTGGGCTTTGTGTGGGTCAATTCTTGCCACATAACCAAATATATACTTATCTTTCGGGATATTGAACTCTGCTCTACAATCATTTTTATCTAATTTCTGTGAGAATTTTGCAATGTTGATTCCGCATGGTATTACAGCAATCTTATTGTTAGGAGCGATAGTGTTAGCCATTAGCTCTCTTTTCATTCTTTCAGTAAGAACTATTGAACCATCTATATTTTTATATATTTTATTATGCAGAAAGTCCTTTTTCTTAATACCAGATTGCATTTGCTGGTAAAATATAATAGCAGTCTTATTCGAATATAAATTTCTTGCGGCTATTGCTATGCTTAAGTGATAGCTTTGGCTTACGACACAAATATCAACATGATTTTTTAGGAAAAGCTTACCGAGTTTTCTGATGGCAAGGATATCAAAGTATTTTATCTTCACTTCCAGATGCTCAACAGGCACAGCAATTTCTTTTGCATAATGGTCGGCTTTGCTGCCTGATAGAGTAACAGCTAATGCTTTATCGCCATTTGCAATAGCATCTGAAGCTCGCTTTGCCATTTGCATTTCCAGACCGCCAAATCCTTTCAGCGGCAGAAAGAAAAGATAAGTATACTGCATTTTACTCTAAGAACAAGTCTGTAAATTTAAAAGTATCTCCATCGAAAAGCCCTTCGTCGCTTAGTTTTATTGAAGGAATAACGAGTAAAGCCATAAATGATAATGTCATAAATGGTGCTTTTAGTTTTGATCCCATATCTTTAGCTTTCTTATCGAGATCGGCATATTTTTTCCCAACTTGCCAGCCATCTTCGCCAGACATCAAACCAGCGATGGGTAGCGGAAGCGAAGATAGCACCCTGCCATCATAGCATACTATCCCACCCTTGTTACTTATTAATTCATTTACGGCTACCGACATAGCTTCGTCAGAGGTGCCAACTACTATGATATTATGCGAATCATGTGCAATACTTGAAGCCAATGCACCTTCTTTGATTCCAATGTTTTTAATGAATGCTAAAGCTGGCTTCGATGGTTTATATCTGTTAATTACAGCCATCTTTAATATATCATTATCTACATCAGAAACCACATTGCCATTCTGGGTCTTAGCAGGAGCAGTTATCTTTTTGGTTATCAACTGGTTATTGATTGCCTCGATCACTCTAATATTGCTTGCTTTGTGAGCTAATTGAAAATCCTCTGGTTTTGTTTGATTTGCCTCGAATTTATTAACGACTGAGTAACTGACCTCGTCAATTATTGGTCTTCCATTATTGGCAACGAGCTGACCTTCAATATATGTCTGAAGGACACTCATGTTTTCGTCTAAGCTATCAACAACAATGAAATCGGCTGGGTCATCTACTCTGAGCATACCTACATCAAGTTTATAATGCCTGATAGGATTAACGGTAGCTACTTCCAATATTTTCCAGAGATTATATCCAAGTGCGAAGGATTTTTTAACAGCGTTATTGATATGCCCTTCAATTAAGTCGTCTGGATGCTTATCATCACTACAAAACATACACATATCAGGGCGTGTTTCTACTAACTTGTGCAAGGTATCAAAACTGCTTGCTGCCGAACCATCACGAATTAGTATCATCATACCTTTATAGAGTTTGTCTATTGCTTCTTCTAAAGTCAGGGATTCGTGGTCTGTGCTAATTCCATAAGAAATGTATTTGTAAAGATCATCACCCATTAATCCCGGCGCGTGCCCATCTATTGGTCTGCCAGCTTCTTTGGCTATTCTGATTTTCTCGAGAACTTCCGGTACTTCATTTATAACACCTGGAAAATTCATCATTTCGCTCATGTATTTTATCTTAGGATTCTCGAATAGTTTTCTGATATCGTCAGCAGTAATGATAGCTCCGGAGGTTTCGAAAGGAGTAGCAGGCACACATGGAGAAGCCCCAAAATAAAACTTGAATGGGACTTTGTCTCCGTCCTCTATCATATAATTAACACCTTCAATACCAAGCACATTACCGATTTCATGTGGATCAGAAACAGTGGCAACAGTCCCATGGATAACGGCAAGCCGTGCAAAGCTTGATGGTATTAGCATGGAGCTTTCAATATGTATATGGGAATCTATAAACCCTGGAATAATGTAATTATCGTAAGATTTTCCTTCATCACGGGTTATTGAGGATATTCTGCTGTTAGTAATAGTAACTGTACCAGGATAAATCTCCTGATTTTGGATATCAACTACATTTCCAGATACCGAAAAGATATTCATGGTGAAAACTCCTATCTTGGTCCATAATTTCTATTGTTTTTAGAGTTATAACTTTTGCCCTTGCCAGACGATTTTGAATATGAACTTCCGCCTGATCCTTTGGAATATGATTTCTCACCTGATCCTTTGGAGTACGATTTACCTCCTGAATCCTTAGAATAAGATCTTCCACCGGAACCTTTGGAATATGATTTACCCCCAGAATAAGATCTTCCACCGGAACCTTTGGAATATTGCCTTTTTCCTCTGTCGCCGGAATATGATTTACCCCCTCTATCTCTTGAGTATGATCCTTTATCTTTATCTCTGGAGTAAGATTGTTTTGATCGTGGGGACCAATCTGGGGCACTCTCGCCTGCAGCTACTATTCTAAACCCTCTTTGCTCCATGAACAAATTTTTCTCGAAAACAATAACAAATTCACCTTTGAAGTGCATATTGCTGAATTTTCTATATAAGTCCTCGAAAGTGCCATAATGATGGGTTTCAAATTTCATAGTAAGGTTGCAGCCAATATAAGCCCTACGTTCGGGCATTAGAGCTTTGAATGCTTCCAGTACAGGCATTAAACGGTATGGCGTTTCGAGCAAAGCCACTGTGCGGGGTTCATCTCTTAGTTGTTTGATCTGATCGAAGCGAACGGATCTATCTCTGTCTAAAAAACCAGCAAATAGAAACTTATCAATGTCGAATCCGCTTCGCACTAAGGCAGTCATAATACTTGTAACTCCAGGGACAACTATTAGATTCACATAATCGCTTTCCAAGGCAGCTTTTACCAAGAGTTTACCAGGGTCGGCAAACACAGGAGTGCCACAATCGGATATAAGTGATATCCTTTTCCCCTCTTTTAGATATTTCATTATATCGAAGACCATCTCCTGCTCGTTTTGTTCGTTTAGCAGTTCCATCCTTTGAGATAAGTTATATTTCTTTAGTGTTCTAGCGCCAACTTTTGGTTCTTCGCATATTACTAAATCTGAGCTTTTTAATACTTCCAGCGCTCTGAGAGTAATATCATCATCATTTCCGATGGGAGTAGAAACAATGAACAAGGTTCCAAATAGCTTCTTTTCTTTCTTTTGCTCGTTTTCCATAGCTTCTATTATTATTGAGAAAATATATTCTATCCAAATATAAGAAAATTTCAAACTATTACTTGTTTAAATTTTAATTTTATCATATTTGGTTTATGATAAATCAAATAATAAGTTTCGAGATGTAACAATATTACATTATAGCCGTTTTTATTCATTAAAGATTATTAACATAAGCAGTTTTATGAATGTTGGTCAGGGTAGCAATATATATAATATTAATTTTTCTTTTAGTGCAATGCTCGAAGAATATAGGAAAAGATTATGGGAAACCAAAGCAACTCGACTATGTTTCAGTCTGGGAACAGATGAGAAATCTTGATTTTGATTTCAAAGAATCTTTTGTTCTTAATGCTGAACAGAAAAATTTTGTTGAAGTTTTGAAGCTAATCCTTGATTCCGATTATAACCAAGCCCAAGAAATTGCAAACGATTTATATTATTTCACAAATGACTCTACAATGAAATATTATTCTAATCAGGTGCTTACAGATTTGCTATACTATGAATCGAACTGGAGCAAGATTCTGGATAATTACAAGTTTCATACTAAAGCATTAGAAGATGACGATAATATTATGATCTCAGTTGAAGCTTTTAGCCAACAATTAAAAGAAGAGTATGTATGGGCAGCAGATTCTTTCAAAGTACATACTATTCAAAGTGTCTCTGGCGCCCCCATCATAGAAGTAAAAGTCAATGGCTCTTCTTTCTGGTTCTGGGTGGATACAGGAGCTAATTACAGTGTGATAGCTTCTGATGCTGCCGATATATGTAATATAATACCCCTCACTTTCGAGCGGTCTAAAGCTCTGACAGCTACCCAGATGAAAGTGAATTATCTACCAGCTGTAATTGATGAGTTCCAGCTCGGAGATCTAACAGTGAAGAATCACCCGACTATCATTTTGAATGATTTTGATCTTCGGTTTCGTATTTTCGGCTCAAATCGACTAACAAAAATTGATGGCATAATCGGTTGGAAATTATTACAAAACCTTGATATAACTCTTAATTACTCAAACAATAATACTATTATTAGAAAACCAGTCAAGGTTGATTCATTAAATAATAATTTCTTCTGGCTTGGAATACCAATTCTGAGACTAAAGAGCCCAACTGGCAGAGAGCTTTTCTTTGGTTTAGATACAGGAATGGAGAAGTCAATAATAACTGATAATATTCTTGAAAAATTATATTTCGATAACGTGTATTGGATTACACGCGAGGAAATATCGGCTGGTGGGGCTCTCTATAACTTTGCTGATGTAGTGCCACAACTTGATATTATAATTGATAACAAGCCCATTAGAATCAAAGATGTTGGTACTGGAGGGAAGATGAAGAATTATTTTGTACGTATTGATGGTATTATCGGCTCGGATGTTCTGCTAAATAGTATAATTAGGTTAGATTGCACAAATGGATATTTTTCCTATGAATTATCAGAATAATTCCTACAAAGTTTTCAGTTTCTTTCGCAAGATTAACAAAAAAATTAGCTCACTTTAAATTAATATTTTCTTTTGTCAATATATTTGATAATTTTGTAACTGTAATTACTTGATTATCAATATATTTCACCCAAGAAGGAGTGAATGAAAATATGCCAATGGAAGATAAGATCAAAGAGCTGATGGATATGCGTCAGAAAGCCCGTATGGGTGGTGGCGAGAAAAGAATTGAATCCCAGCATAAGAAGGGCAAATATACTGCCCGCGAGAGAATCGAAATGCTACTCGACGAAGGTAGCTTCGAAGAATTCGATATGTTCGTAACCCACAGGTGTGTTGATTTTGGCTTAGCAGACGAGCATTATTTATCAGATGGTGTCGTTACAGGATACGGAACTGTTGATGGCAGACTGGTTTACGTTTTTTCACAGGATTTCACTATCTTCGGTGGTTCACTATCTGAGACTTATGCCCAAAAGATATGCAAAGTTATGGACAAAGCTATCAAGGTTGGTGCCCCAATAATTGGCTTCAATGACAGTGGTGGAGCAAGAATACAGGAAGGTGTGGTTTCTTTGGGTGGATATGCGGACATTTTCCAAAAGAATATTATGGCATCGGGAGTAGTACCCCAAATCTCTGCCATTTTTGGTCCGTGTGCTGGCGGTGCAGTTTATTCACCTGCACTTACTGATTTCATTATTATGGCTAAGGACACAAGCTATATGTTCGTAACTGGTCCCAAAGTAGTTAAGACTGTAACTAACGAAGACGTTACTGTCGAAGAGCTTGGAGGAGCTGCGGTGCATTCCACTAAATCTGGCGTAAGTCATTTTCTTGCCGATGACGAGGAAGAAGGCATTTTGATAATCCGCAAAATGCTAAGCTATATTCCACAGAATAATCTGGAAGAAACTCCGGTAACTATCTGCCATGACCCAATTGACCGGCTGGAAGATGCACTTAACGAGATAATACCAGATAGCCCAAATAAGCCATATAATGTAAAAGATATTATATATTTAATTGCCGACGAAGGTGAATTTCTGGAAGTTCAACGTCGGTATGCCCCAAATATGGTAACCGGTTTCGTGAAATTCAATGGAGTATCCGTTGGAATAGTTGCTAACCAGCCAAATTATCTGGCGGGTGTGCTTGACATAAACGGATCACGCAAAGCAGCGCGCTTTGTTCGTTTTTGCGATGCATTTAATATTCCAATAGTAACACTTGTTGATGTACCTGGATTTTTGCCTGGCACAGCTCAGGAATATGGTGGTATAATTATTCATGGTGCTAAGCTATTGTATGCTTTTGGCGAAGCGACAGTGCCAAAGATTACTATTATTCTTCGTAAAGCTTATGGTGGTGCTTATGACGTTATGAGCTCCAAGCATCTTAGAGGTGATTTGAACTATGCTTGGCCTGGTGCTGAAATTGCAGTTATGGGTGCAAAAGGAGCAATAGAGATATTATATCAAAAAGAAATGAAAAATATCCAAGACCCAGCCGAGTTGGCAAAATTCCGACAAGATAAAGAAAAGGAATACTCGGATAAATTTGCTAATCCTTACGTAGCCGCAAGCTTTGGATATATTGATGATGTCATCGAGCCAAGAAATACTAGATTTAGGATTATTCGTGCCTTGCAAATGCTGGCAACAAAGAAGGACAGAAATTTACCTAAGAAACATTCTAATTTACCCTTATAGGTCAGGTGAGCAATGATAAACAACATTATTTTAATTATTTCAAAAATTCGACTTTGGTATATAAGTGCCCAAGAGGGTGAAACCCTTAATGATATTAAGTTTACTCCTGAGAATATCATCAATAATGACGGTATAGTAATTACTGTGTCAAGCTATGTTATTGTATTTGCCTCGCTTTTCTTGCTATACTTGATATTCTCGTGGCTAACGAAATTTTTATTGAGCAAGCAAATGAATAGATTGACTCAACTGGGCAAACCCAAAATGACTTCACAGGAACTTTATATTTCTGGCGAGGAAACTGCTGCTATCGCAGCCGCTTTATCAATGTATTTCAACGAGACGCATGACTTAGAGAACACCGTCCTTACTATAACAAGAGTGCAGAAACCATACTCCCCATGGAGTTCTAAGATATATAATATTCCACCTACACCAAGAGTTAGATAATAATTTTGGATATAAATCATGAAAAAATACAGTTTTACGATACGCGGAAATAATTACGAAGTCAATATTAGAAATATTGATGATGAAATTACCGACATTGAAGTAAATGGCACTCGCTATGAAGTAGAAGTGCATAGAGCAGTTAAACAAGCAAAAACGCCAAAATTGATGCGTTCAAGAATTGAGCCACTCGATCACGGTGAAAAAGCCAGAACCAGCAAACCTACAGAGAGAAAAGGTGCAGGAACCGTTAAAGCTCCATTACCCGGTACAATATTAGAAGTTAAAGTAAAGCAGGGTGATGAAGTTAAAATTGGCGACACTTTGCTTATTATGGAAGCTATGAAGATGGAAAACAATATAAAAGCGGATAGACATGGTACGATAGAGTCAATGAAGGTGAATGTCGGTGATTCGGTTCTTGAAGGTGATGTTTTGGTAGAAATAGGGGGCTAAAGATATGGATGGCGTAATGCGTTTTCTGGAGTTCACTGGCTTTGCCAATGTAACTTATGGACATTTGATAATGATACTTGTTGGTTTAATATTTATCTTCTTGGCTATCAAGAAGGATTATGAACCACTGCTACTTGTGCCTATAGGATTTGGTATCTTGCTTGGCAATATTCCATTTGTAGAGAATATTGGATTGCAGCTTGGTATCTATGAAGATGGTAGTGTGCTTAATTATTTATATTTCGGTGTGCTGAAAGGTGTATATCCACCTTTGATATTTCTTGGAATAGGAGCAATGACCGATTTCTCAGCATTGCTTTCCAATCCTAAGCTGATGCTTCTCGGAGCTGCAGCTCAAGTTGGTATTTTTATAACATTCCTTGCGGCTTTGGCTCTCGGATTTGATGCCGATCAGTCAGGAGCTATTGCTATTATCGGTGGTGCCGACGGTCCGACAGCTATCTTTCTTTCGTCGAAACTTGCTCCGGAGTTGATCGGTTCAATTGCAATTGCAGCTTATTCATATATGGCACTCGTCCCTGTGATACAGCCGCCAATTATCAAGCTTCTGACTAACAAGAAAGAACGCATGATAAAAATGAAACCACCAAGGTCGGTTTCTAAGATCGAAAAGATAATCTTTCCTATTGTTGGTTTGTTGCTTACTACATTTATATCACCTGGTGCTTTACCACTTTTGGGTATGCTTTTCTTCGGTAATCTATTGAAGGAATCAGGTGTAACTAAGAGATTAGCAGACACTGCAAGCAAACCACTAATTGATATTGTTACAATATTGCTTGGATTAACCGTAGGTGCTTCTACACAGGCAACTACATTTTTAACCCCTCAGTCAATAATGATATTTATACTTGGTGCTATCTCATTTATGATAGCAACTGCTGGTGGAATATTGTTTGCTAAGGTTATGAATCTATTTTTAAAGGGAGATAATAAGCTGAATCCGATGATCGGAGCTGCTGGTGTTTCTGCTGTGCCAGATAGTGCCAGAGTTGTTCAGGGGCTTGGTATTAAGGAAGACCCAACGAACTATCTGTTGATGCACGCAATGGCACCAAACGTATCTGGTGTTATTGGGTCGGCAGTTGCAGCAGGAATCTTATTAAGCTTTTTGCTTTAATTGATTTGGTGTCATTCCTGACGGAGCGGAGTTCAGGAATCTCTTTCTTATGTAGGGAATACGCGCGCGTGTTCCCTACTGCTTTTTGTATTCTCCTAAGAAGCTAAGCAGCGTAGCTGCATGCAGTTTATAGCATAAAAATATTTTGATATTTATTAGCAGCGTAGTTGCGATCCGTTTGTATTAAAAGAAAAAACCAGCCCAATTCCCGCCCCTTCTTCCATAGCCACGACTTTTAAGTAGTGGTAAGTTATTCCCTTACACTAATGGGCTTTAGCCCAACACTTCTTATATTGGGCTAAAGACCGGATTATTATTCTTGGGATATCTTGTCACGAGCTGAAGCACGTGGCTATTCAAGATATTCTCTTCAATAGCCACTACTTTTAAGTAGTGGAAGTGATTAGTTTGTTGTCAATACATATACTATCTTAATTATTAAAGGGATACAATAACATTAAGAATAAATAACTATATATATATATATATTAATGACTTACGGTGATTTGCAAAACAGACAAGTCTTCTTTAATGAAAATAATTAAATAAATATTTGGAAATATCAAAGGAAATTGCTATAGTGCACAAAAAGGATAAAAAACAAAATGAAAAATCAATAGAAAATAATGAAGCCCCACACTCGAAGAATGCAGGGCAGTCATGCCCGCAATTAAGCGGGCTACAGAACAGCTGCAATGTAAGCATTCTTTGGTGAAAAGGCAAATATATAATTATTTGTTTAAGTTTTTTTCGGAGGATGTTATGAAGAGGTTATTTTGGTTTGTTGCGATTTTAGCTATTGTATGCAGTTCAGTTCTCACTAAAGCTGATTGCCCACCAGATATCGAAACGTGGGAGTGCTATGAGGATGCAGTAAATTTTTATTATTGTAGTGGTGGTTATTTCCCTGATTGCGTCATTGAATTTGACTATTGTATACGAGTAGGATGGGACGGACAAACGTATCACAGAGATGTTTATATAGACCGCTGGGAAATAAAAAATGGTTCTTGTAATTGTATTGATCCACAACAATTAGCTCTTCTTTATATATTTCAGAATCATCATCTCCTATTAGCATTCCCAGGTAATACAAATTTTGTTATTCATACTCAGCCATGTTGGCGATTAGAGGGATCTGTCCATCTAGCTTGCGAAGATGATGCATGTTGTTTGTCTGAATATACAGTTAGTTACAACAAATATTGGGATAAATTAGAAGAAAAATGGATTATAGTAATTACTGGGGTCGAATTTCTTGGATATACGGATCCATTAGTTACTTGCGAAGGGTATGGTTGTGTATCAAACTGTACTAGTTGGATATTTCCTGATAATGATTGGGACGATTATATATCAAGTAATATGGAATCCATAGAATTTGATGATGAGTTAGAGCAACCTAAACAGGTGATTCTTAGTAATCAAACCAAAATGAATAATAGTAAGAATATAATTGTCTATCCAAATCCAAATTCTGGATATATAACTATAGATTTACAAATGATAGAAACTGAAATATCTAATTTGCAAATCTCTGATTTGAAGGGAAAGATAGTATTTGAAATTTGTGAAAATGAAATTAACGAGAGAAATTTACTAAATATTGATATAAGCAATTATCAATCAGGTATATACAACGTATATGTTTATTCTAAAGATATAGCAACATATCATACAAAATTTATTATTGAAAGATAAAGTATTAGTTCTAATATCTGTAAAGGATTGTTATGAATAAAATTAAAAAAGTTATAATAAGTATACTCATTATATTTATTTTCCATGCACCATTGTATTCTGCAGTTTGGAAGAATCTTGGATATTTCAAGAGTGTATATATGCCAGATTACAATGCGTTTATTTGGGACCTTGAAATAGTTGATGACTCTACATTTCTTGCAATTTGTTCTCTCGATGTATTGGGTGGGTACTGTGATATTCGCAGAACAACAAATTCAGGAGAAACATGGCAAGTTGTTTTCATTGATAGCACTGGCAACACTGGTAGAAGACCTGGGTTTAATTATTTGTTGAATAACGATTGCTTGGTTACTTCTAATGAAGGGATTTTAATTCACAGTAGTGATAAAGGAAAAACTTGGAAAAAAACTCAACTTGATAAAGACTCATCATATTACTTTTCTTTTAAAAATAACAAATGTGGAATACGTTATGCAACAAAAAATAATGTCTATAACCAGTATGATTTTGATTATACTATAGATGGTGGAATAACATGGAGGGATTTATATCTACCCGATGATTATAAGGTTAATACAGTATTTTTAAATATGTATAATATAAATTTTCTTATTGGGTATAATTATAATCCAAATGATGAAGAATCAATTCCAACATTTATAAGAGTCGAGGATTCATTAAGAAAATGGACAAAGTACGAAGCGCCAAAGAATATGCTTAACTTTTCATTACCTGATTCCATAAATTGTTGGGGTACTGGTGAAAATAAGGATGTAAGTAGTATAAGGCAGTATATTTATTACTCAAATGACGGTTGCAAAACATGGCAAACTATTAGAGATACTAATTACAATTCAACTCAATTGAATGATATAAAATTTACTGATTCCAAGAATGGGATTATTGCAGGAGAACCTTATGAATTAATTAGAACTACTGATGGTGGAAATACTTGGATTAATGATGAATATGAAGGGCTTCCGAGTGATTTAAAAGGAACAATATTTATTGATTTTAAGATATTATCATTTAAAAAGTTTGGTGATAAATTAATTGCTTTAGGATATATGAAACTAAATGCAACTCATTCAATGTTTTTATTAGATATTTCAAATACAACATATATTGA
>Ga0272443_10004172_pt1 | contig 16075 bp, 13 predicted proteins | sample SSMAcet12_FD_193581 | JGI IMG/M metagenome (GOLD analysis project Ga0272443, IMG submission 193581) | Marine sediment archaeal communities from Little Sippewissett salt marsh, Falmouth, MA, United States - SSM-Acet-12 | ecosystem: Environmental > Aquatic > Marine > Wetlands > Sediment ... | reverse complement strand
GCTCTGGGACGCTCTGCGGACGGAATGGCCGAGGGACATACAACATGGGGGCGAGGCTGGGAATGTACAAGTCCTTACCAACAACGTTACATCGAGCACATCGGTTTTCGCCCAAGCAACGGCGACGGGGATCGTGTAGAAGAAACCGAGATGAATAGACTTCCCGCTGCACGGATCGGTATAATGAACCAACAGAGTACGTTTACCAGCCGCGAAAAGGGTAAGGTATGAATCCATACATCATTTCGACGATTGTAGGGACGATTCTGGGCCTCAAGAGAGCGTGCCCCAAGTGTCAGCGCACCCAAGTCGTCCCATCTGAGCTCAAGCACGCCGTCGTGACTTGCAAGTTCTGTGGAGCAGATATCCCGCCAGCGCGCACGGACGGGTAGAATTCGAGTCAGGTAACGCGAGACTCCGGCTCACCGGCGGCAGGTAGCGAAGGAGAACACCGTTAACGCGCTGCGTCACCGGTTTGTGTCCCGACTTCGCCCACGCACAATCTGCGGTTACGATGTCCGGTTCTGGAACAGCGGAGAAGCGTTATCCGGAAAGGGACACTTGAGTATGCGATATGTCCTGGCCATTCTGCTAACAACGACGGCCTCGGCCAGCGACATCCTTGCCACCCCCTGGAGCGAATGCTGCGCGAACCAGAATCAGCCCAAAGATGCAGTCACCCTGGAGGCCGGCGATCCCCAACTCTTTGTCGACGACTGGATCATCGGCGAGCAAGATAACCTCAAGCGAACCCTGCACCAGCCGGTCAAGGATCACAGGGGCGAAAAACCGATCATCCCAACGCCCCCAGGCCAGCGGACATTGACCGCCAAGAGCACCATCCTCTACGACCCTGGCCTCAGGCGATATGTCATGTACGCCAAGGCCCTGCCCGCCGCCAGGATCTATCGCTACGTCTCCGACGACGGGATGACCTGGCGAGGAGGTGATGACGGTAAGCTCCAGCAGGTTCAGATCGACCGACGTCACCCGGTCGAGGGCGTCATCCTCGAAAACCAATATACGGCCATGCATACCGCCTACTACGATCCCGACGCCCCCGAGTATCCCTACAAGGCGTGGTGGGGTTTCGGCAACTGGGGCCCCGAGTACGAGGGCTTCTACTACTCCCGTTCCAAGGACGGCATCCAATGGGAGCGCCGCCAGCAGGTGGTGAACTGTTTCAACGGCGGAGGTGACCCGTCCTCGGTGACCATTCACCAGGACGGGCAGACCGTCTACGGGCCGGGAGATACGACCCGGTTCAGTTACGATCCCGTCACCGGTCGCTTCCTGGGTATCTTCAAGTTCTTCCGGCCCGATCCCGTCGGGCCCGGTAATCAACTTCGCTCTCGGGCTTATGCGTTCTTCGACCGGCTTGATGAGAGGTTCGACATCGACCGCCTCGACCGCGTTGCCCTGTTGCCTTCCGCCAAGGCAGAAAACGGCGACCAGCCCACCGACGAGTATTATGCGTCGACCGCCTATCGCTGCGGCAATTTGTGGCTGGGCGAGTTGCTCGTCTGGCACAGCAGGGACGATTACCCCTATTCGGAAGACGGCTGCACCTTTGCCAAGCTGGTCTCCAGCCGTGACGGGCTGCACTGGAAGAAGGTTCGGTTCCCCAACGAGGACGGCATCCCCGAGGTGTATGTGCCCAACGGTCCGGAGGGCGGCAACGACGGTCAGAACGATGGCGGGCACATGAGCCTCTTCAGCCAGGGGCCGCTGCGTATCGGCAACGAGTTGATCCTCTACTACGGCTGCACTTCCTATGGCAAGAACACTCCTCGACCCAAGCGAGTCAGCGGTGGCGGGATCTTCCGGGCCCGCTTGCGTCCCCACGGCTTCGTCTCCGTGGACCAGGGCAGCCTGACCACCCGGCCCCTACGATTCAAGGGCCAGAAACTTTCGGTCAACAGCAGGGGCACGGTGATCGTCGAAGTTCTCGAAATTGAGGGAAAGGTGCTCGGTGCCGCGCGGGTGCACGGGGACAGTCTCGACCATCACGTTCGTTTCGACGGCGCCTCGTTGGGCAAACTGGCTTCGGGGAAGCGGGTACGGCTCCGGTTCAGCGTGAACGGCGACGGGGAACTCTATTCTTTCACCGTCAATTGAGGACCGCCGGAGCCATCCGGGACAGCGATCATAAGGTCAACGTTTCTTCTGGGTCTTGTCGAAGGCCTCGATGATCCGCTGCCGCTCGGCGGCATAAACCTCGAACTGGACTTCAACCCGCTGGACGCTCAGCGTTGCCGGCGGGGCATAACATCGCCAGCCACAGGTCTGAGAGTCGCCTGTCAGCCGGGACGATAGGATGACGGCACGTTCACGGGCGGCAATAGGAAGCGCTCCTCGCCGAAAACGGCATCTGGCCTGAGATCGAGGCAAGATCCCGTCAAATCGTGTTCGCTAGTCGCATGCCGGCGTGATGAGATCGACGCGGGAGCTTCAGGAGCGTTCAGTAGTTGTATCACCGCGATCAGCGGTTCCCCGAAGTCCTACAATGCCAAGCCTAAGCCCGTTGTCCATGGTCCTGAATGTGAATAGCGTGCGGGTTGAGTTCTAAGGCTGACCAGTGGAGCCCTGCCGTCAACGAATTGACGTGTGTTCAGCCGCGCGCCGGTTTTTGGCCCGGCGCCCCCATGAAGGGCTGCTCATCGCCATAGCCGTGCGATTGAGCGGCAATTACGGCAAGCATGCCGATTGCCACGGACGTTCTCAAGGCGCACACTTTCCCTTTCGATAATGTTGAAATCATAGAACTATCCTTCGTGTGTCAGATGTTTCAGAATTACGAACCGCATCTCGCGACTATCTTAAACGCCGTGGGAAACGCAGGAACAGCGTAAACATTGCAAGAATAAGTGTGGTTGGTTCGGGAATAAGATAGGTCAACTCTCCCCGGACAACGATGATTTCGTAGTTCAGCCCTTCCGCGTGCATAAATAGGCTATGTTCATCAAATGCACTGAGATCAGGAGGGGTGAGTGGCAATAAGTCATCAAATAAGGCCTCACCCGTCTCGTCACGAAGATTGATTCCCAGTTCCCAGATGCTGTAATCCAAGAATTGGAATCCATATGAACCTATTGAAATAAGGTCCCTTCCTGAGGATGTGTTGTCATATACCAAAATGTCTCCAGCATTATCAGATGGTGCCACCAAAGAGAGACTGGCAATTTGAACTGCGAATCCGTCGGCGCCCGAATCGTATTTACCAATTCTCGGGTCGTTCGGATAGAGATCCGGCATGGTCGAGTCGAAAGTGTAGCTCCCACTGAATAACGACCCCACTTGAACGTCCGGCGGAAGGACGGAAGCGGCATCATCGACTTCGGTTATCACCCCGCCGAACTCGAACGTAATGATCGCCCCCGACGCCTGACCGGCCGCGAGTGCCAGCGTGACGCAAGCAAAAAGCCGTGCTTTAATCATGTCCATTCCCTCCCGGGGTTTTTACAGCCCCATCGCAGCCACCGTTACAGCCCCTCAGTTGCAGGCCACGGGCTTGCGGTTACCGTTCCTCACCGGCGCGAACCTTCCACGCCCAAGACCGGCCTGTCCCCGTCGGCCCCGTTGCGCCCCCATCGTATTCAGCCCTGCTTGCTCTCCTTCCGGTCGGCGTGACGCGCGACGACACAGCCAAGGCCTCCTGTCGCGCAAGCCCCCCCGTCGCTCAGGCACCCATTGCCCCGAATGCCGTCCAGCTTTTCCGATGAAATTACGAGGTCAATAATGCCATTGCTGTAATATGTATGGCACTAAGGCGCCTGTCAAGCGGGTGTGGACTTCTTTTATCATGCCCGCGTTGTGGCATTAATTGGGTATTCATGATCGACATGCGGATTACGCGGCTTATTTCTATCGCAAGGCGGTCACCAATCAGGTGGGGACTTTGCTCTTTATGATGTCAGGTGTTGATCCTATTTTAAGGGAAACACGCGGATTCACGCAATCGATGCCGGTGTAAAAGGGCAGTATAGTCCATGTCGGGTCGCGCGGGCGTAACTGGGCAAGATCCGTGAAATCCCGGTCCAGAGCTATCGCTCCGCCGTGGACGTCCCCGGTATCTGTCTGGAATCCGGCTGCGTTCGCTAGTCGCACGCCGGCGTGACGAGGTCGACGCGGCACCAGTCGTCGGCGTTCACCAGGCCGCCTGTTTCGACTAGCCCAAAGGGTACCCTACCGCAGCGACTCGACCGGTGACGTTGCTCGGAGGTCGAGGCCTATGCGGTTTTTTGCGTGGGCGTGTACAGCCCAAAGCAGCCGGTTTTCTTCGCAGTGAATGTGAATTGCCGTGCAGAGTTTCAAGAGGGAGAAGCATCCTTTGATTTCCATCTAAGGGTGCCGGTAGAATCGAAAGCGTCTGGTCGATGCTGGCTGGATCGGAGGAGTAAAAACGCGGGTTTTTGGATTTAGGCTAACAGCCAATGGCTGCCTTGAGGAGCAACCGAACATGCTGCGGATATACGTAGGCATACTGATCGGTTTGACGATTGCCTTGTCGGGCTGCGGGACCGGGGCCCAGGACACGTTGCGCTGGTCGATGGCTGCTGAGGGATCGGCGGCTTCCTTGATGCTCGGCGATCAAATTCTGGCCGACGATATCCGGGTCGCAGAGGTCGATGGGTTCGCCACTTCCTGTCAGAACCAAGTGCTGACCCTGAGTGGGCGTTTTCCCGATACGGGACAAGGACCGTCCGCCAGCATCGTGATGACCCATCAGATCGACAACCCGAAACATCTCTGGATGCCGCACCTGTCGCCCACCGATGACCACGTGATGGGTGATCATTCGTTTCGCTCGCCGGCGATGATTCTCGCCGATGACCGGGTCGCGGTGGCTTTCATTCCTGATCTCGACGACGTGGCTGCGGGGCATCAGTCCGGCTGGAAAACGTGGATGAACTATCATCATCCTGAGCGGCGGATCGTCTTTGCCGCAGGCAACTACCGGACCGAAGGGCATGTGTTTTACGTGGCTGACCCCGTGGCCTATACCGGGCAGGAGGTTCGTCTCCGGGTCCACGTCCTGGCCAGCCGCGCGGCGGCGGATCTCAAGAACCCGTACGGCATGGCGGCCCGCTGGATCTGGCAGCGTTGGGGCCGACCGCGACATCAGGCCGGCGGCAGTCAGTCGGCGCCGATCGAGCGGTACGCCGAGTACATCCGGCGGTGGGCATTCACCGACAGCGGGTGGGCAGAGACGGTATGGCAGGAGTTCGAGATCGACGGACGGGCATGTGGAGCGCCGGCGTTCATCGTGGATGTCGCCCAGCATCCCTCGGTCCCGATCGACGAGCGACGGTGGCGCGAGCAGCGTTCGATCTGGAACCAGGCATGGTTCTCCACCCAGCGCTGCGCCAACGGGCTGCTGCGCTACGCACGCCAGACCGGCTCGGAGGACCTCGCCCGGCGGGCCCGGCTCTCGACCAACCTGGCTCTGGCGGCCCCGCAAACCGACGGCCTTTTTCCCTCGGTCTATACGACCGCCCCACGCAAACGGCGCTCCTACCGGAGTTATCGCGACATACCGGGCTGGGACCAGGGGCGGTGGACGAACTCCGATCGCAGGCCGTCGGATGCTTCTGAAGATGCGTATCACCTCGTGGACGCGGCCTTTACGGCTCGGCTTCTGCTGGAATGGAGCGATCTGGCCGGCGGTGATCCGGAAGCCCTCGGCTACGTCGACCGATTCGTCGAACGGCTCCTGGCCCTGCAGCGCGACAGCGGGGCGTTCCCGGGATGGCTCGAGCCCGATGGTCGGGTCGTCCCCACTCTGGCCGAAGGACCGGAGACCGCGATGAGCGCTACCCTGCTGCTGGAGGTTCTTAAGCGCAAGCCGGGCTATGCTGCCTGTCGCCGGGCGGCGGTGGCGGCCTTGAACTACCTCGAACATGGACCGGTCGCCGAGGGAAGGTGGGAAGATTTTGAAACCTACTTCTCCTGTAGCCGCTGGGGCCGTGACGACCTGATCGGCAAGCGCGTCCAGCGCAACGGCATCTACAAGCAGAACACGCTGTCGATCTTCTGGAGTGGTGAAGCGTTTCTGGCGGCCTACCAGGTGCTCGGTGAGCAGCGCTGGCTGGACCTGGGCCGCCGCTGTCTGGATGAGCTTTCACTCTATCAGCAGGTGTGGGACCCTCCGTATATCGCCGCTTCGTGTCACGGCGGCTGGGGCGTCATGAACGGCGACGGCGAGTGGAACGACGCCCGACAGAGCCTCTTCGCGCCGCTCTATCTGGAGTACTACCGCCAGACCGGCGAGCAAACCTACTTCGAGCGCGGCGTGGCTGCTTTGCGGGCCTCGTTCGCCATGCTCTACTGCCCGGAAAACGAGCAGGTGCGGCGCCAGTATGAGCTGCGGCACCCGTTCTTCGGGCCGGAGAGCTACGGGTTCATGATGGAGAACATCGCACACGGCGGTCCGGCACCGGCCGACGGGAGCGCGATCGGTCCGTTTACGATCTACACCTGGGGCAACGGATCCGCACTGGCCGCTGCTGCGAAGATCCATGATCGGTATGGCGACGTCTATATCGATACTTCCCGCGTCCGGGCGTTCGGAATCGACGGGTGCGAGGCAAGCACCCGGGGAAATCGGGTGCTCATCCGGGACCGTTTCGGACGCGACCGCCTGACGGTGATGTATGACGACGGTACGCGCCGGGTGATACGGATGTCGGACGGACGCGCTGAACTGCCTCTGAGGCCGTGACCGGCACTCCGGTTATATCCCCTCATATCTGGTCTGTAGACGCGGGAAGACCAATGATCTTTTTTGGCCGTAGGATAGCTGGCCAGTGTCCGCCGGAGGGAGGTGCCGCCTTTTTTTCAGGCTATCCACAGGATTTGGTTATATCTCGGAGGAATGCCGAATGCTGTTTATAAGTTGATACAGTGAAGGTTGATCCGTCGAAAACGAACCGCGATCCGGCTTCAATGAAAGGATAAAGAAATAACTTTCAGTAAACCTGACACTAAGGGAATCCACCAAAGGCTGCTCAGGGCATATTCAACGCGGGATTCAAGGCCGGTACTGATTGCTATCCCGAAATAGCGGACTATGATGAAAATTGTTGTAATGTGCAGAAAACGTCTACCCCTCGACAGGCGGCCACGTGACTTGCATAAGTTACAAGCTTTCGTAACGAGGTGGACAGATCATGATTGAGCAACTGATCGACACCGAGGACGAAGCCATGGATAAGGAATTAATGCCTGCTTCGGAATCACAAAAGAAGGTGACCGCCAAGGCACGAGCCTGGTCCCGATCGCCACGGGGGCGGAAGCGCAGCCATGAACTGGCTGACCTCGGTGTCATCGCCAGCCGTTTGGCCCATGAGATCCGTAACCCGCTGAGCACGATGCGCGTTCAAGCAACGGTTATCCAGCGGAAAATCTCGAAGGGAAAGCCGGCTGATCTCGAGTTGGCCAGCGAGCAATTGGCTGCTTTCCAAAATGAGATTACCCGTCTGGAAAAATTGGCTGATGCATTTCTGGCCTACGGTCGGCCCCCGGAGGCGAAACCCGAGGAGATCCATGTTAAAGACTTTGTCCGCAGTTTGATAGAGCTTCTTGAACCCGAATGCAAAACCAGGAACGTGGACTTGGTTCTTCAGGTCAGCAAGTCCGCGCAAGACGCCGTCATATTCATGGACCGTTCTCAACTCGAGCAGGTATTACTGAACCTGACGAGAAATGCGAACAAAGCCATGGAAAACGGTGGTGTATTGACAATCGTGCTTTGTAAGCGGGGAGTCAAGAACATCGGCATTGGGGTTGTTGACACCGGTTGCGGCATTGCTCACGATAAGATGTCAACCGTATTTGAGCCCTTCTTTTCTACGCGGCACGATGGAAGCGGCCTGGGATTGGCGATTGCCCGGCAGATCGTCGAAGCCGCCGGGGGATACATCCGGGTCGAATCCGAGCTGGACCGTGGCAGCTGTTTCGAGGTTGTCTTGCCACTTCCGTCATAAATACCGTCCGCCGTGGACCACATCAAACAATTCCGGGCCGGGATACAAGTCTTTGACGCCTGAACGCATCTCATAATTGATTGCCTTAATGATTTGATGGTTTGGTGCAGCGTAGCCAGCATATCGAGACACGATGGATGATCCTGGTTCGCCGCTTAGATCCAGACCTATCAGCTAAACGGGGCTGCTGCGCAGTTTTCATCAAAAGAGCACAGCGACCATCGTCCCGACGGATGGTCTATCGGCAAGACGGTGCCATGCTGAGCGGAATATGCCCGGAAGAAGCGCCAGACTGTCGGTTCATATGCTTTATGACCGCCACATTTCAGACAGATTGTCGCGAACCGCGACAGGTGCCTGAGGGACCCATCTGATCCTGCCGGTTTCTGCCATCCCCGGCTGGCATCGACCTTGCATAGGTCGAAGGGGGGCGCACTCCCTGAATCAAGCAGGAAAAATGGGAGGTGACCGTATGGCGTTCAAGGCATCATCGACCGTAACTGACTACTTGAATACCGGGTACAATTATACCGCGAAACCCCAGGAGTAATTCCAATGAGCCGAGTAGCAATCAACGGATTGGGTCGGATCGGCCGGGCGACATTGAAAGTGCTGGCCGAAACCCCGGATCTCGAACTCGTGGCCATCAATGATCTCGTGCCCGCTACGAACCTTGCGTATCTGATTCGGTACGACACCGTTTACGGCAGATCGAAGAAGACGGTCCAGGCAGAGGACGGCCGTCTTCGGGTGGGTGAAATCGACTGCCAGGTGTTGTCCGAAAAGGAGCCTGCGAACCTGCCCTGGAAAAAGCTGGGCATTGATCTCGTATTCGAGTGCACCGGCCTCTTCCGGAAGGGAAACGAGCTCGAAAAACACCTGAAGGCGGGTGCCGGTCAGGTTGTGCTTTCGGCCCCAGCCAAGAGCGATGATATCAAAACCATCGTCAACGGCGTGAACGACTTGCCCGAGAAAGCCGTTCGGATCGTCTCTTGCGCCAGTTGCACGACGAACTGCATCGCGCCCTGCGCTGAGGTCATCGACCGGCGGATCGGGGTGGCCAAAGCGGCCATGACCACGGTACATGCATACACGTCCACCCAGAGCATCGTGGATGGGCCGAGTAAGAAGGTGCGCCGCGGTCGCGCAGCGGCGGTAAACCTGGTACCCACATCGACCGGCGCGGCTCAGGCGACAGCCAAGGTTGTTCCGTCATACGAGAACCGCTTCGATGGCGTGGCGATCCGCTGCCCTGTACCCGTGGGGTCAATATCAGACATTACATTTGTCACCAAACGACGCACCTCGATAGAAGAAGTCAACGATATCTTTCGCGAAGAGGCTGCAAGCGAGCGATACCAGGGTATCCTTGGGATTTCTGAGGATTCCATTGTTTCCTCGGACATCATCGGTGACCCTCGCGCCTCCGTCGTGGATCTGGAAATGACTCGGGTCATCGACGGTGATCTGGTCAAAGTCATGAGCTGGTACGACAACGAATGGGGCTACACCAGCCAGATGGTCCGCCTGGCCCTTCGGATGCTGGGTCATCCGGTTCCGGAGTTGTCGGCCGTCTAGCAACGCGAGGTTCGGATCCTGCGAATCGACGGGCCATGAGGATGCATGAGCCGGCCTGCCAAGGAGAAATTCGGATGGCAAGGACAATGCAGGCTTTTGTAATGAAGCGCATTGGCGAGGTGGGCTTCATGGAGAAACCGGCGCCGGAAGATCCGGGTCCGAACGGCGCGATCATTAAAACGACCCATGCGCTGGTCTGTACCTCGGATTGCCATACCGCCAGCGGGGCCATCGGCGAGAGGCAGAATCTGACTCTGGGGCATGAGGCTGTGGGTGTCGTGGCGAGTGTGGGAAGGGCGGTGGAAGGTATCAAGGAAGGCGCGAGGGTGGCTGTCAATGCAATCACCCCCTGTTTCAAGTGCGAGAACTGCCTTCGTGGCTACACGTCACAGTGCCGGGAGCTTCTCGGCGGCTGGAAATTCGCCAACATCAAGGACGGGGTGTTCGCGGAATACTTCCATGTAAACGACGCTTCAGCCAATCTGGCACCCGTGCCGGAAGCCGTCGCCAGCGAAGCGGCCGTGTATACGTGTGACATGATGTCCACCGGCTTCATGGGGGCCGAGCATGCGCAGATTCCGATAGGGGGCACGGTTGCGGTGTTCGCCCAGGGCCCCGTGGGGCTGATGGCGACGACCGGTGCACGGCTTCAAGGGGCCGGCATGGTTATTGCGGTTGAGACCGTGCCCGAACGGCAGGAACTTGCACGGCATTTCGGAGCCGACCATGTCATCGACTTCAAGAAAGTGGATCCCGTCGAGAGAATCCTTGAGCTGACCGGCGGAGAAGGTGTGGATGCCGCTATTGAGGCGCTCGGCGCCCAGCCCGCTTTCGAAGCCTGCGTGAAAGTGACCCGCCCCGGGGGAACCATCTCGAACATCGGCTATCACGGCGAGGGGGACTATGTGAAGATCCCGAGGGCCGCATGGGGTGTGGGGATGGGAGACAAGACGATCCGCACGGGCCTTTGTCCGGGCGGCAGGGAACGCATGAAACGACTGTTGCGGCTCATCGAGAAGGGGCGCGTCGACCCGACGCCGATGACGACGCACTCGTTCAAGTTCCCCGAGGTGGGCAAGGCGTTTGAGCTCATGAAATCCAAGGAAGATGGGATCATAAAACCGCTCATCGTCTTCGACAGGTGACCGGAGACGGGAGAATCTCGGTTGCGAAACCCGTCGCTTGCGTGTCCTTCTCAATCAGGTATCAATGCTGCCACTCCAACGAATGCGATTCGTCAGAATTCAATGTAGGACAACATGATGGCCACAATCAGCGACACGAGAAGAATCAGGAAAAATACGCTGAGAACGGTTCCGGCGGCCTCTTGCTTCTGAATTTCAGACTGCGCTTCTGCGGGTGTGCGCGGCGGCGGCGGTGGAGCCGGCGGGGATACTGCGGCCAGCAGCAACAAAACGAACAGCCCGACCAGCAGAAAGGGCAACCAGTAACCGCCCCACAAAGGAGGACCTACCGGTGCGAGCCATCGTCCGCCGGCCCAGATGGCCAGGAAGAAGATCGTGAACAGAAACATCGCCGCCAGGGAAACCGCGCCGCCGGAACGTGAGGGATGGCGCCAACGCAGGGGGCCTGTCAACACGAGAGCGAACAGCAAGGCCAGAAGAAACGCTTAGATGAGATCGATCTAAAGTATGTGTCTTCCTCTGTCAGGCGATAGTGATCGCCTCGTCTCGATAGATGTCCTGAATCAGATTCAGAAGGCGGATACCCTCTTTCATGGGGCGCTGGAAGGCCTTCCGTCCCGAGATCAGTCCCATACCGCCCGCTCGCTTGTTGATGATGGCCGTTCGCGCTGCCTGAGCGAAATCTTTTTCACCGGAGGCACCTCCCGAGTTGATCAGGGGAATTCGACCCATGTAACCGTTGGCCACCTGGTAGCGCGTCATCTCGATGGGGTGATCTCCAGGCATCATATCTTCATAAACGGCGGATCTGGTGCGGCCGAACTTCAGCGCTTCGAAACCTCGGTTTGTCTGCGGGAGCTTCTGTTTGAGCAAATCCGCCTCGATCGTGGCTCCGAGGTAGTTCGCCTGGCCTGTCAGGTCGGCGGCCGCATGGTAATCCGCCTCATCCCTCTTGAACGCACTGTTGCGAAGGTAGCACCACAGAACGGTCACGAGCCCCAATTCGTGCGCTTGTTGAAAAGCCTCTGAAACCTCCTGGATCTGTCGCCTCGATTCCGGAGACCCGAAGTAAATGGTGGCGCCGACGGCGACCGCCCCCAAGTCAAAAGCCCGGTGCACTTGGCTGAACATGATCTGGTCGTAGGAATTGGGGTAACTCAGCAGCTCGTTGTGGTTCAGCTTGACGATGAAGGGGATGCGGTGAGCATAGCGGCGGCTCACCGCGCCCAGGACGCCCACGGTGGACGCCACCGCGTTGCAGCCGCCTTCGCAGGCAAGACGAACGATATTCTCAGGATCGAAGTAATCCGGATTAGGCTGGAAACTCGCACCTGCCGAGTGCTCTACGCCCTGATCGACGGGCAGGATCGATAGATACCCCGTACCCCCCAGACGGCCGTGATCCAAGATAGCCTGGAAGTTGCGCAAGGTTGACGCGGAGCGGTCCATCGGAGCGAGCACCCGTTCCACGAAGTCGGGTCCAGGCAGATGGAGACGCTCGCGAGAGATCCCGCGGGCCTCGTAGGCCAGCAACTCTTCCACATCACGACCGAGCAGTTGTTCAAGTGTCTGGCTCAGATTCATGGCTCGCAAATGTCGGGTTGACATCTCCTTCAGGCCCGTCCGGCACCTTATGGCAACAGGCGGCACGCGAAAGCAACGACATGCTCATCCACTCGATCCGATCTGCATGCAATATACGTGCCGTCGAGAACCGCTGGAAAAGTTCTGCTTTCAGCGTCCTCTGAATCGGACGAGGAGCCGTCTTGCTGGATGCACACTGGCCCAAAGGAGTCTGTATGCGACACTCTGTCCGAAGACGCACTCTGGTCGAAGGGCACTGCGGACAGATTGTCGACCCGGCCCGGACCGAATCAGACGCCCGTCCCCAACTTCAAAAAGGTTGCTTCTACGACCTGTGTCGGAAAAACCCCATCGGCCGGCCCCGCCCGGAGGGCTCGGAAAGAGACCCTCCGGACGAGATTGGCCTGTTGCCCGCGCCATAATATTCAGCTGCAAGCCGGCGCCGATCACGTGGGATTTCATTCGATCATGAGATCGTTGTCGACCCACGTTGCGCCGCCTTCGTAGGCATTCTCTGTTGCAGCGTCGTACTCGGACCAGGAATCAACCGTGCCCGTCAGCGTGGCGACGCCGTCTTCGATCGTCACCATCAGGGCCCGATGGCGGAACGTTCGCTCGAGCAACTAGGCATAGGCCGCCTCGAGCCGATCGGTCGACGCCCGGGATGCTCGCCACAGTTGGCCCGGATGCTCGGGCGCGTGGAGAAAGCGCGAGCAGAGCATGGGGGTCAGCGTGAGTGCCGTGAACGTGGAGGCGCCGACCGTCACTGCGACAGTCAAGGAGAATTCCAGAAAAAACCGGCCGATCAATCCCGCTGTGAATGCTACGGGGATGAACACCGCTGCGAGAGAAAGAGTGTTTGCGATATTCGGAAAGGCCACCTCATCGGTGCTGGTTTGGGCGGCCTGTCTCTTGTCATCGCCTTTTTCAAGATGGCGATAGCTGTTCTCGAGTACCACCACTGCATCGTTGATGACAATGCCGATGGCCAGGATCAACCCCATCAGGGAAAGTACGTTGAGACTGAAGCCGAACAGATGGATCAGGGCCAGGCCGCCGACCCGCTGAGTGGGACTGTCTTTGGTGACCAGGTCCGGCCATTTATCCTCGTTCTCCTGGAGTTCGTTCTTCAATTCATCGTATTCGGTGTCGGATATCTCGGGATGGTCCAGGACGTAGTAGCGCCAGTTGTGGTACTCGATCTTTTCTCGCAGCGTTTCCGCCCGACTGCGCGCCTGCGACTTGGTCATCTCTTGCGTGGCTTTGCCCTTATGTTTCTTTTTGCTGTTCATTTGCGGCATTTCTATTCAGCATTCCGCGTGCAAGGATCGGCTAGATCGGGGCCGCTCACTCTCTCCGGTTACCCGCGAAATAAGGATGTGACAGTCTGTCGATCTTGCTTAAGCAAAAGCTCACGGCGGGTGGACATTCTGTCGCTGGGCGGTTCGGTTACTCGTCGCGCCTTCAGGCGTATTTGGACACCTTCGGATAAAGCGACAATTTAAAAAGCTATATTTTTCCGATGGTGGGAACTTTGACGACCAGCCTCAAAGGGAAAACCATATCATTCATGGTGGTTTTCGACCGTATACCATTTCAGGTTTCCCATTGATTCGATGATGGCCGCGGCCCGGGGTGGCTGATCGACCTGGACCTGCGTGACAGGCAGCCAGAGAGACGGAGAAGCGCCGGCGCATCGGAAAGCTGCGACCAGAAGTCACAGTGCCAACGCCTGGTATCAAACTTGCACCGTTACTTTCCGAAAACAATACGGCTCGGGAGAACAGGGGGGTGCTTGTCGGACATCCGTTGGTTAGAGTGAGGCATGACTGCTGGGTTCCTTATGCTTCTCGACGAACAGAAGCCTCGTCCGCAGTCAGCGTCAGGGGAATACGCCAGGACTGGGAGCGCGAAAACGGAGTACCAACATGGATTTGAAGCTCATTCAACAGCTCAAGAGGCCGGGAAAAACAAAAATAGTCATGTGCGTGATGGACGGGCTGGGCGGTCTGCCAGGGCCTCACAATGGCAAGACAGAATTGGAGACCGCCAAAACGCCCAATCTGGACCGACTCGCAGCAGAGGGTATCTGCGGGCTTCATGAGCCGATACGTGCGGGCATTACGTCCGGGAGCGGGCCTGGGCACCTCGCCCTATTCGGGTATGACCCGATCGCTTATCAGATCGGTCGAGGTGTGTTGTCGGCATTGGGGATCGGGTTCGCACTGGAAAGAAACGATGTCGCGGCTCGCGGGAATTTCTGCACCGTGGATAAGGAGGGGAAAGTGACCGATCGCCGTGCGGGGCGCATTGAAACCACACGGAACGAGCAACTGTGCGATCTATTACGAGCTATCGAAGTGCCCGGCGCCAAGGTGTTTGTCCAAACGGTAAAAGAACACCGTTTCCTCCTGGTGCTTCGTGGTGAGGGGCTGGAGGGGGACCTTCAGGATACAGATCCGCAGGAAACCGGTAGAGAACCGTTACGCCCGGAGGCACGTTCCGAAGGTGCGGGGCGCACGGCCCACCTGATTACGCAATTTCTCGAGAAGGCAAAAGACCGGCTCGCCGAACAACACCCGGCCAACATGGTGCTTCTGCGGGGTTTTGCGAAGTTGCCCGACTGGCCTGCCTTCGAAGATGTCTACGGACTCCGTGCGGCAGCCGCGGCAGACTACCCCATGTACCGGGGCGTGGCTCGTCTCCTGGGAATGGAGGCACTTCAAGTCGGTTCCGGGCTGCGGGATAAGATTGCGTCCTTGAAGAAGCGTTGGGATGACTTTGACTTCTTCTTCGTGCATGTCAAGCATACGGATAGTTCTGCCGAGGACGGGGATTTCGACCGCAAAGTCGCGGAAATCGAGAACGTGGACGCTTGTCTTCCCGATTTGCTCGATTTGAATCCGGATGTCATCCTCGTGACCGGTGATCACTCCACTCCGGCCGCACTGAAGAGCCACAGTTGGCATCCGGTTCCTGTTCTTTTGCACGCCACGACGTGCCGTCCGGACACCGTACGAGCATTCGGTGAAAGGCCATGCTCTGCGGGCGGCCTGGGAGCCCGGTTCCCAGCATGCGACTTGATGCCGTTAGCCTTGGCCCACGCGGAGAGAATGTCCAAGTTCGGCGCCTGAGTCGAGTGGACACCCGAGTGATGTGTTCGCGACCCGGCTATCCTGCTCTCAAGAAACTGATAGCGAGCTTAGAATACGCGCTACTTCTTGTAGAACCGAGACTGCCGGGCGAACGGCCTCTACGTCATGTCGGAGTCCATCTGGATAGTGATTCAGCAGCGGCTGCGTCACACGGCGGTACTGTTCAAGACGCTGATTGAGCGCGTCTTTTCGACGGTCATCACGGCGCCCCTGGCTGGCTGCCCGTCCCAGAATCCGCTCTTCAAGTTCCGCGTCATCATCGCAGGCAAGATGAATGATACACTTTATTGCCAGGTATTCATTAAGTTTTCTGGCCTGTTGGGTTGTTCGTGGGATTCCGTCGAGCAGCAACACGTCATGGTCCGGCGTAAAGACGTTCTGCTCAATGAGACCATGAACCTGCTTTTGCCAGATTCTGAGGATTATGTCGTCGGGGACAAGCTCACCCTTTTCCATGTAGCGACGCACTTCCTGCCCTTCGTCGCTTTTCGGATCGAGGCTCCGCAGCATTTCGCCCATTTCGAGATGGTAGAATCCGGGTAACACCCCTATCGCCCTGGCTTGAGTGCCTTTGCCTGCTGCAGGGGGGCCAATGAATATGATGCCGGGAAATCTGTAAGCCATGATC
>Ga0272443_10004169_pt1 | contig 16085 bp, 16 predicted proteins | sample SSMAcet12_FD_193581 | JGI IMG/M metagenome (GOLD analysis project Ga0272443, IMG submission 193581) | Marine sediment archaeal communities from Little Sippewissett salt marsh, Falmouth, MA, United States - SSM-Acet-12 | ecosystem: Environmental > Aquatic > Marine > Wetlands > Sediment ... | reverse complement strand
GGAGCATGCGCCGTGCCTGCGCTCATCGAGGCGCTCGCGGATACGGATGAGGAGGTACGCGGTGCTGCTGGCGCTGCGCTGGCCTGGATCGGGCCGGAAGCCAAGGCGGCTGTCCCTGCACTTGCACATGCGCTTCGGGACACGGAACCGGACGTACGCTTTTGTGCCGGCTGGGCGCTGGGCGACATCGGTCCAGAGGCGAGAGAGGCGGTACCCGCCCTCACAAAGACACTCGGCGACGCGAAGAGCCGGGTGCGCTATTGCGCCGCCTGGGCACTGGGCGAGATGGGTTCGGAGGCAAAGGCCGCGGTGCCTGCGCTCATCGAGGCACTCGCGGACACGGATGATGACGTGCGCATGAACACTGCAAAAGCACTGGGCCGGATTGGCCCGGAGGCAAAGGAAGCCGTGCCTGCGCTCCTGGAGGCGCTCGATGATATGTACGTGATCGTGCGCTGGTACGCCGCCCGAGCGCTGGGCGAGATCGGCCCGAAGGGAAAGGAAGTAGTGCCTGCGCTCGCCAAGGCACTCAGCGATGAGGACGTGCGTGTGCGCGAGACGGCCGCCGCCGTGCTGGGGGACATCGGCCCGGAGGCAAAGGAAGCAGTGCCTGCGTTGGAGAAACTGCTCAAGGATAAGAACGTAGATGTTCGCCCGATCGCCGCCGCCGCCCTGAAGAAGATCCGCGGGGAGGGGGAGGAGAAAAGCGATGGAGAATAGAATGTCCGGTCCGTCTTCCGGGCCGCCTGTCGAGCGTGAGTATCCCTACCGGCCGAAGTGGCCGGCGATCGCGCTCTGCGCCCTCTTCTTCGGGGCCGGCGCAGCGTTCATGGCCCACATGGCTCTCTCCAACGACCGTGGCCTCGTCATCAACGGAATCATCGAGCTCTCGTCCGAGGGCGCCCGCGTCTTTTACTGGATTATCGCCGGCCTGTTCGCGGCTTTCGTGCTGCTGGCGGCCATGCTCGTGGCCGTGCGCCTGACGAGCCGCCAGCGCGTCGTCCTGACCCCGGAGGCGATTCTCGTCCCGCGCGGCCGCTGGTCGAGCGAGGACATCGCCCTTCCCTTCGCGGAGATTTCGGACCTGGTCCTTGTCGAGGTCCAGGGCGAGCGGTTCCTGAATATCATCCATGAAGGCAGGAAGTACACCCTGGCGGCGTCGCTGCTCCCGAGCAAAGAGGACTTCGACGCGATCCGGCGCCGTCTCGAAGAGCGCGCCGGGGCTACGGCGGAAGCCGAAGCCTGAAGCGCGGGCAAGCCGTTCCCTGTCCGCGCATGCCCGAATCCCCCCTTTCACTGTTGATTTTCGCCCCCTAGCCCGGCATAGTGGAATGCATGAAAAATCTGGCTGAAACTCCTCCCCGGCGGACCTAATTGAATGAAGCCTGAAGGGAGCACGCGGTGAGCGGCGACCCGGAGCGCGCGATTCTGGACGAGATGGCCGGCTGGGGCCGGCCGGCCTACTGGCTCGCCCTGCGCGCGACCGGCCGCCCGGAGCTCGCCGAGGACGCGGTCCAGGAGGCCTACGTCCAGGCGATGGGCGCTCTGGACCGGCTCGGCGCGGACGCCGCGTCCGCGCGCGTGCGGTTCCTGGGCCTCGTCGCGAACCGCGCGCGGAATGAAATACGCGCCGAGGCCCGCCGGAGGAGAAGGGAGAAAGCCGTGGAGACGTCGCGTCCGCCCGACGGCCGCGCAGCAGAGCTCGCAAGCGACGCACGCGCCGCGCTCGGCCGGCTCGAGGAGGATCTCCGGCTGCCGGTCCATCTGTGCTGCGAGCAGGGACTCTCGCAGCGCGAGGCGGCGGCGGTGCTCGACGTGCCCGAGCGCACGCTCTCGCGCCGCGTGGCCGAGGGCCTGGAGAAGCTCCGCCGGATGCTCGGCGCCGCAGGCGCAGGCGCGGCGCCCGCGATGCTGCTTGGCGCGGGGGGCGAGCTCGGCCCGCCCATGCCCGCCGCGCTCGCCGCGAAGATCAACGCGGTGCTGGGCGCGAAGGCGGTGGGCACGGCGGGCGCGGTATCAGCAGGCGCAGCCGCGAGCGCGAAGGCGGCGGCCGCGACCGTCAAGCTCGGCCTTCTCGCCAAGATCGGGATCAGCCTCGCCGTAGCGGGATTGATCGCCGGAGCTGCGGGGGTCTTTTATCGATCGAGCGCGCCGACCGCGCGCCCGCGCATCTTGTGGATCGGATCAGGCTCGACTTCGTCGCTCATGGCGAGCGCCGAGAGTCTCTTCGAGTCGGGCGGAAGCATTCGCCCGAGGCAGGAGATGTGCGGCCAGTTTTTCAGGATCGACCACGTTTCGAAATGGAAAGAGGCGGGCGAGACCGCGCGCGTCGAGAAACTGATGGCGTCGCTCAAGCGCGCCATCGCGGCGAAGCAGCACGACTACATCGGCGTGCAGGTCTCGGGCGCGATCTTCCGGGAGCCGGCGGGCGAGAAGCACGTCGCCGCGCTCCTGGACGAGGTGTGCGGATTGATCGCCGCCTCGGGCACGCGGCCGCTCCTCTTCGAGCACTGGTCCACGAATCCCGAGAAGATGCGGCAATATTGTCTCGAGGCCGCGCGCCGCCACCGCGGCCGCGTGGTCCTGCGCGGCTCGGCCGGGGACGAGGCGCGCGCGGCGGACGGGCGCAAGTATTTCGCCGAGGGCGGCGAGGCGAGCCCGCTCGGGCATTACCTCGGCGCGTGCTGTCTTTACGCGACCCTGACCGGCCGCTCGCCGGAGGGATTGCCCCTGCCGAAGGCGCTCCTCGGAACCGAGGTGCGGCTCGGGCCGGGAAAGAGGCGTCCGATTACGCGCGAAGACGTGCAGCGCATGCAGCGCGCCGCCTGGGAGACTTACAAGAAGTACAGCACCTCCGGAAGGGAGAGACGATGAAGACAATGAACCGCATCGCGATTGAAGTTCTCGCAGGCGCATTCGCGCTTGCAGGCAGCGCGACGGCCGGAGAGGCGCCCCCCGAAGAAGCGCCGCCCGAGATCGACGTCATCTGGTGGGGCTCGAGCTCGACCGGGATGCTCAAGCGCGGCATCACGCGCGTGCTCGACGCGAACGGCATCCTCAAGGTCAACTACGGGAAGCACGGGACCCGGCTGCGCGTCGACCACGTCTCGCAGGCGCTCGAAAAGGGGGACAAGAAGCTCTACGAGAACACGCTCTCGCGGATGCGCATGTACGCCAAAAAGAAAAAATACGACTTCGGGATCTTCCAGCTCTCGGGCGGCATCTTCTGGCACCCGGAGAGCGGGACGCACGCCGAGAAGATCGTGGACGAGATCTGCGTGGCGATCAAGGAGTCGGGCACGACGCCCGTCATCTTCACGCACTGGTCGCGCCGGGAGCCCGACAGGATGCGCGAGATCGCCATCGCGGCCGCGCGCAAGCACGGCGGCCGCGTGGCCTTCACCAACTCGGCCGCGGCCGAGGTCATGGCCGAGAAGGGCGACGACTACATCGGCAAGGGCGAGGGCCATGCGTGGCCGAAGGGGATCTACCTCTGGACCTGCTGCATGTACGCCTCGCTCACCGGGAAGTCGCCCGTCGGCCTGCCCGCGCCCAAGGGCGCGCTCGTGGACGAGTCGGGGCTTCCCGTGGACGAGTCGAGCCAGGTGAAGGGAAACCCGAAGGAAGCAAAGGCGACCTCAGCCAAGGACAAGTTCACCCGGGCGGACCTGCTGTATCTTCAGACCAAGGCCTGGGAGATCTACCAGAAGTATAACCCGCTCATCGAGGCGCCGGAGGGGGAGGAGAAAAAAGAGGAGGCGAAGCCATGAGGCAAGCGTTCGAGGTTCTTGCACTCACACTCGCGCTCGCGGGCATCTCGACGGCTGCGGAGCCTGAGCCGGAGCCGGCCGGGGAGATCGAGGTCCGGGAGATCGAGGCGATCTGGTGGGGCTCGAGCTCGACCGGGATGACCAAGCGCGCGCTCGAGCGCGCGACGAGCGACCGGCTCAAGATGAAGTACGGCAAGGGCGGCGCCTGGTTCCGCGCCGACTGGCTCTCCAAGTCGATCGGCGCCGGCGAGGAGGAGAAGTACAAGGCCACGATGGCGAGGATCAAGGACTACGCGCACCGCAAAAAATACGAACTCGCGCTCTTCCAGATGTCCGGCGGCATCCTGTGGTCGCCGGAGTCTGAGGCGAACATCGAGCAGGTGCTCGATGATATGTTCGAGGCGATCAAGGCCGAGGGCCGGACGATTATCATCTTCGAGCACTGGACGAGCCGCAGCCCCGAGAAGATGCGCAGGTACGCGATCGGCGCCGCGCGCAAGCACGGCGGCAAGGTCGCCTTCTGCGGCTCGGCGCTCGCCGAGGTCGCCGAGGAGAAGGGCGGCGGCAAGCAGGGCGCGCGCTACGTCGGCGGGCTCGAGGGGCACACCGGGCCGAAGGGATTGTACATCGCAAGCTGCGTCCTCTACGCCGCGATCACCGGCAAGAGCCCGGTGGGATTGCCGCCGCCGAAGCCGAAGGTCGGCAAAAAGCCCAAGCTCCCGAAGGACGAGTCCGCCGCCGTGCCGGGGAACCCCCAGAAGCCCAAGCCCGGCAAGCACGACGACACGTTCACGGCCGAGGAGCTCTTGTATCTACAGACCAAGGCCTGGGAGGTCCAGCAGCGGTACTCGAAGCTCCTCGAGGAGGAGGCCGAGGCGGCCGGGCCGCCCGCCGGGTCCGCGCTTGCGCCCGAGGCCCGGCTGCGGTAGGCTGTCTCCCGTCCCCTGACGGACGGGCCGTGCGCGGCCCGGGAAAGGACGCGGCCATGGCGGCCTCCGCGAAGAAGTCGAAGAAGACGGCGAAGCCCCAGAAATCAAAGAAGGCGGCTCGAAAGACGAAGAGGAAGTCCGCGCCTCAGGCGGCACCGGCCGCGACCGCGGCCGAGGTCGAGCGGTTGGCCGGATTGCTCGAAGCGCTGCAGGAAGAAATGAGCCAGATCCGCCAGATCCTCCACGGCGTGATGGAGCTCCTCGTCCGACTCGCGAGCCGGCCCGCGCCCATCGCCAGAGGGAATGAAAGCGAGCCGGAGACCGGCAACGCGCCGCGCGTCGAGGCCGCCGCGGCCGGAGCGACCGAAGCACCCACCGGCGTGACCGACGGCTGGCTCTTCCGCGACGACTGCCCGGGCGTCACCGAGCAGAGCGATTTTATCGAGCGCCCGGCCGAGTCGCCCGCGCCAAGCGCTCCGGCCGCGCCGGTCACGCCGGCTGAGTAGGGCGCGCGCGTTGCAGTGAAGAAACCAGTCAGTCTTAAGCGGATATTGATCGCAACAAGTGTTGGCCTGATTGTCTTGTGGCCGGGATTCCGGCTCGTTCAACAGTACCGTCTGAGAAGGTGCTGCGAGGCGATCCGTTCGCCCGACCCCAAGGTCAGCCAGAAGGGAATATCCAAGGCGCTGGGCTTCGACAACAGCGTCGGCCCGGATCGCAAGGTGACGAAGGCCATTCTCGACGCACTGCCAAGACTCGCCCCGTCCAGACAGGATTACATATTGATGTGGCTGAGCTATGCGTCTTGCAGGGCGCTCAGGCCCGAGGATGTGCCCGTTTTCGTTAACTACCTCGAATCGCCGCGCTACAAGGAACCGGGGGCCCGCTACAAGGTCGCGCTCATGCTGTCGAGCCTGGGCCGGGATGCTGAAGCTGCGCTGCCCGTGCTTGAGCGTCTGGCCCGTGAAGACAGAGAGGCCGGCGGCCCGGAAGCGGAGATCTTTGAGGAAGCGGCAAGAAGTATCCGCGAGGATTTGGAAGAGTCCAGCGCGTCCGACTAGCCCCGCCCCCCTTGCGCGAACGCGCACGGTCGCTACAATGCCCCGGTCATTGATGCGGAGGGACGCATGCCCGACGACGACCTCATGGCGCGAATCGTCTCGCTCGCCAAGCGGCGCGGCTTTATTTTTCAGTCGAGCGAGATCTACGGCGGCCTCAACTCCTGCTGGGACTACGGGCCCCTCGGCGTCGAGCTCAAGCGCAACGTCAAGGACGCGTGGTGGCGCGCGATGGTCCACACGCGCGACGACATCGTGGGGCTCGACGCGTCGATCCTCATGCACCCGAAGGTCTGGGAGACCAGCGGGCACGTCTCGAGCTTCACCGATCCCTTGGTCGACTGCAAGGTCTGCAAGGCGCGCTTCCGCGAGGACACGGCGCCGAAGTCGGACGAAGGAAAGACCGTCTGCCCGGAGTGCGGCTCGGGCGACCTGACCGAGGCGCGGCAGTTTAATTTGATGTTCAAGACCTTCATGGGCCCGGTCGAGGACGACTCGGCGACCGTGTTCATGCGGCCGGAGACCGCGCAGGGGATCTTCGTCAATTTCTTGAACGTGCAGGCGGCATGTCGGCTCAAGCCGCCGTTCGGCGTCGCGCAGATCGGAAAATCCTTCCGCAACGAGATCACGCCGGGGAACTTCACCTATCGCACGCGCGAGTTCGAGCAGATGGAGATGGAGTTCTTCGTCCCGCCCGGCACCGACGAGAAATGGTACGAGTACTGGAAGGCCGCGCGGCGCGACTGGTACGTCGCGCTCGGACTGCGTAAGGAAAAGCTCCGCCTGCGCGACCACACCGCCGACGAGATGGCCCACTACGCCAAGGCGTGCGTGGACGTGGAGTATGAGTTCCCGTTCGGCTGGTCGGAATTGGAAGGCGTCGCGAACCGCACCGACTTCGACCTCTCCGCGCACAGCGAGGCCACGCGCACCAAGCTCAGCTTCTTCGACCCGCAATCCAAGGAACGCTACACGCCCTACGTGATCGAGCCGGCGGCCGGCGCCGACCGCGCCACGCTCGCCTTCCTCGTCGACGCCTATCACGAGGAGGAGGTCAAGGGCGAGACGCGCGTGACGCTGCGGCTCCACCCGCGCCTGGCGCCGGTCAAGGCCGCGGTCATGCCGCTCGTCAAGCGCGACGGCATGCCCGAGCGGGCGCACGGGATCGTCGCCGCCTTCCGGGCCGCGGGCGTCAACGCCATGTACGACGAGGCCGGCTCGGTCGGCCGCCGCTACCGCCGGCAGGACGAGGCGGGCACGCCCTGGTGCCTCACCGTGGACAGCCAAACGCTCGACGACGGCACCGTCACGATCCGCGACCGCGACACCATGGCGCAGGAGCGCATCGCTTCACAAGAAGCCGTCGAGGTCGTGCGGCGGAAGCTCGAGGGGACGTAGGCGCGCCGGCGCTCGCCGCGTTATTGAACAAGTTCCGCCCCGGCGCGTCTACGGAACAGGCCCCGCGGAGGCGGAATTACCGCTCCGGAATCGACATTGCAAAGCCCGGGGGGCGCGCGTAGACTGATACCTCCAGAAAGGAGCCTATCATGCGGATCCCTAGAATCCCGACGTTCGCCGCCGCCGCCGTTCTCCTCGTTCTCGCCGCCGCGGGCGCGCGCGCCGGCGAGGAGGAGAAGGAGAAGGGCGTCCTCAAGGTCCGGCTCACGGTCGAGAAGATGCCGGCGGTCTACACGCCGAGCTACGCTCTGCGGAAGTACCCCGGCTTCTCGTTCGCGAACGGCGAGGGCACGATCTCGCTCGGCGAGGTGGGCTCGTACAAGGTCTGGGCACGCGACCGGCAGATCGTGATCGACAAGAACAAGGACGGCAAGCCCGGCGGCGACGCGGTGGTCGTCAACTGCCTGCCGACCCCCACCGCGCCGATCGGCCTGCACGTGGGGACGATCGACGGGCGGGAGGCCTTCTACTTCTTCCGCTTCACCGCCTACGACGCGCGGAAGAAGACGCTGCGGTACGCCTGCGTGAGCGCGCTGACGGGGCTCGTCGGCGGGCAGCGGTTCTGGTTCCTCGACGAGGACGGGAACGGCCGCTACGGCGACGCGGGGACCGATGTGCTCTACCTGCAGGGCACGTCCATGGCCGCGCCGCTGGGGAACATCGCCCTCATCAACGGGAAGTTTTACAACCTCGAGCTCGACGAGAAGGCGCTGCGCCTGACGCTGCGCCCGGCGGACGTGAAGTACGGCGCCGCGCGCCTGACGGCCCCCTCGGGCGTCTGGCCCTTCGGCGCGGTGGTCGAGGGCGGCGGCGGGTACTTCGCCCTCGGCCCGAAGAACCCTGTCCTGCTGCCCGAGGGGAACTACAAGGTCCACTTCGCGCTCCTCGCGAACCAGGCCTGGACCTGCACGATGCTCCCGAAGAGCGGGAACATGGGCTTCTCCGTCGCGGCGGGCAAGCACGCCGCGTTCTCGATCAAAGGCGTCTCGACGGTCAAGGTCGATGCGACCGTGAAGCGCAACGGCAAGGAGCTCGAGATCAAGCCGCCCGGGCTCCCGCTCGTCGGCAAGTCGGGCGAGACCTACGAGCACTGGACCCTGAAGCTCCCCCCCCCGCGCATCGTCATCTCGGTCGAGGAGCGCGATTCCCGCGGCCGGGGGCGCAACAAGTGGAAACAAGTCCGGCGCGTGAACATGATCCCGCGGCGCAACGGCGGCTTCGAGAACTACACGTGGGACCTGACGAAGAAGCCCATCTCCGAGGGGCGCGTGCAGGTCGAAATCCAGTGGCGCACGCCGCTCGCGGGCACCGCGAAGGGTACGGCCGTCTTCACGGTGAAGCGCGGGAAGTTCCAGTAGCAACCGCGCACCTCTAAGGAGGGGGGCGCGCGGCGCGTCTCTTATTGAAGAAGGGAGGAACCCCCGATGCGGAGCGCCCTCGTCCTCTCGCTCGCCCTGGCCCTCGCCGGGCCCGTCCTCGCGGCCGAGGCCGCCGAGGCGGCGCCCGCCGAGCCCGCGTGGAAGGCCGAGCTTCAGAAGAAGCTCGGGAAGAAGATCTCCCTCGATTTCGCCGACACGCCGCTCGACGAGGTACTCGGCTTCGTCCAGACACTGACGGGCGCGCCCATCGTCGTGGACCCGGCGGTCAAGGCCGAGGTCGCGAAGGCCAAGGTCACGCTTAGGGTGACGGACAAGGCGTTGTCCGCCGCGCTCGCGCGGATGCTCCGGCCCGCGGGGCTGGAGCACCGACTCATGAACCACGCGGTCCTCGTCACGAAGCCGGGCGCGCCGGACCCGGCGTTCGGCTCCGTCCGGGCCGCGGAGGGCGACCCGGAGGCGAAGAAGGCGATCCTGGCGCGTCTCGAGCAGAAGGTCTCCTTCGAGTTCACGGACACGCCGTACGACCAAGCGGTCACGTTCATTCGGGAGGTCGCCCAGGTCGGCATGATCCTTGACCCGGCCGTCCTGGGCGAGAACCCCCCGCGGGTCTCGCTGAGCATGGAGAACGTCCCCCTGCGCGTGGTGCTCGACTGGATCACCTGGCTCGGCGGGCTGAAGTGGGAGGTGCGCGACCGCCTCTATATCACCGCCCCCGCGCCCGGGGAGAAGGTCGCGCCCGCAGAGGCGCCCGCGCCGGAGAAGGAGGTCGCGATCCGGCCGGCGGAGGGCGAGGAGCGGCCCCGCCCCGGCAAGGCGATGGCCGTCGAGTTCGTCGAGACGCCCGCCGGGCAGTGCATCGACTTCATCCGCGCGACCGCGGGCGTCAACATCGTGGTCCACCCCGACTGCGGCGAGCGGCTCAAGACGCCCATCACCCTCCGGGTGAAGGGCATGAGCCACGGTCAGGTGCTCGACTGGGTGATGCGCCTCGCGCGCCTGAAGCACGAGCTCAAGGACGGGGTCATCTTCATCACGCCCGCGGAGTAGGTGCTCGCCTACGGCGGGACTACACCGGTCGGCATATCGTTCGCCCCGTCTACTTGCTCTCCGGGACCAGCGGTTCCTTGCCGTCTAGAACGCTCTGCATACTGCGGAACTCGCTACGGTGCTTCTTCCACCACGTCTGAAACTCACCGAGAACCGCAGCTCTCTTGGCATCGGTGAGATTTTTGGACAGGCCATGACGGTTCCACCATTTCAGCTCGGGCAGTGTGCGGGCCGTTTCATCAACCTCCGTGGCGATGTCGTAAAGATTGTTCAAGGCAACCGCCGCTCCGGGGGCTTCGAGCGACCTCGCATCCACGATCAGGGCCTCCACAGCCTCCAGGATGCGGCATCTTATCGCTAGCCAGTGCTTCCCGTGGTACGCGGAGTCCATGGGCTCAAGCTTGAGACACCCGAAATAGTGGGACAATCCTTCTTGCACCACCCCCCTACGGTAAAGGGCGTAGCCTGCGCGTACCCGCACGGACGGATCCAGATCGCGGGTTGCGGCCTCCCGCAGGGCAGACACGATTTCTTTGTCATCGTCTACCTCGACGACGCTCAGAGACATAGCGGCTATCTCCCTAACGTGAGGCTCTCCCTTCCTGAGAACCTTCAGCAGGACCCGAACTCCCGGCCCGCCCATCCCCCTGAGCGCCTTCGCATGCTGTACGGCGATGCCGGGCCATTGTGTAGAAAGCAGCACGTGCTGATGGTAAGCTAATCTTCCCAGTCTCCAGAACCACGGAACCAGCATCACGAGCCCCGCGATGACGAGGGTCAGCGCGATAAGCCGCGCGTCGCGCTTCGGGAGCAGGGATTTTCTCTTAGGTTTCGGGGATTCCGGGTCCGTCACATGTATCTTCCTGATCCGCGCGGCCTACGGCACGCGATAGACGCTGCGGCAGCGGGGGCAGCCGACCTCGGTCCCGCGGGAGCGCTTGGCGATATTGATCAGCGCGCCGCAGCGCGGGCACTTCATCGTCCCCGCGGGCGCGGCGGACCCTGCAGGTTTCTTCCCGCCGAAAAGCGCGCCGAGGCCCAGGAGCTTGACGAGGCGCGCGAGCACACTCTCGCCCTTCACGTCCACGCGCACGCGGCCGACGAAGAAATGCATCCCCGCGCGCAGGGGCACGGGCACGTTCGGCGCGATGCGCCCCGCGCCCATGCGCGTGCCGTTCTGGCTGCCGAGGTCAAGGAGGACCCACCGCTCGCCCCCCCGCTCGATGCGGCAGTGCTCGCGGCTCACGAGGCCGTCGTTCTCGATTGGGACCGTGCTCGTCTTCGCGCGGCCGATCGAGACGGGTGCGCCCTCGAGGGGCACCTCGCGCGCGCCGAGCGGCAGGTGGACGACGAGCCTCAGCACACCGGCCTCTCCCCGTGGTCGGCGAGCGGGCGCAGCCCCCGGCAGGTCGTGCCCTCGCGCGCGGCGTCGAGCCCGCCCGGCCGCTCGACGTCGTAGAACCCGGCGAGGTAGTTGGCGAGCGTCACGAGCGTGGGCCCGAAGCGGTCGCCGTAGAGGTAGCGCTCGAGCGCGAGCGCCATCTCGCCCGCGGTCCCGTATCGCGCGGCGAGGTCGCGCTCGAGGGCGCGCGCGGCGATGCGCTCGAGCGCCTCGGGGACCACCGAGCGCAGCTCGCGCAGCGGGAGGATCTCGCCCGCGCGCACGTTCGCGAGCGCGCGCTCGGTGTCGGTCTCGGCGAAGATGCGCCGGCCGGTGAGCGCCTCGGCGAGCACGATGCCCGCGCTGAAGATGTCGCTGCGGCCGTCGGTCCGGCCGAAGCCGGCCTGCTCGGGCGACATGTACTCGACCTTGCCGAGGAGGAGCTCGCCCTCCTGGTCGCGCATGTAGCGCGCGGCCTTGGCGATGCCGAAGTCGCCGAGCTTCACGACGCCGTCCCACGAGAGGAAGACGTTGCGCGGCGAGACGTCCCGGTGCACCACGCCCAGGGGCTTGCCGTCGCGGCCCTTCTTGGTGTGGGCGTACTCGAGCGCGCGCAGGACGCGGCTGAGGATGTACGCGCCCAGCTCGATCGGCAGCTCGAGCTTCCGTTCGAGGTGCTTGTCGATGAAATCGGCGAGCGTGGGGCCCTCGACGTACTCCATCGCGATGTAGTAGCCCTCCTCGGTGCGCCCGAGCTGGTAGACCTGGACGATGTGCTGGTGCACGAGGTTCGCGACGAGCTTGGCCTCGCCGGTGAACATCTCGACGAACCCGGGGTCCGCGGCGAAGTCGACGCGGATCGTCTTGAGCGCCACGGTCTTCTCGAAGCCGTCGGCACCGATCGCGACCGCCTCCCACACCTGGCCCATCCCGCCCTCGGCGAGCAGGCGCACCGGCTCGTACCGGACCGTGTTCTCGATCGGCTTCATGCGCGTCACTCTACCGGCGCCCGCCGGGCGCGTCAAGCGCGCGGCCGCCGCTCCCCGTCCCCCCACCGTCCGGAGGCCGTTGACAGCCGCACGCGGCTGCGTACATAATTACACCAGAGGCGGGGCGGAGGAGCGGGAAATCATGAGGCTGACGTATCTGGCGCACTCGGCGTTCCTGATCGAGACCGACGGCGGCACGCGCCTCGCGATCGACCCCTACGAGCCGGGCGGCTTCGGCGGCGCGATCGGCTACGCCGCGGTGGACGTGGCGGCCGACGCGGTCCTCGTCAGCCACGGCCACGCGGACCACGCCGCGGCCGGCGAGGTGGCGGGCTCGCCGCGCGTCGTGAACCGCGCCGGCCGCGAGAAGATCGGCGATGCGGTCGTGCGGGGCACGGCGACGAGCCACGACGCGCGCGGCGGGGCCGAGCGCGGGGGGAACCTCGTCTTCACGGTCGAGTCCGGCGGCCTCAGGCTCGCGCACCTCGGCGACCTCGGCCACGTGCTCTCGACCGCGCAGGCGAAGGAGATCGGAAAGGTCGATCTCCTCCTCGTGCCGGTCGGCGGGACCTTCACCCTCGACGCGGCCGACGCGTGGAAGGTCGTCAAGGCGCTCTCCCCGCGCATCGTCGTGCCCATGCACTACAAGACGGCGAAGCTCGGCTTCGGCATCGACCCGGTGAGCGAGTTCACCGCGCGCGCGGGCGGCGCGCCCGTGCGCGAGCTGCCGAGCGCCGCCGAGGCCACGGCCGGCCTCCTGCCGGCCGCGACCGAGGTCTGGGTCCTCGCGCCCGCGCGTCTATGAAGCGACGCGAACGCCGCCTCACGCCCACCCAGCCCGTGCGCGCGCGCGGCGTGCTCGCGGGCCTGGTGAAGCCGGGGCCGCGCGAGGCGCACGAGCCGCCGCTCGCAGAGCTCGCGCGCCTCGCCGAGACCGCCGGCGTCGAGCTCGTGGGCGAGATCGCGCAGAAGATGGCGCGCCCGGTCGGCGCGACCTGGCTCGGCCGCGGCAAGGTCGAGGAGCTGGGCGAGCTCATCGCCGAAACCGACGCGGACCTCGCGGTCATGGACGGCGACCTCGCGCCCGCGCAGGTGCGCAACCTCGAGGAACGCCTCGGCTGCGACGTCATCGACCGGACCGAGCTCATCCTGCTCATCTTCGCGCGGCGCGCGTCGAGCGCGCAGGCCAAGCTCCAGGTCGAGCTCGCGCAACTCGAGTACGCGCTTCCGCGCCTGCGGCGGCTCTGGACGCACCTGGAGCGGCAGACCGGCGGCATCGGCGTTCGCGGCGGTCCCGGCGAGCGGCAGATCGAGGTCGACCGCCGCGTGATCCGCAGGCGGATTCAGCGCGCGCGCGCGGCGCTCGCGCGCGTGGCCGAGCGGCGGCGGCGCATGGTCCGCGCGCGCGAGGCCTTCACCGCGAGCCTCGTCGGCTACACGAACGCGGGCAAGTCGACGCTGCTCGCGCGGCTCACGGGCGCGGACGCCTTCATCGAAGACCGCCTCTTCGCCACGCTCGAGACCCGCACGCGCAAGCTCGTCGCCGGCGGCGGGCGCAAGGTCTTGCTCAGTGACACCGTCGGATTCATTCGCGACCTGCCGCACCATCTCGTCGCCTCGTTCCACGCCACGCTCGAGGAGGCGCGCGAGGCGGACCTCCTGCTCCACGTCGTGGACCTCTCGCACCCGGACTGGCCCGGCCAGGTCGAGGTGGTCGAGCGGGTGCTCGACGAGATCGGCGCCGAGGGCCGGCCGACGCTCGTCGTCTTCAACAAGCTCGACCTCGCGGGCGCCGGCGCGCTCGCGCACGCGCGCGTGCACCACCCCGGCGCGGTCGGCGTCTCGGGCAGGACGGGCGAGGGGCTCGAGGAGCTCCGCCGCGTGGTGGGCGAGCGGCTCCTCGCGCGCGCCGCGACGGTCTCGCTCACCGTGCCCGCGCGCTCGGGCCGCGCGTTCGCCTTCCTCGGCGAGTGGAGCGAGGTGCTCGCGCAGGACGAGCTCGCGCCCGGGGCCGGCGGCGCGGCCGACGACGGTGCCGACCCGCACCTCCGCGTCCGGTGCCGCCTGCGGCCGCGCGACCTCGAACGCCTGCTCGCCCTCGGCGAGGGCGTGGCGGTCGAGCCCGGCGCACCAAAGAGCGAATCCGAAGAAGAGGAATAGCGCGTGAGGCGCTTATTTGCGAACCTGACCGACGGGCTCTTCGGGTACCGGCTGCGCTACAAGCGCTGGCGAAGGTGGCCGTTCTGGATAATGTTGGCCCTCGTCTGGGCACCCCTCCTCCTGTGGGGCGGAATGATGCTGCTCGACCCCGACGGTGCGGACATCATCGCGCGAGACCATCTTGAGTACAAGTACCACTACGCACAGGAGCACTGTGAGCTGGGCCCCTCGTTCTGGATTCTCTCCCGCATCGGTGCGGCGGGGCAGATCCTCATAGCGGGCGTCGTGCTCCTCGTCGTGCCGCTCCTCGCCTCGCGGGCGTTCGCACGCGAGAAGGCGGCGGGCAACATGATGGACCTCGTGCTCCTGCCGGTGGAGCGGCGGAAGCTCGTCCTCGGACGGTTGGGCAAGGTCGCGCTGCCGTTTCTGATCCTGGTGCTGTGGTCACTGCCAACCTACACTGTCATGCCCCTCATACCCGAAGAACTGGATATGCGCTGGGTTTGGGTTCTGCTCGCCCTTAACGCGCCCGGTACGATCATGACTCCGGCCTTTCACTTTTTCGTGGGAGAGGTTTGGCTCTCCTTCAAGGACGTCACCGGGTACCTAGCGACGGGTATTCCTTTTTTCACGATGCTCGGCGAGGTTATCCTCTTGTCGGTCGTGGGCCTTCTGTACTCGCTGCGCTCAAAAACGTGGTTCAGCGCGGTTTTCTGGAGTTACGTCGCCACCATCGGGGTGCTCCTCCTGGAACTTCTCCCCCTTGCCATCATCGGAATGGCCGACGAGGTTCTCGGGTGGATACGCCTCGACGACGAAACCAGCGGGTTCCTGGCGCTTGGGCTCGCCGGCGCATGGGGTACGCTCTTCGTCCGCGGCGTCCTGCCGCTCCTCCTCCTCCGAAGCGCCATCAAGAACTTCGATCGCTGGGCAATGGGGGAGAAGAAGAAATAGCACTGCGCCGGGGAATCGCCGGGCCTCCGGTTGCGTTAAAGACCTTCGCGCCGCGCCGCGCGATTGCGACTTGAGCGGCGCGGCCGGGGCGGTATACTCCGCCCCGAGGGGGATGCGATGATCCAGGCCAGGTGCCCGGGCTGCGGGAAGACGCTCAACGCGCCGGACAAGGTCGCGGGCAAGTCCGTGCGCTGCCCCGGCTGCGGCGCCGCCGTCGCGATCCCCCACCCCACCGAGCCGGGCACCAGCTGGAAAATCGGCGCCGTGCCGGGCAAGGCCCCGCCCTCGACCATGCGGCCGGAGCGCAAGGACGCTCCGCGGAAGAAGCCGGCAGCCATCGCGCGGCCCGGGGCCGTCGCGCGGCCCGCGGCCATCGCCCGGCCCGGGGCCGCCGCCGCGAGTCCCGCGCGCACGCCGGCGCCCGAGGCGCGGACCGGCACGTCCGCGCGTCCGCGCGGGGCGGCGGAGGCGACCCCTCCCCCGCGCACGCGCACCGCGCTGCGGCGTGAGGAGGCGGCGCGCGCGGGGGCGCTCGGCGCGGCCGGGATGGTGGCGCTCCTCGGCGCGGCGGTGCTCCTCGCCGGCTTCTGCACGCCGTGGACCCGCGCGGACGCGCCGGGCCTGGAAGCCGAGGCGGGGCGCCCCGGCTTCCGCTTCCCCGAGCTCGCCGGCGAGCTCGCCGCGGAGGGGGGGGCGAAGCCCTCGCTCTACGTCCTCTACTTCCTCTACCTGCTTCCGGCGCTCGCGCTCCTCGCGGCCGGGGCGCACCTCACGAAGGCGCCGACCGCGCGCTCTCTCGGCGCGGGCGCGGGCTTCGGAGCGCTCCTGGCGATCCTCCTCTCGGCGGCCGCGCTCCGGAGAGCGCTCGCCGGGACGGTGGACCTCTCCGGTCTCGCGGGCGGCCTCTCGATCGGCTTCCACCTGAGCGCGGCCGGCTCGCTCCTGCTCGCGGCGACGTGC
>Ga0272443_10004167_pt1 | contig 16088 bp, 14 predicted proteins | sample SSMAcet12_FD_193581 | JGI IMG/M metagenome (GOLD analysis project Ga0272443, IMG submission 193581) | Marine sediment archaeal communities from Little Sippewissett salt marsh, Falmouth, MA, United States - SSM-Acet-12 | ecosystem: Environmental > Aquatic > Marine > Wetlands > Sediment ... | reverse complement strand
TGTCAGTATATGTATTGGTGTCCATAATTCGAAAAAAATTGATGCTCGACGATCTTCGACTCTACACTATTTTGCAGATTTTAAGCGTGACCCTGTTTGAAAAAAGCTCGCTATATGAGACACTTAGGTTAAAGGGCAACACGAGCACCACGGCTTGGAACGATAACCAGTTGAATTTATTTGAAAGTTAACCGGACACTAGTGTATCCAAAAAAATTCCAGCGGTTTTCAAGGTTAGTAGGGTAAAGATCAGTGAATTCCGGTTAAGTACTTGCATACGGAGTTGATACTTTTTGATTTTCAAAATCAGGTGATACCGTCGTGCCGCACATTGCAGAGCGTAGCTCATTCTGGATCTCGATTCGAAGTTGCCGGACCCTTCTTATGGATACTTTTTCGTTGTGCTGCTCGCGACAATAAATCGCCAGCAACAAGTAGGTGATCAGGCCCCCAAGAATCTGGACCATGAGGCCATACTCACTACGGGCAATCAAATGATAGACTTTGAGATGGCGCTTCCACCATGCAAAGAATTTCTCGACGTCCCATCGGAGCTTGTAAATAAATGCTATTTGCTCGGCTGAAAGATCATAACGATTTGTGGCGACCCAATAATTGATGCCTTCAACAGTGTATGCCACGACTCTTACAGGCTCTTTTGTTTGATTGACTCCAGTTGTCCCCAGCATCACAATGGCGTCATAGAATACAGGGCTTTGTGGATTGGTTGGTTTGGATTGGATACAGGCTTTCGTGGTACTTGCTTTGATACGGCAAACGAAATTTTTATTTTCCTGTTGCCAGCTGTCGAATAACTCGTGTGCCTGATAACCGCGATCCAAAACGCCTGTTTTCCCCGGGGAAAGGATCTTGCTGACAAAGGGGCGTTCAGCGCCGTTTCCATGTGTGAGAAAAACCTTTCTCGGGATGGAGCGGTTCAAGTCAAAGCCCACATGCACCTTGGCTTTTTTGGATCCTTTTCTATAGTCGGCCCATTGCATTGAAAGGCATGCATCGATCAGAGAACCATCGATGGCAATGAGTTCCCCGAGGTCCTCATGCTTTTTGGGTAAAACAGCAATAGCTTGATCTTGGAGGTTCTCGTAGATATAGAAAAGCTGCTCAAGACCTCTTGTGTTGGTAGCTTCGGCAAAACTGCTTTTTTTGATTCCCTTTTCCGGGGCGATGAGATCGCGTGCAAAGTCATCTTCTTCAAGGACCTGTAGAAGGTGCTGAGCGGAAGTGTGTTCTTCCAAATGGAAAAAGACAAGGGCTTTGAGCTGATCTTCAAAAGTCATTTGTAGAGGCCTGTTTCCTTTTGCCGGCATAGGCGTCATGCCCATGATGGCATTATCAATGGGCCGAAAGAATTGTCTGAAAGAGGTTATGCTTTTGTTTCGATAAGGATTGATAGAGCAGGGCATTTTGTAACTCATTGAAATCATTGAAGATACAAAATTTTCACCCCACATTCTAATCGAAATGTCAAGCAAAAAATGCACTTAATTTAAAATTATTTTAACTTTTTTCATAACTTCATATGCAATTTTCTAACCGGAAATTACTGGGTAAAGATGGAATTTAGTTAACTTCCAGGATTCAATGCGAATTATTCACCCCTCTTTAAGTCGATTTTGTATGCCAAGAGTGACTTGAAGTTTGAGAACTACTCCGGCAAAGAAACCTTTTCAAGCTCATGGGCCATAATCAGGTGGCGCCAGTTGCGCGTCGTGTGACAACGCCAACAATCCTTACGTTCAATATCCTGCCATTTCCTTTCATGCGTCATCTCAATTTTTTTCCAGAATCCCGTGTCTTCATGTGAAAAGGGAACGGCATGGCAGAGCCTGCATTGCCGCTCGTCCTGAGGCGGATGCCGAAAACCCGGGATGTCCCATGTTTTGATCCCGTGGCATTCCCTGCAGTCGCTGTCAAAGAGCCCGCTGTGAACGTCCGTGTGACATCGCGTGCACATCAGGCGACCGTTCAGCAACGTGTGGTCCATCCTCGAGATATCTCCGGGGGGGACCCCTCGGTGCTCAACATGGCACTTCAGGCAATAGTCCTCGGCCTCGTAGAACCGGATCTCCGGTGTCAGGAAGGAGACGTCGGTGAACGAGTGGCACTGCAGGCACATGTCGTCGGACACACCCCGCCACGGCCTGTGGCAGAGGTTGCATTGATCGATCTCCTCATGGAAGACGCTCAGATCGCCCGGCTTCGCCGCCTCTTCGTACAGAAAGAGCCACACGCAAAGAGCCACGGACGCCGCGACGGCGATGATGTAGGCGGCCTTCACGGGAGCCACCTCAAGCCGTAGTAGAGGACCGTCAGGACGTGGAGGAGGACAAAGGAGAAGAGAAACAGCGTCAGGACGTGATGCACCCTCATCCACTTGGAAAACATGGATTTCGTGGAATCGAAGAAGGACGTGGCGTACTCCAGTTCGCTGATGGACCGGGCGAGCTCCAAGAGTCGGGCGCAGCGATCCCGCTGCTCCGCGTCGATCGCTTCGGACTCTTCTTCCGCGCGCTCCGGGTGAAAGAAGGCCTCACAGGCCGCGATCTCTTCCCTGCGCTTCTCGAACGTGCTTCTGAGGACCTCGAGCTCTTTTTTCTGGTCCTTAAGGGTCCGGTTTACGCTGCGAAAGAGATACCTCCCCACGATGCCGCTCAACACCACGATCACCATGGCCAGAAAGGTCATCTGGCCGATCAGGCTGTCCAGCTTTTGGGCGGAGTGGATCACCACCAGGGAAGGACCTGCCAGCCCGTACAGGATGTGCGTTCCCAGGGGGTTTTTCCTGCCTCGCCTGCCCAGCACCCGCTTCTTGAAGGGGTAGATGAGGGTCATGAACATCATGATCGCCCCGGCGATCCCGATGAAATGACCGGTCAGGCTGCCGGCGAAGGTCCCGCTCCGGTGAAATAAAAAGCCCGCGGTCAGAACGACGAAAAAGACGGCGAGAAGGCCGTTGATATTTTTCTCCATCATCATGCTCAGGCGTCGATCACGATGTCCGCTGTGGGGACGGCCACGCAGGGAAGGATCATGTTCTGATCCTCGTCCTCCAGGCCGTCGGTGGTCTCCATATCCACCTCTCCCTCGAGCAGGGCGGTCTTGCAGGTCCCGCAGAACCCTTGCATGCATTCACTGTCGACCTCGATGCCGTGCTCGTCGGCAAGCTCCAGGATGCTGTCGAACCGGTCATCCCATTCCACGGTTTTTCGGGACTTCTTGAACTCAACGCTCAGGGCCATGGCTCTCCTCCTTCAGCAGGGTGTTCAGAAGCTGCTTGGTCCTCCGTTGGCGCATCACCAGGGCGGTCATCGCAGCAACGAAGAAGAGGATCAGGAACAGCATGGTGAAAAAGTGGGCCCACGACATTCCCAGGACCCCTTCCTCCTTTTCCAGGGACTTGGGGGAGATCCTCATCTTCTCCCGGAACCATTGGATCTTCTCCGGGTCGAGCTCTTCAGCCTCTCCGGAGGCCGCTCGCGCAAGGCACGGGCCTGCCGGTCCCGTATCCGAAGCGGAGGGCCCGCCCGCCGGGATGAGCCCGCTCGCAAGGAGCGCCAGCAAAAGGCAAAGCCCCCATCTCTTCAGTCGGTCTTGTCCTCCTCCCATCTGCTCCCCCTGCGTCTCGGATCAAGCGGTTTGACTCGCCGCAGGCAGCCTCACCGAAAAGGTGACGCCACCTTCCGGGTTGGCACGCCAGGAGACCCTTCCTCCGTGGGCCTCGACGATCTTTTTCACGATGGGCAGCTCCAGGCCGGTTCCCCCCTTCTTGGTGGAAACAAACGGCTCGAACACCTTGTCCCGGTCCTCCTCCCGGATGCCCTGGCCGTGATCGCGCAGATCCAACACGGCCTCATCCCCGTCCCTCCGCGTCTGCACCAGAAAGGTCTCCCCGGAGGGTGAGGCCTGGACGGCGTTCGTGATCAGGTTCATGACGACCTGATCGAACCGGTTCCGGTCGAGGGCAAGCGGGGACAGGTCGGGATCCAGCTCGGTCCGGATCTCGACCCCCTGCTTGTCTGCAATGGGAAGGCACGCTTCCACGCAGTCCGCCACCAGAAGGTTGAGGTCCTCCGCGCTTTTCCGGAGCTCGAGCGGGCGCCCGAAATCCAGCATCTCCCTCACCATGGACTCGAGCCTGGAGGTCTCGCGCACCACGAGATCGAGCTTTTTCCTGCCGGGGTCGCCGGACGGCAGCTTTCGCGAGACCTGGGTGACGAAGCCTCCGATGGCCATCAAGGGGGATTTCATATCGTGGGCGATCTCGGCCACGGCCCTCCCGATCCCCGCAAGCCGCTCCGTCTCGACTCTCGCGGCCTGTTCCCTTTGCTGCCTCTCCGACAGGTACCCCAGGACCAGGGCGATGAACACGTAGAGCCCGCCCTCCAGCAGGATGGTGAAGTCGCGGTCGCCCCCTCGCCACTGCAGGAACACGAAGGGAACGTAAAAGATGATGACAGCCACGGAAACCCCCGCGGCCCCTCTCAGGCCGAACCAGAAGCTTCCCAGGACGAGCGGCAGGTAGAACAGCATCCGATACACCGCGTGGTGTAGCGCCTTCTCGTGGAGGGTGAGGTAGTGGAGCACCAGGCTCCCCCCGATGAGGACGGCAAGCAGGATCAGCTTGAGACATCTATGATGGTTGTCCCTCGATCCCATGATCATCGGCTCGGGCTGGAAATCCTCATCAGGTGTTGTCTGCCTACCGGCAATCCTACCTCGCTTCCCTCAGAAATCGAGCATTGACGGCCACGATCGCCGTGCTGAGCGACATCAATTCAGCGCCGATGACCGCGACTCGTCGTCCCGGTGATGTCGGCGGCGACGGCGCCCTGGACCTCCCCGCCGACGATCACGAATATGCTACTTGCACATATCTTCCGCTTCCGGATTGGCTTCATAGAATGCCTGGACGAGGAACAAATGGACCTTGTGGTCTTTTGGCGTCAAGTCATGTTGGAGCATTTCTTTGATAAGGTCATTGAGATTTTCCCGGTAAAACGCAGCTTCCATCTCCCCGTGCCGTGCCAGGCACCGAAGGTCCTCATAGGGGCTGTCCTTCAGTTCTGCATCGAGCTCTGCAGCGTTGATCTTATGATCAATATGCATGTTATAGTAAAGAATTTGATTGACGACTTCTTTGGATTCCTTTTTCTGATCTTCTTTTGCATGTGCAAAGGCAAAAACGAACAAAACTGTTGTGAGAATCATGAAGGTCATCCATGCTGCTTTCTTCATCCCTTTTCTCCTTTCATTAGACATGCTGCAAGATAAACAATCTCTCCCCAAGTCACTCCCTTAAAAGTTGTACTCCAACCCGATGGCCATGAGGTGGGTCTCATAGTCGTCCGCCCCGCCGCCACCTTCTTCATCATTTCTGTAGAAGCCATATCGGAGCCGGGCCTTCATCTTTTCCGTCAAGCGGCGGGAGCAGTCCAGGGACAGCCCGTGTCGCGTGCCGTCGCTGCCCAGCACCAGCCCCTCCCCGGGATTCCCGCTGAAGTTGTCGGATCGGTTGCAGAGGTATTGGAGCTTGAGATCGGTCTTTTGATCAAAGGCCCAGCCCGCGGTGCCGATGAAGGTGTACAGGTCGGCCTCGTAGGCGCCGACGGCCGGGACCCCGTTGTCGAATGATTCCGATTCAATGTTCCGGTAGGAGAAGAGGCCCGTGAGGTAAAGTCGTGCCAGGGGTGTGGCCGTCACACTGAGGGTGTAGACGTCCGCCGTGTAATCACCCGACTCCACGGCGGCGGGCGGGTCGGTCTGGAAAAAGGTGTCGATCTCGGTTGAAACCAGCTGATATTGAAAGGATGCCTTGACGGCCGAGGTCACCCTGGCGGTCACCTTGGCTTCGATCTCGTCGGTCGTGAGCTCCTGCGCGTTGATAAAGGCGGAGTAGCCGGGCTCGGTATCCAGGATGTGGTCGTAATCGTTCTCCCGGTTCGCCCGCCGGTAACGCCCCGAAAAGGTCAGGCGACGGATCGGCGACGTGCTGAAGCCCAAGGTGTACCGGCTCCGGTCCACGTCCGTGTCCGTGAGGCGTTCAAAGGCAACGGCGGCATCCTCCGTCTCCCGTTCAAAAAGGTCGATGCCCTTCTGGATCCAGCGGGCATCGGCAAACAGGGACGTGTGGGGAATCCCCGAATACCGCAGGCCCAGGGTTTCCTCGAGCCCGTCCTGATCCGAACGGCTCAGGATCCGCGCCTCTGGAGAAGCGGGCCCCACGCCGGGGAGCGTCTCCGTGAGCACCGCCCGGGTCTCCCCCTCGATTTCCGTAAAGTCCGCCTGAATCCCGCCATGGATGCTCACGTTCCTGTAAGGACCGGCCTTTGCATTGAGGTTCAGCAAGTGACTTTCCTGATCCAGGGTGATGTTGTCGGCCTGCCAGTTCTTGTCAAAGGGCTCGGGGCCGAAGGGCACGGTCATCATGTCGAAGGTGCCTTCCCCTTCCAGGTCGTTCAGGAGCCAGCCCAGGGATACATAGACGGTATCCGTGAGCCGGCTCTCCAGGTGCAGGGTGTTGACCAGGGCGTCGTGCTCGTAGCTCTCGGCAACCTCCACGCCCTCTGAGGCCCCGGAGCCCAAGTCTTGCGTTTCTTCGAACCTCCTTGTCTCAGACTGGAATTTTTCATAGTGCAGCCGGTCGTACACGTCCACCCTGCTCACCGAGTGGGACACCTCTACACGCACGATGTCCAGCTCTTCATCCACCTCCTTGAACGATGGAAAGATGTGGCGGGTAAACGCGCCCCCTGTCACACCACCCCACTCCAACAGGGACTTCTCTCCTTCCTTGAACCTGTGTTCGTATCCCACCACCACCCGGGGCAGGTCCGACCGGGTCATTCCAGCCTCCAGGATGAGGTTGCCGATGTCCAGGTGAAGATCCCTGTTCAGTTCGAATGACGTGGGGGAGAAGGAGGGGAAGAATCCGCCCGTGTCGTCGAAATACTTGCTATACTCATGGTAGCGGGTACGAAGGAAGCCCACATCTTCCTTCCCGAACTCGAGATGGAACTCGTAGTCCTCCTCCGGGACGATCACCCGCCCGCCCATCTCCAGGAGCCAGTCCCCCGGGGTCTTCTTCTCCAGGGAAAAGCGCTCCAGCCCTCCCGCCCAACCTTCCCGCATCCACCAGTCTTCCCGGAACTTGTCTTCATCCCCGTCCACCGTCCGGTACTCCAGCACCGGGGCCAGCTCAAGCTTCAGGGAGGAACCCTCCTGATTATCCTGAGCGAGGGCGGGACCTGCGGCAACGAGTATCCAGGCTTGAAACCAAAGGATGACGGCTCGTGCAATCCTGGAGTCCATCTCAATACCTCAAATGAGGGTTGATGTCCGAGCCGTGGACCGCCTTATGGCACCCGGCGTTCCAGCAGGTTCCCTCGGCCAGGCGGGTGGTGTGGGAAAAGTCGCCGATCAGCACCGTTCCCGGCGTGGAAAGCTGAGCATGGTATTTGAGGCACAGGTTGCTGTCGTTCTCCACCAACAGCTTGTCGTTGATGGAGCCATGGGGCCTGTGGCAGACGGTGCATCCCTCCCGGAGGGCCTCATGGACGAAGACCCGGGGCCGGGTCTTCTCCTTGTGGCACTGCCTGCAGACCGCGTTCTCCCGCCCCATCCTCATTCCCCGAGCCAGGTAGATGTCCCCATGTGGATCGTGGCAGTTCGTGCAGGTCAACCGCTCTTCTCTCACCGGATGATGGTACTCCAGGTTGAAGGCGACCTGGACCTGGGCATGGCATTGAAAACAGGGCTCCGGGTTCTTGGAGGGATTGATGATGTATTGTCCGACGCCTCCACCCACCTCCAGATGGCGGCGGTCAGGCGTCCCCAGACAATGGTGCCGTCCTTCTTGAAGAATCACTTTTCGATCGAGTAATGATCAATCCGGCCCTCGATCAGCTGTGCCATCAAACGCAGGTCGGTGTCGAGATCTTCCAGATGTGTCAAATCACAGATGTTCTTGCCTGAAAGTTCCTCTTTGCTGTATCCGAGAATGTCGCACAACTTCTGGTTGGAGCGCACGACGAATCCTTTCCTGGAAACATGGACCATCCCGACCGCAGCATTCTCAAAGGTGCCTTGGAATAGGGTCTCCTCAGCCTTCTTGCGTTCCGAGATATCGACGAGGCTCAACCGCCACTGCATCAGGTTCCCATGGCCGTCGGCTTGGGTTGTGGCCTCCATATGGACATGGATCGCGCCCTCCGGGCCCAGGACCTTGAGTTCGACCGGCCCGGGACTCTCTCCGGATACGATCCGGTTCAAGTAGTCGTAGTAGGTAGAATAATCGTCCTTTGCAATGAAACTCGAGAGCAGCTTCCCCAGAGTGACCTGATCGTCCCCTACGAGCGCATGAGCCACCGTGTTTGCTTTCTCGATGATGCCCTTCTGATTCAGGGTGACGTACCCCACGGGCGCGGACTCGTAGAGATCCGCGAACCCGTCCCTCGATGCTTCGAGGTCCCTTTTGGCACGGCGAAGCTCCTGATTCTGGAACTCCAGTTCCATCTGGTGGACTTCGAGTTCGTGGGCCAACCGAATGAGGTCATTCGGATCGATGTTCAGTCCTCGGCCCTCCCCACCTGCCAAGAGCTTCTCGGCCTGTTCTCGCAATGTCTGGAAATTCTCACCGACAGGACTTTTGTCGCTCATGGGTCCTCGCTTCGATGGTATTTGACAAAGACATTGTATCCCGAAATGATCACGCATAGAATGAGTTCTTCACCCCATATCCCTGAAAAGTGTGTTGCCTTGTGATTGGAGGCGGGAATTAACTTCAGAAAGACTTCCATTATACACTTGGTTCTTTTGTTTGGGTTTTGTCTTGGACTCTAGCAAAGCAGGGAACAGCCAGTGATCAAGAAAAAATCGTCGTGCTGAGCCCGGCTTGGGCGCAGCAAACTTATAAGGATGGCACGGGCATATATTTCGGAATTTCTGATCATTGAAGCTGTGCGACCTGCCGGCATGACCCGATCGATATGGCAGATGATGATTCGCGCTGGTCCTCGGCGCTTTAGGCTGTGAGGTTCAAAGGGATGAGATTGCTGAGTCTGGGAACGCGGAAGGGAAGGCGGCGCTTTGCGCGCTATCGCCATATTGTCTCCACATTGGCCGCGTACGGATTTGGTGAGATTGTCTACCAGATCGGGGTTGGAAGGCTGCTGTACGTTTTGAGCCGTCCGTTTCGAAGCAGGCACAGGCGTGAAGGGGCGACGAGGCAGGAGGCAACGACTTGGGCAAGAATTCGTATGGTCATCGAGCACCTCGGCCCGACGTTCATCAAGTTGGGCCAGATCCTCAGCAATCGACCCGACTTGATTCCCCGTCCCCTTCAGCAGGAGTTGGCCAGACTTCGAGACGACGTCCCCCCTTTCCCGGCCGAGGAGGCAATCAAGATCATTGAACAAGAGCTGGGCCGACCGGTTGAGGATCTGTTCCATGATTTCAATGAACAACCGATAGCCGCGGCTTCGGTCGCGCAGATTCATCGGGCGACCCTCCCTGGCGGTGAGGCGGTCGTCGTCAAAGTCCAACGACCGGGCTTGGAAGAACTGGCGAAGGTTGACGTTGAGATTCTCAAGGAACTTGCAGGGGTAATTGAACGGCATTTCCCTGAGACGCGAAGGGTTTCCCCCAGCGATATCGCTGCCGAGTTTGAACAAGGCATACGCCAAGAGTTGGACTTTATGCGCGAAGCTTCTGCGATAGAGCGTTTTGCAGGACAGTTTCACGGAGACGACGGGATCAAGGTACCCAAGGTCTATCGCGCGTATGGAGGAAAGCGGGTTCTGACGATGGAATTCATGGAGGGTCGGCGCATGTCCGAACTCCTTGACGCGGGCCCGAAGGACGAGGCGGAAAGTGCGCGAATTGCTTCCATCGGAGCAGATCTCACCCTGAAACAGATCTTCACCTACGGCTATTTTCATGCCGACCCGCATCCCGGGAACATTCTGGTCCTGGAGGACGGGAAGCTCTGCTATGTCGATTTTGGACTTACCGGGAATCTGATACAACGGGATCGCGAAGTCGTCAGCGACATGCTCATCAGCATGATCGGCCAGAATGAGCAGAAGGCGGCCAAGGCGGTCATTCGACTTGCCGGCAGCAGGGATTACCAGGCCGCACAAAAAATCGAGCGTGAAATCGCCCAGCTCATTGATCGGTTCCAAACCGCTCAGGCGGGAGATTACTCGTTCACGAGTCTCCTTGGTGAAGTCATCGAGGTTCTTGTCGATGTGGGGCTTCGCCTTCCTTCCGATCTGTTCTTGCTGGTAAAGACATTAATGACGATTGAAGGCGTTGCGACTGGGCTCGATCCGAACTTCGACTTCACGGCTCACCTCAAACCATTTGTAGAGACTTTGGTCAGAGAGCGCTACAGTCAGAAAAGGATCGGTCCCAAGATCCTCACAACGGCGGAGGACTATGTAGAGCTGCTTCAGAGTATCCCCGGTGATTACTACCGTTTGGTCGACGTTCTTTCAAATGGTCGGCAGAGTGTGTCATTGGATGAAAACAGCATTCGCTCCATGCGCCGCACGGTTCTTCAGGCCACCTCTGCTCTGGTATTCGCGATTGTACTGGGCTCCCTAACCCTCGGTTCAGCGGTCATCGTGCATTCCAAAGTGCCTCCACTCTGGCATGGGGTATCAGTGATAGGAATCATTGGATTCGTAGCCGCAGGTTTTGTTGGTCTAGGTTTAGTATTGAAAATACTACGTACTGGTGGCCTCTAATAAAGACTCGCAACAATTTATCGCAATGAAGTGATTCCATTTTTTATTATAGTAATACATAAAACCATAGTAAATGATGTTTTGCCAAGGCTCTTAGTGTTTTATTGAACTCTAAATCAATCATTTTCTGTTATATAAAGGATGGATACATAAGTGGCTACAATCTATTCTCAAACAGAAGATATTTCAATTTCTGATATAGGAGACCGTACCATACTCCAAGCAACACTCAATGCGGGAATCAATCACACCCATGTTTGTGGAGGGAATGCCCAGTGTTCGACTTGCAGAATATATATCTTGAAAGGCTTAGAAAATTGTTTACCTAGAAATGCGAAGGAACGCCGGATCGCTGAAAAACTCGGATTTCCTGATCACATCCGTTTGGCCTGCCAGACAAGAGTCAAAGGTGACATCACCTTCAAGCGGGTAGTGATTGACGAGCTGGATATCGCCATCATCATGAAACAGATCGGAGATGATTCCGGAACTCGGTTCGGAAAAGAGGTCGAACTCGCCGTCCTCTTTTTCGACATCGAGAACTATACCCAGTTTGCCGAATCTTATCCCCCTTATGATGTTGTTCACGTGCTTCACCGTTACTATCAGACCATGAATGAAATCATTGAAAAGCACGATGGGGTCATCAGTGACGTTGCCGGAGATGGTATCCTGGCACTGTTCGGGGTAATGAAGAGAAGCTCCAACCCCGTGTGTGATGCCATTCAGGCGGTACAGGATATGAAAGAAGCCCTGTCTCCTTTTAACGAATATCTCGGACGGATGTACGGCTGCTCTTTCTCCTTCAGGGCTGGGATCAACTTCGGTAAGGCCATCATCGGAAGCTTTGACACCGGACTGATGAGCAAAATATCCGCTATCGGGGATTCGGTCAATCTGGCAAGCCGCATAGAGGCCGTCAACAAGGAGTTTGGGACGCGACTGCTCATTTCGGAATCTGCTTTCGAACAAATTAAAACAAAGGTGAACATCAGTTCCATTCATCTTGTCTCTATAAAAGGAAAGTCTGGCAAATTCACACTATATGAAGTTGAAACATAGAGCGGATTGGAGCTAATTCACTTCTTTGATCTATCAGGATATCATATCTGTAGGCCCCTAAACCACTGCTTGTTTTAAAAGACGGTAAAACAGAAACCCTATAGCTTTCGGCGTTCTTCTGTTGAAACGAAAAGTATATTCATCCCAAATAGCAGTCCAGGGTTTTTTCGCTAAAAGCCTCTTGATGGATACCGAGCAACCATCTTTTCAATAGTGAAGCAATCCTATGAATATCGGGCAAACTTATATGCGCAGGATTACCACCAAAAGGGTATGATTTATGAAAGTCCATGCTCACACTTTAACGTTAGGCCATCAAAATGGATAGCCCCTTTCCTTTATTGATGAAAAGAAGGCTAAAAATGTGCAAAAGCTCTCATTTTCCATTCGAGTTGTTATGGCACCCGCTTGTTCCTTATATGGACTATTTAACACCAGCCATCAATTCATCGACCTCAGCACTATTCAATGTCTCTTTTTTCAAGAGGGCATCCACCATCTTATGAAGGGTACAGGCGTTATCCCTGATAAGTTGAGAGGCCTTTTTATAGGCCCCGATAACGATATACCGGACTTCCTCATCAATTGTCCCGTCTTAGCTTCCATTCTCTCTAATCCTCGTTTTTTTCTCTTTTAAAATTCCCATAAAATATTGAAGAATCCCGAGATTGGAAACTGAGACAGGATTTGCCAATGGGTCTTTCTTCGGGTTTTCAGGATGGGTTGATTTTCACATCGGACAGGTTTTTCCTGCGTCAGGGTGCATACAGCTACAGTACCCAACGGCCTTCAACCTGCGACAAATGCCTGAGCGATTCCGGTTCTTTTCACGCCCATGGAAGGTATAAACGGTGGCTTAAGACCATGAAGAACCTGGCGTTAACCAGGGTTCAGGTTTGGAAGTATAGATGGCTTTGCCTGTGCTGTGGGCGGACGATGAGTACGGGGCCGCCGGATGTCTTGCCTTATGTGCCTCTTTGCACATCGGTGGTTGCGGGCTTGTTGTGGACTTATCTGGATGGAGAAAAGGGTCTCCACACCTGCATTCCAGGGGAATTGAACGAAGAGGCAGGTCCCCGGGCCTTGAGCCGTTATGTGAAGCGCGCCACAGCCCTCTGTCTGAAGACCCAACAAGCAATCAGGGAGGTATTGATTGAGCAAAAAGAACCCGGACCATGGGAGGAGTGCTTTAAAAGCGGGCTTCCTCCGCCTGAAAGTCTTTTGAAGAGGCATCGCGAGCCGTCCCAGCCTACGATTCTGTGGCGAGCCCTGTCGATGCTGCTCAATGGCTCCAAGACCCTTTCGGCTGATCCCTGTCTCCTCATGGCCCGGGCAAAACAAAAAGCGGAAAAGAGAAGGTCTCGATTCCTGGTCTGATCCTACCACATCATTTTGGGGGTCGGAAGTGGATTTTTGTCCTCTTTCGGGGCCCATGTGGATCGTTCAATTTCCCACACAAGCGGTCATCGAATCCCCCGAGGGCCCTCAGGTAGAGTGGCGTAAAAAACGGAGGATGCTGCTCTATGGACGATCTCGATCCCGTCACTCAAAAGGCCCTCTTTCGCTTCCAAGTCATCAGCGCCTACCTGGTAGCCGCCCCTCCCCCGGGGCAACGCACCAAAACACTCGGGGAGCTAGCGGCCAAAACCTGGATGCTTCTATCAGGAGAAATGCTCACGGTGCAGGCCGAGACCATCCGTTATTGGCTGCGGATTTACCGTACCAGAGGGTTCGAGGCCCTAAAGGATAAACCTCGTGCGGATATCGGCATCCGGGCCATCCCGGAAGAGCTCGTCAAAGAGGCCTGCAAACTCAAGCTCCAGGTGCCGGAGAGATCCATCGAGAGGATCATCACGATCATGGAGAACATGCAGATCGCTCCGCCCGGGCTTCTTCGAAAATCCACCCTTCACAGGGGCCTCGAGGCCAGGGGACTGTCCAAGAGGAAACTGGTCGTGGCCGACCGAAAGGATCTGGACCGCTTCCAGGCCGATTATGCCAATGATCTGTGGCAGGCAGATATGCTCCAGGGACCCTGGCCGCCCGATCCGGACCGCCCACATCAATCCAATTTGGGGCAATCCGACCAGACACGCAAATCTTCTTGCAACCCGGAACAGGATTTCTCCTGAAAATTCGTTTCAGGCTTTGTTTCAAGGGCTTTCTATATCCGCCAGTTTAAGAGTAATTTTCATTATCGAGTCGGGATTGAGGGACATCGAATTTATTCCTTCATTCAGCAAAAATTCGGCAAACTCGGGGTAATCGCTTGGCCCCTGACCGCACAAACCGATATGACGTTTATTCCTTCTCGCCCCTTGGATAGCCATGGAAATCATCCGCATCACCCCAGGGTCTCGCTCGTCAAAATCGTGGGCCAACAGTGCGGAGTCCCGGTCAACCCCTAAAACAAGTTGGGTCAGGTCATTGGATCCGATTGAAAAGCCATCAAACAGCTTGCTGAATTCATCGACCAGGATGACATTATTTGGAATTTCGCACATGATATAGACCTGCAGCCCGTTTTCTCCGCGTTTCAGCCCGTTTTTTGCCATCTCCGCCAGAACTTTTTCAGCCTCGTTCACCCGTCGGCAAAATGGGATCATGATGATGAGATTGGACAATCCCATCTCCTCTCGAACCCGTTTCATGGCGCTGCACTCCAGCGCAAAGCCTTCCCTGTATTTCTCATCATAGTAACGAGAGGCCCCACGGAAACCTATCATGGGATTCTCTTCCAACGGTTCAAAGTAGTGTCCCCCCAGGAGATGGGCGTACTCGTTCGTCTTGAAGTCGCTCATGCGCACGATAACAGGCTTCGGATAAAAAGCCGCCGCAATGGTCCCGACGCCATGAGACAGTTTTTCAACAAAGTATTCTTCTTTATCCTGATAGCCGAAAGTGAGGTCGTCCAATTGTTTCCGTTCCGTGTCATCCGTTATCCTCTCTGGATGAATAAGGGCCATGGGATGAACCTTTATGTAACTGTTGATAATAAACTCCATACGTGCCAGACCCACACCATCGTTGGGTATCTTGGCCAGGGAAAACGCCTGCTCGGGATTGCCGAGGTTCATCATGATCTCTGTTTTTGGTCGCCTAAGCTCTTTGAGGCTGTGCGTTTCGATGTGAAATGGGAGAATACCTTCATAGACCACACCTTCGTCTCCCTCGGCACAGCTTACCGTAACGTCCTGTCCCGTATGTATTTTTTCAGTAGCATCGCCCGCACCGACCACCGCCGGGATACCAAGCTCCCGACTTACAATGGCTGCGTGGCAGGTCCTGCCTCCCCTGTTGCTGATAATTGCAGCCGCCGTCTTCATGACAGGTTCCCAGTCCGGGTTGGTGCTGTCCGAGACCAGGATCTCTCCGGGCTCAAACGCGGAAAGATGAGCCACATCGGAGATTACATGGCTTTTGCCCCCCGCGATCTTTTCGCCTACGCCCTTGCCTGTCGTCAGTATTGAGCCTTTCTTGTCCAGGCGATATGTCTCCAGGATATCCATGGCTTTCTGTGACTCGACCGTTTCAGGCCGGGCCTGAACTATGAAGAGATCCCCGCTCATCCCGTCTTTTGCCCACTCAATGTCCATCGGGCGGGACTCTCCAAGTTTCCTTGAATAGTGGTCTTCGATCTCAAGCGCATAGCCGGCCAAGTTCAGAATATCCTCGTCTGTAATACAGAACCGCCCACGGTCCGCCTCCGGCACGACCACGTTTCGTGTAAGAACCTTCGAGTCGCTTATGCCGTAAATCATCTTGATGGACTTTCCTCCAAGATTTTTTCTTATTATGGCCTTGTGACCTTTTACATACGTGGGTTTGAAGACATAGTATTCATCGGGGCTGACAGTCCCTTGGACAATGTTCTCTCCCAGCCCATAGGATGCAGTGATGAAAACCACGTCACGGAAACCCGTCTCCGTATCCATGGTAAACATCACGCCGCTGGTGTCCAAGTCGGATCGTATCATCTTCATGATTCCTATTGACAGGGCTACCTCAAAATGGTCGAAGTTGTTATCAATACGGTAAGATATTGCCCGGTTTGTAAAAAGCGATGCTAAGCATTTACTGCAGGACTCTCTCAATGCCGGATATCCCTGTATATTGAGATAAGTCTCCTGCTGACCGGCAAATGAGGCCGTAGGGAGGTCTTCAGCGGTTGCCGAACTGCGCACGGCAACATCCGCGTCCGGGCCGTACTCCTCGCACAGCCTGTCATAGGCCGCTCTTATTTCAGTCCAGAGTTCATCC
>Ga0272443_10004166_pt1 | contig 16089 bp, 14 predicted proteins | sample SSMAcet12_FD_193581 | JGI IMG/M metagenome (GOLD analysis project Ga0272443, IMG submission 193581) | Marine sediment archaeal communities from Little Sippewissett salt marsh, Falmouth, MA, United States - SSM-Acet-12 | ecosystem: Environmental > Aquatic > Marine > Wetlands > Sediment ... | reverse complement strand
CCTCGAACCCGCGGAAATGATCGATGCGAACATAATCCACCAGTTCCAGTGTTGACTTTAGACGCTTCTTCCACCAAGCGTAATCGTCATTTTTATGCGCCTTCCAATCGTAAAGAGGATTGCCCCACAGTTGCCCTGTGGCACTGAAATAATCAGGTGGTACTCCGGCTACATGTGTGGGTCGCCTGTCTTCATCCACCAAAAACCCCTCAGGATAAGCCCACAGATCAGAAGAATCACTGGAGATAAAGATGGGAATATCTCCGATAATTGACACGCCATTGTCATTGGCATACCTCTTTAAATCACTCCATTGCTTAAAGAACAAAAACTGTGAGAACTTATGATTCTGAATACTGTTGTGCAATGTTTCTCTGGCCTTTTCCATGGCCTCAGGCACACGATGTCTGAGATCATGTTCCCAATTCAACCAGCTTTCGCCATTATGCTCATCTTTGATGGACATGAATAATGCATAATCATCCAACCAGTGAGCTTCACGTTTACAAAAAGCCTCAAAGGGTTTCTTTAAATGTTCAGCCTGATTATTCTTGAAAGCTTTCCAGGCCAATTTCAATAAATGGACTTTAAAAGAGATAACTGGACCATAATCAACCTTGTCCTCCGGAAATACCGGTGGCTTCGCTTCTTCTTCAGTCAATAAACCCTCTTCAATTAAAAGATCGGGACTGATGAGATAAGGGTTTCCCGCAAAAGCTGAAAAATTCTGGTATGGTGAATCTCCATACCCCGTAGGTCCAAGGGGAAGAATCTGCCAGCAATTCTGCTTTGCTGCAACCAATGTGTCTACCCACTTATAGGCACGGGGGCCCATATCACCCATCCCGTATTTTCCCGGTAAGGAAGTGGGATGTAATAATATTCCCGAACTTCTCTCTATGAAATTTTCCGAACTCATGATTTTCACCTGCAATCTTAATGATGTTTTAATTTTGTTCTTCAACAAGATGCCCTATTTTATCACATATCCAGCTGATTCAAAAAGACAACCAATTTAAGTTGATATCACATTAAACAACTTATTTTGGTTGTTTTTCTTTTTAGGCGTATAATGGGGATATATAAAATATGAATAGAAGGGAAGACCAATGCAAATTGAACATGACCGAAACGTCATTACCATTGATGTGATCAGCTCAAAAAAAGAAAAACTTATCAGTCAAACCATCCGAGAAAAGCTATTAAAGCTGAATTCTCAGCACTTTGAATTTGCACCGGCTCTCTCACGAGGCGATGAAATCCAATGTGTGGTAGCCAAGAATAAAAACACTTTTTCTGTCATTCGGGAGATTCGTTATTCTCTTCTTCCTTATCAACTCAAAATCGGAATTGGAATCGGCGAAATAGAAATTCCCGAAGCCGTTCGTGACAGTTGGGATCTTTCCGGAGAGGCTTTTTTCAGGGCAAGAGAATCTCTTGAGCATCTAAGCGGCGCAGATGAAACCGCTTTAGAGCTTAATTCCGGTGATTCAAGCAAGGATCTGGCTATTAACAGCATTCTAACCTTGATGAACCTGATTATGAACGACTGGACAATCACACAATTCAATTATGTTATGTCTTATGAGGAATACGGAACGTATGAAAGGGCATCTACAGCCCTTAAAGTAAGCTCGCAAAACATCCACAAAACCTGTAAACGGGCAAATTGGGATGTAATAAAACAGATAGAGAAAAATCTGAATCAGTTGATCAACAAAAGGGAGTGGTGACAAATGACTGCATTTTTATTGTCGTTATTGGCACATGCATTGTCCGATTTTGTCTTTCAGGGGGAAAGAAGGGTTGATGCCAAGAAAAAAGGCGTTTTCAAGGATTTTTTTCTGCATGCGCTTTCGGTTGGCCTTTTCACTTATATTTTCCTTTTACCTTATCGAGGGTTAAACCCCCTTTTCTTTTCTCTTTTTGTCTTTCTTATTCACCTAATAATTGACTATGGAAAATATGGAATAGACCAAATTCTGCAAAAAGGCAATCGTTCGTCAAAACCGCTTACTTTTGTACTGGATCAACTCCTTCATATTTTTTCACTGTTGCTTTTAACCGATATGATACTGCTGATTAAGCGACCTATTTTTGTTGAATTTATCAAGCAAAATCCTTTCGTTGATAGATACCTCATAGTTGCAATAGCTTACTTGTTTGTTCTTTTTGGAGGGGCCTATTTTGTTCGGTTACTACTGGATGCCATTCCCTCTACCGAAAAACAGGAAGAGGAAAATGCCAGCAAAGGGAAGCTGATCGGAATATTGGAGCGGGCTTTGTTACTCACCCTATGGATTACCGGAAACACAGGCGGTGTGGCTATCGTTTTGACAGCAAAATCCATTGCCCGGTTCAAGGAATTTGACAACAAAGATTTTGCAGAATACTATTTGATCGGGACGTTGACAAGCACTTTAATTGCCATTTTAGGCGGGATGTTTGTTCAGGTGTTTTTATAATTCTTCTCTGACAGCATTTACCATATCTACTACTTCTTTTTCATCTTTTAACCCGGCTTTTTCAGCTTCTGATGAAAAGGCTTTTTGTGCCTTTTTTAAAGCGATTAAAGCTGAATTGGCAATAATGATATTTCCCTCTTGATGAATAAAAACGACTTTGTCTCCTTTTTTGAGACCAAGTTCCTTTCTGATATTTACCGGGATTGTAATTTGTCCTTTTGATGTCACCTTTGAAAGTTCCATACAACACCCCCCCTTAAAAAGTAAGGAATTCTTTACATATTACTATACACTTTTTTTGTTAAAGTTTGTTTCGCTAACCCTTAATCCTTCGGATAAACCTCGGGGACAAATGTTTGATCAGACAATGGTGGGCGTATGTAATGTTTATCCTCCTGTCTTTCCGGGAGTTTGATCTTTCTGGGGGGTAAATCCTGATAGTCGAATTGAGTGAGTAAATGGTGGATACAGTTGAGTCTGGCAAGTTTTTTATTGTCTGCGTTCACCACAAACCACGGAGATTGCTTAATGTCTGTGTATTTAAACATTTCATCTTTTGCTTTTGAATACTCCACCCATTTTCTCCGGGCTTCCAGGTCCATGGGACTGATTTTCCACCGTTTGGTGGGATCGTTGATTCGATCCTGAAAGCGTTCTTCTTGCTCTTCATCACTGACGGAGAACCAATATTTGATTAATTTCACATTGGATCGAAGGAGCATCCGTTCAAATTCCGGACAGCTTCGTAAAAATTCCCGATATTCTTCTTCAGTACAAAAACCCATGACCTTTTCAACACCGGCCCGGTTATACCAGCTTCTATCAAAAAGAATGATCTCACCCGCAGCCGGTAAATGAGCCACATACCGTTGAAAATACCATTGTGTTTTTTCCTTATCGGAGGGAACTCCCAAAGCTACTACACGACAGATTCTGGGATTCATCTTTTCGGTGATGCGTTTGATCACTCCGCCTTTACCAGCTGCATCCCTTCCTTCAAAAATGACAACCACCTTTAACCCCTTTTCTTTTACCCATCGTTGAAGTTTCACCAGTTCAATCTGAAGTTTTCTCAATTCTTTTTCATAGACCTTTTTTTTGATTTTTTTCATAGGAATACCTCCTGAAAAGAATGGATTTTTATTATAGCATGGAAGATTTGCAAACATTGGGAGGAGTGATTTTAAGATTGTTTCTCAAGTCAACAGAAAAAATGATGTATAATGTTAATCAGTATAAAAAATCAAAAAGAGGTGAAGTTAATGGGACAAATCGCAAAGCATTTTTCGGATAAAGATATTGACAAGTTCAAACAGATGGCGGTTCAATGCAGAGGAGATGTGCTGAAGATGACAACTTTAGCCAGTTCGGGGCATCCCGGAGGTTCTATGTCATCCATGGAGATGTATCTGGCTGTGTATCATTTTGCCAATGTGTTTCCTAAAAGTCCCTGGAAAAAAGAACGGGATCGAGTTGTCATCAGTCATGGGCATACTTCTCCCGGCGTTTATTCTGTGTTGGGCAGAATGGGGTATTATGCCGTAGATGATGCAATTGTTGGATTTAGACATGTGAATGGTATCTTTGAAGGCCATATTACACGAGGTATACCTGGTGTGGAATGGACTACCGGAAATCTGGGGCAGGGACTTTCAGCCGGATTGGGCTTTGCTCTGGCAGCCATGGTTAAAAAAGTGGATTATCGCACTTACGTTATTATGGGAGATGCAGAACAGGCCAAAGGCCAGGTTGCCGAAGCCAGAAGAACCGCATCCAAATACAAAACCAGTGATCTCACGGTCTTGATCGATGTAAACGACGCACAAATCAACGGAAGAACCCAGGATGTGATGCCGGTAAATATCAAAGAAAATTACCTTTCGGACGGATGGGAAGTACTGGAAGTGAACGGACATGATTTCAGACAATTATTTGCTGCACTGAACAAAGCCGCTACCAACACATTGACACCGACAGCCATCCTGTGTTACACACAGATCGGTCACGGAGTTTCTTTCATGGAAAATGATGCAGGTTATCATGGCAAAGCGCTTTCCGAGAAACAACTGTTTGAAGCCTTGGATGAGTTGAAACTTGAAAACGATTTGGAAAAATATAAAGAGATGCGAGCTAAACTGCCCATCAAAGCTCACGAGAAAACGCTTCTTGAATATAAACCGGAGATTAAAACCGGGGAGCCCAAAACCTACCGAACGGATGTGAGTGTAGATAATAGAAGTGCTTTTGGAAATGCACTGAAGGATCTTGGTGTGTTAAACGAGAACTCCTCTACACCTATCTCTGTTGTAGATTGTGATTTATTGCCCTCTACTAAAACAGGAGGCTTTGCCAAAGCCTGTCCGGATAAATTTTTCCAATTCGGGGTGGCAGAACACAATGCAGCAGCTTGTTCAGGTGCCATGTCAGTGGAAGATGTGGTTACCTTCTTCACTGATTTCGGAGTCTTTGGTATTGATGAGACTTATAATCAGCAGCGCTTGAATGATATCAACCACGCAAACTTAAAACTGGCCGTTACACATGTTGGGACCGATACTGGAGAAGACGGGAAAACCCATCATTGTTTGGACTATGTAGGTGGACCGGCCAATTTCTTCCATTTCCATACCATCGTTCCAGGAGATCCTAACCAGACAGACCGTGCGGTAAGGTATGCCGCAGAACGATACGGCAATTACTTAATCGCTGTTGGTCGAAGTAAACTCAACCCCATTAAAGATATCAACGGCAATCCATTCTTTGCAGGTGATTACAAATTTGAATACGGTAAAGTAGATGAAGTGAGAGAAACGCGTTTTGCCAACGCCATTATCATCGCCATGGGAGCAACTCTGCCGGAAGCTGTGGAAGCGGCGGACAGTATCAACAAAGACGGGATCAAAGTGGGTGTTCTAAACGCTTCCTGTCCATTGGTATTGTGGAAACAAAGACAGTTCCTTGAAGAGAAACTGACCAATAAAATCGTCCTGACCGTTGAAGACCATAATATCTGGACCGGTTTGGGTGCAATGCTGGAAGATGCCATCACCAGAAACGATATTAAAGTTACCGCTCAATACAGACTGGGTATAGATGAATACTCCGTTTCCGGTTGTAAAGAGGATCTCTTTAAGTTGTTTAAAATCGATGCCGAAGGTATAAAATCTGAACTTTTAGAGATACTGGGATAATCATAACAAAAGAACTCAAAAATCCCTAAAAAACTAAAAGCTGTTATGGAGGAATAGTATGAATATAGGCATTATAGGTGTTGGGAACATTGGTGGTATTTTTGTTGAGCAATTAAAAAAAGACAAAGAAATGACCCTGTACCTTTTTGACAAACACAAAGATAAAATAAATTCTTTTGAAAGCAAAAAGAGATGTGTGTGTGCTGATTCTGCAGAAGAGATTGTTCGAGAATGTGATGTAATAATCCTTTCAGTTAAACCTCAAGATTCTATCCCTTTGTTAAAAGGTCTGAAGGATTTTGATTTCGAACACAAAACAATCATTAGTACCATCACCGGGATCAGTATTGCCCGAATTCGCGAGGAAATCAACGCTAAAAAAGTAGCCCGGATTATGCCAAACGTCCCTTCCGCCATTGGTAAAGGGGTAACGGGAGTTTGTTACTCTCAAAGCTTTGAGCGGGCAGAGAAAGATGCAGTAAATTGCATTTTGTCCAAATTGGGAATTGTCATTGAAATAGAGGAGAAATCCTTTCCGGCCGTCACCGCATTAAGTGGGAGTGGTCCTGCATTTGTGTTTGTAGTCATTGAATCCATGATTGACATCGGCCTTAAAATGGGGCTTTCCTACGACGTTTCAAGAGAATTGGTTCTGGGAACTCTGATCGGTTCTGCCCAATTGTTGGAAGCCAGGGGCAATCATCCGGGAGAATTCAGGCATCTGGTCACATCGCCCGCCGGAACCACGATAGAGGGCATTTATTCCCTGGAAAGAGAGGGCTTGAGAGGCACCATCATGAAAGCCATCAACGACACCTATGAACGGGCAAAAAGCATTAGTGAAGAGATAGAAAGGCAAACCAAATAGTAGAAACCTCCCCCTTTCTTACCCTTTTATTTGTTTACAACCGTTGAAGTTGTATAATTAAGTATAAAGATCAATACGGGGGAGGTTTTTTTATGGCAACTGTTTCACATTATTCGCAATCAGTCATCACAAAGGATAATCCGATTTTTTCAAAATTCAGAGTCACGATCAAAACACCGTTTTATGCCAATCATGTGCATAACGTCAATTCACTGAGAGAAGCCTATGATCTGGCAAAGAATTCACCGGGAACCATCGTTACAGATGTTAAAATCTACGAACCGGAAAAACTGGGACTTGATCCTGATTCAAGGGTGTTATTGTTTAACGATGGGGCCGTTACCGGAAGGTGCGCAGCCGCCAGGCGAATTGCAGGGTCACCAAATGTCAACGAAGAGGAATATGCCGGTAAACTTCGTGAAGCCATCTATCACACCCGATTTAAAAAGATGTACCACGCCCAAGCGTATATCGGTTTACATGAAGACTTCATGGTAAGGGCTCATTTACTGATTCCCCAAGGACACGAGAACATTCTTTATAATTGGCTGCTGAACTTCCAACCTATTAATGAACATTTTGTTGAAATGTATAAACGTTCAAAAGTTTTTGAAAAAGAAGGGGATATTTATGTCTTCTCTGATCCCGATTGGAAACACGAGGACCATCCGTTGGGGTTGACCTTCTTTGATTCGGAACATAACTGCGCGGCCATTTTAGGCATGCGCTATTTTGGTGAATTCAAAAAGGGTACCCTGACCCTGGCATGGGGAACAGCAAATCGAAATGGATTCGCCGCTTGTCACGGTGGACAAAAACGATACAATCTAGAAGACGGACGTAAGTACGTTGTAGGTGTTTTCGGCCTTTCAGGTTCCGGAAAATCCACCATTACCCATGCAAAGCATAGCGGGAAATACGACATCACCGTTCTTCATGATGATGCATTTGTCATCAACTCAGAAAACGGGTCATCCGTTGCCTTGGAACCTTCGTATTTTGATAAGACTGCAGATTATCCCGTGGCATCTCCGGAAAATGATTTTCTACTTTCTGTACAAAATAACGCCGCTGTAAAAGACAAAGACGGGCGGATTGTTATCGTAACCGAGGATATGAGAAACGGTAACGGCAGAGCTATCAAATCCAAATTATGGTCAAAAAACCGGGTAGATAAATTGGCTGAACCGGTTAATTCCATTATTTGGCTGATGAAAGATCCCACCTTGCCACCGGTCTTAAAAGTGACGAATCCCATTTTAGCCGCTACATTGGGAGCCACCTTAGCCACAAAAAGGACTTCTGCTGAACGCCTTGCTCCCGGCGTTGACCCGGATGCATTAGTAATCGAGCCTTACGCCAACCCCTTCCGAACCTATCAACTTGAAAATGATTACAACCGGTTCAAACAATTGTTTGAAAACATGAATGTTGATTGTTATATATTCAACACAGGCTACTTCAAATGGAAAAAGATATCCAAGGAGATAACCCTTGAAAGTCTTGAAAAGCTTGTGGAAGGCACGGCTCAATTTAAAGCGTGGGAAAGTTTTGCTGACTTTGAGATTATGGAGATTGAAGGCTACATTCCTGATTTTGAGGATGAAGAATATAAAAAACAGTTCATTGAAAGAATGAAAGACCGAGTGGCATTCCTGGAGCAAAAAAATCTGGCTGCGGGAACACTGAATACCTTACCGGTTGGTGCTTTGGAGTCCATCAGGAATGTATTAAAATGTTTTGAAGGGGAATGATTGGGAATTTTTTAAAATCTGCAAAACATAACTATAGGGGCGGACCGATGTGTCCGCCCGGGTATTAGGAACATAAACGTTCTAATAAAAATATATTCTCTACGCCACTTGCTTCTTCTGATACTTCTGAACAATCATGATACCAATCAAAAGCACACCCCAAAGGGTTACTGCCAGGAAGGAACTGACTCCCAGAAGGTTTAAGCCGGAGGCAACCATTTGCAGGATAAACAGGGAAAGCACCAATCCTCCCACTTTACCAAATCCCCCGTTGGGATCTACCCCTCCAAAAACGCTGGCTAAAACGGTGATTAGCAAATAAGACTCTGCGTAGCCTGCGCGGGCGGAGTTGAATCGGGAAATCATGATGATGGCAGCAATTCCACTTAATAGACCGGATAACATATAGGTTTTCAATAAAACACTCTTTGTATTGACCCCTGAATACCGAGTGGCTGTTTCATTGGAACCGATCAGATAATTGTTGAGGCCCGAGGGCATTTTTTTCAACCAGAACCCTATGGCAACCGCCAGCAACACAAAGATAATAAACGGCACTGGAATACCCAAAACGGCTTCATTTCCAAAAAACTGCATCTGCTCGGGTAAACCGGAGATGACGTATCCTTTGGTAGTTAAAATGGAGATGCCGTTCACCAAAGTCATGGTTCCAAGAGTAGCCAGTATTGGCGAGACTCCGATAAAAGCGACAATGATACCGTTGGCTAATCCTACCAAAACAGCAGCACCAAGGCCGGCTATAATAGCAAGAGCAATCACCCATCCCTGAGGCCCTTGAACCATTGAAGTCATAATGGTTGCCATGATGATACCCGATAAATTGGCTGTGGCGATGATAGATAAATTGATTCCACCGCTGAGCATGGTAATGGCCATAGCCATGGTAAGGATTCCTAATTCGGGAAGCTGGAAAGCGATTGAACTGAAATTTGAAATGGTAAAAAACTTATTCGGCAGTGAAATTGAAAACATAATCAGTGTCAGTCCAAACAGCCCCCATAATAGAGATAAATTTGGATATCGATTATAGATGGTTTTTAAAGGGTTTGAGTTTTTAAGCGACATCTATCTCAGCCTCCCTTTTCATAATCTTTTTGTTGTTGTATGCGGTGATACTGACTGAAATCACGATGATCGTTCCCAGTAAAATTTCATACCAGTATGAAGGAATCCCCACCAGGATTACCGCATTGGATATGATGGCCACCAATGCAACCCCTAGAAACGTTCCCAAGACCGTGCCGGTTCCACCTTGTAGACTCGCACCACCAAGGACAACGGCAGCAATAACATCCAGTTCTTTTCCGATGATGGCATTTGGGGCAACCGTTTGTACAATCAACGCGTGAGAAACCGAACCGATTCCTGCAAGCAATCCCATAAACCCGTATACGAATAACGTCAATCCAAAAATATTAAAGCCCATTCTTCTGGCAGCCTCTTTATTGCCACCCAATGCGTATATTTTTCGGCCGACTTTTGTGTATTTTAGGATAAAAGCGGCAACGATAAAGATGATGAAAAAGAGGAATAATGATAACGAAATGGGAAAGATATATCCTTCTGAATTTTCGATGATAAAGATATCATGTGGTTTTGAGAACCACAACGGGAAATTGTAAATCCATTTACCCTTCGTGAAATACATCAATAAACCCTTATAAATATTCAACGTAGCGATGGTAATAATCAAAGGGTGTTTTTTAATAAAATGAATCAACAATCCATTAAGTGCTCCAAGGCCAACCCCAACAACAGCACCGATTAAAAAGGCCAGAAACAAATTACCCCCATGTTCGATGATTACCGTGGACATGATGTATTGACTGATGGTTGCCGTGGCGGTAAAGGAAAGGTCAATCCCTCCGGATATGAGGACTAACAACATACCCGCAGACATAATGCCGAGGAATGAATAGCTTGTAAATAACTCCAACAAATTCCCCAGGGTCAAAAACTGATCGGTCGTAAATGTCAAGATCAGCACCAGAGACAGAATAACCAGTGCGAGATAAAATTCATTGCGTTTAGTGAGATTAGACACTGACAACACCTCCGATGACCCGTTCGTTGAGTTCTTTTTCACTGATTTCCTCGGGACTGATTTCTTCTTTAACCCTGCCTTTATGCATAATCAATATCCTGTCTGAATTTCGATAGACTTCGGGAACTTCATCGGAGATCAATATAATAGCCAGCTTTTCTTTTGCCAGTTCTTTGATGATATTGTAAATACTGTTCTTTGCTGCAATATCCACGCCAACGGTTGGATTATCCAGTATAAGCAATTTGGGGTGAGTAGCCAGCCATTTTGCAAGGACAACCTTTTGCTGGTTTCCCCCCGAAAGTGTTTTAACGGGATTTTCCGGGTTTTTCGTTTTGACACCAATATCTTTGACCCATGTGTTAACAACCGATTTTACGCTCTCCTTGATAAACACTCCCATTTTATTGACCATCTTATCCAGTATCGGCACGATAATATTGGTACTGATAGGTTGTGGCAAGATCAGTCCTTCGCTTAATCTGTCTTCTGGTACATATGATACGCCCGCTTGAATAGCCTCGTAATTGTTTTTAAAAACAACCGATTTATCTTCCAATAATATCTCTCCGGAATCAGGTTTGTTCATGCCGAAGATCGACAAGGCCAATTCTGTTCGTCCTGAACCGATCAGTCCTGTGATTCCAAGAATTTCACCTTGATTCACTTTCAGGGATACATCCCTATAGTTTTTCTTCTTGGACAAGTTCCTGATTTCCAAAACGGTTTTATCTGTAATGAACTTTTTTTCAGATTTATTGATATCGAACTCTCTGCCTGTCATCAATTTTTCAATCTTTCTTTCGTCTAACTCATCGGCATTAAAAGTGCCAATCTTATCACCATCTCTTAAAACAGTGACTCTTTGGGAGATAGACATAATTTCATCCAGTTTATGACTGACGAAAACAATGGTAAAGCCCTTTTTTTGAAGGCTGATGATCAATTTCAGCAATTCGTCGATTTCATGTTTTGATAATGAAGCGGTGGGTTCATCCATAATGATGACTTCTGCATCGGTTGCAATGGCCCTGGTAATGGCCACAACCTGTTTATCAGCGATAGACAGTTCACGAACCAGTTTGTCCGGATTCAACGTCACGTTGATTTTCTTCATGGCCTCTTGAGCCTTTTCTTTCATACGCTTTCTGTTCACCAGAGAATATTTGTGTTCAGAATACTCCGATATGGCGATATTTTCATAAACGGACAGATTCGGAAAAAGCGAAAGATCCTGATAAATGACCTGTATTCCGGTCTCGACTGATTTGATGGGGCTTAAGGCTCTGTAATGTTTGCCCTTAATAAAGATTTCACTACCGTGATCCGGGTTTTCAACCCCGGATATAATCTTTATCAAAGTACTTTTTCCCGATCCGTTTTCACCGACAAGACAATGAATTTCACCTGTTTTCACATCGAAATCCACCTTTTTCAGAGCATGAACACCCCCGTAATGCTTATTGATGTTCTTGAGTTGTAATGCGTATGAAGGAGAATTTTCCATTCCATACACCTCCACGCTTCGAATTATGTTGGTCATACCAACGGTTACTAAAAAACGTCCGTTTCATTTATGTAGGAGAGCACCTGTTTGTGGTCATAAAGAACCATGACCTTGGAGTATTTTCCCTACAGGAAAAACTCCATGCTTCTTTTTCGTAGGGAAGCACCTATGTGTGGTCATAAAGACCATGACCTTGGAGTATTTTCCCTACAGGAAAAACTCCATGCTTCTTTTTCGTAGGGGAGCACCTATGTGTGGTCATAAAGACCATGACCTTGGAGTATTTTCCCTACGGGAAAAACTCCATGCTTCTTTTTCGTAGGGGAGCACCTATGTGTGGTCATAAAGACCATGACCTTGGAGTATTTTCCCTACGGGAAAAACTCCATGCTTCTTTTTCGTAGGGGAGCACCTATGTGTGGTCATAAAGAACCATGACCTTGGAGTATTTTCCCTACGGGAAAAACTCCATGCTTCTTTTTCGTAGGGGAGCACCTATGTGTGCTCCCGTTGAAATTAAAAAGTTAATTTCTATAAAAGATTCTGTAGGGGCGGACCGGTGTGTCCGCCCGTTAAAGGTACAAATCTTGTGCTTTGTTAAAAACAAATGGTTATTTAAAACCCTAATTCCACAGCATTTTCGGAGGTGATTTCAAGGATGCTGTTGAACTTGATGATTCTGTTGGCTTCATCAATTTCTGCGGTACCCATTCCAGGAACAGCCATTCCGTCAAAGACGAAGAAGTCGTCCGCCAGCATTTTTGAAACGTATACCAATGCGTATCCGGCATCTGCAGGATCCCAAAGGTAACCGGTGTCGATGTAACCTTCTCTTAGATACTGGGAGGCGTGTAGTGGTAAAACAGTTCCTACGATAGTCACTTTATCCAAGAGCCTTTTTTCTTTCAGTGCCTGAGCGGCCCCGATGGGTCCTAAACTTCCAAAACCCACAACACCTTTGATATCCGGATATTTTCTCAGTAATTCCTGCATCTTCTGTTTTGAAAGGTTGACGTCTTCTCCACACGGGATTCTCTCGGTAACCAATTTCATGTTAGGGTATTTTTCTTCTACCATTTTCAGTCCGATATCTGCCCATAAATTGTGAAGTGGAACGGTCAAACTTCCAACAAATACGGCAAATTCGCCTTCTCCACCCATTCCTTGTGCCAGGGTTTCAAAGTTTTTCTCACCAAATGCCACATTGTCTATGACTTCAATATCCCAATCTGCGTTTTTCTGATCAGGGGATTCGTGGGTCAATACGATGATGCCGTTTTCACGTGCTTTTTTTAGAACAGGTTCCATGGCGTTTGCATCATTAGGAACGACACAAATGGCATCTACACCTTTTGCAATAAGGTCTTCAACGATCTTTACCTGCTGTGCGGGGTCTGCATCGGTAGGACCAACCTGATAGGCGTTGACGTTTAATTCTTCAGCTGCTCTAAGAACACCTTCTTCAAGTCTGTTAAACCATGGAATTCCAGTGATCTTGACAACAACTGCAATTTCAGGAACTTCTGACAAAGCTGTTACAGATATTAATGCAACGAACAGGAAAATCAAAAATGCTTTTAATTTCATAATAAACCCTCCTTATTGAGTTCAATCGGGAAAACCGATTGTTTAATGTTTTTTTAGACCGTCGTTCATTTCCCTTTCAATGGCATCATCATCTGTGATGATCCGATCAATTTCTTCGGGTTTAGCCATATAAAACGGGGCAATGGAGTCAAATTTGGATGAATCCAGTAATAGGTAATGCTCTTTGGATTTTTTTAAGACCTTTTTCTTTAGACTTCCGGTGAACGGACTTAAATCGTAAGTTCCATCGTTATAGGAACCACATGAGAAGAAAAACTTTTCCACAAAGATTTCTTCCACCATGGCCTCGGCCTTTGGACCTACAAACGAGTTAAAATCCGTCAATAATGTCCCGCCAATACCCAAAACTTCGAAATTTTTTGCCTTGGATAAGGCGTTCAAAGAGTGCAAACCATTAGTGATAATCTTAAGTTGAGTAAAATTCTGAATGAGTAATTTAGTGAATAAATAGCAAGTCGTCCCTTCTCCAATAAACAACAAATCATTTTCCTTTACATACCCAAGAGCTTTCTGAGCAACAATCTTCTTCTTTTCATTATTCTCCGAAAGCCGTTGAAGAAAAGATTTGTTCATATTGGTATCCTTGGTGATGATATTTTTAGGCTGAATGTACCCATAACCCACAAATATCTCCCCGTTTTCCTTTAGTTCTTTGAAATCTCTTCTTAAAGTTGCTATGGAAACATTTACAGCTGAAGCAACCTCATCAGGGGTTAACTTTCCCCTTTCGTTTAAGAGAGAAAGGATCTTACTCTGCCGTTGTTCTTTAGATATTCCCATTTCGACACCTGCCAAAATATAATCTTTTTTAGTATAGCATCATGATAACATGTTGTCAAATTGTAAAATGGTTATTATTTCCGATAAAGCATGGTTTTGACGTTTTATAACGAATTAAGCCTGTTATACTTGTTTATTCTTTGATTTCTGACTATTTTTAATTTTTCAGGAAAGTGATTAAATATCACTTGTTCTGATAATATGTTATCAAAAGAAGAAAGACAAAACGGACATCTGCTAAGATGTCCGTTTTGTCTTCATAAACAGATTCTTATATAGCGCCGGCACTAACGTTTAAATTCATTTTTTTACCCAAATCCACAAATTTTTCAAGGTCAGATAACTCCATAGATTCCAATGATTCAAGTTTATAGGGTCTACCTAACCCACGGTATTTTGTTAATCCAAGCCTATGATAAGGTAACAGTTCGACATTTTTAAGATTGAGTCTCTTTATATACTCAAAGATTCCTCTTAGCACATCCACATCATTATTAACCCCAGGAATCACAGGCGTTCTAATGATAATATTCTTTCCACTCTCCGAGAGTTTTTTAAGATTATCAAGGATGTTTCTATTACTGACACCGGTCCAAAATTGGTGTTGATCATCATCAATATGTTTCACATCGAAAAAAAACAGATCTGTTTTGGATAGTACCCTGTTGAATGTTTCCCAGGGTACGTTTCCAGCCGTTTCTATGGCAATATGAATCCCCAAGGTTTTACATAAATCAAAAAATTCTAACAGGAAATCAACATTTAAAAGAGGTTCCCCTCCGGAAACAGTTATCCCGCCACCTGATTCATGATAAAATTCCAAATCTCTTTTTACAATATTAAAAAGCTCTTGAGGAGTATAATCCTTCCCCATAACAGCCCTTGCTCCGTAGATGCATTGATCAACACATAACCCGCATCCTGTACATTTTTTAGGGTCCGTTATAAAACCGAATTTTTCATCAAGATATATGGCTCCATTTGGACAGATCATCATACATTTGCCGCATTTTGTACAGGAATTATCATAATACATGATCTCTTTCTGAAATCTCTGAGATTCCGGATTTTGACACCAAGCACACCTGAGATTACAACCTTTTAAAAACACCACCGTTCTAATGCCTGGTCCGTCTTTTGTTGCATATCGTTCAATTTCAAAGATGGTGGCTTTGTTGTTTTCTTTCTTCAAAGTTGAAATTCAACCCTTTTGATAATGTCTTCCTGTACTTTCGGATCAAGCGGTGTAAAAAATGCACTGTATCCGGATACCCTTACCATTAAGTCTTTATATTGTTCAGGATTCTCTTGAGCATCTCTCAAAGTTTCATTTCCAACAACATTGAATTGAATATGAATCCCATTCTTTTTGAATAACACTTTAACCAAGCTGGCAACTCTTTTTGCACCTTCATCATTTTTCACAGAATTTTCAGACAATCTGACGTTGAAGATAGCCCCTTTCTGAACCAAATACTGGGAAGTTTTCCAACGGAATTAATGGCTGCGGTTGGACCTTGTTTTTCAGAGCCTGTATCAGGTGAAACACCGTTGTTAACAGCCTCCCCTTTCTTTCTGCCATTTGGCAGGGCTCCGATGAAGGAGCCAAATGCAATGTTACCCGTTACGGGACTTTGACTGTATGCATAACAACATGGTTTAGGTCCTTTACCATACCTGGAGTTTTTAAAATCCTTCTGATAGGAGGAGCCAATAAATTCAGTTAATTTTATCGCCCATTTATCCGCTTCATCATTGTCATTACCAAATCTTGGAGCCTTGTTCATAATCATTTGCCGTAGTTCTTCTCCTGTTGGCGAAGTGGTCATATCCTCAAAATTTGTTTTTAAA
>Ga0272443_10004164_pt1 | contig 16092 bp, 10 predicted proteins | sample SSMAcet12_FD_193581 | JGI IMG/M metagenome (GOLD analysis project Ga0272443, IMG submission 193581) | Marine sediment archaeal communities from Little Sippewissett salt marsh, Falmouth, MA, United States - SSM-Acet-12 | ecosystem: Environmental > Aquatic > Marine > Wetlands > Sediment ... | reverse complement strand
GCGAGTACTTCCTATACCCCCAGACCAAGTACCTGCCTCTTAGGGAACCCGACCTCTCACTGTTGAACGCCAACGAGATCAAGATGATCGACGAAGTATTGGAGCGCCTGTCCGACATGAATGCCGCACAGATCAACGTGCATTCCCACCAGGATGTTCCCTGGTTGGTGGCCAAACAGGGCAAAACCATTGATTACGAATCCGTGTTCTATCGCACTCCCGCCCACTCGGTTCGGGAAAAACCGAGTGAAAAGTCTAAAGTTGAAAGTCTAAAGTCGAAAGTAAAAACCTAGACTACTATCGGATTCACAAGTATTGGGAATCGGCTTAGCCCTCTTCCCTATTCGGAGGAGATTTCTTTTTCGATTTCACCAAGGCGTTTCAGCAGGGTTAGGATGAAGCCGTTGTCCAGGAAGGCGGCGATTGTGCCGGAGCAGAATCGTTCTTTGCGCAGGATGATGGTGAAGAGTTTGATGATGGTTTCGATGTCGGCATTACCTAATTTGGAAGGATCTTTCATGTAGGCTTCGGCCTGATTGTGCCAGGAGGGCCAGTCGAAGGGCTGGCAGAAGCCGTTGATTTCCAGGGCCTGGATGAAGCGGTCGACAAGGGGGGAATAGGTGTAGGGATCGAAGGGACTGTTTTTGACGTCGCAGGTATGGAAAGGTTCGGCGGGGTTCGCGATTTGCGGCAGGAAGGAGAGGAGATTGCGGATCTGTTTTGGTGTGGGTGGGGTGATGGATTCGGTCTCAGGCATGGGGAAAGGATAGCATTTTCATAGTGAAAAGGTAAAAGTGAAAAGTGAAAAGTAAAAGCATTGGCAAGAGGCTATAGGCGATTGGCTAAAGGCCAGTGAAAAGTGAAGACGAGGTGGCAGGTGGAAAACTGGCGAGGGGCGGGCTTTCCTCCCGGATTGTCCGCAGCCGGCATTACTGGATTTTAAAAGGCTCGGAAAATGCGAACTCTTCGCTTATGGTGGATGATTTGATCTTGATCTGGAAACCGTATCCCTGGTAATGGTCGGCTACGAGCCATTCATAGGTTTTGCTATTGGGAGCGGAGTGGGCAATAGTTTCTTTTAAGGTCCCATTCTGCCACAATTCAATGTCCAGTTTGTTGCTGGTGAAATTTCTCCAATTGATAAAGAATTTCTTTCCAGGATTTACCGTGAAATAACTGCCAGGCTTGGTGACCAGCGGCGGAAGCACGATAACAAATGGTTGGGAAGTGACGAAATCTCCCGTATTCTGCGGGTAGCCGGTGACTTTTATCTGATAATTTTGTCCATGCTCAACCGGTCCGATATTCCAGGTAAAAGAACCGGTGTTTTTTGCGCCCAGGGCGAGGTTTGAATGAAATTGATTATCTTTTATCAGAATAATACGCAGATCGGGACCGCCCTGCAGTCCAGTCCATTTGATTTCATATGCGCTTCCTGCCTTGAGCATTTCATTGCCTTTGGGTCTCAGCAGCAGCTTTGCCATTTGGGCGCCTACAGTCAGGCCGACCTGCGGAGTCACCTTCTTCTGGCTTTGTAAAGCGAAGGGACCCAATCCGGTTGAGGGCTGAATAGAGAAATATCCCGAGGAGGCGACACATGCCTGCTGGGAAACGTCCCTGATCCACAACTGGAAATCATCCCCTTTCAGATTGCTGGGAACCTGCCAGCGATAGGTGCCCGTATTAAAGGTGGAAAGAGCAAGGTGAGATGTCATGTTCGTATTCTTGCGCGTCAACGTGATCCGCACGTTTTTGCCGTAAATTCCTTGCCACTTTACGGCGTAAGTCACGCCCGTGGTTATTTTGGCGCCGGTTGTGGGCGCAATCACCCTCCTGGGATCGACAATATCAAAAACTGAGCTGCGCGCCCTGGAATCGGTGCCAGTGGACATCACCCAGATGACAAAGTCTTTGCCCTTGAGAGAACAACTGATATTCCAAGTATAGGCGCCATTGTTCGCTACCTGGGTGGCAATTTTCCTGGCGACCATTCCATGCCCGATCAAGCTGATGTTTACCTGGGATCCGCGGATGTTCATCCATTCAATCTTAAATTTCCCGCCGGATTGCAGTTCCTCACCCGCACTTGGACGCAATACCAAAGGATCGGATGATTGCGCGACTAGAGCAATTGAAATCCCAAAGGAAAAAAAAACCAGCAACAGAAAACAACGTAAACCTTTGCTTCTAAAACAAACTGATTTGAATATTTTTATTTTACCCATTTCCCCCCTCCCCATTCTAGATAATGCCCCCTGTTCTCGAAAAATCTCAATAATAAAAAATATTTCGCTGATTCGTGGTAGAAAGGGGAACGCCCATTAGAAGGAATGTGTTAGTGGGCGTCGCCTTTCTCATTCCTTCACCTTACGAATGAGTGCCATGTGGAAAGAGGAACAAGTTTAACTTCTTGCCGCTTCAACTTTTCAACTCGTCAACTCTTCAACTTTGCAATGGCGAGGGCCGATGGGCGAGTAGTGAACAGGCCAGGTCAAACGTTGAATTTTAATCATTTTATTCTAAAATATTCTTGTAACTGTCACTTTATGACAGTTTCTGGAAAGATGAGAGAATTAATCGACCAGGTGCTGCAACATGTACCAAGGGATTTTTTTACCATCCAGGAACTCGGCCGCCTGCTTGCCGGGACTCCCGATTCCCGCTACGCCCGCATCAAGCGCGCCCTGGACTCCGGGGACCTGTTGCGGATCAAGCGCGGGCTCTACGTGCTGGCGCCCCGTTTCCGCAAGCGTACACTCGATCCCTACTCCCTCAGTCAGTATATTTACGGTCCCTCTTACATCAGCCTGGAGAGCGCGTTGAGTCACCACGGTTGGATCCCTGAAGGGGTTTTCCACGTCACGGCGGTTTGCGCAAAGAAATCCCGTACTTTCGAAACGCCCATGGGGATCTTTCGTTTTACACGGGTTCCCCAAAAAGTCCTGTACGCAGGAGTGGACCGCCGTGTCGACGAGGCCGGCAACGTTTGGTTCATGGCCGAGCCGCTGAAAGCCCTGCTGGATTACCTGGCTGTGTACAAGCGGCATTGGAAAGATCCGAGTGCCGTAGAAACGGATATGCGGATCGACGCATCCCTTCTGCTTGACGTTCCCATTGAGGTCATGGAACGGCTGGCAGCCAACTACGACAGTCGCAGAATTCACTCTTTTCTCAACATGCTGCGGAGGAAAAAGAAACCATGAGCATTCAGGTGATTGGGGAAAAGCTGCGTGCCTATGCGTGCCGTTCGCAACGGGAAGAGCACCAGGCTTTGCGGGAAATCACCCAGGAAGTCATGCTGGCCGCCCTGGGGCGCACGGATTTCTTTTCCCGGGCCCTGTTTCATGGCGGTACCTGCCTGAGAATCTTCCACGGTCTGAACCGCTTCTCCGAAGGTCTTGATTTCATGTTGAACCGGCCCGATCCCGCTTTTCAATTGGATCCCTACCTGGAAACGATCCGCAGCGAATGCCTGGCATACGGCTACCGGGTTGAGTCAGCCCGCCCCCAATCCCCTGCAAAAACCGTGCATAAAGCGATGCTGAAGGACTCGGCGTTGATCCGGAATCTGCGGTTGCGTTACCTGGGACGGGATTCACGGCCCGCGGCGATCAAAATCAAGATCGAGGTGGATACGCGCCCGCCCGCGGGTTCCGGCCATGAGATCCGTTACCTGGACTTCCCCTTCGTTTCCATGGCGGCATTGCAGGATCTGCCTGGCTTGTTTGCGGGCAAGGTCCATTCCCTGCTATGCCGCCCATACGCCAAGGGCCGGGATTGGTACGATTTTCTCTGGTACACGGCACAACGGGCAACGATCAAAACGTCGTTCCTTTCCGCCGCCCTGGATCAACAGGGACCATGGAAAGGCAAGGGGCTGCAGGTGGACCGGGAATGGTGTTTGCGCGAACTGGCCTATAAAATTACGCAACTGGATTGGCCCGCCGTGGCGGAGGACGTACGTCCTTTTGTTCGCGAACATGAGCAACCGTCACTGAAGTTGTGGAGCCGGGACTTGTTCCTAAAGCAATTGGAAAAGATCGGATAGAAATAGGTGGCAGGACAACCGGCGAGAGGCGAGGGGCAATTGGTGAAGGGTGGGAACGCTTAGTCGAAAGTTGAAAGTCTAAAGTAAAGACAAGGTGACAGGAAGGCAGGTCCCTGGCCCTCCGGGCTCTGAATAAGGAATAAATAAGAAGGAATAATAAGGAGACAGGTGTAGGGGCGAGGGGCAACTGGCGAGTGTTGGGAGCGCTTAGTCGAAAGTTGAAAGTCGAAAGGAAAGACGAGGTGGCGGGAAATGTCCTGTTTAGCAGGAAAAGTACTGTTTTTCGGGTTGATTTCTCAGGCGGGGGAAAACGGCTGTTTTCGATTGGGCGAAGGCTTTAAATCTCCGGACACCTGAAACCATGAGTCTTTCCAGGAGAGGAATTCATTTCCCCGAGATAGTAAAAAACGTGGAAAGATCATGGCATGAAAAATGCTTGAAACATGTACCCGCTCTCGAGTCCATCGTGTCGTCCGACAACTGGTGGGCCCGGAACAGCGAAGGGTAATAAGGGGAAAAGGAGGTTGGAATGCTGGAAACAATCTTGATTGTACTGTTTGTCTTGTGGCTGGCGGGTCTTTTAACGGCTCACACCTTTGGCGGCCTGATCCACATTCTACTGGTCGTCGCCGTGATCATTCTGGGCGTCAGGTTGTTACGGGGAAAGAAGATTCTTTAGCCTGGAAAACATCAAAATGATCCGGCCGAGAATACGGACTGCAAAAAGGGTATGGGGGGTGCTCGCCGGCCTGGGGCTGCTTGCCCCCTGTCTCTTTTCCGCTCAGGTATTCAAGTACCATAAAATCAAGCCTGAGAAGGGATACCTGATTCAGACGGTTCCCTTCGAAAAATGGCTGGGAAGAAATTATTGCGGCCCGGCCTGCCTGGTTATGGTCCTCAACTACTGGGACGAAACGCGGCCCTTCAGCCAGAAGGAAATCGCCGATGACATCTATGATTCCGGAAACCAGGCGACCTATAACTCCGATCTGGTTCTGTACCCGCGATCCAAAGGATTTCAGAGCTACTCTTTCCAGGGAAACCTGCAGACATTGAAGGATGTGGTTGGGAATGACATCCCGGTGATCGTTCTGACCAAAACCATAAAACAGGTAGCCAAAGGGCATTACCGGCTGGTGATCGGGTTTGATGATGACAAGGATCAGGTCATCTTCCATGACCCGTTTTTTGGAGGTCGGCATGCCATGAAGTCCAGGAATTTCATGAAGGTCTGGGAACTGGGAAAGAAGCGGAACCAGTTCCGTTGGATGATGGCCGTGGTCCCCGATGAAGGCGCTTTTCCTTTTCCCGCTCTGCGAAACGACCCTATGACCCCCATCAATCTGGCCACGGCCTATTACCGAAGGTCTGAATTAGAGAAATCGAAGGAGCAGTGGAAAATAGCCGGAGAGTCCCTCAGAGATGATCCCTATCCCTTGTTCAGTCTGGCCATGGTCAGCCTTAAAGAGGGCAAGGTAAAGGAGGCTGAGGCTTATGCCCGTAAAGCCATCAGCCTGGACGCTAAGAGCGCTTACGCCCATGACGTCCTGGGCCTGGCTTACGCCAAACAGGGTAAGCTTGTCCCGGCTTTGAAATCTCTCGGTCGGGCTCTCCGGCTTGCTCCCAAAGAAAAGTTTATCCGAACACATTATCTGCAAGTCCGGGCCTTTTACATTGAAAAGGCCAAACTTGAAATCATAAAAAGAAAGGAGAATTCACATGAAAAACAAAGTTAAGATCTGGAGTTTCCTGTTGATGATCGTGTTGGTCTCTTCCTATGCCGTCGCTCTTGAAGAACCGGTGCTTCAACAGGAAGTTCAACAGGATGTGCAACAGGCGGACACGTCAACTCAGCTGGAGATCAGTGGTCCGGACGTGATCACGGCTTCCGATGCCGCCGGAGGAGCACTCAGCTCAAGAGACCTCCTCCTCATCGCAACCATCGGCGTTGTGGTCCTGGTGATCGCGCTAGTCCTTTAACTGAACGGCCGCATTTCCGCGGGAGATCTGATGGAAAGTTGTTCTCTCAAGTAATAAGAAGAGGGCGTCCTCTCCAGTGAGAGGACGCCCATTCTTATGCCGCCGGGAAGGCGATTTTAAAACCAATTTGGCCGAATTCAGCCGTATTGAGGGCTTGCGCATTGAAAACCGGGTTGAAGGGGGATGGGGTTCATGCAATGATGAAACGCCGCAGTGTATGTGATCCTGATGATGAAGGATTTATCCCATCACAACGGTCACATCGTGCGGTTGACCGTCATCGACCAGCGGAATCAGGCTGTCTGCCAGTAGATTCCCATCCAGGAGCACTTGTTTGACGCCGCGATTAACTTTGTCAGGGTTTTCGACGCTAATCTTGTAGTGGCTGCTGCCAAAATGGTAATCGACCTTGAATCCCGGCCATTCTTTGGGAATGCAGGGGTTGATTTTAAGCAATTCGCCCACCCTGTTGACACCCAGGATGGCTTCAACGCCCAGGCGGTACATCCAGCCGGATGAGCCGGTGTACCACGTCCAGCCGCCTCGCCCGGTAAGCGGTTGTACACTGTAAACATCGGCGGCAATTACATACGGCTCTACTTTGTAGCGGGAGACTTTTTCGGGTGTATCGGCATGGCTGATGGGGTTCAGCAGGTTGAACAAATCCATGGCCAACTCACCTTGTCCGAGTTTGGCAAAGGCCCAGGCTGTCCAGACAGCGGCGTGGGTGTACTGTCCGCCGTTTTCACGCACACCCGGCAGGTAGCCTTTGATATAGCCGGGGTCGCGCGTTGTTTTGTCAAAGGGCGGGGTAAAAAGCAAAATGATCCCATCCTGGGGTTTTACCAGCAGGCGGTTGACCGATTCCATCGCCTGGCCTGCCCGCGTCAGGTCGGCTGCTTCCGATAAAACGGCCCATGACTGGGCGATTGAATCGATCCGGCACTCCGTGTTTTCTTTCGAACCCAGGCGGGAACCGTCATCGTAGAAGGCGCGCAGGTACCATTCACCGTCCCAGGCGTGGGTTTCGAGCGACCGGGCCAGTCGCCGGGCCTGCTCAAGGTAAGGTGCGGGGTCATCCTTCATCAATTTAACCAGTTGCGCAAAACGATTGAGTGTGGCGTGCAGGAACCAGCCCAGCCAGATGCTCTCACCACGACCATTCATGCCGACCCGGTTCATGCCGTCATTCCAGTCGCCTCCGCCCATCAGCGGCAGGTCGTGCGGGCCGCTTGTCGCGCCTTTTTGAAGCGCCCGGCGGCAGTGCTCGTAGAGTGAAAACGATTGCAGCGTTGTTTGAAATTGCGCGTAACGTTCTATTTCATCTGGATTAAGCGCTTCGCCGAGCAGAAATGGGATTTTCTCATGCAAAATGGAAGCATCGCCGGTTGCGCTCACATACTCGGCGGTCACAAACGGCAGCCAGAGCAGGTCGTCTGAAATACGGGTGCGCACACCACGCCCCAACGGCGGATTCCACCAGTGCAGCACGTCGCCCGCCTCGAATTGATGGCGCGCCGCTTCGACAATCTGGGCGCGGACGATGGCTGGGCGGGTGTGCAGCAGTGCCAGCACATCTTGCAGTTGGTCGCGGAAACCAAAGGCTCCGCTGGATTGATACAGCCCGGTGCGCGCCCAGATGCGGCAGGAGAGCGCCTGGTAGAGCAACCAGCGGTTGAGCATCAGGTTCATTCCAGAGTCAGGTGTTTCAACTGTTACGGCATTCAGGATATCGTTCCACTGAGACTGGACAGACTGCCAAATGGATTCAACCTGGCCCTCGGCCTGAACCTGCCCGATCAGCGCCAGGCTTTCGCGGCGATTCGCGCCCTCGCCGATTAAAAAGAAGATTTCCTCCTCTGCGTTTGAAGCCAGGTCAACATGCAATTGGATGACGGCGCACGGTTCCAGCCCGGCATTGACCGCGCTGGCCAGACCGATTCGTTTCAGTGCCGCAGGAGCGCGCAGGCTGCCCAGTCGCCCTAAAAACTCGGCGCGGTCTGTTGTCACGCCATGCGGTCTTTTGCTGGCAGCCAGAAAGGCCACGCGCTCACCAAATTCGCTGTTGAAGCGGTTGCAGGCAAGCAAAGCATGTTTTTCAGGAATGAACTCCGGTACGATGTGGGCCTGTTGCAGGTCGCGGGTTGCGCCGAGCACCCATTCGGCGTAATAAGTGACGGTGAAGCGCCTTGGACGCTGCCACAAATTTTTCAGGCGCAGACGGGCGATTTTAACCGGCGCGTCCGGCGCGGCAAAAAGGCATAAGTTCTGGTTGAGACCGTGACTTTGGCTCTCAAAATTTGAATAGCCCGCGCCGTGGCGAATGACGTGCGTTGTTTCTACCCCGGCGGGCATTGGTGTTGGCGACCAGACCAACCCGGTTTCCTCGTCACGCAGGTAGAGCACCTCACCCGGCATATCGGTAAGGGGGTCGTTGCGCCAGGGGGTCAGACGATTCTCACCGCTGTTTTCAGCCCAGGTGTAGCCGGAACCCGATTCGGAGACCAGGAACCCGAACCGTGGATTGGCGATAACGTTAATCCACGGCTGTGGCGTGCACTGCCTCGGCAGAAGGTGGATGATGTATTCCCGCCCGTCGCGGCTGAATCCGCCCAGGCCGTTGTCCATTAACAGGTCGCTCGGAAGTTGCAGCGGCGCGGTCGCCTGGGGGTTGCGCCTGGTTGAGAGTGAAGCGTTAAACTGCGGCAGACGGGTGGGTTTCTCGGTCAGGCGAATGGCGTGTTCGGCCAGTGTCCCGCCTTTTTCATCCAGAACAACCCCGGCTACCGTTTGCAGCAGGGTTTTATCGCCAGATTGAAGCTGGTCAGAGCGTAGTACGAAGATCCCATCGCGCTGGTTGAGCGCGGATTCGGCGCCCAGATTGCGAATTTGGCGTTGGATGGCGTTGTGCAGATCAAGAGCGTAGCCGGTATCCTGGTCATTCAGGATGACCAGGTTGACTGTGATATGGCGGCTGCGCCAGTAAGTAAAGGCCTTGATCGCTTCGGTCAGCAGTGCGGATTCGCCGTCGCTGATGTGTACCAGCATGATGGGGTAGTCGCCGGAAATCCCAAAGGCCCATAGCCCAGACTGTCCCTTTTTGTTCTCGGCCAGTAAGTGCGGCGCGGAGCGTAACGCGCCCACCGGGTAGAGCAGGGCAGATAAAAGACGTTGGAAGTTTTCGAGCGAGTAGGCATTCAGCCCCAGATTGAGCAGTTCGTGCTCGCTGTTGGCGCGAGCTTCGCTGAAGGCGCGGTGGATGGCTTGCCCGGTCTGGAAATGGGACAATTTTTCCAGTGCTTCGGCTCGGGTGGGGGCTGCCAGGGTCAGGAAGGTAACACGGGTTTTGGCGTGCGGCTTCAGGTCGATTTTCTGGGCCAGCGAAAAGATTGGGTCGAGGGTGCCTCCCGCGCTCCCCGATAGGGGCTGTTTGGCGTTTTTTAAGGCCAGCGGATTGCGTGTGGTATTTAATCTGCCCAGGAATTTGGCGCGGTCACTCTCATATTCACCGCTGATTTCCCGCCCGGCTTCAATAACCAGGGCATGAATCAGCACAACCGGTTTTTCGTCTGCCGAACGCGGACGACGCTCAAAGATGAGCGCGTTCTCGCGGGGGAGATACTCGCTCTCGATAAAGAGTTTATTGAAGGCCCGGTGACGCCGGTCGGAAATCTGCGCGGCCAACACCACTTCGCCGTAGCTGGTCAGTTTAAGCTGCCGCGGACGGTCGCTGTCGTTAGAGATGTTTACCCGCCGGATTTCGACCCCCTCCGGGCTGATGGTGATGCCGGTGCGCAGGGTAATGCCATTGTCCGAACGCGGAAATTCAACCTTGTAAGGGGAAAACAAAACTTCCTGCTGTTCAGCTCCTAGACCGAGCGGCTGGCAGGTGGCCGACCAGAGCGCTCCGCTCTCGCGGTCCTGAATGTAAATCCAGGTTCCCCAATGATCAAGGGTGGTATCGGCTTGCCAGCGGGTTAAGGCAAACTCACGCCACTGGCTGTATCCGCCGCCGGAGTTTGTAATCAGCAGGCTGGCATCACCCTGCGCCAGGATGTGCGCTTGCGGGCTGGGAGTGTTGACCGGCACACGCCAAGGTGCGCTGGTGATCTCGCGAGGGCTTTTGGGCAGGTCGGTTGGCTCGTCGGTGTGGGGAAATTCCAGGGGCGGATTTTGCGGGACCTTTTCCTGGAGCAAAAGTTCCACACTTTGGATGTGCTCGTTCGAGTGAAAACGCGCTACCATGACGTCGTCCAAAAGGTAATTGCCGGCGGCCATCAGGATCATGCCCTGATGATGCGCCAAGTACGATTGAACGATGGCATGTGCCCGCCCGGCGGGCATATCATCGCGGTGTTTTTCCGGCGGGCGCGTTTTGGTGAAATCAATCGCCTCAAAAAAACCAAAGCACCCGAGCACATTCAATTCTTCAAGGCGCGTCATGTTCTTCAGCACTGCCTGTGGATGCAGAGAAAGCCCCAGCAGGGAGGCATAGGGAGTGACCACCAAATCTTCCGACAGGTCGCGTTTGTAGCCCAGGCTGGGCACGCCAAAAGCCCGGTACTGGTAGTTCAGGTTGAGGTCAAAGGCATAGTAGCCGGATTCAGAGATACCCCAGGGGATTTTTTGTTCTTCGCCGTAAGCCACTTGTGCTGCAAGCACGGCGTCGCAACTCTCTGAGAGAAATGTTCCAGGGTAGTTTTTGATAAACAGGGTCGGCATGAGATATTCGAACATTGAGCCGCTCCACGAGAGCAGAACGTGTTTGCCGCTTATTTCCGTTACCGGCCGTCCGAGATGCTGCCAGTGGCTCAGCGGCACATCGCCCTTGGCAATCGCGATCAGGCTGGCGATCCGCGCTTCTGAAGCCAGCAAGTCATAATAACTTGGGTCGAGTTGTTCGGTGCTGACGTTGTACCCGATGTGAAAGACCTGGCGGCGCTGGTTGAACAAAAAACGAAAGTCCATGGCATTGGCAACGGCATCGGCTTGACTCGCCAGTTCGAGAAAGTCAGCCAGTAACGTTGCAACTGTTGCGCGCGCCAAAGATAAATCCGCATCTATTTTTTGACACCATTCAATCGCCGCTTTATCCTGCGCTTGAGTTTTGAAATGCGCCAGTGCGCTTTGGATACGCTCATGCACGCTTGCAGCCTCGCTAAGTTTTGGCATGTCAACGGGGAGGCCGGCGCAAAAATCCCGCCCGGCGATCGTTTGCAGGAAGGACAATTCCTGACAGCCGAGCCACGGCGCGAAGAGATTCAGGCTGCGCTGCATATCCTGAATTTGGTGGTGCGTCAAATCGAGATAAAGCTGCAGATCGGTCAGGGGTTCACGCTGCAGATTGGGATGACTGTCGAGCAGTTCCATCAAACGCAGTGAGACTCTTTCCCATCCCGGGCCTGAGAGCCAGGCGAGAGTCATTTTCCATGCCTCGGGCTGGTCCTGGGCGGCGCTGACGCGCTCGTAAATGCGGGTCAGTTCCACTTCAAAAGATTCGGTGTCTGCTTCGGGACTATTTTTTTCCAGCGCTTGCAGTGCGGCTGAAAGAATATCGAGGAGTACGAGCAGCCCCTGCCACTGTTTGGTACCCAGGAGCGGGGCGTTGCGCATGGCGAGACAGCCCTGTTTGAGCGTCATCAGGCTGGCTGCCAGGTTGCCGCTGTCCACGGTCGAGACGTAGCGTGGCGGAAGGGCGGTCATGGACTGCGAGTCGTACCAGTTCAGCAGGTGGCCGCGGTAATGCTCCAGCTTTTCCATGCTCTCGAAAGTTAGTCGCAGGCGCAGGGCGAGTTCGGACAGACCCATATAACCAAGGTCGTATGCCGACAGAGTCGAAACCAGGAACAGACCGATGTTGGTCGGGGTGGTGTAATGGGCCACTCTAACACGTGGTGACTCTTGGAAATGGTCGGGCGGCAGCCAGTGGTCATTGGGGCCGGTAAACTTTTCAAAAAATGCCCAGGTTCGCCTTGCCAGGCGCAATACTTGCCGGCGTTGCGGCTCTGTGAGAGGTGTCCTGGTGTACGTCACCGGTCGGCTGATGATGATTGCAACTTGCGGCGCGATTAGCCAGGCGGCAAGCAGGGGCGCTGCCACCCAGAGCGCGGTGGGATTGCAGATGGCAATTGAAATTCCCAGCAGGACGGTGAACACCAGTGACGCTGTCATCTCGCGCCAGAGTTCACCCTGCGGATTGGTGTTTTCCGTTCGTGAGGCATGCGCCGCTGTTGTCCATTGCAGGAATCTTTTGCGGGTGACCAGCAGACGCCCGAGCGTGGTGCAAATCGCGTTTAACATCAACGTCGCTTCGTAGGGCAGGAAAACCACAGCCAGTGCCCAGCGGGCCAGCGGGAGTTTGGCTGGTTTGAGCATCTGTTTGAGAGTCAGCCGCCCGATACTGCGTTTTCCTTCTTGAACCGTTTGCATTGCAATTGGCAGGGCCGCCGGTAACAGCACCAGCAGAGTCCAGACCAGCGGCGAGCCGGGCAGAAACAGCCATCCCGCCGCAAGCATGGCCAACAGGGTCGGCGGCAGCAGGCTGCGGCGCAGGTTGTCGAACACTTTCCACAGGTTGATGGTGGACAGGCGGTTGGAGGACAGACCGGTTTGGGTGCGGACGACCGGAAACAGCCAGGGCAGTAACTGCCAGTCGCCTCGGACCCAGCGCCGCAGGCGTCGGGCATAGGTCAGGTAACGCGACGGGTATTCTTCATAGAACATGACGTCTGTCACCAGCGCCGCGCGGCCATAAATCCCTTCAAACAGGTCGTGGCTGAGCAGGGTATTTTGACGTACCTGGCCTGCCAGGCTGCGCTCGAAAGCCGCAACATCATAAATGCCTTTGCCGACGTAACTGCCCTCGCCAAATAAATCCTGATAGACATCAGAAACGGCGAAGGAGTACAGGTCGAACCCGGCATTCCCGGCAAATATCCGCGAAAAGCGTGAGCGGTTGGCGCTGGTGGGTTTGATGGCCACCCGCGGCTGCAGGACGGTATAGCCGGCGGATACCGAACGGCCGTCCGCCGAAAATTCGGCCTGGTTGAGCGGGTGCGCCAGGGTGGCGACCAGCCGGTTGGCGCTGCCCTGCGGCAGGGAAGTGTCGGCATCGAGCGTAATGACATACTTGATGGACGCCAGGATGCTGACATCCCCTACCCGGGTAGTGTAGGCCGTTTCTCCGAGGTTAAGCAGCAGGCGGTTGAAATCGGCCAGTTTGCCGCGCTTGCGCTCCCAGCCCATCCACACCCCTTCAGACGGATTCCATTGACGATTACGGTGAAACAGATAAAATGGACGCTCCGGGGCATGTTTTTTGTTGAGATTTTCAATGCCGGCGCTTGCCAGCGCCAGCAGTTGTTCGTCTCCCGGCATGGTTTCTGCGGCCGCATCGCCGAAATCGGTCAGCAGTGCATAGGTCAATTGCGGGTCGGGGTTGGATAAACGGTAAAGTTCCAGGTCTTGCAAGAGATGGTTAAGTTCGGCTTCGTTTTCCAACAGGGTCGGGACTACCACCATGGTGCGGTTCCCAGGTGGGATGCCCTCCGAAAAATCCATGCGCGGCAGGCTTTGGGGCTTGATGCGGTGGGTCACCTGCCAATGAATGATTGTTATGGCAGATTCCAGGGCCAGGCCAAACCCAAGCAGGCCAACGACAATCATCTGGACAAGCGAACCGCCCGCCAGGTGGGCGTAAGTGAGCAGGCCCAGTATGAGCGGCAGCGAAAGTGCGGCGATGCCTCCGAGATAAATGGAAGTGGGGGCTGCGAGCAGTGTGCGACGGAAACGGAGACTGAATCCGGGCTTGTAGCAGATTTCGGCTTCCAGCTGCGCCCGCCCCGCATCTTTGAGGAAAAAACCGATATGTCCCTGCTTGCGTGCTGCCTTGCCATCGGTCACATTCCGCGCCAGTTCGACTGCGGCCAGCGCGACTTGCTCCTCGTCAAGCGTTGAATGGCGCGCCAGTTCCTCGACCACACTGCGATAACTGTTGCGGCTCTTGAAATCCATACTTGTATAGACCCGGGCGGGGTCGCCGCGCAGGATTTGCTCTACCCGGCTGGTCTGCTCGAAAAAATCTCGCCAGTCTGTGGCGGCCAGCAAGCGCAGGTTGCCAAAACAGTTGGCAACGATTGTTTCGTTCGGGCAGTCAATAGGAGTCCGAATCGGGATTTCGACCAATTCTTCAGGCATATCCATTCCGGTCAGTTCAGTGGTAGAGTAAACAAGCCGCTCCAAAACACCGATGCGCAGCATGATTGGCAATGCCCACAGCTCTCCAATGGTCAGGGGCGTTACCTGTTGATAGTCGCGGACAAAGATCTCAGACTGTGGAATGGAGAGTTGGCTTTGGTTGTATCCAATCCATTCGCGGGCCAATGCAAAGATACGCGGCAGGCCCGAATCCAGCAGCGGCAGTTGGCTGAGAAAATCGCTTGACAGGTCTTCTGCTACCTGGCGCAGGGTCTGTTTGACAACGTAAAAGTTATCCAACATCCATTCCCTGGCGCGCGAAGACGACGCATCTTTGGCCGGGACAGATTTAAAGACGGCATAGGCATTCTGTAGAACCAGATCCCATTCTCGCAAACGTTTTATCAAGTTCGACTTGCGTTGGCGAACTGTTGTAAGTCCGTGGGTTTGTGACAGCCGGCGTGTAAAATCCTGCAGTTGCTTGCCTGCATCGGGATTGGCTGATTCGGGGGGAGTGATTTGCGGGGCGATTTGCATTCGTCAGCGCTCTGGGCGTTCACTGAAAGTTGTGCCGATTTGGGCAGGCAGGTCCTGGATAATCATCAGGTGAGATTTGCCATACATCATGAAATTGCTGGCGATACTGCCATAAGGCCACTGCTGATTCCCGGAATACCCATGCGCGCTCAGCGCGACCAGGTTGATCTGTTGCAGGTTTACCAATTGATGCAATTCGGCGGCGGTATTATTACTGGTAATCAGGTGTGTTCGGACAGATAGACCTTCCAGGTATGAATGCGATTTGAACTGCTCGAGATAATGCCGGGCTTCTTGTTGGTTACGGGCAACCAGACGACTGGACAGGTCGATGTCGTCTTCTGTCAAGGGCATTTTGCGTGCCAGTTCTGGTGTTTGGACAACTTGCACAAAATGGACTTGAGATTGATGAAACCGCGCCAGTTGGGTGATAACCGGCAAGACGTTCTCTGCTCTTTGGGAGCCATCTAGTGGAACGAGGATGCGTTGATAAAGAGGAGCTTCCGACAATCTGCCGGCTTGGGGTTGATTCGCTCGCACGATAAATACCGAGGTCGGCGCGCTCAGGATGATTTTTTGCGACGTACTGCTGATTCCCCACGAAGTCAGTCCATTTCGCCCGTGACTGCTCAGAATAATCAAATTTACTCTCTGGCTTTGGGCGATTTTGGTAATTTCTTCTGCCACCAATCCCTCCGCTACGGTGGCATGTGCCTGCAACCCTGATTCCTGAAATCCCTTTTTTATTTTTTCAAGATACAGACTTGTCTTTCTTTTTTTTATCTGCCAGTTGACCAAATCAAACAATGGCGCGGGCCCATTGACCCCGTGCTTTTCCAGAATGCACAGGAGTTTGATTTGGGCGTCGAAAGACCGGGCAACGGCCATCGCATGCGGCAAAACGCACTCAGCGAGTTGTGAGCCGTCCAATGGAACGAGAATTGATTGGAGCATGGTTCATTCCTTCGATCCCGGTTAAACCGATCGGGATCATTTTTGATATCCAGCCAGGCTTACTGACAGGAGAATCAATTTCCGTCAAATTTATACCATAATTATAAATTAATACTCAGAGAATTCTACAGGTCCATTACCTTCGCGCCCGATATTCCGCAAATACTTTGCCTCGGCGGAAAACACGCGAAGACTTTTTTGTTTTGGATCGAGCACGTAAACGTTGCCCTGCTGAACGGCTACGATATCATTGACTCCAACCATCAAATAGTTGTCTTCATCAATATCACCGATGTCAAGCTCGAGCTTGATGCTGTAATCAGCTTAGGCGTAGCTTTTTTCCCCCACGTTCTTCAACTTTTCAACTCTTCAACTTT
>Ga0272443_10004163_pt1 | contig 16093 bp, 7 predicted proteins | sample SSMAcet12_FD_193581 | JGI IMG/M metagenome (GOLD analysis project Ga0272443, IMG submission 193581) | Marine sediment archaeal communities from Little Sippewissett salt marsh, Falmouth, MA, United States - SSM-Acet-12 | ecosystem: Environmental > Aquatic > Marine > Wetlands > Sediment ... | reverse complement strand
TGATGAGTTCTTCCAATGATATTTCCCCGAAATTCGTTTCCAAACGAAAATTCAAGAATTCGCGAAAGGACAAGACATCCATTTTAAAAAACAAAACTCTTCTGGATAAATCCGTGTTGCCACCCAGGAGTTTAAAAGAAGAACTGCCGCTGAATATGATTTGTTTCTGAGGAAAAGCATCATAAAGGGCTTTGATTTCGGTTGCCCATTGATCCATTCGGTGGACTTCGTCAACTACAAACACTTTTCCGCCGTATTTGAAAAATGAATCACCGATGGCATACAAACCGTCTCTCAAAACCAGCGGATTGTCTGCGGAAACATACAGATATTCGTCAGACTGAAGTTGTTCTATGCAATGTTGAAGTAACATGGTTGTTTTGCCAACGCCTCGAGGTCCATAAATCCCGATTAATCTCTTCTCCCAAGGGATTTGGTGGTATAGACTTCTTTTAAATGTAAGTGGGATTGTATCAATGAGACGATTTTGTATGCTAATATAATTTTCTAAGTTCATTTTAATTAACCTCAAATAATATTTTAGTGTATTTGATTATACCATATTTATATAATAAGTTCATTGTAATGAACTTATATGTATATCAAAGACGGAGAGTAGAGTAGATTGAATAACAGATCGTCTCCGTCAATCCTTTGTGCCATGGCTGATGAACTTTTTAACAGTTGCCTTTGTCCTGGTGAAAGTATAATAACAATCTTGATTGTGATGTGAAAAAAACCGGTCCGAAGGCCGGCGCTTATTAATATATTGTGTTTTTCTTATCTGCTGAGTGCGTCGAAGAAATAATCCTTGTTTCTCTCGAGCAGTTTGTCTTTTCTCTTCTGATTAAATAAGTTTCTGATCTTTTTCATGCTAATCCCTCCTCGTGGATTTGATTCCTTTCTTTCCTGATGTTCAATAACAGTATAGAATGTGTATCAGCCCCCACGTCAAGAGGGAAAACGGACCTGATCGTGTAAAGCTTTTGTGAAAGGACGGAGTGGACTACAAGGTTTGGCTTCCACTCAAACTGTTTTTTGATATTTTGGAGGTGGGGACAGGAAGGCTCCAAAGGCTGCGATCACGGGGAATATAAGCATAATCAGCAGAATTTCAGTATAGCCTCCAAGGGTATCATAGGCAAAACCAAAGGGTAAAGGACCTAAAGCGGATCCAATTACTGAAGCGGTCATTGCCGTTCCCCTGATTGATCCCTGATGTTTTCTTCCGAAATAATTTGGCCACAAGACATTCGTGCTGACGGATTCAAAGGCCATGAAAATCCCCAATAACACGGCGTAAAGAATTAAGGAGAGTTGATTCTGAGCTACGAGCAGTAAGACTAAAACGCCAAAATATACTGAATAACCAATAGTTTTGATGAGGTGAACTTTGAACCTGTCCACAATAAAACCGGCAAGGAAAGTGAATGGAAATTGGACCATTGCAACAATGCTTAGTAAAAGGGCAGCAAATGTAGAATCATAGCCTTTGGTATTCATAATAGAAACCATGTGAAAAGTAACACCGGTGTTGATCATCGCAGGAACGCTCATACAAAATAGTAAAAACCAGTAAGCTTTTGTTTTCATGGCTTCTTTAAGTGTCCATGGGTCATCATGGAATAATATCTTTTTTGGGTTTTCTTCTTTATGTTTATCAATATCTTTAATATTTGATATGCCATCGGGGTTTTCTCCGATATCTTCAGGCTTGTCCCTGACAAAAATCCAGCCTAAGGGTACCATCACTACAAACAATGCAATAGCTAGTACACGCCACCCGGTGACGGCTCCGAATTGATCGATCAAATAATTATTAAAAGGTGGGAAAAAAGCTGAACCAATCACCCCACCCACTGCCATAATGCTTAAGGCCTTTCCTCGATGGCGAGAGAACCATTGAGCTACTAATGTTGAGGGCAACAAGCTCATGGAGCCTTGTCCCATAAGTCTTAAGAAGAAAAATCCTACAAATAGCATGAGCGGATGTACGACAAAACTCATCCAAATACAAGTGAATCCAAGCAGAGTGGGTATGATTGTTATCATTTTTCGATGCCCAAATTTGTCTACAGCCCTGCCAATAAAGGGAAGTAAAAATCCAGCAAATAACGTAGCGAATGAATAGTATCCTGATACTAATGAACGACTCCACCCAAATCCGTCGACATAGGAATTGATGAATATGGATACTGAATAGGTTTGTCCCGGACCTGAGAAAAAGGCTCCAAAACCAGCTATGATAACGATTATCCATCCGTAATATATTTTCTTTCCTTTAAAAGGCAAGTTTTTCATGACTGATAACGCTCCTAAATAATTTAATTTCCGAACGATTGTACCACACACCATAAAAAAAGGTACCTTTCTCTTTATTTAAAGATTAATCACACAATGTGGATATTTCTTTTTGAAAAAAGCATATTCTCTAAGCAATTTCTAAGCTTTTTCCTTTATCCTTGTAAGGATTCTTAGCTAAAGCAAAAAGACTTTTAAAAAACTTACAAAAAGGGGTATGGTCTATGTCTAAATCGCAAGCAGGTTCTTCAAAGACAAGATTTTTTATTCAGTTGATTTTTGTTGTGGTCATTCTTTTGATCAGTATTGGACACGCAACAGGCTGGGGGGGTGAAAACCTTCATGGTCTTTGTCCTTTTGGAGGGGTTGCAACGATGTACACTTTTGTCACTACCGGGGATTACATCAGACATATCGGGCAATCTGATTTTATTTTGCTGTTCTCTCTATTATTAACATTAATTGCAGCCGGTGCCTTTTTTTGTGGCTGGATCTGCCCACTTGGCAGTGTTCAGGAATGGGTTGGAAAGCTTGGGAAGAAACTGTTTGGCAGGCGTTATAATAAGGTTCCCAAAAAGCTGGATAAAATCCTTGGTTATTTGAGATATGTCGTTCTGGCAATTGTTATTATTCAAACAGCGCGATCATTCACGCTTGTGTTTCAGGATTTTGATCCCTATTATAATTTGTTCAATATCTGGACGGATGAGATTTCCATCACGGGATATATCACGGTATTGGTTACGTTGATTGCTTCTTTATTTGTTGAACGCCCCTTTTGTCGTTATGCGTGTCCTCTTGGTGCGATAAATGGTTTATTCAATTCATTTAGTATTACAAACATCCGAAGAAACGAAACCAGTTGTATAGATTGTAAGAAATGCGATGTGGCTTGTCCGGTTAACCTTGAACCTTCAAAAAGCAAAACAATCAAAAGTTCAGCCTGTATAAGATGTATGAAGTGTGTGGATGCTTGTCCGGTTAATCAAAAAGAACCTACATTAACGGTCAGTTTGCCGGGTAAAAAGAGAACTTTTAAAAGAGGTATTGTTTATTCAGTCGTACTGTTGATGCTGTTTATCGTTCCGGTACTGATTTCAAACAGCCTGGGTACATTTGAAAGTGAAGAACCAGCTGTGTACGAAACGGCTAATGATATCCGAGGTTCTTATGCAGTTGGTGATATTGTTGAAAATTACGGGATAGAACAGGCTATTTTTTACAAGGCATTCAATATTCCGGAAACCCTTGATTCCTCGACAAAAATTAAAGATTTGGAAGAGTTGGGTGTTTCTGTGGAAGGCATAAGGACTTTTATTGAGTACAGGAATCGTCCGATAAATGAATTAATGGAAGATAATCTACCTCAAAATATCGATCCGAACCAAACGTTGATGGAGTTCGTGAAAACCAAAAACCCGGGAGCTTTTTTAAATCTTTTGGTAAAAGAAGGATACACTTCTTCAGAAGAAAATGAGGAAGATAGGATAAAAAGAGTTACCATGTTGGTAGATATTAAAAGGATGGTCGATAATTTTGATGATTTCAGGACAGAATTCGGAATCCCGGAGGATAAGCCATTAAATACAGAAATGCGAGAGTTGATTGACGAAATCGGGATTGAACTCGAAGCGATAAGAACCTATGTGGAAACACATCGCAAATAATTGGATTTTCTTTCAAAGGGACTCTTGCATAAAGGTACGATATTTGATCGTACCTTTATCCTTTATTAGAGGAATTTTTACTTCCTAACAATTACTTGCATAAAAAAATGTCTTTTCATAAAGTTAGTCAGTTTTTTTCTGTATAGTTTCTAGAAAAAGTAAAAGAAACTAGGGTTTATAACCGTTTTGTGGTAAAATAAAGAAGTTATCTTAAACCCCTATGTAAATAGTTATTTACTAGTAACAAATCAACAAGAAAGATAATCATAAGCAAGTGGTCTTTTCTAGAGTTCATAAATGAGTGGTGGTATGAAGCAAAAATTAGAAACAAAGGTAGATGTAGAGAATGGGAATGCACAGTTTTGAAAAAGTGATGGAACAATCCGAAATAGGATTTGCCAAACAGCAATTGATTTACAATGAGGTTGGAAAACCTATAGACTACTTTTTTCTTGCTGTGAATCCAGCCTTTGAAAGACTTACAGGGTTGAAGCGGCAAAAATTACTGAATCGTAGAGTGACTGAAGTTATCCCAAATATCATTGAGGATGATTTTGATTGGATCGGTTTTTATGGAAAAATCGTTGCTGAAAAAGAAAAAAACGTTTTTGAACAGTATTCTGCTGCTTTGGATAAATGGTATCGAGTTGAATGTTTCTCGAGTGAAGAGGACTGTTTTACTACGCTCTTTACAGATATCACTCATGAAAGAGAATTAGTGAATGCCTCAAAAGAGTTTCTGGAAGATGGGCAAACTTGCAATACTTATGAACAGATGGCTCAACGGATGAAACGAATTACCGGGGCGGATTATGTTGTGCTGAATATTTTTTTAGAAGACAGTATAAAATTTAGAATGGCCGCTCTTGCCGGGGTTTCCAATGTTTTACAGAAAGCTTCGCAAATACTTGGTTTAAACCCGATGGGAAAGGAGTGGGAAATTGATCCCGTTCGTTTTGAAATTTTTAAAGAAAAAACAGTTACTGAATTTAATCATCTGCATGAATTAACAGAACATGCTCTTTCAAATACAGCTGTTAGAATCTTGGAGAAGGCCCTTAATTTGGGAAAGATTGCTGTTATAAAAAGTAGTCAAGGGGATCGCTTTCTCGGAGCCTTCACACTCATTTTCTCAAAGGGAAAACAATTACAAAACAAAAATGAAGCCATCATCTATGCCGATATGGTGGCCATGCTTTTAGAAAAGAGGTCTCGACAACAGGAATTAGAAAAAAATAAAAAACAACTTCAGGAAAATAAACAGTGGCTTGACACGATCATTTCAAATTCACCCACGGTTATTTATACTTACAGAATCGATAAGCAGGGTAATCCTTGTCTTACGTTTATTAATGAGAATATGAAAAAAATTTTGGGTTTTGAACCTAATGACTTTATAAACAATATACTTCTTTTTCAAAGCTGTCTTCATCCTGAAGATGTTTCAATCTGGCAGGAAAAATTATCCGGACAAAATATGACTCACGAATACCGCTTTAAGGATAAAGAGGGAAAATATCACTGGATTTATGACGAACAAAGGGTGTTAAAAAAAGAAGAGAACTTCGTTGAAATCATCGGCACGTGGTGGGATATTACCGAAAAAAAGGAACGTCAATTTGAAATAGAAAGAGTCAAAGAGCAATTTGAATTAGCCGTAGCAGGCACGAATGATGGGATATGGGATTGGAATCTTTTAACCAACGAATTGTTTTTATCCAAACGGTGGAAGGAAATGCTGGGCTATGAAGATTGGGAGATAAAAAATGAATTTAATAGTTTTATTTCTTTAATCTATGAAGAGGATGTCCCAAGGGTCAATAATTTTGTTCAAAAGTACCTGAAAGGTGAAATTGAACATTATGCATTTGAATTTAGGATGAAACATAAAAATGGCTCACTGATTTGGATACTCGCAAAAGGTGAGGCACTTCGAGATGAAAATGGTATTCCTTACAGAATGGCGGGTTCGCACAGCGATATCACCAAAAGAAAAGAAATGGAAGAAAAACTAAAGGAAAACCAAATTCGTTTGGAAATGGCAATGGATTCAGGAGAACACGGATTTTGGGATAGGAATTTAGACACTGACGAGATGTACTGTAGTCCGAGATATTACACGATGCTAGGCTATAAACCTGACGAATTTAAAATAACACCTGATAGTTGGAAATCGCTAATTCATCCTGAAGATAGACCATTTGTTCCTGAGATACAAGATTATTTAGCTGAAGGAGAGCATCAGTACACATATTTCAGATTGAAGTGCAAAGACGGAAGCTACAAGTGGATTTCCGCAAGGGCAAAGGGATATGAAAGGGATAATCAAGGAATCCCTCATCGAGCAGTAGGTGTCCATGTGGATATTGACGAGTTAAAACGAAAAACCGAAGCGCTTAAAGAGTCTCATCGAATGGCAAAAATGGGACGTTGGGATTATTATCATAAACAAGATAACCTACACTGGTCTGAAGGAATTTTTGATATTTTTGAACTGGATCAGCAGTCATTTAAAGCAAATTACCAGGCATTCATGGACAGGGTTCACCCTGATGACCGTGGACCGGTAGCTCAATCCTGGGAAAAATCCCTTGCAAACCAACAGGCATATGACATAGAGCATCGTTTATTAATGGATGACGGAAGGGTTAAATGGGTGAAGGAGCATTGTTATACCGAATATGATGAACACAAAAACCCACAACATTCCGTCGGTATCGTTCAGGATATCACCGAGTTAAATCAGGAAAAAGAAAAGGCGCAAAAAGCAAACCAGGCAAAAAGTACCTTTCTGGCCAATATGAGCCATGAGTTACGTACACCCCTGAATGGTATTATTGGGTTCAGTGATATCCTAAAATACACAAATTTGGATGATGAACAGAAGAATTTTGTGGAAATGGTCTATTCTTCAGCCAAACATCTGTCTGAAGTCATTTCTGATATCTTGGATTTCTCAAGAATAGAAGCGGGAAAATTCGAATTGTATCCTGAAAAAACGGATTTCAGGAAACTGATAAAAGAAACCCTGGCGATCATTCATTACAGGGCAGAGACAAAAACACTGAACTTAAGTCAGTTCGTTGCAGCTGATGTACCCAGATTTGTTGATGTGGATGGTTCCAGACTAAAACAGATTTTGGTTAACTTACTGACAAATGCCGTCAAGTTCACAGATAAAGGAAGCGTTGTCCTGTCAGTAACCCTGGTGGAAATGCAGAAGGGACAAGCAAAACTTCTTTTCAAGATAATAGACACCGGTATCGGAATAAAGGAAAAAGAACAGAAAATGATCTTCGAACCCTTTAATCAGGCAGATATGTCATCCTCAAAAAGGGCAAGTGGAACGGGCCTAGGTCTTGCCATTACCAAAGATATCTTGGAGAAGATGGGCAGTACACTTCAAATCAAAAGTACATACGGAAAAGGCAGCACATTTTTCTTTCACTTGGTATTACCTTGTGAAGAAGAACAAGTGTTGGATACGGAAAATAACAACTTTAACAAGCTTTCTAAAGATCCCTCCTCTAAAAACAAAAAAGTATTAATCGTAGAGGACAATCCCGTTAGTATGCAATATGCACAAACAGCTGTATCGATGTTTGATGAAAATCTTCAAATCCTAAAAGCAGAAAATGGCAAAGAAGCTTTTGAGCAGTTTCAAAAACACCATCCGGATCTCATTCTCATGGACATTCTCATGCCCGAATTAAACGGTTATCAGGCAACCGAAATGATCCGAAAAACAGATAAACAGGTTCCCATTATCGCCATGACGGCAAAGGCATTAAAAAATGACAGAGAAGCCTGCCTGGAAGCCGGCATGAATGATCACATGACAAAGCCTGTTTCTTTTAAACTTATACAAGGAATATTGAAAAAGTATCTACAGGAAAGCGATTAGCTTATTCTTCCGCATACATTTTGTAAATAATCATTTCTTTTAGTCTATTTGGTAGGAATTTGTTCAAAAAAAGGAAAAATCTGTATTGATTGCCAACGGCCACTTTGGGTTTCATGTGTTTTCTTTTTAATTGTTTAATGACGACTTGTGTTACAGTGTCAACAGACATACCCATTTGTTCATCCTTCGCCATTTTTTCCAAAGAGGTTTTAATTCTGTTTTGATAGAGTTCATCATGTTTCGTAAAAGCGATTCGATTGTTTGTGAAATTGGTTTTGGTGTCTCCGGGTAAAACGACAGAGCAATCAATATGAAATGGCTTCAGTTCGTATCTTAAAGCTTGAGTCATGATGGACAAATCAGCTTTATTCATGGAGTAAAAGGCTTGAAAAGGAATGGTTATTTCTCCGGCGATTGAACCGATATTAATGATCTTTGCGTCATTTGATTGTCTAAGTAATGGCAACAGGTGTTTGATTACTTCAAAACTTCCCAGAACATTAACCTGATACATGGCTAACGCTTCTTCATAGGCGGTGTATTCAATGGCATTGCCTATACCGTATCCCGCACAATTAATTAGCACATCTAGATGACTGGTCTTTTCCTTCAATTCTTGAATGCCTTGCTGAATACTGTTCGTTGATTTTAAATCCATTGTCAAATGTTCCCAGAAAAAAGGAGCAGGCGGACTTGATCGGGATGCTCCATAAACGTTATAGCCTATTGTATGTAATTGTTTTGCCAGATCGAAACCGATTCCGCTGGAATCTCCGGTGAGAAAAGCGGTTTTTGTCATAGTATAGCCTCAGACTTTTCCGGTTCTATTGGAAGTGAATGTAAGACTTCAGCAATGATTGAGACCGCTTGATCGATATTTTTTTGGGTATGATTGGCGGTACAAATTAGGCGTATCATACAGTCTTCTTTTTTAACCGCCGGGGGTAAGACCGGATTGACATAAACGCCTTTTTCAAAGAGAATTTTACAGGCTTGTAGGGTTCTTATGGGGTTATTGGTATACAACGGGATAATGGGAGTTGGAGCAGCATCTAAAATTGATAAATTGTTTTGTTTCAGTTGATGTTTGCAATACAATGAAATATCTCTTAATCGGGTGATGATTTCTGGGTCTTGTTTCAGTATTTCAAGCGATTTTCTCACAGCCGCGATGTTAGCGGGCGGTATGGCGGCACTAAAAATAAAGGGTCTGGAGTGGTGTTTAATATAATTATTCACCGTTTGATTGGAGACGGCAAATCCACCCAAAGAGGCCAGAGATTTTGAAAAAGTTCCCAATATGACATCCACATCCTCTTCAAGATCATAAAAAGAGGCGGTACCTCTTCCACCTTTACCGATAACACCAATACCGTGTGCGTCATCTACCAATATTCTTGCTTGGTATTGCTTTGCCAATTCAACAATTTCGGGAAGTTTACACACTTCACCACTCATGCTGAAAACGCCATCGGTGACAATCAGTTTCCCTCTATTTTCGTCATTTTTTTTCAATAACCTCTTTAAGTCGGCCATGTCATTATGTTCATAGCGAACCATTTGGGCATAACTCAACCGACAGGCATCGTAAATACTGGCGTGGTTTTCTTTATCACAGAAAATGGTATCATGTCTGCCGGCTAAGGCTGAAATTACCCCCAGATTTGCCTGAAAACCTGTCGAAAAGGTGATACAAAAGTCTTTATTTAAAAAATCAGCCAATTCTTCTTCCAACAAATGATGTTGTGTCGTGGTTCCATTTAAAAATCGAGAGCCGGATACACCTGTACCAAATTTTTTTACAGCATCTGAAGAAGCTTCAATAACTCGCTTGTCACTGGTTAATCCTAAGTAATTATTGGATCCCAACATGATTCGTTCTTTGCCTTCCATGGTTACTACAACACCCTGTTTTGATTCCAGGGCATGAAAAAACGGGTAAATTCCCATTTCTTTCAATTCATCTGCATAGGTGTATTTGTCACATTTTTCGAACAGGTCCATATAATCCCCTTTCAACCATTTTTTGATTCATTTTCACAAAAACCACTTACCACAAAAGGATTATAGCATTTTAACAAATTCCGTTGTGATATTTGGGAAATCTTTCTGTATAATTAGCTTTGATTGGAGATATTTAGTATAGGAGGAGACTTTTGAAAATCATCAGACGATTTGAGGCAACAGTTAAAAAATATCCGTATAAAATAGCGATTATTGACAACGATGGAGATGTGACATTTCAGCAACTAAGGCAAAAGGCAATAACAATAGGGGTAACTATAAAGGAGAAGCTTGGAGGCAAGGTGAATCAGCCGGTCTCGATTTTTTTAAGTGAAAGTGCCGATTATATAGCAGTCATCTTGGGTGTGCTGTATTCGGGGAATTTTTATGTCCCGCTAATTAAAAACGGTGCCAAACGTTTGCTGAAAACGGTTGTTGAGAATATAAACCCTCATGTGATTATTACCGATTATGAATCTGCCGGTGCATTGGTGCGGTGTGCGATTCCTGTTTCGAAGCAGCTGGTTCTTGAAGAGATTTTTGAAAATGCTCCAGATAAAGTTCCCGTTGTTGAAGATTATCAGCAGATTACGGATAAAGATCCGGTTTATATCATGCATACGTCAGGCTCCACCGGTGTACCAAAAGGCGTGGTGATTTCCCACGGGGGGTTAGTTGATTATATCCAATGGGTGGGAAATACATTTCATATGGATGCCACTAAACGGATCAGTTCCAAGAGCAGCTTTGCATTTGACAATTCAGTTTTGGATATCTTTTCCATGGTCTTTTACGGATCTTTACTGGTTTTGAAATACACAAAAGAAAAGAAACCGGATTTAAAACAAGTTCTGTTTGAAATGTTGCGTGAGTTGAAAGAACAACGGATTAACCTGATCTTTTGGGTGCCTTTATATCTAAAACTATTTGCGGAACATGATGTGTTTCAGGAAGGGCTTCCTGTGGAATTGAAACAGGTCCTTTTTTGTGGGGAAGTGATGCACAACAAACATTTGAACTATTGGCGTAAACATTTGCCTCAAAGCAAATATGCCAATTTATACGGCCCTACAGAAGTGACGGATGTGTGTAGTTATTACATTGTGGACCGCCCTTTTGAAGATGACGAGCCGCTTCCTATTGGGAAAGCCTGTGAAAATATGTCAATTTTGATCTTGAATGATGATTTAAAAACGGTTGAACCGGGTGAGTCCGGAGAGATTTATGCCAAAGGGACCGGAGTGTCTTTGGGTTACTGGCGAAATCCATCCGAAACCGCCAAGGTCTTCGTTCAAAATCCACTGCATAACGATTATCACGATATTTGCTATAAGACAGGGGATTTAGGCGCCTATAATGAACTTGGAGAGATTCTCTTTAAGGGAAGAAAAGACACGCAAATCAAATATTACGGCACAAGAATCGAACTGGGTGAAATTGAAGTGGCAGCCTGTGCCATGGATGAAATAGATGACTGTGTAGTTGTGTACGATGAGCAAAAAGCTGTGATGACCTTGGTTTATCAGGCATCTGCAGAGATTGAAAAACTGAGGATCATGCGGTTTTTACACGATAAAGTGACAGCGGTACCAACACGCTATGTTTATCTGGAGCGTTTTCCGGTGAATAACAGCGGGAAAGTGGATCGAGTGGAGCTTAAGAATCTTTTAAGTAAGCATTAGTAGTAAAAATTAAGCGATCCTAAAATAACCTCTATTGCAAGTTTTAGGTTAACTGAAAATAATTGATCGATTGGAAAGTACATATACGATGCTTTTTTTGTATTTAAAGATTTTTTAAAACCGTTTCCCATTCAGCCTTTAGTTCTGAAAGCAGTCTTGCAATTTTATCAAATTGACTGTTTTGACTTTTGGTTTCGATATCTTTGGCGATAATAGCCATTTGGTCAAAATGTAAATTTGCGGCTAGACCCTTAATGGCATGGGCAATCATAGTTGTCGTTTTAATATCCTTCTCTTCTATTGCCTGAGTTAATCCTTCTATGCGTTCGGGCATATCTTCGATGGTAGTTTGTATGAGGGCTTCCAATATATTTTTATCTCCGCCGACCATTTTCAACAGTTGTGGATAATCGATGTGTTCTAGCGATTTGTTTGTATTCAGATATTTGTTAAAACAAGCTTGAAGCTTATCCTGTTCAATGGGTTTGGTTAAAAATTCATCCATTCCGGCATCAAGGGCCTTACGTTGTTCTTCTTTCAGAGCACCGGCAGTTAGGGCAATGATTGGCAGGTGGATGCCATTCTTGTTTTCGGACTCCCATTCCCGTATTTGTTTGGTGGCTTGAATCCCATCCATCACAGGCATTTGCACATCCATTAGAACCAGGTCCACCTGTTGGAATTTAAGAATTTCCAGGGATTTTTGTCCATTTTCAGCTTCCAGCAGCTTTGCGCGAGGTACTAAATAAGTGATCATTGATTTGATCAGTAACATATTGCTGGCTACATCTTCCACGATCAATATGACCGGTTGATCACCGGGGTCTGTTAGTCTTTCTTTTATCACGGGTTTTTCGTCGGTTATTTTTTCTTCTTCTCCTGCATTATTATTTTCTGTGGCTGTGATTAACCGATAAAGCTCTTCCGGGTTGACGGGTTTAACTAGACAGCCTTTCATTCCAAGTTTATTATAATCATCCTTCAAATAAAACTCATCTGAAGAGTTACGAAGGATGATGGCAGGCAATTGATTCTTGGAAATTGCCAGCTTTTCCCGAATCATTTTTAGTGTCTCCAAACCATTGATGTAGGGCATATGATAGTCTAATATCAATAAATCATAGCTGTTTTTTTCAAGGTTTTTAAGAGTGGCAAGCGGATTGTCTTCCCCCTTAACGGTAATACCCCAAAACGCAAAATATTTGCTCAAAATGGCTCGATTGGATGCATTATCATCCAACACCAACACGCGTTTTACCTGTGATATTGCATTGTCATTTTTCTCCGGATATATTTCCATCGGGTAGTATTCAGTTTCTACAGAAAAAGAAAAGGTGCTCCCCTTTCCCCAGATACTGTCCAAATGAATGGAATCGCCCATTTTTTCAACCAAGGAGTTGGAGATAATTAGTCCTAAGCCTGTTCCACCGAATTTACGGGTTGTTGTACTATCAGCTTGTGAAAAGGCTTTGAACAGTTTTTCTTTTTGTTCCATTTTGATACCGATTCCGGTATCACGAATGGAAAAATGAAAGACGCCACGGTTGTCTTCAAGAGGTGAAAAGGTGAGCTTGATCTCAACTTCACCGGTTTCGGTAAACTTCACGGCATTTGAAAGCAGGTTGGTGAGAATTTGTTTCAAGCGTACGGGATCCAGACGGGCGACACGTGGTAAACCGGGTTCTATATTCATCAGTACCTCAAGCCCCTTCTCTTCAGCGTGATATTTGATAATATCAGCGGTTTGCTGGATTAGATCCACCACATCGGTTTCAGTGTATTCAAGCTCGAGTTTTCCGGCTTCTATTTTTGAAAAATCAAGAATATCGTTAATAATTCCCAATAACGCTTTACCTGAGCCGTTGGCGTTTTCGCAGTATAATTTTTGAATATCGGTGAGTTGAGTTTTCATGAGTAAATCAGTAAATCCAATCACGCTGTTCAGAGGTGTTCTGATCTCATGACTCATGTTGGCAAGAAATTCTGATTTAGCCTTGCTTGCAGCTTCCGCTTTTTGCATGGTCTGCTTGAGGGCATACTCAATTTCCTTTTGTTTTGTAATGTCGATGTTGGTTCCCACCCAGCGATAGGGTTTACCGTTTTTGTCTTTCAATATCTTTCCACGGGTCATAATCCATCGCCAGCTACCATCTTTATGCCGGCATCGATGGATGATCTCGTATTTTTTTGTTTTTCCTTCCATGTGATCAGTAATAGCTTTTTGGATGGTTTGTGCATCTTCTGGATGCCAAAGCCTTTTCCAACCTTCAAACTTGTCTTCAACTTCATCATCTTCGTATCCCAACATTCTTTTCCATTGGGTGGAATAAATAACTTCATTGTTTATAGTATTCCAATCCCAAACACCCGCTTGTGTTCCATCGATGGCAACGGAAAATCGTAATTCGCTTTCCTTTAACTCTTTTTCCATTTTCTTTCTTGGAGAGATATCCAGAATAAATCCGTCCAAATAAAGTGGATTGTTCTGATTATCATAAACACAACGTCCTTTTTCGTAAGCCCAGCGGAGTGTCCCGTCTTTATGGCGAATACGGTATTCCAATTCCCAGGGCATTTTATTTTCAACACCATTTAAAACGGCTTTCCGGACCTTTTCCCGATCCTCTTTGTAAATCAGTTGCCCATAAGAAATTTCATTGTTATTGAGAATTTCCCGTGCACTGTAACCACTTACAGTATCCACGTTTGAAGAAAGAAAGAGCATGGTCCAATTCGCATCAATTTTACACCGGTAGGTGATACCCGGTATATTGTTGACCAGCGATTGATACTGGTCCTTATTTCTCTTAAGGTCTTCTTTCGTTCGCTTTTGTTCCGTAATGTCCATGGAAGATCCAACGATATAGGAAGGTGAGTTGTTTTCCCAAACCGGTGTCAATGTGGTTAACCAGGTTCGTACACCACCCGGCAAAGCCAGGGTCTCCTCATAAGTGAAGGGTTGTTCAGAGTCCAGGCATTGACGATAATTCTCCGCTATTTTATTTCCAAATTCTATACCTAAAAGCTCTTGTGGGGACTTCCCCTGCAGGTCTTCCAAACGAATACCAGTTGCCTTTTGATGCGTTTTATTGTTACGCAGGTAACGAAATTGACCGGTTTCTTCCACACGGACCAAAAATAGTGCGGCTTGAGTACTTTGAAAAACCATTTCGTAATCATGAGCCAGTTTACGACGCTCTTTTTCTGCATCTTTTCGAAGCAGTATTAGGCCAAAGAAATGGGCAAAAGACTGTGTGATTTTAGATTTATTAAAAGACTTTCCGGCAGACATAAACAATGTGAAATCCCCAATCATCCGTTCTCCACGCATGATCTTCACTACTACTACCTGCCCAATACCACCTAGTTTTTCGATAGGCGTTAAAACGGCTGATGATAGAGAGTGGCCGGTTAGCGCCCTTAGATTGGGAAAAACATTGACTTCTTCAGGAATCTTTTTCTGACGAGCGGGGTCGTGATCCCATTCCTTTCCTCGGATTGAAAATCCCAGTATTTTTGATACTTTATTGAAAATTTTATTCCCGCCGCTAATGGCAACGGTGTGATATCTGGTACCTTCCTCGTTATACAGATTTAATACCGCGTACTTGGCTTGAGATATTTCACGAATCTCATCAACGCTTTCCTGAAACTGTGGGTTTGAGGTAGCTTCCGTCATATACCGTTGTCCTACATGGATCAGCCGCCCCAAATCGTTATTAAGATCTTTTTCTTCTGTGACATCCATAAAAAGTGTACAAAAACTTTCAGAATCAGTGGGATAAGCATGTACTTTGTACCATCGGTTTAAAGGTTCCGAAAATTGTTCGAAAACCTCCTGTTTATTTTGGAGAACCATCTCTCCATAAAAACGGATCCAATCAAAAGTCTCTGAACGGATTCTAGGTAAAACCTTCGAGATCCGCTGATTTATAATCTTTTTTGACGATAACCCGGTCAATTCTTCAAAGGCCGGATTGACATACAGAAAGATATAATCTTCGGGTGTTTCGTCCTTGTCGAAAATAACCCGTTGATACGCAAAACCAAATGGAGAATACTGATACATCTGTTTTAAAACAGCAAGATCCATATTAATCCCACCTGTCATTATGAACTGCAACCTCTAAAAACTTCATCGATTATTATTGTATTACTTTAGATAATAATATCACAAGATCACTAATGAAAAAAGAAAAAACTTCTCTTGATTTCTATCTTTAGTTAGCATATAATTCTATGTTGTGCATTAGTATATACTTAATATTTTGATTGATAATCAACTATTTATTTTGTATATGTCTTCCGGTATGAAATGAGAGAAAAACGAGGTGATCTGTATGTTAATGAAACGTATAACTATTATCGTGTTTCTAATCATCCTGGGTGGGCTTGCCTTTGGTGAAGAGACCAAGCCTTCAATAAAAACCGTTGATTTTTTGATAAACGAAGATGTTGTATCCAAAATCGAAGTGATTGAAAAAGAAGGCGTGGTATTTGTTAATCATTTGACCTTTTCACAGATATTTCATTCC